>Ga0247727_10004341_pt1 | contig 30158 bp, 26 predicted proteins | sample WisWelCaveWW1625_FD_202498 | JGI IMG/M metagenome (GOLD analysis project Ga0247727, IMG submission 202498) | Biofilm microbial communities from Wishing Well Cave, Virginia, United States - WW16-25 | ecosystem: Environmental > Aquatic > Deep subsurface > Groundwater > Cave microbial mat | place...
TACGCATTAAACCAAGGAAACCCGCGGCACACAGTCGCCTTGCTTGCCGTTGCTACCTTCCGGTCCTAGCGGGGTTGGGCACGCTTCCATTGCGCGGGTCCTTGGTCTTATCTTCTTCTCTTTAATTTCTCCGCTTAATCCGTTTACGGTTTCATGGAGCTTATGGATTTGGTTACTTCGTTCAAGCAGATTCTGCGGATGGAGCGGATAACGCGCTGCAAAATACGGAGCGAGGTTGAGAAAGGCAAGCTGTTTTTCAAACCGAAAATGCGTTGAGTTAGAATATAATTTCCTTGCGTCTCGCGCCGCCGCGTTGCATATTTCGCCGTCGATTATTCTATCCTTAAGGAGCAAGTTAATGGCTGAAAAGAATTTTTACGTCGGAGTAGATTTGGGCGGCACCAGTATGCGAGCCGGCGTCGTCAACAAAAAGGGCAGAGTTGTCGCTCTCGAAAAACGCAAAACCCAACCACGTGGCGCGCATCTCATTCGTGGCAACGCAGCGGCAACTGTTGAGCGTCTCGCGGAAACTATTGAACGCGCGGTAAAGGATGCCGACCTCAAGCTGCGCGACATCGGCGGCATCGGTGTCGCCATTCCCGGCGTGGTGGATTTTGACGAGGGCCTTGTGCGCCTCGCGCCAAACCTTGGCAGCTCGTGGAAAAATTTTTCATTCGTTGCTACCCTGCAAAAACACTTGGGCAGAAAAGTTTATCTCTTCAACGACGTGCGCGCCGGCGCCGTCGGCGAGCAAACTTTCGGAGCGGGTAAAGGTGTGCGCGACATGATTGCGATTTTCGTCGGCACCGGCATCGGCGGCGGAATTATTTTAAACGGCGAGCTGCGCACCGGCTTTCGCGGCTGTGCCGGCGAAATCGGCCACACAGTCGTCGCCGCGGACAACGACATCGTTGGAATTACGGGACAGACCGGCACCGTTGAGCCGCTTGCGGCCCGCAGCGGCATGGAGCGCATGATTGAAAATGAAATCAAGAATGGGCGAAACAGCGTCGTGCCTGAGCTTATGCAAAGTTTGGGGCAAGGCCGCCTCACAAGCAGCGTGATTGCCGAAGCCTTGCAGCGCAACGATGCATTGATGAAAGAAGTTCTGGCGCGCGCGCAATATTATCTTGGAATTCTCACGGCTAATCTTGTAAATATTCTCGATCCGGAAATGGTTGTCTTCGGCGGCGGTGTAACCGAGCGTCTCGGTTCACGCTTCATCAAGCCGATTCAACAAACCGCTGTAAAGAATTTCATTCAAAAACAAAACGCGCATTTGGTAAAATTCGTGCCCGCCGCGCTGAAGGACAATTCCGGCGTGGTGGGTGCGGCGGTGCTGGCGAGGTGGAATGGATGATTGATTGGCAAAGTCAAAACTCGGTGACCGTGTCAATTTATTTTTTCGGATACTACTAAGCTAAGGGCTCGGGAATTTCTCTGCGTATCACTTCGCAAATTCTATTTTGATTCAAATTTTCCATCACTTGCATCAATATACGGAGGCAAACGGTGCCCGACGATTGGGTGAAATGGTCTGAACAGGATTTGTTCCTCGGCATGAATCGCCCCATCACCCGCCGGGATTTCTTGCAGGGTACGGCGCTAATTATCGCCGGTGCAGCATTTGGCTGCAATCGTGGCAACGATTCGAAAATCTCTTCAACCAATCATAACTATCCTCCCAATCTCACCGGCCTGCGCGGACAAGACTTGGTCTCGACAACGCTCGCACATGGCGTGCGAGATGGCAAGTTTGCGCAACTACCCGGCGATGTCGTTGACACCGGCGAAGAGTATGATCTTGTCGTCATCGGCGCTGGGCTGGCAGGTTTGGCGGCGGCGTATGTTTATCATCGCGAGAAAAAAGGCCGTTGCAAAATTTTGATTTTGGATAATCACGACGACTTTGGGGGACATGCGCGGCGCAATACTTTTCAGTGGCAGGGCACGGCGCTGATTGGTCCCGGCGGCACTTTTGCGCTGGAAGAGCCGGAGCACTCTCCTGCCGAAGCCGTGGAGATTTTCAACGAGCTTGGCATCGATCCAAAGCACATGGAAAGTTATCGCGACGATGAATTCAACAAACGTTTTGAATTGTCATCCGGCGTTTTCTTCGATGATCGAATTTACCCCAGCATTACTTCCAAATGGGTTAATGGATTTTACGATACACCCTATGCGGATTTTTTTGCTCGCTCGCCGCTCAGCACCGAGACGTACAGCGAGCTTGTCGAGCTGTACACGACGCGAAAAAATTATCTCTCAGGCGTTGAGGATTTGGAAAAGGTTCTTGCGGAGATGAGCTGGGAAAAATTCATTCGCGAGAAGATGGGCTTAGGTGATGATGCCGTGCGCTTCGCGAATCTTTATGCGACGGATCTCGTCGGCCTCGGCTGCGATGCGGTGTCCGCTCTGTCAGGATACGAAGTCGGCCCCGGATTTGCCGGAATGGGCGGCGAGGGATTTCAAGAAGTCGATGGCATTTTGCGGTATGCGTACGATCCAAAGAGTCGTTTTCCGGATGGCAATCATACCATAGCGCGGCGACTTCTTCAGGCGATTTTACCCGAGGCTGTACCGGGCGGCAACACGATGGAGGAAGTTTTTAATAGCACGGTCGACTATTCTTCTTTTGATAAAAAAGAAAATAATGTTCGTGTGCGTCTCCGTTCGATGGCTGTGCGCGTACAGCATGAAGGAGATGTGTCTCGCGCACAAAATGTCATCGTGCATTATTCACAACCCGATGGAAAAGTTTATCGCGTTCGCAGTCGCAGCGCGGTAATGGCCGGATGGGGCATGGTGGCAAAACACATCGTTCCGGAGTTTCCCGCAGAACAACTGGGCGCGCTCGACAAGTATCGCTACTGCTCTGCAGTTTATATAAACGTTCTTCTCAAACACTGGCGACCGATCGCTGAGCTTGGAATGTATGAGATGTATCTGCCCGGCGGCTACTGCACGTGGATGCACATTGCCGATCCGCTGCATGTCGGAACTTATCGTCCGGAGTACCATCCTGACAAGCCGACACTGTTGAGCATGTACAAGTACATTTACAAACCCGGCCTCGATCCTGATGAGCAAATGATCTTGGGGCGGATGGAGATGGAGAACAAGCCTTTTGAAGAATACGAGCGCGAGATTCGCGCCGAGTTGCAGCACCTGTTCGGCAGTCACGGCTTCAGCGCCGCCGATGACATTCTCGCGATCACGGTGAATCGATGGGGACACGGCTACAACTTTTTCAAAGGCCCGAAGAGCGCCGATGACAAGCCGTATGTTCGTGGGAGGAAAAAGCTCGGCAGAATTTCTTTTGCCGGCGCCGATGCCGGCGGCAGCCCGTGGACGCAACTTGCATTGCAACAAGGACGGCGCGCTGCGCTCGAGCAGCTATGAATTAAAAAATATTGCCCAACAGATCAAAGAAACGACTAATGGATTTAATCTTCAATCCAGTCAGTCGCTCTTCCATCCGTTGGAAAATAAAATTTTTATTCCAATGAAATCAAACAAGATTATTGCGGCGCTCGCAGCCATCGTTTCCGTCTCGCTGGCCCAGACGCCAATCGATCCACCCTTGCCTTCTTACAAAAAAACCAGCGGCGTTTCCGGCATATTGAACAGTATCGGCTCGGATACGATGAATAATCTGCTGACGTTCTGGGCAGAAGAATTCAAAGAGTTTTACCCGAACGTCAAAATTCAAGTGGAAGGAAAAGGATCGAGCACTGCGCCTCCAGCGCTGATTGCGCAGACTGCGCAGCTCGGCCCCATGTCCCGGCAGATGAAGGATATCGAGATCGATCAATTCGAAAATTCATTTGGCTACAAGCCGGCGGTTTTTCGCGTCGCGATCGACGCCATTGCCATTTATGTTAATCTTGATAATCCGTTGCGCAGCCTCACGATGAAGCAGGTTGACGCTATTTTTTCCAGCACGAGAAGAGGCGGCGGGTTGTATGATATTTCGTTGTGGAGACAACTTGGGCTTGCGGGAATCTGGTCGCACCGGACGATTAGTCTGTACGGCCGCAACTCGGCTTCCGGAACGTACGGCTATTTCAAGGAGCATGCGCTCTTCAAGGGGGATTTCAAGAGCGCAGTAAAAGAGCAGCCGGGATCAGGATCGGTGGTGCACGCGATCACGCAAGACCGCGATGCAATCGGATACGCCGGCATCGGTTATATCACCTCCGGCGTTCGCGCCTTGAGCTTGAAAATGAATAACGCCGACAAGCCAGTCGAGCTTTCAGTGCAGACGGCGCTTTCCGGAGAATATCCGTTATCGCGTTTTCTCTATATTTATATAAACAAGAAATCCAACGAGTCGCCCGATCCATTGGTTCGAGAGTTTATGAAATTTATTTTGAGCAAGGAAGGCCAGCGGATGGTTGTCAAGGACGGCTATCTGCCGTTGCCCACAAAAATCGTTGAAGAAGAGTTGGAAAAATTAAAGTAGCCAGGCGCAAGGGGCATGACGCATAGCGTCTGTACATTAGAGCAAATCATCCGAGGAAAGCACTATCAGCAATTCAAATCAAAACCCGCGCAGCTTTCGCCGCCTTGTCGATCTCATCGCTGCGGTATGCGTTCGCGCCAGCGGGATGACGATCATCGTCAATATTTTTTTGATCTTCATCTTGATCGTGCTGGCGACGCTTCCGCTCTGGCGCTCGGCGGCGGTCGAAGTGAGAAACCAGTTTGCCGCATCAGCAGTGATCAGCGATTCCTCTTTTGGAAAAATCTTGGCCATCGGTTGCGACGAGCAAAGAAAACTCGGTTATCTGCTAACCGAGGACGGCTCGATTCATTTTTTCGACGTGAATCGTGGCGTCGAATTATCTCGCACGACGATGCCGGGACTTTCTCCGGCGCGCATTTCGTCGGTGTGGCAATCGCTGAATGGAAACAGAATCGCGCTGGGAACGTCCGATGGCCGCGTGCTCATCGGCGCGATTGATTTTTCCCCGCCCTATCGACCCGCCGAAGACGGGTTCGCTCCGGTGATCAATTTTTCAAAAAGCTTTTTGTTAGATTCCCTGAGCCTACCGATTCGCTGCCTCACGATTGCTGGCGCTGTCGAAGACCGTATGTTCATCGCCGGAATAACCGCGGATGATCGTATTTTGACTCTTGCGCAGCGGCCACAAGAAGCTTTTGTTCATGATGAAGAAAAAATCATTACCCGCCAGCAGCTACCGACGCCGGAAAGCCGGCCAACGCAGCTCGCCGTCAACGACACCTTCGAAGATTTTTTCATCGCAATAGATAATGGCTCGTTATTTCATTATTATTTTTCAACTCCGCCAGAACTGAGTTTTGAGGAGTTTGTAAAAGTTGGCGAACATGGCATTACAACTCTGGGTTTTCTGATCGGCGACCGTTCTCTTGTGGTTGGCGACAGTGATGGCTTTACAAGCATCTACTTTTCAGTGCCGGATGCTGAAACAAAATTAGGACGCCGGTTCAGACGCATCCACGAGCTGCCATCGGTCGGCGGCTCAATCGCCGTGCAAGCTGCATCTGCAAGAAACCGTACCTACCTAGTCGCCAGCGCCAACGGCGAGCTTGGCTTATTTTTTTCGACGAACGAGCATGTGCTCTTTCAAGATCAGCTTACAGATGCTCCGATCATCGCCGCGGTTTTTGCGCCGAAAGCCGACGGGCTTTTGTTGCTCGATGCAAAGCAAACCGTGTATGACGTGACGTTTCGCAATCCTCACCCTGAAGCAAATTGGAAAGCCTTCTTCGAAAAAATCTGGTACGAAGGCCACGAACGCCCCGAGTTCGCTTGGCAGTCGAGCGGTGGGTCGGATGATTTCGAGCCCAAGCTCAGTTTGATTCCAATAATATTCGGCACGATCAAAGGCATCTTCTATGCGATGCTTCTTGCGCTTCCTCTTGCTCTGGGCACGGCGTTGCATCTTTCACACTTCATGCATCCGAGACTGCGCAATGTCATCAAGCCGGCGATTGAGATGATGGCAACTCTGCCAAGCGTCGTCTTGGGTTTTCTTGCTGCGCTGTGGTTTGCTCCGCTGCTTGAAAAAATTTTCCCATCCGTATTGTTGATGATCGTCACTCTGCCTTTGATGATCATTCTTCTTGCCTGCTTGTGGATTCTTGCCAGCCGTTTCATGCCCCGGCTCAAGTGGGTCGCGGGCAAGGAGACGCTCTTTATTCTTCCCATGCTGGCAGTGACGATTTGGCTTTGTTTACAATTCAACGACGTGTTACAAGAGAACTTCTTTGGCGGCGATTTCAAACGATGGTTGTTCCAGACAGCAGACATAACGTACGATCAGCGCAATGCCTTTGCCGTGGGCATCGCAATGGCCTTTGCGGTCGTTCCAGTCATCTTCAGTATTGCTGAGGAAGCGTTGTCAAACGTACCAGCGCGGCTAACCGCTGCATCTCTGGCGCTCGGCGCTACAACATGGCAGACGGCGCTGCATATCATTTTGCCGACCGCAAGCTCCGGTATTCTCGCGGCAATCATGATTGGCTTTGGTCGCGCCGCCGGAGAAACCATGATCGTGCTGATGGCAACCGGCAACACGCCGATCATGGACTTCAGCGTCTTCAATGGGTTTCGCACGCTCTCTGCAAACATTGCCGTGGAAATGCCCGAAGCTCCGGCGGGTGGAACTTTATTTCGCGCGCTGTTCCTGGCGGCGTTGCTGCTTTTTTTGATCACGTTCCTGACGAACACCATCGCAGAGACGGTGCGGCAAAAAATGAGAGAGAAATATGGAAGGCTCTAACCGCCTAACGAAGATTTATCCTCGTTTTCAAACAGGTTGAAACGAAAGCTCTACCCCGCTCCGTTTCCGTAGCTTTTGTATGGAAGCGGGGCGGAGCGAGCAGCCTTTAAAACCCACTGATTGAAGAAACCCACCGATGAAGAGCTTTATCTGTGGGATTTTTCAATCTGCGGGTAAAAAATTTTAGGCAGAATGATTAGACGGCAGAATCAGTAAAAATCATTCTGCCGCAAAATTATTCTGCCAAAACTTTCAAGATTATATTCTGACTATGAGAAGGTTTTTTCACAGCGGCACCATTTTCATTTGGCTCAGCGCCGGAATGGCGGCGTTGAGCGTGTTGATGATCGCCGGATTGGTCGGTTTTATTCTCATCAACGGGCTGAACGCATTTTGGCCGCGCGAAGTGGTCGAGCTGAGTTTGCGCGATGGCTCGGTTGTCTTAGCAGAAGTGTGGGGTCGCGAGGAAATCATCGGCGGCGCGCCGGGGCAAAAAAACTTCCGCCTGCAACTCAAGATCGGCAATCGCGATATCTGGGGCCTTGATTTCCGCCGGGTTGATGAACAAGAGATTTTATCCTCCCGCTTCCCGGATTCGGTTTTGGTGATCGAGCGCCGTGCTTGGGGAAACTTCATCGGATATGCGCGCGAATTGCGGCACGCCGACACTGTCGTAGCGACCGGCCCGGCGCAGGCGGCGAGCGCCTTGCTTGCGCGGATCGACGAATACAAGTCGATGCATCGCGCCGTCGTCGATTTGCAAAAGAACGAGCTCGGAGAAATCAACGACGAGATTGAAAAAGTCCGGTTGGGTTTGAAGCATAGTCTTTCAAGACCAGACACAAACAGCGCCGAAACTCAACGCGCGATACGCGAGCTTCGTGAGAGACAGGTGGTTTTGCAGAAAGAATACGATGCGCTGGAGAGCAGACTCATGTCTCTTCAGATGGCAACGGAACAAAAGCGTATTCTCTTGCGAGCCGCCGACGGCGCGACGCTTGACATTCCCGCCGCTGAAGTTGTTCTCGCCTATCTGCCGAACGAACTTTCTACCGCCGGCAAAAGCGGCTTGTTTATCAAACGCCTTTGGGCGTTTTTAAGCGAAGGCCCGCGTGAGGCAAACACGGAGGGCGGCATCTTCCCCGCCATCTTCGGCACCGTGATGATGGTGCTGCTGATGAGCGTCGCGGTTTCCCCGCTCGGTGTGCTCACTGCGGTGTACATGCGCGAATACGCGCGGCAAGGTCCGCTGCTGCGCTTCATCCGCATCATGGTGAACAATCTGGCCGGCGTGCCTTCGGTGGTGATGGGCGTATTCGGATTGGCATTTTTCATTTATACTATCGGCGGCACGATCGATCGGATTTTTTATCCAGAAGTATTGCCGGCGCCGACCTTTGGCACCGGCGGTATTCTCTGGGCCTCACTCACTCTCGCCCTGCTCACCGTGCCGGTAGTCATCGTTGCAACCGAGGAGGGACTTGCCGCGGTGCCGGTGAATATCCGCGAAGGCTCGACAGCGTTGGGCGCGACGAAAATCGAAACGCTCATGCGCATTATTTTACCTGCGGCTTCGCCGGGAATTCTCACCGGGCTAATTCTCGCCATGGCGCGCGCCGCCGGAGAAGTGGCGCCGCTGATGATCACCGGCGTTGTCAAGCTCGCGCCAGACCTGCCGCTTGACGGCCGTTTTCCATTCCTGCATCTTGACCGGAAATTCATGCATCTCGGATTTCATATCTACGACGCCGGTTTTCAGTCTCCGAACGTCGAAGCCTCGGTGCCGGTTGTTTTTGCAACAACGACATTTTTGATTCTCATAGTGGTAGCTCTAAATATTTTCGCAATCATTCTTCGCTCTCGTCTGCGCAAAAATTTCTCTGTCGCGCAATTATAGTTGATGCCCGCTCTTCAAAAATTTCCTCCCGATTTGCAACTCTCTTCCTTATCGCCTCAAATCTCTTAGTGCATCCTGATTTATAAATGAGTGCGTTCTGAAATGTTCTCATTTTGATGCATATTTGGAAATTGACTGTCTCACGATTTTCGCAGTTGTACGGATAAGTACAATTTTCGGAAAAATAAATTATGATCAGAAATTTTAATAAGCATCAAATAATCAATAAAATAAAAGATGTCCTGCCAATACTCGTCTCATGGCATAATATCTGCAAAGGCCTATTTCGAAATTCGGATAGAACCTAATTAACGGAGTGCGCTATGAAAGACATCACGAAAATCTCCCTGTTGGCCTTTGTGCTCAGTATGCACTCTGTCGCATTCTCTCAAGAAGAAAACTCCGGAGTGCTTTGGATAAAATCATTCTCGCCGGGCAGCTCGAACCTCGACGACGAGAAAATCGAAAAACAGGCTTTGGTCACACTCGACAGCCTGATGCAAGATTCGACCATCGAGGTCACTTTTCTCGGCGCCGCCGATGATATGCAGTGGCGGATGAGCGGCAATCGCGTTCATCCCGACATCTCCGATGCATGGAACGACGCCAAGCGTTTGGGACGAGCGCGCATCGTGCGGGCGCGGTACGGACGCGGACAAGTCGGCGTCACTGACGAAAATATTGCCGGCGTCAAAGTCATCTGGAACAGGAAGAATGAAAGCCTCAACAGCATGACCAATGTCGAGAATAGTTCTGCAACCGAAGGTGATGATCAATTGCGCAGAGATGTAGAAACTTTGCGCAGTGATGTTGACTCCGTCAAAGTGGCGCTCGGCAACAGCCATTACCCAAATATTGTGGAAAAAAGCGGACCGAATATTAACTGGCGCGCCCAGGCCGGATTTTGGTCTTGGTACGGCGGCTCCGACAGAAACATCGTCGCCCCGTCGCTCGGCTTGAATGTCATATATAATCGAAGTGTTTTTGTCGTGCAAGGCGGCGTGTCGCCGTGGCATTCGCGAACCGCAGATGGAAAACAGGGCGAGGCTTTTATGTACGCCGGCATTCGCCGCTTGCCGGAGGGTGAAAAACGCGGTATCAGCTATGCGGTGGGGGTTTTTCGTGGATGGGAATTCTACACTTCGACGGATTCCTGGTCTCTCAAATCGACCGGGCTGACTGCCGGGCCGACGTTCAAATATGGAATCTTGGAGCTGAATCCCTCCGTCACCTACGCCTTTGTCGATTCGATTTTCAAAGGTCGTGGCTGGCGTCTTGGCAGCGTGTTAATGATGAATGTGAATCTGAACTGACCATGCTGTTTCTATAAACATGAACAAGCAACTTAACATCTTGGATCGCGTCCGCGCTCGGCGTGGGCGCCTCATCGGAAACGTGACTATGAAAAAAGCATGGATGCTTTTTGCGGCAGTCGCTCTCGGCTGCAGCAAAGCGCAGTTGCCGATCGAACCGCCAATAAACAATACACCGGCGGTGGCAACATTACAGGTGACGGCGATAAATCCGGAAGGCCAGGTTATCGATCAAGCCGAAGTTTACATCGATGGCGAGAAAGTGGGCGCCACGCCGTTTGTAAACGATGAATTGGCCGGCGGCGCTTATACATTGCGGCTCGTGAAGTCCGGCTATCGAGTCTTTATCGACAATCTCCAACTTGAATCGAGCAAGCAATACAAAATAGAAGCGCTGATGCAGCCGCTTGGCCCCACGCAAGGCGAACTGTATGTGACTGTCGATCAAGAGAACGCGCGGCTGCACGTCATGGATTTTTCGCAAAACGTTATTAACCAGACGACCAGCCGCGAAACAGCGCTGCTTCTGTCGCCGGGCGGCTATTTTGTCTCAGCGGAAAAGAACGGTTACAACAAGTCTCTTGTCGCGGTGGCGGTTAATGCCGGCCAGGCTACGGTGGTTAATCTGCAAATGCAGGCATTGGACAGCGCTCCACCGTCGCCAGCAATTATTCTTTCGATGGCCGATTCGGCGCGCGCCGGTGCGAATTTCACCGTTCGTTGGAGCAGCATCAACGCCACTCGCGTCGATGTCGACTTCGTCATCAACCCGGGCTTGCAAGGCGCGGCGCAAGTGCAACTCGCCCAGATCGGCTGGCACTTTGTGCGAGCTGCGGCATACAATGAAAACCTCTCCAGCACGACAGTTGATAGCATTTATATCTATGATACCGTAACGCCGCCGCCACCGGCGCCGACGATGACACTCACGAGTAATCCGGATACGATCACTGTCGGTCAGAAAGTGAACCTCACGTGGCGCTCCACCAATGCGACGATGGTGAATATCGATTATGTATCGCAGCCGTCGTTGAATGGTTCGGCGCAAGTTCAGTTCGACATCGTTGGCACATTCACGATTCATAGCACAGCATATGGCTTGGGTGGTCAAGCGACGGCGCAAACAGCAGTCGTCGTCAGAGAAGCTTCTCCGGTTGCGACGACCCTCTCGTTCACTGCTACGCCTGATTCGGTTGAGTTTGGCAAGACGGCGCTTTTGCAATGGCAAACGAACGGTTCATACGTGATTATCGATTATGGCGTCGGCACGCGGGGCCCGGCGGGCGAGGAAGAAATCAGTTTTGCATCGCCCGGTCAAAAAACGATAACCGCTACTGCCTATGGCCCCGGCAATTTGACGACCGCGCGCCAAGCTCGTGTTTACGTCAAAGAGGCGCCGCAACCTTTGCAGCCGGTGATCATGCTCAGTGTCACGTCGAAGGTAGACGTGAATGCGCCGGCGACGATTACCTGGCTCTCGCAAAACGCCGACTACGTCGTGGTTGATTTTCTGGGAACGGTTGCTGTTTCGGGCAGCGTTGAAAAAAGTTTTTCATCGGCTGGCACGCGCTTCATCACGGCGACGGCATACAACGCCCGCGGCTATGCCTCGGCGATTGACACCGTCGACGTTGTCTCGCAACAGGTCGACGACAATGTCGAAGACATCATCGTCTCCGCCGACGCCAAGGTTCGCGCCGATCGAGGCGAAGAAGGCTATAATAGTCTCAACGCTGCAAACGCGCAAATTCGCAAGGCGGGTTATTACCGAATCAGCGCTGAGGCGTGGTTTAATAGCGGCGACGATCAGAAGAATGAAAGCTTTTACATTCTCGTGCGCCACACGAATGGCACGGTCAGCAGCCCGCGCGACGGCAATGCGGGAGTGTACATGGTAGTCGAAGACGAAGCCGGCGCCCCGCACACCTCGACGAGCAATTGCGGCACGTTTTATCTCGATGCCGGAACGAATATGATCGACATGCACCACTATGCGAAGATCGCCGCACTGTATCCGCAGTTTGTCAATGTTCGCATCACCGGTGCTGAGAGCGTCTCGGCTCTTGGATTCAAATTGGTTTACGTTGAAAATTGATTTAACAATTTTGGAAGTTTAATTCTTCAGTAGATCGGCTGTGTTTCGCATGGTGACAAGCCTCTATTCGAATCGTGGAGTGAAGATTCGAGCAGAGGCTTTTTTATTTCTTGCTTTGAAAAACCGGATTGGATAAATTACCGCCACAACCTAAATGACCTTTTCGTTGCCAGGAACCCGGCCTTGCGTATTGCGAAAGTCGAAATTGATCCAGAGGTTTTGGAAAAACTTGAAGTGAAGCATCACGTTGATGCAGATGAAGTGCATGAAGTTTTAGAAGGCAAACCACGGATTGAATTTGCTCAAACAGGATATATTCCCGGTGAAGATGTTTATCTTGCATTGGGTCAGACTCAAGCGGGCAGATATCTGAGTATCTTTTTCATCTTCAAGACTGATGGGACAGCGCTTGTGATAAGCGGACGTGATATGGCGAAAAAAGAAAGACCACGATATGGCCACAAATAAGAAAAAACGCGATCCCCTTCCCGATTCATTTCCAAGTTGGCGTGAGGCCGCTGAGTTTTGGGATACGCATGACACTGGCGATTATCCCGAGGCATGGAAGCCGCTTAACGAAACCATCGAATTTGTCGAAGAACCTGGCTTGCAAATAAACTTGTCACCGCGCCTAACCCGTGAGTTAGAGGATCGTGCCAGAGCCGCGAAAGTTACTGTCGAAACGCTGGTCAATAGACTTCTGGAAGAATCAATCCGCAGCAATGCAGAGGCCTTGCCTCGAATAGCCGAAGCGAAAGCAATCTACCGCAAACGAAAGGCAAAGAAACGTTGACGATCGTGATCGAAGTGTTGTAAGAAGTTCTCCCCTCACATCCTCGTGATGTTCTCATTATCACCTCGATTGGTGCACCTCTCACTCATCCGTTGCTTACATCGGTCAGTTCAGTGCTTCGGTTTAGCCGGATTCTAATCAAACTCTTCCTTCAGATTTTTCATTTATTCACCGATTGATACCAGTGAACACAATTCACATCAAAATGATTAGAAAATTTAGAAAAATGAACAAAAAGTGAGCATTTTTTGATCTGGCGGCTGAACATAGATTTGAGTTATATTTCCCCCACTTCGACGAACCACGAACAATAAACAGGAAAAAATCATGACCTCTCAGCCCAACATTGTAGAACCAGTCACCCGCGTCATCGGCCAGCTTACGGAAGCATGGAACGCACACGATGCTCAACGTGCCGCTCACCTCTTCGCTGCGGACTACGAAGGCACCGACATCAGCGAAGCCGCGCTACGACACGGCCAGCGCGGCGCATCAGAGTGGATCGAGCGTTACCTGCGCGCATTTCCTGATATGCATTTCACCGGCAGGCAAGCCGTGGTGCAGGGCGATAGCGCCGCCGTCATGTGGACCGTCCAAGGGACGCATCGAGGTCATTTGATGAACATCCCGCCGACCGGACAGACGTTTGCAGTCCGCGGCGTTTCATTTCTCACCATCAAAGAAAATCAGATTTTTCGTGGACATTATATCTGGGATCTGGCCGAGTTGTTGCGCTGCCTCAAGTTGCTCCCGGAATTAAGTGATTCGAAAGTCGCTGTGTGAAGTTTTCGCGTGGAGGAGTCATGCTGTCCAACGCTGCAAATCAATTTGATTCAAACAAGGCGCAGAAAAGTTTTCCGGCTGTCGAGCACGCGCCGACAACCGATGCCAAAGGCATCGATTTGACCGTCGTGCAAGATGGCGAATTGTTGCAAAAAATTTCTTGTCGCGATCATGAGGCGTTTGCCGCTCTTTATGATCGATACGCCACCGTGCTGTACGGCTTGTGCATGGCGATCGTCAAGAAAGAAGAAGAAGCGGAAGACGTGCTGCAGGAGTGTTTCCTGCAAGTGTGGGAAAAAGCGCCGGCGTTCAACAGCGCCAAAGGCAGCGCCTACACCTGGCTGGCCACGCTGACGCGCAATCGCGCCATCGACCGCCTGCGCTCCAAAAATTTTCGCCGCGACAAACAAAAGCTCCCGGATTTTGATTTCGAAATGATGGCCGATGGCAGCGAGCACACGCCGCTCGATAACACCTCGTTGGCGGAACGCGCAGTGATTGTGAAAAACGCTTTTATCAAGTTGCCTGTCGAGCAGCGCGAAGTTTTGGAGCTGGCTTACTTTCAGGGCTACAGCCAATCCGAAATTACCGCCGAGCTGAATGTGCCGCTTGGCACGGTGAAGACGCGGACACGCGAAGGCATGAAGAAGCTTCATAAAATTTTGGCGCATCAGTTTTAGTGAATACAACTGAGATAGATGCAAGGCCCGTTAAAAAACCCTAATCTCAAATGCGCTTCAATTATGCAATACAACTGCAGCGCGCCAAACTGCCGGAAAATAATTACCGGCCAGGATTGGCGAAGAAAAGATTTACAGGAGAAATACGCCGGATACATGTCGTGGTATTTGATGGAAAAAATTTCGAAGCAGTGAAGCTCACACTCACTGCAAAGTAAAATTGATGAGAAATCCGCGGATGTCACCGTCGATGGGACGCTCCAACTTCGTGAAATCACCATTCACGCCGTCTTCGCCCTGTTTGGTGTATCGCAGATCCTTCCAGAAAAATTCCACGCCCACCGACAGAAATCGCACGAGCCGATATTCTACGCCCAAAGCCCAGACGATGCCGCCGCCATTCAGCACTTTTTTCCCCTCGGTGCCGAGAAAAATCGTGCCGAGGCCAATCGCCCCATATGGCCGTAATTTTTCTTTTGGCCTCAGTTTGTATTGTACGCTCAGCTCAACGCCGACGACATCGCTCTCGCGTTCGGGATTCAGCTCGTGAGCGTGCTTGCTTACATTTGCGCCAAGCCATAAGGTGACAAATTGCGAAACGCCATAACCTGCGCTGAGTGTCGCGACATCGCCGCGCTTCAACTCTTCCGGCGAGGCAGCCCTCTGCGACCCCAAGCCGAGATTGAGTTTCAAGCCGACGTTGGAATAATTTTGCCGGCTGCTGTCTGCGCTTGGGGATGAAATGGCTGCCCTTAGCGAAGGTATGCATAGAATGACCGCAATCAGAAAAAATTTTCTTTTCATTGGATGCAACTCCTTATGATAGATTTCCTTGCAACAGATACAAAAAGCATTCCTGATAATTAATGTACGCAACACCATGAAATTACGAGAACTTTTTATCATTTTACAAAATTAGGAAGATGTGAAAAACGACCACACAGTGTTGTCTACACCACAGCACCAATCTGGCGAACATTCTTATGCGTAGTTATTGACGCAGAAAACTCTTATGTTTGCAACTGATTAAATTCATAATTTCGTTCCCGTGAGGTGATTGCGCGCAGTATGAGAGCTTGTCATGAAGTTGGCCTTTCGCAACGTGGCCGATGCGCGGCTTCGCCTGAACTCGGTGTTCTAACCGGCCTGAAAATGTGATTTCCCAAAAAAAACATTGCTTTTTCTGTGCAAATTTTGCTTAATGAATGTGTTTCATAAATCGTTTTGATGCCGCCCTGCTGCGGTTTCCGTAATTTTCTGCCAAGGCAGGATGGCAGAAACCTATTCAACTTCACGAGGAGGTTTCAAATGTCTACCAACAAAACCATTTCAACGTTTGGTCTGATCGCCGTCGCGCTGTGCGTGTGCGCTGGGAGTGTTGCTGCGCAAAGCGAGGAGGAGAAAAACACTGCGGCCGTGAAACGCTTTTATGACGAGGTGATGGGCAAAGGCAACATGAAAGTCATCGACGAACTGGTCGCCGATAATTTTGTCGATCACTACGTGCCTGATCCCAAGATGCCTGGGAACAAGGCCGGCTTAAACCAGACGATGAGCATGTTCCGCACGGCTTTTCCGGATTTGCAAATGACCGTCGAAGACGTGATTGCGAAGGGCGATAAGGTATGGGCCTACACCACCCTGCGCGGCACCAACAAAGGCGAGTTCATGGGCATGCCGGCGACCGGCAAAAAAGTCGAGGTCAAAGGCTTCGACATCGTGCGGTTTGTCAACGGCAAGGCGGTCGAGCATTGGGGTTTGAATGACGACATGACCATGATGCAGCAGCTTGGCATGATTCCGATGCCGGGGCAGGAAGCCATGAAGAAGTAAGCCATGAAAATTATCTTTGCTTTCAACACCGATGGACGCCTAAGGCGTTACCACATACACTCATTTTCATCCTTTAAGGAGATCCGAATGAAACGATTTATCACGGCACTGCTCGGCCTCGCTCTGTTGGCGCTTGTTCTGACTTCCGAAGGCAGCGCCCAGGAGCCAAAACTTGTGGCGAAGAGCAAACAATTCGACGCTACCTGGAATGCCCACAATTACGATGGCATCATGGCATTCTTTGCGGATGATGCCACGGTCAAGCTCATGCCGCCACCCCCGGACGGCGGTGTTCATACCGGCAAGGAACAAGTCGGCAACTGGGTGAAGAGCCTGCTCCCCGGCTTTCATGTCGACTCCATCCACTTCCGGCAGGAGGGCAACGTCGTCAAATGGCTGTTCACCGTGCATTCGGACTTCTTCGCGCAGATGGGTGCGAACCCGGTGACCGGCGAAGCAACGGCAGTCTTCGAGAAGGAGAAGATAAAATCCTTCACGCCGGTTTTTGACAATGAAACCATCGGCAAAATAGTGAGCCGTGGTTTCTTTGCGGCCTTTGACAAGGGCATGCCCCTGGATGCTCTGGCCGAGCAATTTCTCTCGCCTGACTTCGTCTTTAGAGGGCCAGGCATGCCGCCGATGGACGTCGCGGCGTACAAACAATTCGGAGCAGCTTTTCGCGCGGGTTTCCCCGACCTCGTGCACACTTTCGAAGATCAAGTTGCCGATGGCGAAAAGGTCGTTACTCGTGTGACTGTCACCGGCACGAATAATGGAGAGTTCCAGGGTATGCCGGCAACGGGCAAGCAAGTCAAATTCACCGGCATTGCGTTCGATCGCATCGTGAATGGCAAGATCAAAGAGCGCTGGGTCGAATTTGACGTGACGGGCCTGATGCAGCAGCTCGGCGCCATCCCGATGCCGCAGGCAGCGATGAACAAGTAACCTAATTTGAGACTCCCTACGGCGTTTCCGAATTCGCAGCCACTATCGAAGACATCCGGAGAAAGTCATGAGCAAGAATTCAAATGCGGTGCGCGAAATTTACGAAGCCTTCGGCCGCGGCGATATTCCGGCGATTCTCGCAAAATTGGATGAGAACGTCGAATGGGAATATGGCACCGCGCCGCACGAGGTGCCATTGCTGCAGCCGCGACGCGGCCGTCAGGAAGCTGCCAAGTTTTTCGAAAGCCTGGCTGCAGTTGAGATTCACAGCTTCGTCCCCAAAGCGATTTTGGAAGGCGAAAAAGTCGTGGTCGCGCTGATTGATCTCTCGGCTACGGTGAAGAAAAACGGGAAGAAAATCGTGGAACAAGACGAGACCCACGTCTGGCGTTTCAACGACGCCGGCAAGGTGGTGCGCTTCCGCCATTGTGCAGATACAAATCAGCACGTGCAAGCGTATCGCGGCTAACATTTGTCACAAATTCAACCCTGCACAGATGCAAAAAAACCGGCAGGGTTGAATGTACCCCATCATTTCTTTACTTTGAGGAAGGCATGAAAACGAAAACACTCTCAATCGCTGCAATGGCGATCATCGCCGCTCTACTGCTCTGTTCGTGCGCAGAGCAAAAAGAGAAGAGCACTTACTTTCAAGCCGTCGACCCCGGCGTACAAACCGGCGGTGTGAAAATGATTCCGGTGCAAACGCCAGCGGGAACATTCAAAGTTTGGACGAAACGATTTGGCAACAATCCCAGAATCAAGCTCCTCCTGCTTCATGGCGGCCCGGGCGCCACGCACGAGTATTGGGAGTGCATGGAAAGTTTCCTTCCGAAAGAAGGAATCGAGTTCATCTATTACGACTAGCTTGGCTCGGCGTACTCCGACCAACCGCAGGACACCAGTTTATGGAAACTCGATCGCTTTGTCGAAGAAGTGGAGACCGTGAGAACGGCGTTGGGATTGAATAAAGATAATTTCTATTTACTGGGGCACTCGTGGGGCGGTTGGCTGGCGCAGCAATATGCGCTGAAATATCAGGACAACCTCAAGGCATTGATCATCTCGAATGCCATGTCCAGCTCGCCGGCTTACAAAAAATACGCGGAAGAGGTTTTGGGCAAACAGCTCGATCCCGCGGTTTTGGAAGAGATCAAAGCCCTCGAAGCCAAGGGCGATTTTGAAAATCCGCGCTACATGGAATTGTTGCTGCCGAACTTTTATAACAAGTTCATCTGCCGTTTGCCCATGGAAGAATGGCCCGATCCGTTGATGCGTGCCTTCAACAAGTTGAATCAAACCATCTACGTCATGATGCAGGGCCCGAGCGAGTTTGGCGTTTCCGGCAAGCTCGAGCACTGGGATATTGGCAATCAACTGGGCACAATCGCGGCTCCAACTTTAGTCATCGCGGCGAAACATGACACGATGAATCCGGAACATCTGAAGTGGATGTCGGAGCAAGTTCAGAACGGCAGCTACCTGCTGTGTGAAAACGGCAGCCACATGTGCATGTATGATGATCAACAGCGTTACATGAGCGGCCTGATCAAGTTCATCAAAGCGGTTGATCATGGCGAGAAGAAAGTGGTTCTCTGATTTTTGATTGACAAAGTCGGACTTGCGTGCAAGTCCGACTTTTAAATTATTAAGGAGCCTCGTGTGGGACGCTTTGACATCCTCCACCAAATCCAACAACTCGACCCGGAGCACGATCATGTCAGGATTCAACACCTTTCGACAGGCTACGAATTTCCCTGGGACACGGTTCGCGCTTTGGAAGTCGCGCTCTATCGCACGTATTGCGTGCCCAGCGTCTCAGCGCTCCTGGACAAAACCGGAGAGTTTCGTAAACGGCCGCAACGACGCTACGACGACACGGCAATCATCGTCGCTGAAATGTGCAAATGGGGATACGATAATGAGCGCGGCAAGCAGGCCTTGCAGCGCATGAACTGGGCGCACGGCCATTACAAGATTGCCAACACCGATTTCTTGTATGTGCTTTCAACTTTCATCTACGAGCCGATACGCTGGAACCAACGCTTCGGCTGGCGCAAGATGTGCGAGCAGGAAAAACTCGCAACGTATTACTTCTGGCGCGAAGTGGGGAAGCGCATCGGCGTCAGGGATATTCCGCCATCTTACGAGGCGTTTGAAAAATTCAGCGTCGACTACGAACGCAGCAAATTCCGCTACGAAGAAACTAATCGCCGAATCGGCGTGGCAACGCGCGACTTATTTGCTTCGTGGTTTCCGCGCTTCGTTGCTCCGTTCGTGAGGCAAGGCGTCTACGCCATGCTTGATGAGAGTATGTTGGTTGCTTTTGGTTTTCCACGTCCTCTGCCGTTTATGCCGGCGCTCGTTCGCTTCGCATTGAAGATGCGGGGCAAGTTTGTGCGATTGCTTCCGCCGCGCAAAGCGCCGCATTTTTTCACGGACATTCCGAACCGCACTTATCCGCAGGGCTACGAGATTTCCAAACTCGGCCCGCCGGAGTTGGCATAGATTTCATCAGCACGATTCGAGATCAAAGCCTGAGACCAATAAAACAATTGGAATTATCTGATTGAAGTCATTAAGGAAATGAGATTCGGCTTTCGAAACCTGCGGCTTGACTGGAAAAGCGGAGAGTTCTGCAAAACACGTCATACATCCAGCAACAAAATTGCAATTCAAAACAGATTTGTTCACCCCTCATCACAACCCAGGAAATTAAAATCATTCGGAAATCCGCTTGTTCGTTAGCTCCCGGCTGCTGGCATAAATATTGTGTATCGGATGTTCTAAGTTACATCGCTGAAAAAGTCCTTGCAAAAATGCGCGAGATTCATGATATTTTTGCCACATTTTTTAGCAGCATGCAAAGCTTCTATGCACTTTCGACGCAGGAGCCGCCCACGCCCCGAATCCTAAGCACTCAATGGATCTCGGGCGGTGCCCGCCTTCAAAGTTTATAAACGTTGCAGTAACTCCGCTTCACTTGATTGCCAGTAGTGATTGAAACAGACAACGGCATTGCGTCAGTATCGACCCTGAGGTCGATAGTTTCTTTACCAACAAAGAATGAGGCTCTTCACTTCTCTTATTTCACTTCTGGGGGACTAAAAGCCGCCAATCGAATTCAACACGAAAACGTCATTGAATAAACTTATGGCAACGTGGCGCGCGAAACTCAAAGGTATGTTCATGCTCTTTCGCATCTTGGCGGTGATGGTATGGGCGTGTACTGCCGCGACTATTGCCACGGCGGCAGCGGGACTGAACGGCGCCGAGATCGATTGGCTGGTTTTTACCTTCGTGGTCTTGATGGCGGCGCTGGTCCAAGGTTACCCTGCACACATTATAAATGAGATTTATGACTGGCAGAGCGGCTCCGACCAACCGCTGGCGTCCTCAACTGTGCAAGGAAAATCTTCCAAAAAACAGGTGGCAGGTGGCAGCAAGGTGATTGCTGCGGGATTGCTGAGTATCAAAGAATTGTGGTGGCTATTTCACATCACCACGGCAGTGGTTGTTCTGCTTACAGTTTTTATTGGAATGGCGCATTCAACAACGCTGCTTTGGTTTATCATCCCTGGTTATTTTTTGTGCATTTTCTACACATTGCCTCCGTTCAGATTTGCCTATCGCCCCTTCCTCGGAGAATATTGCGGCGGCTTCGCCGGCATCGTGCTGCTGGTTTGCGGCGCGTATTTCGCGCAAACTCTTTCGCTGCCACTTTCAATTATAATCCTGGCACTCGCCCTCGGATTTCTCTATGCAGCGGTGATGGTTTTTTTTCACTACGTAGATTTTTCCAGAGATCGGCTTGCTTCGCCGCCCAAACGAACCAGTGTCGTTCATCTGGGATTGGCAGGCAGTCGTGTCTATGCACTCGCCAATGCAGCCATTGGCACAGTAATGCTTGCTTCTTTGGCAATCACTGAATCGCTGCCTTACATTCTTGTAGCCATTATCGGCGCGTTGATTTTTTATTGCCACTATCGCGTGCAACCGGATGATGATAGCAGCATTGTGCACTGGGGAAAACGCATGACCTATGGCATGCTGATGCTTGGAGTCTTGTTTGGTATGGTTGCCGACGTCGCGTTCATCGGGATGGCGGCCTTTTATATTCTTGGATATTGGCTGCACAAAAATTTTGGAAAACTTCACACCACGACCGCCGTCAGCCACGCTTGAGAGGAAATCTTGCGCATTGGAATAGATGCCACGTGTTTGCCGTTGCTCGCCGCGGGCGCCAGCCGTTACATCACCGGCCTGCTCCACGGCTTGGCGAACGTAAGTAGCCGCCACGAGTATTTCATTTTTATCAAATCGGCGCACGGCGCTCTTTTGCAATCGCTTCCGGCCAACATGCAGCTCGTGTCTCTGCCGAATTTCTCGCGACCGATGCGGGTGGTTTACCAACACCTGCTGGCCGGGCTGCACGCGCAGCGCTTCCAACTCGACGTGTGGCATGGCACGCATTACAGTCTTCCACGTTTTGTGCGCGACATGGCGCTGGTCTCTACATTTCACGATTTATCATTTTTCGAATTCCCCCGCTATTTTTCAAAAAGCCGGTTATTTTATTTTCAAAGCGTGATGGCCGACGCGGCGCAAAGGGCTGAAATGATTGTTTGTGTTTCGAACACGACCCGCGAAGCGCTCTATAGACATTTTCCGGTAAATGGCCGCGCGATTACCGTGCATTCCGGCGTCGACCAAGCGTTCTTCAAGCGCTTGAGCGCCGAAGAAATCGACCGCACCTGTCGCGATCTCAAAATTCAAAAACCTTACATTTTATTTTTGAGCACCATCGACCGCCACAAAAACCTGCCGCTGGCGTTGGAGGCCTTGGCGATTTTGCGGAAACGGTACGATCTGCACTTGGTAATTGCCGGACAGCCCGGCAGCGGCTGGCCCGAAGCTTCCAACGTAATTCACAAACTCGGTTTGGCTGAAGCCGTTCACACATTGGGCTATGTTCCCGAGGAAAAACTTCGGGCGCTTTATCAAGGCGCGCGTTTGTTGGCGCTGCCGTCCATCGTGGAAGGATTCGGATTTCCGCTGCTTGAAGCCATGGCTGGCGGAGTTCCAGTGTTTGCAGCGCAGTCGGGCGATGCCGCACACAGCGCAACAGCCGAGGTCGTCAGCCATCCCGCCATGTTGGGCAATCACGATGCGGAGCAGTGGGCAAACAAAATTGAAAAACTGATCTATGATGAGCCGTTGCGGCGCGAGCTTTCCGCCTACGCCGTGAAGCGCGCCGCGCAATTCTCCTGGCGCACGACGGCAGAGCGCATGGTGGAGATTTATGAATCTGCCGCATCGAGCACGAAACACTTCTTCCCAAGCAACGGATCCGATGGAATTGTAATCACAGATGAAAAGAAAAACGGCAAGGCGCATCATGTGGAAGAAGAGGTCATCCCGCTATCGGTCATCTCGGCAGTTCTACGAACGCTGATTTATGCCGACATGTTCGACTATCCGCTTCGTGAGGAGGAGATATATTTCGGCTTGCTCGAATGCTCTGCAACCCCGAAAGAAGTAAACGTGGCTCTTGCTCATCTTCACAGGAAACATTTGATCGACTACAGCGGTGAATGGTGGCATCTCGCCAGTCGAGGGGCAATCGTCGCTGAACGACAACGTCGCGGGGAGTACACGAGAAGGCTTTGGCGCGACAACGCTCGGCTCATCAAGCTCATCTGCCGCTTTCCTTTTGTCAAAGGCGTGGCATTATCCGGCGCGGGTTCGTTTGAAAACTGCCAAGCTTCGGACGATATCGACCTTTTCGTTATTGCCGACCAGAACCGGCTGTGGTTCACTTATTCGAGCTTGGTCTTCTTGCTGAAAATTCTCGGCAAGCGCAAGTTGATTTGTCTGAATTATCTCATCGGCCATCTGGCGTTGGCAATTCCCGCGGGACGTGATCGCGATTTTTTTGTGGCGCATCAAATTACCTTTTTAAAGCCACTTCGAGGACGACAAATATTCGAAGAGTTCTTTTCCGTAAATAGATGGATCAATGAATATTTGCCGCAGCGTTATTCGCATGCGCCCTTGACGCCCGCCGGTTTGCCGATTGCTCCGGAACAGGAGTGGCCCGGCCAGGCACTATGCGAGAGAATTTTTCGCCTTCGTTTGTTTGATTTTATAGAGCGAGCTATTTTTCATTTTTATAGCCGCCACATCATGCGTCTTGCCGGACATCAGGGAAGCGACGCCGTCGAGGCAAGCACAACCAGAATAAAACTTTTCACAAACAATCACCGCCATCGTCTGCGGGATACGTTGGCGCAGCGTTTTGAAAAAACATGGAGCGCGTACATCGAGACAAAAGAACAAATCAACTATGCAACCGCTGTGAAAGTTTAACTCGGATTTCAGCCAAGCTGAAAACCGAAGCTCGCTGAGCGGCCCCACGGATTGAAGAAGCCCACCGATGAAAAACTTTATCAGTGGGATTCTTCAATCCGTGGGGGAGTTGAGCTGAGTTGAACTTTCAGAATTTTATTCTGAGTTTTGCGCCTTATGGCTTAACGAACCATCACATTCCAAACACAGGAGGGTTTAAGATGAGATTGTCTACAAGAAGGTTTCGCTTTGCAGCTCTTTTAATCGGCCTTGCGCTGCTTGTCGTAAGCGGCCATCCGGCCATGGCGGAGGAGCCGATCAAATTCGAAAAGCCTCCCATGCAGGATTTGCAAGCGCAAGTTCTGGACATCTTCGACAACAGTTGCGCGTTTGCCGGCTGTCACGTCAGCGCGACGGCGCCGCAGAATCTCGATCTCAGCGAAGAAGCCTTTATGGCGGGTTTGATCAACGTCAACAGCGGCGAAATTTCTTCGATCAAGCGCGTCAGGCCCGGCGATCCAGCCAACAGCTATTTGGTGATGAAGATCAAAGGCAGTCCCGGCATCAAAGGCGATAGAATGCCGCGCGGCGGCCAGCCGCTCACCACGCAAATGATCGCCACCATCGAGGCGTGGATCAAATCGCTGCCAGCCGGGATGGAGGAAGGTCCGGCCATGCGCAAGTACGCCCAGGCTTTTCCGGGATGGTCGCTCGCGAACTTGCTGAGTGCCGAAACGCTCGACAAGGGCGCGTTCATGTATCGCATTGCGCACCGTTTTAAATTGCCGACCAACGCCGGTTTCGATCAGCTCTTCGGATTGGATGGCGGCGCGTACATGATGACGCAACTGGCTTTTCCGCTTTCCAATAACCTGACTTTCAGCTTCGCGCGTCAGGGCGTGAATTCTACTTTCGAATTCGGCGCCAAGTGGCGCTTCTTGCGCGAGAAAACCGACGGCACGACGCCGGTCTCCGCGGCGATTTATGCGGGCGTCGATTGGGCGACCTTGAAAGGGATTCAGGATCCTTCCGGGAGCGGCACACTGAGTCGCACGGATGGTGAGCGCTTTGCCTTCTTTGCGCAACTGCCGGTAACCAGGCAACTCGGCAGCCGCTTGTCGGTGATGGCGGTTCCGGGCATTCTGCTCAACGGCAACGTCAACGTCGATGGCGAGGATCCGCTTATCACCATCGGCGTGGGCGGCAGAATTGCTCTGAGCGAAAAGTATGCGTTGTTTGCCGAGGCGGTTCCAATTCTTTCCGGCGATGAAACTGCGCTAACCATCGGCGGCGCGCGCACCGACGGCGGCAAGCTGGTGTTCAACGATACATTCGTCACCGGCTTGGAAATCAAAGCCGGCGGCCACGTGTTTCATATTTTCGTAACGAATTCCGGCGGCAATGCCACCAATCAATACATGAGCGGCGGCGAGCTGGACTTCACCGGCGGCGATTTTCGACTGGGATTCAACATTTATCGAATTTTGAATTATCCGTTTTAGTTTTCAGGCTTCGGCCTCAAGGATGTTGTTGCCGAAGAATTCTTACTTTGTCAATCAAGGAGAAGCACATGCGTTTTCGTTTGCCATTAACCGCGGTTGGTGCGGTTTTATTTATGACAGGCGTCGTGTTCCTATCCATCGGCTGTGAACATGATATACCTGCTGGCCCGGCACAGGTGCAGCCGGTACAACCATTACTATCCGACATCCAAGCAAAAATCTTCACGCTGAAATGCGTGAATGCGGGATGTCATCCTGGCGGCGGCGCTCCGATGTCGCTGGCAACCGGTACTTCTTACACTACTCTGGTCGGCCCGGGAGGAACCGGGGTCGTATCCTCCGGCTATGCGCCGCGCCTGCGGGTCAGTCCCGGCAACGCGAATAACAGCGTGTTGTATTTGAAAATTGCCGGCACGACGCTTGGCTCGCGAATGCCGCTCAATCAGCAGCCATTGAGCGCCGCAGAGATCAGTGCCATCCAAACGTGGATCAACAACGGCGCGCAGAACAATTAATTCATCAATCATTTAACCTTGAAAGGAAAGGCTTGGAGTGATGGTCCCAAAATCGAAACTTGGAGTATTTTCTGTTTTGATTATAATGATTATCGCAGTCAGCGCCGTTGCTCAAAACGCGACGGCGCCGGATATTTTGCCCCTTGCCGGCCGCCAGCTTTATGCCGTGAAGAAATGCGGCGATTGCCACAACTCCGGCGCGGCAAAATACACCGCACTGCCGGCAAAAGTCGATTCGACGAAACTGGCGGATCATCTCACGGCGCTCAAATCGGAGATCGTGCTCCGTGTGGAGACCAATGTGCGCCGCCAAAAGAGAATTTTTGGCGATGAGGTGGCGGCGCTCGTCGCCTACTCCGGCAGTGCTGCGAGCGCACGCAAGGCGATCGACGATACACCCAAAAATCTTTTGACCGGCGCTTACGCCATGTATCGCGAAAGCTGCCGCAATTGCCATCTCATCAACAGCATCGGCAAAGACACCGGCCCGAATCTCAAGGGCATCAGCAGCCGCCGCAAACGAGAGTGGATCATCGATCATTTCAAAGATCCGCAGAAATACGTCGCCGATTCGGTGATGCCGAAATTCGACAAGCTTCCCGCCGAGGAGTTGGCGGCGATGACGGATTATCTCGAAACGTTGAAGTAAAAACGTTTTTGACTGGAGCGAAGTAAATTAACAAAACGTTCTTTGGCTTGGTGAGGAGTCAGTATCATCCCATTCTGTATTGAGTAATCGGTTACGTCGCGTAACCGGTCGCAATCAAGGACGATGCGCGTTGTTCGAATTGGAAGACCCTTGCAGCATTGCGTCTCCACAATGACGACCGCCTCCGATGAAAATGGCGATGACAACATGGAGCTGACAACTAATTTTCATCTATTGTTTTATCATGGCGGTACTTTTAATTGAAGGAGTCGAACGATGCACAAACGGTCTTTCAAGAGGCGCGTGGACGGACTTTTTTTGCTGTTGGGTTTGAGTTGTTGGTTGGCAGGCTGCGGTAACGACACGCCAAACCAACCGGGAACTCTTCAGCCGACGTTGTCGAGCATTCAAAGCAATATTTTTAACTTGAAATGCGCGATGCAAGGCTGCCATGTGACCGGCGGCCTGGCGCCGATGTCGCTCGAAACCGCGAACTCGTTCGTTACGCTGGTCAATGCCACTTCGCTTTATGGAAACCCGAAGTTGATGCGCGTCAAACCGAACGACGCCCTCAACAGCGCGCTCTATCTCAAAATCATTGGCGATCCGGCAGTCGGCGGACCATCAGCGCGAATGCCGTTGAGCCTCGGCGCTCTGACCACAGCTGAGGTGAACGCCATTCGCGACTGGATCAACGCCGGCGCGTTATTCGACGGAACCAGCGCTCCGGTGAATACCGTTCAAATCATTCGACCTGCGAACAGAACGGTTCAGGTCGGCGGAACGCTTGATCTCGATGTGCGAGCGTTCGATGTGAACAATAACATCGTGCCGGCGACATTTTCATGGTCGAGTTCGCCGGCCGGAGTTGCGACGGTGAATCCAACCAACGGCGTCGTAACCGGTGTGAGTGTTGGCTCGGCAACGATCACGGCTTCTGTCGGTGGAAAAAGCGATACGTTGGCAATCACCGTTGCACCGGCCCCGGCGCTCCAAGCGACGTTGTCCAGCATTCAAGCGAATATTTTTACGCCAAAGTGCGTGAATGCGGGATGCCACCCGGGCGGTGGTGCGCCAATGTCTTTGCAAAGCGGCGCTTCATTCGCTGCGTTAGTCGGCGTCAATTCCGCTTATGCCCGTCCGCGCGTTGCGCCAGAAAACGCCGCCAACAGCGTCTTGTATTTGAAAGTCATCGGCGACAACACCGTGGGTAGACTCATGCCGTTGGTCGGCGGGCCTCTGAGCCAAACGGAAACCGACTCGATCGCGGCGTGGATCAATCGTGGCGCGCTGAATAACTAATTCAATCTTCAAACTTGTTGCGAGTTCCTGCGTTGACATCATGTGCGGTTTTTGATGGAGTAGCAACATCGTATGATGCCATTGAGGCCGGCAATCCGATCTTGCAATGGATGCGCAGCCGGGTGCAGCGCGCTGCGTTGAACTTATTTCCTCGCAATGCGCGCCTGCTCGAGGTCGGTTGTGGAACCGGCACGGATGCTTTATTCTTTGCGCAGCGTGGCTATCACGTGGTGGCGATGGATCGATCCGAGGACATGCTGGTGGTTGCCGCCGAGAAAATCGCCGTGGCCGGTTTTTCCGGCAGCGTGGAATTTTTGCAGGATGACGCCGGATGCATGGATAAGCCAAGCGCAAGATATGGCGCCGCCGGCTTTGATGGCATCTTCTCAAATTTCGGCGCGCTGAATTGCATTGAAGATTTGCGCAGATTTGCCCACAGCGCCGAACGGCTACTGCAGCCCGAAGGCAGGATGGTGCTCAGCATCATGCCGCCGCTTTGCCCGTGGGAAATTTTCTACTATCTTTTGCGGGGTCAACCTGTCGAAGCATTTCGCCGTTGGCGCGGACGAACCGGAACGCGCGGCGTAGCGGTGCGGGTGGGCAATCAGCCGGTGCAAACTTATTATCATTCACCTGCGGCCATCGCCGCGGCATTTGTAGAGGACTTTTTTATCGAAGACCAATTTGCGTTGGGGCTTTTTGTGCCGCCGCCTTATCTGCGAGGGGTAACGCGACATCAGAAGTTTTTCAGGGGACTGGTTTTTTGCGATGAGCGATTTACCGGTTGGCCGTTACTGCGCAATATGGGAGATCATCTCGTGGTGATATTGCGGAAGCGTATGTAGCCACGCCTTCGGGCGTTTCAAGTGGCTAAATGTCTGTAATGATGCAAGCCGAAATATTTGTGTCGTAAAGCGCATGTCAAAAATCAAGATTCTTCTTTATAACCCCAAAGCGGTTTTTTATACCATGCCGCTGGGGTTGCTTGCTGTTGGCTCACAGCTCGATGCAAAACGCTTCGAAGTGATCATCATTGATGGCCGGCTCGAGGCGGATCCGATGCGCGCGTTGAAGCCGCATTTATCTGAAGCGATTTGCCTAGGGATGTCCGTGCTCACCGACCGGCCGATTCACGACGCGCTGCAAATTTCTCGCGCCGTGAAGACCGCGCGGCCCGACTTGCCGATCATCTGGGGCGGCTGGCATCCTTCGCTCTTCCCCAAGGAGTGTTTGGAAGAGCCGAGCATCGACGTTGCCGTGCAAGCGCAAGGCGAAGCGACGTTTCATGAAATTGTCGAGCGCCTCGCGGAAAAGCATAATCTGGAAGGCGTCGCCGGATGCACGTTCCGCCGGAACGGCGCCGCCGTGCAGAATCCGCCCAGAGCGATGCAGGACATGAATGCCTTCACGCCGATGAATTATGATTTGATTCCCGTGCCAAAATATTATGCGCTCAAAAAGCAGCGCCAGTTGGATTACATCTCCTCCACCGGCTGCTATTTCCGCTGCACCTTCTGCGCCGATCCGTTCGTCTACAAACGCAAATGGACCGCGCTGACGCCCGAGCGCATGGGCGAGGAATTGGAATCGCTTTGGCAACGCCACCGTTTCGATGATTTGCACTTGCAGGACGAAACGTATTTCACCTATCGCGACCGCGTCGTCGCCGTCGCTGAAGAATTTTTGCGCCGCGGTTTGAAGTTCACCTGGACGGCGACGCTGCGCGCCGATCAAGGCGTGCGCCTCGCCGAGGATGATTTTGCGCTCTGCAAACGCTCCGGCCTGCGCCGCGTGCTCATCGGCGTCGAATCCGGCTCGCAAGACATGCTGAACTGGATGAAGAAGGACATCACCATCGAGCAAATCCTTCTCGCCGCAGAAAGATGCGCGCGCCACGACATCGCCGTGGATTTTCCGATGATCGTCGGCTTTCCAGATGAACCGGAAGAAAGCGTGTTGGCGACGCTGCGCATTGCCAAACAGCTTCGCGCCATGAGCCCGAAATTCAAAACCAAAATTTTCTTTTATCAACCTTACCCTGGCTCGCCCATCTCCGACATGGTGAAAGCGAAAGGCTATCCGCTTCCCCAAACACTTGATGAATGGGCCGACTTCGATTTCGTCGGCTCGTATGGCCCGTGGGTCAGCCGCGCGAAATGGCAATTGGTGCAACGCTTCAAATTTTATTCGCGCCACGCCTGGGATGCGCAAAAAGGCTGGATGCGCCGGCCGCTGCAACACTTGGCGAATTGGCGCTGCGCCAAAGACTTTTATCATTTTCCGATCGAGAAGTGGCTGGTCGAAACGCTACGGCCGAGTCTTCAGATTTCTTGAGGCGTTCGTAGTTACGCCTTCAGGCGTCATGTGCGCGAAGTTACCGCGAGTTTCTAAAATTCAAAAAATTTATGCCTAAAGGCACCACTACAAACTTTCCATGAAAAAGAAAAAAGTCGTACTCTTCTTCCCCTCGTATGCCAGCAACGAAGCCTGTCCGCCGCTGGCGTTGATCGCCGTCGCCGGACCGTTGGTGTCTGCGGGCTACGAGGTCAAGATCATCGACACGGCATTGGAGCCGGATTTTGTCGGCGCAGTGATGCGCGAGCTTCATGGCGCGCTTTGCCTCGGCATGTCGCTCGTCACCGGCCCCATGATCAAAGGCGCCATTGCCGTCAGCCGCGCCGCGAAAGCAAAATATCCCGACTTACCGATCATCCTGGGCGGCTGGCATCCGTC
>Ga0247727_10004342_pt1 | contig 30158 bp, 25 predicted proteins | sample WisWelCaveWW1625_FD_202498 | JGI IMG/M metagenome (GOLD analysis project Ga0247727, IMG submission 202498) | Biofilm microbial communities from Wishing Well Cave, Virginia, United States - WW16-25 | ecosystem: Environmental > Aquatic > Deep subsurface > Groundwater > Cave microbial mat | place...
TTGTGCTTCACTCAACAACCTTGCGTCGCGCCTACCGAATGGAAAAATCCTGCAGTTTTCGGTCGGCACCGCGCCAACCAGTGTCCAAAAAAGCGACGATTTTGGGGGCTAATTTGACGAGGTCTGATGTTGTTGCGACTGCCGGATGATCTCGGCCCATAGGCCTTCTCACGAATCTCCAAAGACCGGTGGTAGAGCGGTTCGGCGGCGGCATACTGGCCCTGATCATGAAGCAATCCCGCTAGGTTGTTCAAACTCTGCGCCGTATTAGGGTGGTCTGAACCAAGTTGCTTTTCATGAATCTCCAACGCGCGGCGAAATAGCGGCTCGGCAGCAGTATACTGGCCCTGATCATGAAGCAATACCGCTAGGTTGTTCAAACTCTCTGCCGTATCCGGATGGTCTGGACCAAGTTGCTTTTCATGAATCTCCAACGCGCGGCGATAGAGTAGCTCGGCGGCGGCATGTTGACCCTGAGCATCAAGCAATGCCGCTAGGTTGTTCAAACCAGTGGCGACTTGCGGATGAGCTCGCCCCAATTGTTTTTCTAAAATCTCCAACGCGCGGCGACAGAGCGGCTCGGCAGCGGCATACTGGCCCTGAGCATGAAGCAATTTCGCCAGGTTGTTCAAACTGTGCGCCGTATAAGGATGGCCTGGACCAAGTTGCTTCTCGAAAATCTTCAACGCGCGCTGAAAGAGCGGTTCGGCAGCAGCATACTGGCCCTGAGCATCAAGCAATCCGCCAGGTTGTTTAAACTCTGCGCCGTATCCGGATGGTCTGGACCAAGTTGCTTTTCCCAAATCTCCAACGCGCGGCGATAGAGCGGCTCGGCGCCGGCATACTGACCCTGAGATTGCAGCAATCCTGCTAGGTTGTTCAAACTCGTCGCCGTATCCAGATGATTTGGCCTAAGTTGCTTCTCATGAATCTCCAAGGCCCGGCGATAGAGCGGCTCGGCGGCGCTGTAGAGGGCACGACCATCCAAATAAAACCCCATGCGATTTAACAACGCAGCTAAATCCGTTGATTCGATTTTGAGCCTTTCCACATGCTCCACGACGGCATACGAATGCGGCAGCAAACGGCTACATTCCGGCCACAAACGAACGTCAAAGGTCCCACTTGGCCACGCTCGATCCACAGTTTGAAGCGCGGCCTGCGCCCACACTTTTTGTTCGTCTTCTGTAAGTCGATCCCGCGTCACCGCCTGCACCAAGCGATGCAGCGACAAGGTCTCGTTGGTCGCTTCAATCAGCGAATAACGCACCAGGCTGGCAATGGCTTTGTTCACGACCAAAGGTTGGGATAGAGCTTGGGCCAACGCTTCAGGTAGGTGTTCCCGGCCTTCGATCAAAAGCTGCCGCGGAATCTCATCCGGCGCCAGAAACGCACACAGTTTCAGCAAATCCACCGCCGCTGGCGCTTCGGCTTTGACCTGCTTGAACGAAATCTCCCACGTGGTCGCCACGGTCGCGTCATAAGCCAATGGCTGATGCTCCTTGAGCAGGTCTCGGCGGTATTGGCGGAACAAATCTAAATAATCGGCCCAAGAGATGCCCGTGGCTTCAACGTAGGCGCTCGCCTGTTCCAAAGCCAAAGGCAGATCGCCCAATTCCTCTGCTACTGCTGCTGCCTCTGCCACTGGCATTGCTTCACTCTGCGCTCCGGTCCGGCGCATGAGAAACGCCACCGATTCTTCTCGCGGCCACACCGACACGCGCAACGGATTAGCCACGCCCTTCCAATGCGGATGGCGCGAGGTGATGATCACATGACCGGTTGCAGCTTGCGGTAGATAAGAAAGCAAATCTTGCGCGTGGCTGGCATTGTCAAAAATTAGCAGCCAGCCTGTGTGATGATCCAGCCACTGCCGTACCGCTTTGATGATCGCACTCTGTTCTTGCGCTTCCTTCTCCGGCAAGTCCAAAGCCGTGGCAAGGTCGGCGTAATCCGCAGCCAAGGTCGCCGGCTCTTCGGAGCGCAGCCACCAAACGAGGCCATAATCCGCCGCATAGCGATAGGCATATTCCAGCGCCAGTTGCGTTTTGCCGACGCCGCCCAAACCATGAACCGCCTGCGTCTGGGTCAAAGCCGCAGCTTTCTCGGCAGTGAGCGCCTGCCGCAGATCAGCGAACAATTGGCTGCGACCGGTAAAATTTGGGTTGCGAAGGTGGGGAACATTCCAAATCGGTGGCAGGTCGCCAGCTAATTCAAACCGGAGAAAGCGCGCGACCCGTTCGGTGTTGCTGGTGGGCGTGTTGGTGATGGGCTTTTGCGCAAGCTGCACGGCCTCGCGCAATTGCGTGATGCCCTTTTCTACCTCGGTGAAATCGATGTAAAGCAGATTGGCTAACAGCGCCGGTAGCGCGGTTTTGTCCAACCGGCAGGGGATGACGAGCTTGCGGAGCGCGATGGCATTGGTCCATTCCAATTCCACCCAATGCGATTGTGCGGCGGATTGGGACCAAACCAAAACCACGGTATTGCACCACGCCAAGGCCGCGCTGATTTCCTTGGGGAGATTGTCGCCGCCACGCACTCCGGCATGATCCACCCACACCTCGGCGCCGGCAGTTTTGAGTTCTGCCTCCAAGCGCCGCACCAGGGGCTTGTTGTCCCAGGAATGGCTGATGAAAATTTTCGGGGTCTCGACGGGCATTTGCTTGGTTGAAAAAATTCTTCGTAATGGCTCACTTACGGGTGGACGACATTGACCGGTCGCTGAAATTTGTTGAGATTTTGCCTATCCCGAATTTAAGCGACCGGTCAATCCATTTATGACTGAGGCATTACAATTCTTCTTAAAAAATGCTTGACAATAAAAAACGATTTCAGTACATTTTAAATGCGGGGCCTAACCCGTCTATAGCGGCGGGGTTGTTTGGCGCTGCTTCGAGTTGCTTTGAAACGCCTTCTTCTAGAGAAGGCGTTTTTATTTTATAGGCGTATGATGCCTTCGGGATCTTTTCATAGAAATTTCCAAGCATGCAATTCTTCGTGGACATAACTTGGCAATGTTAAGTTGGCTTCAACAAATGCTAAGACAGAAAAATGAAAGACAGAAAAATAGGGTTTGGTATCATCAAAGCAGTGCTCATCGTTGGAACAACGGGTAGACCACCAGACATTTTTCTGTCCTCCATCTTTCTGTCATCTGAACGTTTTTAAGATGCTTTCAATCATTCCTGTTTTTAAAATGTTTCTCAATCTCCGTTCCCGGAAAATAATGCCGCAAAATCTCCCGATACGAATAACCGCGCCGCGCCATTTCCATCGCGCCGTATTGGCAGAGGCCAAGTCCGTGGCCGAGGCCACGACCTGTAAAAATATAAATATTTTTTGCAATTCGCAAATCAAACGCCGTGCTCTTTAATGTATTCCAACCTAAAACGCGGCAGGTGACGGCGCGGAAATCTTCGCCGGTGATCAGATGTAGTGAATGTCCCATCAACGCCAGCTCGCGCACGCGGCCATCGCTGCCTTTTTTTGAAATTATGATCGCGTTAATCGGCGCGCCGAGACGCCGCTGCCAGATCTGGTGCAGGCTGTCCGCAGAAATTTTGACGCGCCAGCGATAATGCGGCGAATTTCGGCAAAAGTCAAGTTGATTCACGGCGTCGGCAAGGCTTTGCAAATAAGGTTGATCTGCGGTTTTAGCCCAAACGCCGGCGTCATCGCCGGTGAAGCCGCCGCAGGTCGAGCTGTAGTAGGCCGCAATCGGTTGATGATCGAACGTCAAAATTTCGTCTCTTGTTTCAGCAACGGCGCGTTTGATTTTAGCCGTCACGCCGTCGTTTCCTTTATAGGTCTGGCAATGCGTGAGATCGCAAAACTGATAGCCTGCTTGTTGGTGGCGTCGATCATTTTTCACGAGATAAGTTCCCGAAACCACGGCCTGCGCTTGTAGAGCCGCCAAATCAGTATGCGGCATCTCAGCGGCGAGAACGCCGGCGAGATAGTCGTCAACCGGCGTGATATTGACGACACACAGTTCATTGCCGGCGACAAAAATTTTTATTGAACCGGCATAGCGCCGGGCGTCGAGCTTTGCTTCGTCTGCGGCTTTCATCGTTGTTGGGCGCGGACGAAGCAGCGCAAAAAAATATCCCTCGGCAGCAGCGATGTTGATGGTGTCGGTTAATGACAATGAACGGCTGAAGCCGGGGCTTTGAATCTGCAAAGTGGGCGGCGTGAGAGTGATTCGAGCCCAGCTCAACGTGTCGCGTGACGGCGAAATCAGCAACAACTTGTTGGTCGGTTTGTGATCGCGGTTTGACTTTTTAGTCGAGCCATTTGCAAGTCGATGTGCTGCCGAGTTTATCTCCAGGCTTTGCGGATGGAAAATTTCAAACAAGCGGATATGAAGCGTCTGAGCTGTCGAGGGGGCAACAATCGCTGGAACCGCGCTGGAAAGGCAGCCGATCACGGCGAAAATTCTGAAACGCATCACAGGCAAGCTCAACATAGACGAGTACAAAGTACGGGCTTTTGTCAAGGGAAGCAAGTGTGGCTGGTAATGCCTCAAGTTACGGAGGAAAAAGAATGTCATGCCGCAGAAATCTTTTTTCAATTTATTTCATAAAGCTTTTGTATTTGGCAAACGGATCTGCGCCGGCGTTTTTAACGAGAGGCGGCGTGATTTGTTTGACGGCGATGATGCGATTTTCTTCCAAATTGATATGCACGCGAAAACGTTGGTTCCCAACGGCTTCAACCACGATGGCCTGGCGGCCCGGCGTAAAAAGCTCCACCTCGAGTCTCTCGAGATCGAGCTGATATTGTTGCGCGACGGCCGCAATATCGGCTGCAAAACGGCCGAACGCATAATCGGTATAATTCATTTTTTGCGCGCTGTTGAGCCAAGCGGTTGGACTTTCGTCGAGCGCCGTAATAAATTCTACAACTTCAACCGACGATAAATTTACCGAATTCTCCGTGAAGGCGCAAGAGATTTTTGAGCGGGCGCTGATTTTATCTACTCAATCTTTGCCAACTCAAATTTTACCTGCAATTCCGGCAGAATTTGCCGGATAATGCGATGAGGAAATTGCGTGTCAATGTTCAGAATCAGGCGGGAGTTGCCGAGGAAGGATTCGAGACGAAAACATTCAAAGCGTCCGGCGGCGACGGCGACGGTTTCAATTTTTGCCACCCAGGCCCGCGCCAAACTTTTTTCATTCTGCAAGGCATTGAAGAGCGGAAACTGAATGGTTTTGCCGATCAGCAACGGCGAGGCGCGCAGAAGATGAGGCGCCGCATAAACATCGGCAGCGGCGTTGGGGAATGTCACGTCGATAACGCGCGCGCCGCCGTAATCCGGCGGCCGCCGAATTTCGCCGGTGACGCGTTGTCCATTGCTGCTGTAATGCAATTGCACCTCGTGATATTGATTATCGCGTGAAAAGACCGCCTGGCTGGTCAGCGGTTGCAAGCTGGTGTCGTTGCGAATCGTTACCATCGCTGTTTGCTCGAAAAGGCCGGAAATTGATTCGACGATGTGGATGATTCCAGTGGCGTTGTCGTGGCTGATCGTGACGGTCGAGCTGCCGACTTCGACCGAACCGGATTGCAAGCGATAACGCAGCGTCTCCGGGATCAGCCTGGCGGGATCAAACTGCGCTTGGCTGGGAGTTATGGTCAACCATCCCAAAACGAGGCAGGCAAAAATTTTCTTCATGGCTTTCATCCTCTTCTTCCTTAAAGAGTGCAACAGAAAGTTTAAACTTGCAACGAAAAGCTAACTGCAACGAAAAGATTGTCATAATCCTTCATGCTATCAAATACAAGCAACAACTTGAAACTGCAAAATAGACCGTGAAAAAAAATTTCCCCAACGGACAACAAATCCGTTGGGGAAATTATTTTGCGTGACAACGCGTTTGTACCCGGCGAAACTTATTCGTGTCTAAGCGCCTCGATCGGGTGCAGCTTGGCGGCTTTGCGCGCCGGGAAAATGCCGAAGAAAAGGCCGACGGCGGCGGAAATGATCACGGAAATAAAAACCCAGCCAATGGGCAAAACATAAGGAAAGCCCAACAGCTTGGAAACAAGGAACGCGAAACTGGCTCCGACAAACAGACCCAACAGGCCGCCGATTCCCGACAGGGTGGCGGCTTCGATGAGAAATTGCCAGGTGATTTGGCTGCGCGTGGCGCCCAAGGCTTTGCGCACGCCGATCTCGGCCGTGCGCTCGGTGACGGAGACCAGCATGATCACCATGACGCCGATGCCGCCGACCATGAGCGCAATCGACGACAGCACGACCAGCGCCAGCGCGATCTTGTCGGTGATGCTTTCGGTAAACTCGATCACCGCCTCCGAAGTGATAATCGCAAAATCGTCGGGCTGGCCAATCGGAACCTTGCGGCGCATGCGCATGAGCGAGCGCATGTTCTCGCGGACCTCGTCCAGACGGGCCTCTGACTCCACGACGACGTGAAGCTCCGGGCCTTGCCGGCGCCAGAGATAATCGCGCTCAAAAGCCGTGTAGGGAATGGCCATAAAATTATCGGCGAAGCCGCCGAAGATCGTTTTGCGTTTGGCAAAAATGCCGACCACTTCATACTCCTTGCCATCGATGCGAATCAGCTTGCCGATGGGGTCCTCATGGGGAAAAAGCGATTGCGCCGCCTTGTCGCCAAGCACGGCAACGTTACGGCGATGTTCTTCCTCGAATTGCGTGAAGAATCTCCCTTCACCGACATTGATGTTTTGCACATGCAAAAACGGCTGATTCGTTCCCGCCACGTGGATGAGCTGCGATTTGCGATCTTTATATTTGACGACGGTGCCGCGTCCATACTCGATCATGACGCCGCGCACGTATGGCAGCTCCGTCAGGGAGAAGGCATCGTCGGTGGTAAAATTTTTGCGTTTTTCCCACTCTTTATGGCCCTCGCCGGCAAGAAAATTCACCTTTTGCAAGGACAAAATCGGCGTACCTTCGCCGGTGATGGAGGCGGCAATGAATTTTTCCAAACCGGACAACGTCGCCACCATGCCCATGAGGCTGGCGACGCCGATCATCACCCCGAGAATCACCAGGCCGGAGCGCAGGCGATTGCTGCGCAGCGTGATCAAGGCTTCGCGCATGGCCTCGTAGATTTGCGCGCGGATTTTTTCCCACGATTCGGGTTGATATTTTTTCATTTGTCTTTTATCCTTCGGGCTTTATTCGTATCTCAATGCTTCAACCGGATCCAATTTGGCCGCTTTCCGCGCCGGATAAACGCCGAAAAACAAGCCGACCACCAAGGAGATCATCATCGCCACGATGATCGACCACAGCGCGATGCGATAGGGCAGCGGCGAGAAGGCGGCGACGAGATAGGCGGCCATGAAACCCAGCGCGATGCCGATGATGCCGCCGACGACGGTCAGCGTGATCGACTCGATGATGAACTGCATGGTGATATGGCGGCGTTTGGCGCCCAAAGCCTTGCGAATGCCGATCTCGCGCGTGCGCTCGGTGACGGCCACCAGCATGACGTTCATGATGATGATGCCGCCGACAACCAACGTGATGCTCACCACCCCGAGCAGCGAACCGAAAATCGCGCGGCTGACCGTTTCCCACAGCGACAGGAGCTGCTCCGACGCCGTAATGTAAAAATCATCTTCCTCGGAAGGCTTCAACTTGTGACGAATGCGCAGGATTTGCCGGGCTTCTTCCTGCGCCGCCTGAAACGTTTCCATGCTGGCGGTGCGAACCGGAATGGCCAGCGAGCGCCAGCGCGAGCCAAAATGTTTCAAGTGCGCCGTGATGGGAATGAACGCGAAGATGTTTTGATTGGACCCGAGAATCGACGCCTTTTTCTCGCAAACGCCGACGACGGTGTAATGCCGCCCTGCGATCTTCACGGTTTGCTGCAACGGGTCCGCATTGGGAAAGAGGCTGTTGGCAATGTCCCAGCCGATCACACAAATTTCCCGCCGCTGTTGCACGTCGAGACGGCTGAGATGCCGGCCGCTGGCGAGGGAAAATTCGCCGATGGCCGAATACTCTTCGGTGCGCCCGCGAATATCGACTTCCTCGACGAAGCGGCGGCCGTTGTTGACGCGCTCGCTGCGGCTGATCGCGGCGTCGGTAAATTCGGCAAGCGTCATTTCCTGGCGCAGCGTTTCGAGATCTTCCAGCGTGAGCCGGGGATTCTTGAGCGACTTGAGAAATTTGTCGAAATCCGTCAGAATCTCCCACTCGTTGACGCGGCTGATCGTGAAAACGTTGCTGCCCTGCGAGGCGATCTTGTCTTTCACGTAAAAATCCATGCCATCGACAATCGACACCACCGCGATGATCGAGGTGATCGAAATGACGACGCACAGAATGGTCAAAGCCGAGCGCAGCTTGTTCGCCCACAGCGCGCGCAAGGCAATCGCAAAACTTTCCCAGATTTGTTGCATGGCTGGTTGCTGGTAGTTGGTTACTGGTAACTAACTGCTAACTGAACACCGGTTACTAATCTTTCTTCGCTTTTTTCTCGATTTTTACGAGATCTTCATTCCGCAAACGGCGCAGCGCGCTGAACGGGCCGATCACCACCTCATCATCCGGCTGCAAGCCGGAAAGCACTTCGAAGAACCGGTCACCGGCGATGCCGATTTTAACTTCGCTAAATTCGGCTTTGCCGTCTTTAATGACAAAAGCGCCCTGCACTTCTTTTTCTTTGGTGGTATCGCTCGCCGCCTCGCCGTTGGTGAGTTTGCCTTTGCGCTCTTTGGGATTAAGCGGTTTGAGCTGAGAGGGTTTGCGCAGCGTCAACGCCTGAATCGGCACGGCGATGGCTTTTTCGCGGTAACCGGTGGTAATTTCGCCTTTGCAAGAAAGGCCGGGCCTGACGTTCGGAATGTCTTCGATCAATTGCACGACGACTTCGAAGCTCGTGGCTTGCTGCTGCCCGGCGCCGGCTGTGCCCAAGATCGGGCTGTGGCCGACTTTTGTCACTTTTCCTTTGAACGAGCTGTCCGGATAGGCATCGACTTTAACGCTGGCCTCCTGGCCGATTTTCACGCTGACAATATCGGTTTCGTCGACTTCGACTTCAGCTTCGATCACCGAAAGATCGGCGACGGTCAGCAGCACGGTTGCCGGATTGTTGAACGCGCCGACAAAAACATTTTCGCCCTCTTCGATGTTGCGCTTGGTGACCAGACCGGCAATGTCGGAATGCACATTCACTTTTTGCAGCTCGTGGCGCGCGTTGGTGAGCATCGCCTGCCAGCGCTGCACGTCCTGCTCCGCGGCCTGCGCCTGCATTCGTTGAACGTCGTAGCCGGTGCGCGCCCTTTGCAGCAGCTCTTCCGAGGTTAATTTTTTCTCGAACAGCGTTTTTTGGCGTTCATGTTCATTTTGCGCCTGCTGCAAGTTGGCTTTTGACAAATCGAGATTCGCTTTGGCCGCGGCCAGGCTCGCTTCGCTTTGCCGGACGCTGGCCTCGGCCGGCGTCGGATCGATTTGCATCAGAAAGTGGCCCTTGTCAACTTTATCGCCTTCATCCACGGCAAGCTTGACGACCTTGCCGCTGGTGCTGGCGCTGATGTCCACCGAGGTTTTCGCGCGCAGCTTGCCCGAAGCCGACACCAAAGCCCGCAGCTCGCGCTCTTCAACTTTTTGAGACTCCACGGCCGTGGCGCTTTTGCGGCTCATCGTCAGATTGGCGACCACGAAGATCGCAATCACCAGCACCAGGCCGATGCCGATCCAAAGTTTTTTCTTGTTCATAATCCTCCACTCTCGCGGTTAATGGCGGTTAACAAATTTTAATCTTATAGAATGTCGGAATATTTTTACGAAAAGACAAGTGGAAAGATGCACAAAGAAACAAGTAATTTGATGGGGTAAATCGGTGTGGGCAACAAAGGTACTCCGAATTTTCCTTCGGAATTTGCAAGTTATACCCTACAAATTTTGAAAGAAAAAAGGGGGTGTTTGCAAATTTCTAAACTATTTTGAATCCAACTTAACCGTCCCATCCCAATCATCAGGCAAATCGGCAGGATGCAACGAGTCAATACGAGCAAGCATGTTTTGAGCCGCGGGATCGTTTGGTCGCAGCGACAAAGCTAATTCAAATTTCTCCTGCGCCGTGGAAAATTGGCGCAACAGATATGCCGTAAAGGCTTCATAATAAATTTGGTAATAGAAACCATCGCGCGAATCGACAGAATCAGTCGCCTCGCCATAGACTTCATACACTTTGATCGCTTGCGTTTTGCCTTTGACTTTGATGATGTCCAACAGTCGCGTGCTGAATGTATTGGGTGATAACTGCGCATGCGTGAATTCCGAAACCATCAAAGAAGTGCCATACAGTTTGTTGGCGTTTTCCAAACGCGAGGCAAGATTGACGGCGTCGCCGATGACGGTGTAATCGAAAGCCTGCTGTGAGCCCATGTTGCCGACGACCATCGGGCCGGTGTTGATGCCGATGCGGCACCGCAGTTCCGGCAACCCTTTGCTTTTCCAGATGTCGCGCAACTCGCGCAAACGACGTTGCATTTTCAAACCAGCCCGCACCGCCATATCGGCGTGATTCGGCGCTGGAATCGGTGCGCCAAATTCCGCCATAATTGCATCGCCGAGATATTTGTCAATAATCCCGCCTTCCGCCAAAATGGTGCTCGTCATTTCTGTCAAATACTCGTTGAGCAAGCTGACCAATTCGGTTGGTGACATTTTTTCGGCGATAGAGGTGAAGCCGGCAATATCCGAAAATAGCACCGACAGCATACGCTCTTCTCCTCCCAATTGGAGCAGCTCGGGGTGAACCAGCAATTCATTGACGACGCGTTCCGGCACATATTTGGAAAAAGCATTGCGAATAAACGCTTGCTCTTTAGCTATGGCGATTTGCGGACCGACGATGAGACCGAAAAAGATAAACAAAAAGCTGCTCCCGACACTGACAATAGGAAACAGAGAAAAGCGGATCTGTTCAATCCAGGTCAATCCGATAATACCTGCCAGGATGACTCCACCGGCAAGATAAACGATCCACACCGCTCTCGGTAGTGCCGCAAACGCCAAAAAAATGCCGATCAGCGCGATCAGGCCGATTGTCTTCAGGAACGGCCATGGTCGATAAAAAGTATTGGTTAACAAGCCGTTCATCGATGCGGCATGAATCGCCACCAAAGGCGCTCGATCCTCGAGTGGCGTCTGTCCCAAATCCGAAGTTCCTACCGCAATGTCCCCGATAAAAACAAATTTCCCTTCGAAAAACTCGGCCAAATTTCCGGCTAAATTTTCATCGGCTTGGAGTTGCAATAATTTGTGCGCCGGCATTTGCTGAAAATCTTGTCCCCAAACCTGTGGATATGGAATAAACGTCCGGCCACGCTCATCAATCGGAATGATCACCTCCTGCTCCAAAGTATTTTCTTGGGTCGCCGGAATGCGGATTTCACGGCCCCAATCCACGACAATCTTTTCAAAAGGCATTTGGGCGTAATCGAGAAACATTGCCAGGGCAAGCGTGGGAAAGTACAGCGAATCGACTTTGACCAGCATGGCGAGGTGACGATACACGCCATCAGGATCGCTGATAGCGCTGATATCGCCGGAGCCGCGCGCCCCCAAAAAGAAATCGTCCAATTGCATCGCCGCGCGCAAGGCATGAAGAGGCTTCGGTGTTCCCTTCTCCAAAGGCTTGCGGAGAAAATTTGACCGCAGTCGCTCGTAGGCCGTTCCTGTTTCCCATTTAAAAAAAAGTGCTTTTTCCGCAAGCTCGAAACCGATGGGTAAATAAACACAGGCAAGATTTGTCAGTGACTCGGCAAAGAGACGGTCGGAAGTGAAATTGCTTGGCCGGGGAAAGATAATGTCATAAGCCACAGCCTCGACCCCAAGCTCGGCTAACGCCACGTTGACTTTGGACAAATCAACGCGATCCAAAATGTTTTTGCCAAAATAGCGATATGTCTCGTCCGTGATGTTAAGATAAACGATCAGAGAGGATGGGGCTACGCCGCGATGAGATTTCACCGCTTGCCAGAAAAAGAAGTCTAAGGCCTGGAAATCTAATCTTGTCCAAACGGATCCGCGGAGGCTCCAAAAAGCGATAACACTTCCTGATAAGCTCACAATCAATATGACGATGATCTTGATGAGCTTTTTACTTTTCAACACTGAACTCGTAGCGTTTCACCAAAAGGGAGTCGCCGGTGAAAGTTTTGAGTTTGGCCGCGGCGAGAGAATCTTTGCCGATTGCGCGTACATTGCCGGCGAGGGTAAACGGTTTTTCAGATACTTCATTGAGATCGATTTTGCTGCGTTCGAGCAGAGGCTTTTCCAAGGCCGTCCAGCTTGAATAAGAAATTTCATGGGCGCCAAACAACTTGACGATGTCCGTGCGTTCGGTTGGGCTGCACACGATAGTGAATTGCTCGATCTCGCTGGCGCCGTCAATGCGGTAGTAGGCGTTGGTCGAGGGCAGAATCAGCAGCGAATCTTTTTGGGTTCTCGTTGACGCGGTTTTGTCGTTGAGTAGGGTGACGTTTTTTCGATCGGTATGAACGACATAAATATAAGCCTCGCTGGCGGGAATGACATAAACTCGCAGACTATCCCCGGCTTTCAGCCGATTATTGGTCCGCGTCCAAAAGAAATTTTTCCCGGATTTAACTTGAACGCCGATTATGACCCGCACTGGGTTTTGGGCTTTGGTCAAATCGGCCATAACCATAGGCAGAAAAATACCGAGCAGTAGCGCGACGAATCGCTTGTTGTTGCGATGCATTTTCGCCTCCAGTGGTATCACACAATTGATCCTGGTTGATTTGCCTAAATTGTACAGTGCGACGGCGGTTATTGCAGAGAAAATTTCCTGGGATAAAGGTTGTCATATTCGTTTTTCGCAAAAAATGTGACTTGCCGGTACGTTATGATCGCTTCGACGAGGAGCGAGTCCTGAGCGGAATCGAGCATACGGTTCGGGTGAATGCTTTTAATCTTTCTCTGGCCCTCAAGGATTCTCCCCAAAATTCATTTGACAAGGACGTTGCGTCCAAGCCTTATGGACGTAAGCAGCCATCTGTTACAGGTCTATTTTTAGAGAAAAACCGAAGACGATGAAAGCAACCAAATTATTTTTCATCATTGGGCTGATCTTCTTGAGCTTGACCTCCGTTTTGCACAGCCAGGATCTAGCGGTTAAGAATACCAAGTTCAAGCAGCAGAAGGACGGAAAAGTTCTTGTAACCTACGATCTCCTTGACAATCCTTCACAAAAACACACCATTAATCTTTCTCTGTTTCTTCCTAAAAGCAAAAAGACAGTGGTGTTGGCACCGCAAAACCTTGCTGGTGACTTTGGCAAAGGTATCCGCATCGGTAATGATAAGAAGATCACCTGGGATCTCCTGAAAGACTTTCCCAAAGGCTTGCACGGCGAGGGTTTTGTATTTGAGGTTGATGCCTACGTCCAGAGAGGAGGAAGCAAGTTACCTTGGATTGTGGGCGGGCTTGCCGTCACGAGTGGAATGGCCTATTTGAGTTGGTATCTACTTAACCAAGAGGACGATCTTCCTCCACCGCCTGGTTTTCCGGATGATCAATAAATCAAGGTGGTAGTCTGGCGCAAATCAACGGAATAAGGCTATGAAAGTATCTGATCTGACTTGGGCTTTGCTTTCTACCGGTGTGATGGTTCAATATGCCTGGGGACAATCCTTTATCTCTTCTGTCACACCAAAGCAAAATACCTTAAATGTAGATAAAGCTACAAATATAAAAATTACCTTTGCGCAAGATATTAATTCGGTGACACTCACAGATAGCAGAATCAAGGTGAATGGTTCTCTGAGTGGACTTCATCTAAGCAGTAGCATTCCTATTTCATATAACAACAATACGAAAACTGCTGTATTTACGCCGAAGGGCACTTTCATGGTTGGCGAGGTTGTCAATGTAACGCTTACAGATGCAATAAAAACCTCGAATGGCAAATCCATTAGCCCATACACCTGGAGCTTTACAATCAAATCTCCTGATGGAACCGGGAAATTGGCGAAGGCTTCGGAGCAGAAGGTTAAAGGAACGGCCTATTCAGTTGCCACTGGTGATTTCAATGGCGATGGCAGGCTGGATTGGGCGGTGACCAATTACGATACCAGCACAATTTCTATTTTCATAAATGGTCGAGATACCACCTTGTTTGTAGGGGATAATCCACGATCAATAACTCTGCTTGATTTCGATGCAGATGGAGATTTGGATTTAGCAGCGGCAAATGCGAATGGTCATAGAATAGGTATTATTGAAAATAAGTTTAAGCAAACCGGTACGCATAGTTTTCAAAAGGGTGATAGGCCTTATGTAGGTGAAGGGCCATCATATTCTATAACTTCAGGAGATTTTGATAGCGACGGAGATTTAGATTTAGCGGTGACGCATCGCAGTGATGCTTCCAATTACGTCTCGATCTTAAAAAATGAGATGATTGATGGAAAGCGTCGCTTTAAACAAGATTTCAACAATCGAATAGCCCTGGAAGGAACTTCTTATTCTGTGAACGCAGGTGATTTCGATAGAGACGGATTTCTGGATTTGGCAGTAGCGGATTCCAATTTTAACAAAATAGTTGTCTTGCAGAATAATGGTGATGGGAAATTCAGCAAAGTTTCTCCACCGATTCCGAGTGGAGGACAGGGCCCGGTATCCATAGCGTCCGGAGATTTTGATCGAGACGGATATTTGGATTTAGTGGTGTCAAACGCAAGAACTATCTCAATTTTAATCAATGATCGCGCTGGAAGTTTTAAGCTAAGCTCTAATAAAATTCAAGGGTTGGGTGGCAAATCATGGTCTGTAACGATAGGGGATTTCGATAGTGATGGAATGTTGGATTTGATCACCGGTAATGGCGGCAATGTCTATATTTTGAAAAATGACGGAAAGGGCGGATTTGTCAATTCTTCTTTGGATTTTGATGTGGAAGGAAATCCAATTGCAGTAGCCGCAGGCGATTTCGACGGAGATGGAACCGTGGATGTTGCGGTGGCAAGAAAGGAAGAAACCTTAGGTTCAACCCAGCACGCTGTTATCATTTTAAAAAATCGTCCGGCAGCGCCGGATATTTTACTTTCGAACACTACATTAAACTTCGGGAAAGTAAAGCAGCTTTCCTCAAAAACCATCGAGTTCACGATTCGAAATGAAGGAGGGGAAAAACCTTTAAAAATTACCGGAATCACTCTTTCAAATCCAAATCATGCTTTCATCGCTCAGCCCGACACGAGTCAAATACTTTCATTGGACAGCTTGAAGATAAAGGTGACCTTTACGCCAACCGAGAGAAAGATTTATCACGAACGCTTATCTATTTCTTCAGACGATCCAGATGAGCCATTGGTGACGATGTATCTTACCGGCGAGGGTGAGGCGATGATAAACGCTCCGAGAATCATTTCTCCAGCGCCACCGGCTTCTCCCGAGGTCGGCCTGCCTATCATCATTGACGCTAACATCACGATGAGCTCGGCAATCAGTGAAATCATCTTGTACTATCGCAAAGGTGGTGAAGAGAACGTCAAATCTAAATCAATGTCGCTGCGAGGCGCCTCATATCAAGAGACCATTTCAAGCGATGCCGTCACTTCCCGTGGGGTCGAATATTATTTTGAGATGAAAAGCCGAAACCATCTCACCGCACGATCCGGCACGTTTTCAATCCCCGTGCATGTCAAGGGCCAAGGCGAGATGAAACGCAATGCGCAAGGCGAACCCGTGCCTCAGCCTCATGGCGCTTATCACCTGTTCTCGGTGCCTCTGAATTTGAACAATAAAAGACCGGAAGCAGTATTGAGAGATGACTTGGGCGAATACGATAAGAAAAAATGGCGTTTCTTTGAATTGCGTACCGACCAATCCTGGGTTGAATTTCCCAATACTTCTCCTATGACACCCGGCAAAGCGTTTTGGCTTATCGTAAAAGAGGCGAAGAAGGTCATTGACACCGGCTCAGGCATATCCATTCCAACCGATCGACCTTATGCTATCCCGCTCTCCCCTGGCTGGAACTTCATTGCCAACCCTTTCAACTTTTCTGCTTACGCTATAGACAGCTTAAACAATGGCGAACCTTTCAGTTTATATTCTTGTAAAAAAGGCGAATGGAGTGATCCGTTAAAACCCGCCTCTATAGCGTTGCAACGGTTTGAAGGCTATGCGGTTAAAAATAAAGCTGATTCCACCGTTTTGATGTGGATCGCTGCGTATAAGCCAAAGCCAGGAAATATTTTAGCGAAAACAGAGGGCTTTGAACCATCGTGGAAGATTCGTATCCTTGCGCAATGCCAGCAGGCCTATGATAACAACAACGTCGCAGCCGTCGCGGCCCGGGCCGCTGTCGGCTGGGACGAGATGGATCAGCCTGAGCCGCCTGTCATCGGAGAATACGTATCGGCTTACTTTCCACATTTGGATTGGGAAAGGTTCAGCGACGCTTATTGTACCGATGTTCGGCCGGAACTATTTGAAAGCGAGGTTTGGGAATTCGAAGTAAAGACGAACATTCGGGATCGCGTCGAATTAAGCTTTGACGGATTGGCCGGCGTGCCTCAAGAGTTTGAGGTTTGGTTAATAGATGAGGCGTTGGAAGTTTCTCAAAATCTTAGGGAGAGGCGACGATATGCTTTCGCGCCGTTCGCAGATGAAAAGCCGAAGAGATTGAAGCTGGTGGTCGGCAAAGCAGGCTTGGTTAAAGAGAAGTTCACAGCAGTTCAAGTCATTCCTAATTCTTATGAATTATCGCAGAATTTCCCCAATCCCTTCAATCCGGTGACAACGATTCGATATGGTTTGCCCGAATCCGCAAGCTTGGCGTTGAAAGTGTATAATGCACTCGGCGAAGAAGTCGTCACTCTGATTAACGAGAAACAAAAAGCAGCCGGCTACCACGTCGTGGTTTGGGATGGAAGAAACCAAGCGGGAGTGCAAATGGCCAGCGGGCTATATTTCTATCAACTGCGCGCCGGCAATGTTTCTATGACAAAAAAGATGGTCTTAATCCGATAAGACAATGGGCGAAAAGATTTTCGGTGGCGCTGGTTATTTTCAAAACGAGGAGACACGGCATGTTTAGAATACGCACATTAGGGCTCGGATTTTGGCTGCTGCAAACCGCCGTTGTCGGTGCACAGCATGCCACAGGTTACAGCCTGCCTGGACGTTTAGGCAAAGCTCCCCCTGAAAAGGACACTCGGCCACCTGTCATTACTGTCATTGAGGTTGTGGGAGCATTGCTGAATACGGCTAGCGCTAGAGGGCTCCAGGTCGTGTCAAATCGTTCGAATGAAATTCTTCTGCAGGGCTCGGTTGAAGACGAAAGAGCAGTCAAAGAGTTGCGCATTGATGACCAGGAAATCCCCCTCCACGGAACTGCCACAAGAAAAACTTTTGGTCTTCGGTTGGATGCCCCACCCGCAGAAAAAGTCCGAAGCCTGAAATTCGTCGCCACTGACTTCGCCGGAAACTTTTCAGAAAAAATTTATGAAATCACCGGTCCCACGGCTTCCAACCCTGTTCCCATCATAGTTATGAAGTCGGAGAGCCAGTCTAATGGCGGTGCGAAATTGTCATCTTTGGGTCGATATTGGTGTTTGGCGATTGGAGTTAGTAATTACGATCATCCGAGTCTTCCTGATTTGACCTTTCCTGTTATTGATGCCCATGAAATTGCCGAGGTTTTGAGTCAGTTTTACACATTTGATCCCAGTCGCGTCAATGTGTTGCGCAATCCGTCGCGTAGCGAGCTCATCGCTGCCATCGAAACCTATGCGCCTAACGGCACTATGCCGTTGGGCGAAGTAGACAATCTGTTGGTCTATTACGCCGGGCATGGACATTGGGATCCGAACTACCGTCAAGGCTACTGGCTGCCGAGAGACGCAGAAAAGAGTAACCGTGCCAATTGGATAGCAAACAGCGATATACAAAGCGCCTTTACGGCCATTAAAGCCAAGCATATTCTGCTTATTTCAGATGCCTGTTTTGCCGGAAGCATGCTTGCGACACGAAGCGCGCCCCTGACTACGGCTGTGGAGGAAGTTTATAAGTTGCCGAGTCGCAAGGCTATTACTGCCGGCGTTCTTACCGAGGTCCCGGACGAGTCCGTATTTAAAAAATTTATCGTTAAAAGGCTCGTTGAAAATTCGGATTCTTATCTTGATGCCGGCACACTGTATACGAGTATCAAGGCGCCGGTCATCAATAACAGCAAAACTCGACAAGTGCCACAATATGGCGTGATTTATGAAACCGGCGACCAAGGCGGAGAATTTATTTTCGTCAAACGCAACTAAAACAGAAAGCTGGAATGAAACGTGAACATCAAAATGATCAAAGTTTATATATATCCATTGACCGCTCTAATAGTCTTGGCGCATTCACTTTTCGGGCAAAACCACCATACCGAGGAAAAACGCTCCACCATCGTCGAGGTGGATGGCTACGCCTATCTTTCCGAGGACAAAACCATGCGCGATTTGCGCGAAGAGGCATTCGCCAATGCCAAGCGGGAGGCGTTGCAAAGGGCGCAAACTTACCTTCAGAGTTTCACCAAAGTTGAGAATTTTACACTGACCTACGATTTGATCGAGAGCGCGGCGGAAGGTTACGTCAAAATTTTGGAGAGCAAGGATCATGGCGTCACGCCGGACAACCGCTATCATGTTTGGGTCAAAGCAGAAGTCGAGTACACGCTCAAAAAGCCGGAAACGAGTGACATCCCGAATTTTGCCGTCAACAAATATGCGCCGTTGACGGTAGCAGTATGGACGGAAAAGAAAGAATATCATGCCGGCGAGGAGGTTCGGATATTTCTCAAGGGAAACAAAGATTTTTATGCGCGCGTCGTCTATCAAGACGCCTCGGGCAAGCTGCTGCAGCTCTTACCCAATCCCCATCGGCTGAAAAGTTTTTTCAAAGGTGGGAAAGAGTTGGCGATTCCGGAACAAACCGACGGCTTCAAGCTCGCGGTGGAACCGCCGTTCGGTAAAGAAGAAATTATCGTGTACGCCTCCAGCGCGCCGCTGGGCGAAGTTGCCGTGGAGAATAGCGGCAAAAATTTGCTGCAGATCGTTGACGAGCTGGAAAACGTTGCCGAACAAACGCGAGGGATTAAGATTGTGAATGATGCTGGAAACAAAAAGTCGGAAGCGGAATTTTATGAAACACGGTGTCATGTGATTACGCGTAAGAAGTAGTTGGTGCCAATTGCGGGTCTATCGCCTCATCGTGCTGTTGAGCACATGTCCCATCACATGCCTCCCATATTTTTTCTGCAGAGATTTGTTCAACCGATAATCCGATCCGGCCACGACTTGGCGGCAATCCGGCGCGCCGCAGTGGCAATGCAAAACAAAGTTCTCGGCGGTTTCGCTGGTTGAATAATCGTAGGTGATTTCCTCGCCCTTTTTAATATCCCGCCGGGCTACCATCGTGGCGTCGTCAATAAACCACGTGTTCGGATCGCAACTGTGGTTCATGAAATCGGCGGGATCAAAATCAGCGTCTGCAACCGGGCCGTGATACCATTCGTCACCGACTTGATAAGCGAGGCGAAAAAAATTTTCCTGTTTTTCTTTTGGCCAACTGCGGATGGTATCAAGATGATAACGCGCTTGATTCGGATCTTGCCGCCAGGTTATTTCACCGGCTTTAATGTCTTCTGTCGCAAATAAACCTTTGCCTTGAATGCCGCTCTCTTTAAGAATGATCGCTTGATGTAACATTAAAACTTCCTTTCGCGTTTTGGCGTGTTTGGCGGGCTGCATAAAAACTAAAGTTTTTTGAACAAACCGACTTTGAGATAATCATCCCCGGCAAAATCTTCGCTGATCGGAACTTCCTGCGCCAACTTGAAACGCTTTGCAAACAGACCGAAAAACTTCTTTCTCGGCATGGCGCGATAATTCGTGCAGGCAAGCAAGTGGCCGTTCGGACGCAGAACCCGATGAAAGTCTTCGACCATCATGCCATAACTTTTTTCAATCGTAAACCGGCCGCCGGATTTTGCAGTGGAATACGTCGGCGGGTCGCAAATGATCAGATCAAACGTCGCGGCTTTTTGTTTATGCAGAAAAGGCACGGCATCTTCCCGGCGTTGCCGCACGACGGTGACGCCATTGAGTTCCTGATTTTCCCGCGACCACCGCAGCCACTTGGCGCCGGTATCGACTTCGATCACCCGGCTGGCGCCGCCGGTCGCCGCCGCGATTGAAAAACCGCCGGTGTACGAAAACAGATTCAACACCTCGTGCCCCGGGTTCGTGATGTGCCGAACGAGCTGGCGGGCGCGCTTGATATCCAAAAACAAACCCGTGCTGTGGCCTTCATGAAATGAAACGGCGAAGTGCCAATCATTTTCTTTAATCGCAAAGCGCGGCGCCGGCATTTCTCCCAAAACCAAAACCGGTTGGTAAATTTCCGAGCTTTTGTCATCGCACACATGCGAGAAATTTTCCGGACGGAACTTTTTGACGGCGCCATGAAAAGGCAACCCGTTCCGTTCAAGCGCGCGGGAGAACTCACTCACAATCTTCGGCAATCGCGCCGGCGGGAAGTTTTGATCATACGTGCACAGCAAATAGCCGGCGTAATAATCAATCGTGAGATGAACATCAAGCTCGTGGTGGCACAACCGAAAAGCCGTGCAGCGCTCAAAAAACCGGCGTCGTTTCTCGACCATCGTTTCAATGCTGAAGGCGCCATTACGAAAGGGCTTGGAAAAATTTTTCATGTTCATCCGCGGCATGTTGAAATGAGCGAGTCGTTGCCAAGCCATAATCTATTTTACAAGCCTGGCAATGTCAAGACAAATCTCTAACAAAAATGAACGAGAAAATGTACGATGCTGAGACAAAATCAGCATTTTTTAAAAATTTCGTAGCATTTGGTTGATTTCCAGCCACGTGATTGATTTTTGTACACCGCAAGCGTCTTTTAGCCGGAAGTGTAGTATAAATTAGATTAAACTCTCTCCATCTCCTGATGGTTAAGAGCTGTTTGGCAGGATTTAAGTTTAGAAAAATAAATAAGATTTACGATGAGCACACACTCTTGTATTTTCTTGAACAAATACACCATATTTTGTGGGTGGTGGCATATTGATTGCATATAGAAAGACTGTTTTGTCAAAAGGACTTTGAATCATCGGGCCTCAGAACGAGGCCCTTTACCTAACTTTGGATAAGCAACCGTGGATTACAGGACGTCAAACCTCCCGGAGGAGTCGATGGAAAAGGGCATCATACAATTTTTTGGCAACGGCACCAGCACCTCCACACAATTAGAACACCTTCTGGAGAGCGAAGGTTATGTCATGCAGCAGACGTTGAATCTCGACAGCTTGCAAGAGATCGTGTTGCGCGACCGGCCTTCGGCGGTGGTGATTGATTTGGACGAATTCGGCGACCGCACGTGGTCGGTTTGCCAGGAACTAAAAGATGATCTGGCCACGCGCAAAGCGGCGCTGATTTTGTTGTCGTCGAATGATGATGAAAATTTGCAGATCAAAGGGTTGGAAAGCGGCGCGGATGATTTTATCGCCAAACCGTACAGCCCGCGCGAGTTGTTGGCGCGCTTGAAGGCGATTGGCCGACGCATCACTTCAGGCGACGCCAAGAAGATTCGCGTCAAGGATATCGAAATCGATCTGGACGAGCACCGCGTTCGCAAAGCGGGCAAGCCCATCGATTTAACATATATCCAGTTCAAGCTTCTCTATCTGTTGGCTTCGCGCCGGAACAATGTGTTTAGCCGTAAGGAAATCCTCGAGAAGGTTTGGGGCAAGAAGGTTTATGTCACCAACCGCACCGTGGATGTGCACATCAAGCGACTGAGAGAGAAGCTTGGCGAAAATAAGTATCCGTCACAATATATCGAAACGATTCACGGCACAGGTTATCGTTTCCTCTAATACCTCATTTTTTCCTCCCTCCGGGCCCCTGGCGTAAGCCGGGGGCTTTTTATTTGATGCCACCGAAAAGAACCCAAGGCACGGCGACAATTTTCTCGTGCAACCGTTTTATCTCACTGCCGGTATGGACAATGGCGGGATCATGTTGCGATTGCGCGAAAACATCATAAGTCCAAAGTAAAAGCTTTCTATGGGCTGCGCCTGCAAGGATTTCCATTTCAACGGGCGAAAAACTTGCTCTGTTAGTTATGTTGCACACATTTTTCTCAACATAAATGTTGAGTTACGTAGCCTGGAAACCTTAACGAGTCTATATACCCCCCGGCTCCTTATTTTCAAATCGCACAATCGTCGATCCTTAAACGGAATTGCTGAAAAAGAAGCAAGTGGAATTTACTTGCCTATGAGGGTACAGCAAGCGCTGGCCGCCTTCGGTTCATCTGAGCAAAAAATGAGCAGTTTTTGATCTGGTTTGTGGACAAGGTTTTGGATTAAATTCATCAGGTTGAACAAAAGTTTGAATCGAAAGGAGAACGCATGAACCCCCCAATTAACACGACGAAAGGCATTTCCCGCCTTCTTGAGCAGTTGGCCGAGGCTTGGAATGGCCATAACATTGAAAATGCCATGCGCTTTTATGCCGCCGATTATGAAGGATTCGATATCAGCGAGCCGGCGCCGCGGCGCGGCCAACGCGGTGCGCGTGAATGGATGAATCGTTATTGGCAGGCTTCACCGGATATGCAGTTCGCCGTAAACCAGACTGTGATCGAAGGAAATCGCGCGGCCGTGTCGTGGACGGCACAGGGCACGCATCAAGGCTATCTGATGCACATTCCACCAACCGGGCGGGCCTTTACGGTGCGGGGCGTTTCGTTTTTCACCATCCAAAACAACCAAATTCAACGCGGCGAGTATATCTGGGATTTGGCGGAACTCCTGCGCTGCATTCGACTTTTGCCGGAGCTTCACGAATAGGACGGAAATTATGCTGGCGCCTCTTTTCAATAAGACCGGTGAAATGACGCGGCAAAATCAAACCGTTGCGACGCTCCGGCGCGAGCCGGCGCAACGGACGGCAAACCGTGACATGCAAGACGGCGAGTTGTTGCATCGCATTGCGCGGCGCGATCAACGGGCGTTTGCCATGTTGTATGACCGCTATGCGGCGGTGTTGTACAGTTTTTGTTTGGCGATTTTGAAGCGCGCCGATGATGCCGAAGACGTGCTGCAAGAATGTTTCCTGCAAATCTGGGAAAAAGCGCATGCTTTCGACGGCGTGAAAGGAGGCGTGTACACCTGGCTCGTGACCATGACACGCAACCGCGCCATCGACCGGCTGCGCTCGAAGCAGTTTCAAATCAGCCGAGTGCGGCAGCCGGATTTTGATTTTGCCGTTGTTGCCGATGACGCGCCGTCGCCATTGGAGGCAGCTTCTTTTGCCGAACGCGCCACGTTGGTGCGGAAAGTTTTCATCTTGCTGCCGCCGGAACAGCGCGAGGTGTTGTGTCTGGCGTATTTCGAGGGCTACACCCAAACCGAGATTGCACAGCGCCTGCGCGTGCCGCTGGGAACGGTCAAAACACGCGCCCGGCAGGGGATGAGAAAGCTTCAGGCGTTAGTGACAAAACATCTATAGTATTACCTCCCGGAAACCATCCCTATCCTCCCATTCTGAATTGCGCATTGAAAGAGGGGTCGCGGCATAACCAATAAATTTAATTGACTGATAAATTTAAAAATCATATTATTATATTGCTTCAAAAAATCATCCCTGGCCTGCGGCACCGCGTGGCGCGGGGCAGGCACGACCGCGAAGGTTTTTAAACTCAAAATGAATGATTGAAGAAATAATAGCGCGCATCCAACAAACGTTGGCCGCTGAGGAGGCGCGGGTTGAGCGCTCGGTGCTCGATATTCGCTTCAAGCTTCTGCTGGTCTTTGGCGTGATTGCCGCCATCAACGCCCGCTCCGTTCCGGCGGAAGCGAACTATGTCAATTTTGGCGTTTTCACACTTGCCTGTCTTTACAAGCTCGCTCTCTATCGGCTGATTCGCCGTCGCGGCTATCGTCCGATGATGAAATACGTCACTTCATTTGTCGACGTCGCGCTGGTTTATCTGCTCATGATCTTGCACGCGCAGATCGAAGCCCCGGCGACGGCCTTGAAGAACTACGCTTTTTACCTGCTCTTTCCCAGCATCGCGCTGACGATATTCCGATACAACCAAAAGCTCACCTGGCTTACCGGCGGATGGGCAATGGCGCTTTACCTCGGCATGTTTTTTTATCTTTATCTTGCCGATGCCGTCACCATCACAACCGGCGGCTACGTCGCCGAGTTGCTCAGCGAAAACGTGACCATCATCGGCCAGGCGTCCAAGCTCATGATCCTGTTCGGCTTTGTCGTGCTGACGGCCTATCTCGCCGGCTACACCCGCGGGCTCTTCGACAAACTGGTGGTGCAGGAAGTCAACCTGCGCGTCGAGAAGGAGTCGATCGAACGGGAGCTGGAGATTGCGGCGCATGTGCAACAGAATCTGCTGCCGCAAACATTTCCCCAAGTGCCCGGCGTTGAAATTTACGGGACTCTGCTGCAAGGACGATTTGTCGGCGGCGACTATTACGACTTTTTGCGCTTATCCGAGACCTCGCTGCTTCTGGTTATTGCCGACGTCTCCGGCAAAGGCGTGCCGGCGGCGCTGATCATGTCCGAGATGCGCGCCTGCACGCATCTTCTGGCGTCGATGCAATTGACTTTGGAAGAGCTGGCGCTGCGGCTGAATGCTTTGCTCTTCGAGAGCACGGCGCGCAAATACTTTGTCAGTTTTTTTGCCGCCGAGATCGACGCGGCGCGCGGCCTGATGCGCTACGTGAATGCCGGACATCCGCCGCCGTTGGTTTATGCCGATGGACGAGTCACTGCTTTGGCAAAAGGCGGTGTGCCGCTCGGCGTTCGCGCCTCTCTGCCGCAATTGACGCAACAATCCGAGCCGCTGCCGCGCGGCGGCATGCTCGTGGCTTTTACCGACGGCATTTGGGAGCGAACCAATGCCCACGGCGAGCAATATGGCGAAGAACGGCTGGCCAAATTTATCGCCAACCACGCCGCGCTGCAGCCGCAGTCATTCGTGCAGCAATTGTTGGAAGAAGTGAAAAATTTCGGCCAAAGCCAGGAACTGGATGACGACGTCGCGATTGCCGTCACAAAATTTTTATCATAAGGAGTTTCAGCATGGGACGTTTTGATATCTTGCGCCAAATCCAGCAGCTCGATCCGCTGCGGGATCACGGCAAAATCCAACATCTCGTCGCCGGTTATGAATTTCCCTGGGACAACGTCCGCGCCCTGGAAATTGCGCTCTACCGCACCTATTGCGTGCCCGGCATTTCGGCGCTGCTCGACCGCAACGGCGAGTTTCGCCACCGGCCGCAACAACGCTACGACGACACCGCCATCATCGTTGCCGAAATGTGCAAATGGGGCTACGACAGCGCGCGCGGCCGCCAGGCGCTGGAGCGGATGAATTGGATTCACGGCCATTTTAAAATCGCCAACGAAGATTTCCTGTATGTGCTTTCAACATTCATCTATGAGCCGATTCGGTGGATTGAGAATTTCGGCTGGCGGAAACTCTGCGAGCAGGAAAAGTTGGGCATCTATTGCTTCTGGTGCGAGGTGGGCAAGCGCATGGACATTAAAAATATTCCGCCAACTTACGAGGAGTTCGAGCAATACAATCTTGATTACGAGCGGGACAAATTCCATTATGCGGACACCAACCAACGAGTCGGCACGGCAACGCGCGATCTGTTTGCCTCGTGGTTTCCGCGCCTGTTTGCGCCCATGGTAAGACACGGCATTTACGCGATGCTGGACGATAGCATGTTGGAAGCGTTTGGATTCCCGCGGCCGTTGCCGTTCATGCCCAAGCTCGTTCGTTTTGCGCTCAAAATGCGCGGCAAAATCGTTCGCTTCTTTCCGCCGGGCAAACAACCGCATTTCTTTACCGATATTCCGAATCGAACTTATCCGCAGGGCTACGAGATTTCCGAGCTCGGCCCGCCACGATTGCGTGAATCCATGTGACGCAACATTTATGTTGCGCTTTACATTTTCATACATCAAAATCGAAAAGGCAATCTCATTGAGCGGATTGCCTTTTTTCTTTTTGGTTCCGGCTTGTCCGGATTGGGATGGCTCAAAATTGTGCTTGCTTTTTTGTGGAAAGCGACTACTCTTTAAAAAGCAAATTGGGATAATCCAATGATCAACCAAACGATTTCGCACTACAAAATTCTCGCCAAGCTTGGCGAAGGCGGCATGGGCGTGGTGTACAAAGCTGAAGACACCAAGCTCAAGCGTATCGTCGCGCTGAAGTTTCTCTCGGCCATCGCGCTCGGCGGCGAGGAAAAGAGCCGCTTTCTGCGCGAGGCGCAAGCTGCGGCGGCGCTCAATCATCCCAACATTTGCACCATCCACGCGATCGATGAAGTCGATGGCCAGATGTTTATTGCGATGGAATTCATCGAAGGCTAAAGCTTTCAAGAGAAGATCAAAGCTGGATCGTTGACGCTGGGAGTGGGTTAGAAGGAGGTAATGAAAAAATGAAGCTTAGGGTTTTTGAACAATGATGGCTATGTTTTTGGCTCTCTGCCAAGAGTATTTAAACAACTCGAGATCAATTGTTCGTTCTCCAATCCTTGGGTCAATAGTTTTGATCTCTTTTTCAGTGACTTGTGCCGCTATTACAGCATGGGTGGAATTATAGCCGTCAATAACGAGGAGATTGATGAAGAGGATCGGGAAGATACTTTTCGAGAGATAGGTGCGAATATCATCCAAAGTCGTATGTTCTTTTTGCGCGTGAAAACCAAGGTCGGAAGCCGCTTGCACCAAATCGCCGGCAGAAGTGCCATACACGGTCGTTCCACATCTTTCACTCAAGGCGTCTTCAGCGATGGGTAGACCGTGCATCTCCAGAAGCATTCTGAGACAGGCGACGGCGCAAGTGTGAGGCGCTTCTTGCTTATGAAAAGGCGGCTGCAATTTGTTCCTTTTTGCTCGAGTAAAGTTTTTCGGCAGCTTTAAAGATTTCAGAAAAAGGCGTCCAGCCAACCACATTGCCCAATTCCGCATCGACGGCGACAAAGCCGACTTCGCCAACGGGGCCGATTTCGGGATAGGAAAGCAGAATGGGTGTTGCCCAGATCGTTCTGGCTGCAAACGACAGCAACCGAGGGATGCCGGCGCAAAAACGATCCGGAAGATGCTCTAAGATGAAACCGTTGGCCTCGGTAATGGCTTCATCCTCATTGATCTTCAGTGCGGTCGCGAACGGCGGTGCGGCTTCGAAAACAGTTGAGTTTGACATGGCTCGATCTCCAAGTATTCTAAGGCAAAATCAATATAGCAAAAATTAAAAGAATAATCAAGATGAATGAGCTTTGAACTCTTGCCTGGAGTTTGTGCCAAATGCAGGAAGTAAATTGGCGACGGCGGAGTTGCTCTCTTCAAGAGAATGAAACAAGAATTTGATCTCTTCATGCGGAAGGGCGAAGTCAATGATCGGCCAAACCATCTACCACTATCCCGCTTTTCGGGATCCCGCACAACGGGACAAAATTCTCGCCAAGCTCGGCGAAGGCGGCATGGGCGTCGTCTACAAAGCCGAGGACACCAAGCTCAAGCGCATCGTCGCGCTGAAGTTTCTCTCGGCAATCGCGCTCGGCGGCGAGGAGAAGAGTCGCTTTCTCCGCGAAGCGCAAGCTGCGGCGGCGCTCAATCATCCGAACATTTGCACCATCTACGCGATTGATGAAGTCGATGGTCAGATGTTTATTGCGATGGAATACATTGAGGGGAAGGAATTGAAGCAATTGATAATTGACAATTCTCAATTGTCAATTGATAATTGCCTTGCCTACGCCATGCAGGTTGCCGATGGCTTGCAAGCCGCACATGAGAAAGGCATCACGCATCGCGACATCAAAAGCGCCAATGTCATGATCACGGAAAAGGGCCAAGTGAAGATCATGGATTTTGGCTTGGCCAAGTTGGCGCGGGGCGGGACGATGCTCACGAAGGAAGGCATGACATTGGGCACTGCCGCCTACATGTCGCCGGAGCAGGCGCGCGGGGAAGTGGTGGATCATCGCACCGATATTTGGTCGCTCGGCGTGGTGTTGTATGAAATGATCAGCGGGCGTTTGCCGTTCCGAGGCGAGTACGAGTCGGCGATGATGTATTCTATTTTGAATGAAGAGCAGCAGCCATTGACCGCCTTGAGAACCGGCGTGCCGATGGAGTTGGAGCGGATTGTGAACAAGGCGTTGGTGAAAAAAACGGAGGAACGATACCAGCATGTGGATGAGATGCTGGTCGATTTGCGAGCGCTAGAAAAGGCGATCGAATCTGGGATGACAAAAGAACGACAGACCAAAGCCGTGCTTCCCAAGAGAAAGCAAGTTTATCTATACGGTGGTGTAGTCAGCCTCCTCATTTTGCTGTTTGGTGCTGGATTTTATCTCTGGCTGAGCAGGGAACACAAGGCAATGCCAAACTCCATCGCGGTGCTGCCGCTGGAAAATCTTTCCGGTGATCCGGAACAGGAATACTTTACCGACGGCATGACCGAGGCGCTGATTACCAACCTGGCCAAGATCAGCGCGCTCAGAGTGATTTCGCGAACCACAGTGATGCGATACAAAGCCGGGAACAAGCCGCTGCCGGAGATTGCGCGGGAGTTGAACGTGGACGTGGTCGTGGAAGGTTCGGTGCTGCGCTCCGGAGAAAGGGTGCGGATTACGGCGCAGTTGCTCGACGCAGCGACAGACATGCACTTGTGGGCCGAGAATTACGAACGCGATCTGCGCGATATCCTGGCGTTGCAGAGCGAAGTGGCGCAAGCCATTGCGAAGGAGATCCAGGTCAAGCTGACAGCACAAGATCAGGCGCGCTTGGCCAGCACCCGCCCGATCAACCCCCGGGCTTACGAGGCCTATCTCAAGGGCCGCTACTACTCAGCCAAACTTACCAAAGAGGGTTTTAATAAAGGGCTCGAGTACTTTAATCAAGCTCTCGCCATAGAACCGAACTACGCGATGCCTTACACTGGGCTGGCTTACTACTACATCGGAGCTGTGGAGTGGCTCTCATCTCCCAGCGAAGCGATGCCAAAGGTAAGAGAGGCGGCAAAGAAGGCCTTGGCGATAGACGAAACGCTCGCCGAAGCTTATACCTCACTTGGAACAGTTCATTTTTGGTATGACTGGGACTGGTTGGCTGCTGAGAGAGAATATAAGCGCGCCATGGAACTCAATCCCAATTATGCGGCAGCACATCAATATTATGGATTTTATTTAGTCGCTACCGAGCGGTTTGAACAGGCTATTGCAGAGCTCAAACTTGCACAAGAGCTTGAGCCGCTCTCGCCCGAGATCAGCACGTTTTTAGGGGTGAGTCTTTACTTCGCTCGCCGATATGACCAAGCCATAGAAGTTTTACGCAAGATCCTTGATTTGGACCCGAACTATTGGTTCGCGCATTTTTCGCTCGGGTGGGTTTATGAACAAACCGGGGAGGTTCAGGGTTCCGTTGGTGCGCTTCAAAAAGCATGGGAATTAGAAGGCTCTATTCTGCACATTTTAGCGGCTCTCGGGCGCGCCTACGCCGTTTCGGGAAAGAGAGATGAGGCGAAGAGAGTGCTTGCTGAATTGCAGGAGAAATCCCGTCAGAGCTATGTTCCGCTGTACAGCATAGCAATAATTTACGCCGGGCTTGGCGAAAATGACAAGGCGTTCGAGTGGCTCGAAAAGGCTTATGAAGACCGTTCTATGTTTTTAACTTGGCTTAAAGTGGATCCACAGCTCGACAATCTGCGCGCGGATCCCAGGTTCACGGCGTTGCTTAGGAAAGTAGGGTTAGAAAAGTGATCGGCAAAACCATCTCTCACTACAAAATTTTGGAGAAGCTCGGCGCAGGCGGCATGGGCGTGGTCTACAAAGCCGAGGACACCAAGCTCAGGCGTACCGTCGCGCTGAAGTTTCTCTCGGCCATCGTGCTCGGCGGCGAGGAGAAGAGTCGCTTTCTCCGCGAGGCGCAAGCGGCGGCGGCGCTCAATCATCCCAACATTTGCACCATCCACGCGATTGATGAAGTCGATGGCCAAATGTTTATTGCGATGGAATTCATCGAAGGCCAGAGCTTGCGGGAGAAGATCGAGGTCGGGCCGTTGA
>Ga0247727_10004343_pt1 | contig 30155 bp, 37 predicted proteins | sample WisWelCaveWW1625_FD_202498 | JGI IMG/M metagenome (GOLD analysis project Ga0247727, IMG submission 202498) | Biofilm microbial communities from Wishing Well Cave, Virginia, United States - WW16-25 | ecosystem: Environmental > Aquatic > Deep subsurface > Groundwater > Cave microbial mat | place...
CGATAGTTTTGGATCCAGAAGAAGAAAAGACATGGTATAATCGAGGCGTGACTTTAAGACAAATGGGTCAAATACAAGCAGCTTTGCAATCTCAACAGAAGGCCTTGGAATTAAATCCTCGCGCATCACTAGCATGGGCTGAAATGGGGTTTATTAATCTCAAGCTGGGAAACTACGAAAAAGCACTTGATTGTTTCCAAAAAGCGATGGAATCTAATAGAGGGCAATATTTACATTTGTTAGGAGGAGAAGATGTTGATGAACTCCATAGTTTGACGAATGCTTTAGAAGACAAGGATCGCTATTCAGAAGCTTTAATCTTTTATGATGCTTTAACCTTGGTTCGACCAGACAGCAATGAAATTTGGAATGCAAGAGGGCTTTGTCTAGCTCACTTAAATAAGTACACCGAAGCCATCATCAGTTATGATAAGGCGATATATTTAAATCCACTCGCTTATAGACCGTGGTTAAATAAAGGTTTGGTACTTGGAAACCAAGGACGTTACACAGAAGCACTAACGTGTATAGAAGAAGTTATGAAGCTAAATCCGCAGCACAAAAATGCACATATTTTAAAACAGAGGCTGTTAGATGCGATGGCCTCAAAAAACAAGTGAATGAATTTTTGTTGGAGCATGATCATGTAACCCCGCTACAAAAAAGGCGACAAGATCGGCGGGCGCTATCTCGTCCATCAAACCCTCATGGGCGGCATGGGCGGCATGGGCGGCATGGGCGAAGTGTATCTAAAAAGTAAAACGTAATGCGTAAAGGAACACTGAACATGCCAGAAATCGCGACGAAATTAGCCAACAGGCTCAAACAGCCTTATTCTAAAAGACGCATTCGGCTCTATGATAAAGTCGAGAAGGTCGACTTGCTGGAAAAGCTGAGAGTCGGACTGATGGAGGTGGTGCGAGGGATTGGAACGGACGGTGATCCGCTTCATCGGGCTTATGTGATCGCTCAGAACCAAACTTCTTATTTTGCTGAAATCGTCTCGCAACTGCCGGAGTTTGCAGAATATGGATCGAACGCTGCCCAAAATAAATGAGCCGGACCGGAAAAAAGCCCTGCATGCGCTCATGAAATATGGCTTGGGACACAACTACTAGAACGAGTCTATTTTTCAGGCCTATTATAATCATCGCGTCGACGTGATTTTTCTCGCCGGCTATCCGGATATCAAGGCGAGTCTGCCCCATCCGTATTGAGGCGCAGGCGGAATTTTCGCAACCTTGCGCTTTGAAGTATCAATATGATGGGGTGGACAAAATTATCAACTCTTACATTCCCAACCCGTTTCCACTTTCTCGCTGATTTTTCACTTGCTTTTATGCGTCGATTTGAATATTTTTTTAAACTATTGTATTCGAAGCGATTTTCATCGAAAGGCTCTGTCTCCATTTTCGGCATGAAAAATTTCGTTGCGATCATAGGCCCGGCGGCTGCAGTGCTAGCCTATTTCGTTCTTGGACAGCCTCTGTGGGCCACAGGCGGCCTCGGCATTCTCACCCTGATCGGCTTCATCTTCCCGGATTGGCGGGCGGCAATGGGACTGTCTCGCGTCGTCTTCATCTTTTGCCTGCTGATGTTCATCATTAACGAACTCGGCATTGCTTATCCTTATTCAAACATCTTCGTTCTGACCGGTTTGCTTGGGCTGTTTTTTCTCAGCGGCGAAAGCTGGAAAGGGCTGTACTTCGGCCCCGGCCAAACGCGCCAATGGACGCGCCACGCTTTTTTAATCGGGCTGGGATTTGCGGCCGGCGTCTTGATGCTGTTCGCATTTTTGCCGGAACAACTCGGCGCGAATCCGGTTCCTGCAGGCTGGCCCATTGACGTGCTGATTGTCGTCGCCATCGGCTATGCGGCATTCAGCACGCTCATGGAAGAAACCATGTTTCGCAGCGTCATGGTCGCCTTCTCGCGCGCGCATCTCACGCCGACCGTCGCCGTGATGGCGCAGGGCCTCGTTTTCGGCGCGATGCATTATCGCGTCGGATTTCCCTCAAATGCTAGCGGCGCGCTGTTGTCCTTCATCTGGGGCCTGCTGGCCGGATGGCTCGTGTTGAAAGCGGATTCGATTTATCCGGCGTTTGTCATGCATTTTGTGGTTGTGCTCACGCTTTTTGTGGGATTGATCTTTTTGCATTGATGAAATTCACCGCCGAATGATTAGCCAAATAATTTCAGAATGACATGGGCTTTGTATTAAAGAAAATCAAGCGACTGATCATTCAAGGCCACTACGTATTTACAGCCAAAGCTGATACTGAACTTCTGGTTGATGGATTAACACAAGCAGATGCGCTTGAATCGATATTGAATGCTGCGCTTGTCCGATCAAAAAAATCTCGCAGCCAGTGGCGAAAAGAACGCGATGAGAAAATGCATATTATCGAGAGTTTTACTTACGATGGTACGCTGATTTATACGAAAGGCGTCATTCGCCAGCAAGGGCCGATTGAAATGTTCTATATCATCGTATCAGCCAAAAGATCAACGTTAGGAGGTTGAATATGGAATTCACAGCTTGTCCATTATGCGAATCTCCTTCCATCCGGAAGAAAAAAGGCGTTTATAAATTCGACATTCACGGCGAATCGCTTTCGACGCCGGTCATTCAATATTGGGAATGTCCAAACTGTGGCGAAGCCTTTTTTGATCGCGCGGCCAATCGGAAAATTGACGAGGCTTTGATGCAGCCCCGGAAACGGAAGTTGGAAAACCGTTCGCAAAGAAAATCGGCTTCGCGGCGTCAAACGAAAAAACCTCAACCGGCTTGATTGGCACAAGACAGACAGCCAGGAACCAAACAAGAAAATCATTTTTGCTTTTTATCGTTTTATCTTTTTTTATCGCCCCATGGGTTTTCCCAAATCACCATCGCCCGCCGCGCTGTTCATTGCCGTGCTCTTCGCGCCGACCGCGTCGTATGACGACGTGCGCGCCGAGGTGACGCGGGAGTTTGGCGACATTCTTGAAGCCAGTCCGGTTTTTCCGTTTAATTACAGCGAATATTACACCGCGGAAATGGGCGGGAATTTGCAAAAAGTTTTTTTCCTGCTCGCGCGGCTGATTGATCCCGCCGCCCTCGTTGAATGGAAATTGCACGCGCAGGAAGTCGAAACCCGATACACGGAAAACGGCAAACGCAAAATAAATTTTGATCCCGGCTATCTCGACGCTTCGAAGCTCGTGCTCGCGACGACAAAGAATTACGATCATCGCATTTATCTCGGTCGCGGCATTTACGGCGACGTGCAACTGCGGTTTCGGCTACAAAAATTTCATTTCAATGACTGGACGTACCCGGATTATCGCCAGCCGGAACATATGGCGTTCTTTGAAAAAGCCCGCGCGCGATATTTTGATCTTTTGAAAACCGAATTTGGCGCGCCGGAGCTTCCCGTGCCGACCGTTAAACTGGATTACAAATCCGCCGGCGTCGATCGCGAAAAAAGCGAAGGCGTCAAAAAGCGCATCGGCGAATTGGCGCGGCAGACGTTCAATGAAAATGTTCTGGCCGAGATCGGCCTGTTTGGCGGCTTCTTTCAATTTACCAAAGAACAATATCGCGAACCGGTATTAGTCGGAAGCGTCGACGGCATCGGCACGAAAATCAAACTCGCCTGCCAACTCCGGCAATATCGCGGCCTCGGCGCGGACATCGTGCATCACTGCCTGAACGACATCATGGTCGGCGGCGCGCAGCCGTTGTTCTTTCTCGATTATCTCGCTTTCGGCAAATTGGATTCGGCGGTCGTACTTGATTTAATTGCGGGAATGTCGAGCGCCTGCCGCGACGCCGGTTGCGCCTTGATCGGCGGTGAAACCGCGGAGATGCCGGACATTTATCATCCCGGTGAATTTGATCTCGCCGGCACGATCATCGGTGTCGTCGAAAAGGAAAAAATTTTAGATGGCCGCCGCATCGCGCGCGGTGACGTGCTCATCGGCATCGCCTCGAACGGCTTGCACACCAACGGCTATTCGTTGGCGCGCAAAATTATTGCCGCGCGACATCTGCGGTTGGATCATTTCCAGCACGAATTGAACGAAACACTCGGCGAAGCATTATTGAAACCGCATCGCAGCTATCAAAAACCCATCAGGTTGGCCATCGAGTTAACCAACAAGTTGGCGAATGGAGCGGCCAGCGAGCCTGTCGAGCTGGGCATTTCGCACATCACCGGCGGCGGCATTGAAGGCAACACGAATCGTCTTTTGCGCAACGGCTTGCAGTTGAATATTGATTGGCGAGCATGGGAATGGCCGCCGTTGTTCCGGCTCTTGCAAAAATACGGACAGGTCGAAGAAGCCGAAATGCGCCACGTTTTTAATTTGGGAATCGGCTTAATTTTTGTGATCACGCCGACGGCAGTTGATGAACTGCGCCGGCGCTTGCTGGAAATCGGCGAGCCGAGCTGGGTGATTGGAGAAATAATATAAACGCTTCGGAGTGCGAAACTTTAGTTTCGCCGTAAAATTGACTGTGGAGTTTGACGTGTGGCACGAATCGCAGTGATCGGCGCAGGAAGCTGGGGGACGGCACTCGCCAAAGTTTTAGGCGAGAACGGCCATCACGTAACGGTTTGGGCGCGCCGTCCGGAATTGGCGGCAGCGCTGGCGTCACAACATCGCAGCCCCGATTATTTGCCCGACGTCGTGTTGCCGGACACTTTGCGATTCACCGCAAGTCTTGAAGAAGCAACGCGCGAAGCAAATTTTATTTTGTTGACCACACCGTCGCACGGCTTGCGTGATGTGCTGCAACAATTGCGTTCTTTGTCATCCGCTGCCATCGTGATCAGCACCGTCAAAGGCATTGAAACCAATACGCTGCTGCGAATGAGCCAGATCATCACGACGTTGCTGGCTGCGCCCGTCGTGGTTTTATCCGGTCCCAATTTAGCGGTTGAAGTCGCGAATCAAATTCCCACGGCGACGGTGGTGGCGAGCGATGATTTTGCCGCCGCGAAAGCGGTTCAGGAAATTTTCATGAATCGGTACTTTCGCGTTTACACCGATCACGATGTAACCGGCGTCGAGCTTGGCGGCGCGCTAAAAAATATTATCGCCCTCGCTGCCGGCATCGTTGACGGCGCCGGATTTGGCGACAACACCAAAGCCGCATTGATGACGCGCGGTCTGGTTGAAATCACCCGCCTCGGCGTGAAGCTCGGCGCTGATCCGATGACCTTCGCCGGACTCTCCGGCATGGGCGATCTGTTTGTGACTTGCATGAGCCATAAAAGCCGCAACCGTTTTGTCGGCGAAGAAATTGGCAAAGGCCGCAAATTGCAAGACATTCTCAGCGAGATGATGATGGTCGCCGAAGGCGTGCGCACCACGCAGGCGGCATATCAACTCGCGCAACAGAACGGCGTTGAAATGCCGATAACCATGGAAGTTTATCGTATGCTGTTTGAAAATAAAGATGCAAAACAGTCAGTGAATGCGCTGATGGCGCGGGAAGCGAAGCGGGAGAAGTTTGGGTGATGAAAACTTTGAACGATGTTTACAGGCGAAAGGTGCGATTAACGGATGAACGACAGAAGCATTTTGTAAGTGATCATCCGGAAATGAAAGGCCAGATTGAAAAAGTGAAGCAGACTTTGCTCAACCCGGAAAAAATCGTGCGCTCGCGAACGGATTCACAAGTTGAATTATTTTATCGACATTATGAATCCACCCCGGTAACCAGCAAGTATCTTTGTGTTGTGGTAAAAGCATTAACGAATAAGGCGTTTATCATGACATCATATTTTACAAACAAAGTAAAAAAGGGAGAAGTCTTATGGCAAAGAAAATAAAGATTTGGTATGACGTGGAGGGGGATTATCTTGAAGTGATTTTTGAAAAGAAGGCCGGATATTTTAAAGAAACTTCCAATGATGCGGTGATGAAAAAAGTTGATGCCGCCGGCAACATTATTGGGTTTTCGATTCTCAAAGTCAGCGCGCTGCGCGGGCAAAAGCCTCTCGCGATGACGCTTGCAGGCAAAGCTGTATAATTAAGCCAGAAATTTGATGGAAACACAGTTTTAACCAACAATAGAAAAAGCATGCCGGAAATCTCGCGGTTTTTGGGAATTGTCATAGGTGAAATATGTTTCATGAGATTTATACCATAACCGGCTTCGAAGCCGTTGCACCGTACACGCTTCGCATTCGATTTAACGACAACAGCGTCAAGCTCATCAATTTCCGGCCGATGTTGCGCGGTGAATTATTCGGCCCGCTGCGCGATCTCGATTTCTTCAATCAAGTTCGTCTTGATACCGAATCGGGTACGCTTGTCTGGCCTAACGACGCCGACTTCGATCCAGCGACACTCCATGACTGAGACAGAGTTGGTGAGTCGATGATAGCGATGGCAAGTTCATGGCCTGAACCACAGCGCCATAACGGCTCAACGACAATGCAAACGACCACGCAGGAAGAAAGTATTATTTACTGATATTTCTTAGGAGCTAAAATGATTCCGCAGTTGATCAATCGAGAAAAAGTCTACATCGAAAACATTGGCCAACACGAGGGCAAGGAGATTAAAATACACGGCTGGCTGTACAACGCCCGGCATAGCGGCAAGTTATGGTTCTTGCTCTTGCGCGACGGCACCGGCGTCATGCAATGCGTCGTTTCGCTCAAAGACGTCGGCGAAGAAATTTTTGCGCGCTGCGAGAAATTAACGCAGGAAACCTCCTTTGTCGCCACCGGCACGGTTCGCGCCGATAAACGCGCGCCCGGCGGCTACGAGCTGCTGGTGAAGAATATCGAAATCGTTCACATCGCGCAGGAATATCCGATTACCCCGAAAGAGCACGGCGAAACGTTTTTGATGGATCACCGCCATCTGTGGCTGCGCTCGTCCAGACAACATGCGATTCTGCGCGTGCGCCATGCGATCATCAAAAGCATTCGCGATTTCTTCGACACTCGCGGCTTCACGCTCATTGACGCACCGATTTTCACCCCGGCAGCTTGCGAAGGGACCTCGACATTATTCGAGACCGATTATTTCGGCGAGAGAGCGTATTTAACGCAAAGCGGCCAGCTTTACATGGAACCGGCGGCGCTCGCCTTCGGCAAAGTTTATTGCTTTGGCCCGACATTTCGCGCCGAGAAATCAAAAACGCGCCGCCATCTCACCGAGTTCTGGATGGTCGAGCCGGAAGTGGCGTACATGGATTTGGAAGGCGACATGCAGCTTGCCGAAGAATTTCTCGAATTCATCGTGCAAAATGTTCTCGTCACACGCCGCGAAGAATTAAAAATTTTGGAACGCGATGTGAGCAAGCTGGAAAACATCACGCGTCCATTTCCGCGTTTGAGTTATGATGAAGCCGCGGTCATGTTGACGACGCCGGAGGCCGTCGCATTCGCGCAAGAAAAAGAAGCGCCAGTGTTCGTTCCCGGCAGTGATCTCGGCGGCGCGGATGAAACGTATCTCACGCAAAAATTCGACAAGCCGTTGATGGTACACCGTTATCCCGCGGCGGTCAAAGCGTTTTATATGAAAGCCGATCCCGAACGCCCGGATCGCGCGCTCGGCGTTGACGTGCTCGCGCCCGAAGGTTACGGCGAAATCATCGGCGGCGGCCAGCGCGAAGATGACGTTGAAGTGCTGGAAGCGAAGATCCGCGAGCATGGCTTGCCGATGGAAGCATTTCAATGGTATCTTGACGTGCGGCGTTTCGGCTCCGTGCCCCACGCCGGTTTCGGCCTTGGCGTCGAGCGCACTGTCTCGTGGATTTGCGGCCTGCATCACGTTCGCGAGACGATTCCGTTTGCGCGGTTGATGCATCGGTTGTATCCGTGAAATAGTCCGAAGTTTGTTAGTCCGAGGTCCGAAGTCTTTGCAGCAATAACGTGGAAACGAAATCTTTGATTATTGTACTTCTTAACCGGATAGGAGCGATATGAAAAAAGGTGTTCATATTATTGTAAATGGCATGGTTCAAGGAGTGGGGTTTCGTTATCACGTGCATCATTCGGCGCGGCGGCATTATCTGAAAGGTTGGGTGAAGAACATGCCGGATGGCCGCGTCGAAACCGTCGCCGAAGGCGATGAAGAAGAGTTGCGGGAATTTGTCAAAGAAGTGAAAAAAGGCTCGCGCTTTTCCCGCGTCGATGAGGCGCAGGTGGAATGGTTGTCGTACACCAATCAGTTTCCCAATTTCCAGATTACGGATTGAAATATGTATGTTCAGTTGCTGCAACCAAATTGGTTTAAAAAACAATTGCTCCAACGGATGAAAAAACGACCAACGGATAAAAGCAATTAATCGCAAAAGGAGCCGTTTATGCAAGAGCTCGAACGCTACATCCGCACCGTCCAGGATTTTCCCAAACCCGGCATTGGCTTCAAAGATATTACGACCCTGCTGAAAGAGCCGCAGGCCTTCGCGCAAGTAATCGATTTGATGACGGTGCAATTTCAAGATAAAAAAATTCAGAAAGTCGTCGGGATCGAGTCGCGCGGTTTCATTTTCGGCGCGCCGCTGGCGTTGCGATTGGGCGCGGGCTACGTCCCGGCGCGCAAGCCGAAAAAACTTCCGGCCGCCACTGTTCGCGAAGAATATGCGTTGGAATACGGCACGGATGCGCTCGAGATGCACGTCGATGCCATTTCCAAAGGCGAACGCGTTATCGTCGTTGACGATTTGCTCGCCACCGGCGGCACCGCCCGCGCCGTCGGTCGCCTGGTGGAAAAATTAGGCGGCGAATTGCTCGGCTTCGCTTTTCTGATTGAATTGGATTTTCTGCGCGGACGCGAGAAGTTGGCAGGACACGATGTGCTTTCGCTCATTCATGTTGAAACCGAGTAAAGATAAAGGCCAACCACTCAAAGTCGTTGGCCTTTATCTTTTTGCGATACTGGTTTTTATCCGTTGGTCGTTTTTTCATCCGTTGGCAATTTTTTATTTTGGGATTGCAACTGGCGTTGAGCATATTAATTCACCTCGGAAACGCCGCCGTCACCCCGCCATCCACATTCAACATACACCCCGTCGTTTTCGCGGAGCGCTCGGACGCAAAAAAGAAAACGGCCTCGGCAATGTCTTCCGGATAAATGTGAACTTTCAGCGCGTTGCGCTGGCGATAAAACTCTTCCAATTCTTCCGGTTTGATTTTGTAAGTCGCCGCCCGCTCGGCGCGCCAGCTCGACTCATTCCAAATGCGCGAGCCGGCAAGCACGGCATCGGGGTTCACGATGTTCACGCGAATGCCGTGCGGCGCGCCTTCTTCGGCAAGACAACGCGCGAGATGCAGCGCCGCCGCTTTGGCCGCGCTGTAAGCCGACGCATTTTTACCGGCCACCAGTGCATTTTTTGAGACGACGAAAATCAACGCGCCGCCGGTTTTTTGTGTTTTTAAAATTCGCAAGCTCTCGCGCGCGGCGAGAAAATAGCCCGTGGCTAAAATCGCAACATTCCGATTCCATTCGCTGAAACTCGTTTCTTCAATCGGACTCGACGAAGCAATGCCGGCGTTCGGCACGACAATATCAACGCCGCCGAAATAGCGGCAAACGTCATCGAATGCCTGGCGCATTTGCGTTTCGTTCGTCACATCGGCCGCCGTTCCCAGCACGCGATCTTTGGAAAATTGTGCGCGCAATTCGGTAACCGCGTTTTCCAAAACCACCGCGTCGATATCCAGCAGCGCCACGTGCGCGCCTTCCGTCAAATATTTTTTCGCGATGGCTTTGCCGATGCCGCCCGCGCCGCCAGTGATCACCGCGACGCGACGCGCCAACTCTTTTTCCGGTGGCAAACGCCGGAGCTTGGCTTCTTCTAATTGCCAGTATTCGATGTTGAACGCTTCTTGTTCGGAAAGCCCGACATACTCGCTCACCGCGGTTGCGCCGCGCATGACATTGATCGCGTTCACATAAAATTCCGCGGCCACCCGCGCCGTGGCTTTGTCCACCGCAAACGTCATCAGCCCCACACCGGGAATGAGAATCACCACCGGATTCGGATCGCGCCTCGCCGGCGAATCCGGATGCTTGCAACGATTGTAATAGCCCGCATAATACTCACGATAACTCGGCAAAATGTCGGCAATCATTTGCTTTAGTTTTGCGACGTCATCTTTTTCCGGATGCCACGGCGCGAAAAGCGGACGAATTTTCGTGCGTAAAAAGTGATCGGGACACGAGGTACCAAGCTTCGCCAACTCCGCCGCATCCTTTGAATTCACAAACTCCAGCGCTCGCGTCGAATCATCGAAATGCCCGACTTTGCGCTGCTGTTGACCCACGAGGCCGCGAATGAAGGGAATGAGTTCCGCGGCGATTTCCTGGCGGCGCGTTTCCGGCCGCGAAGTAAACTTCGCGCCACCAAAAATCTTTGCCTGTTTCGCAATGCGTGTTTCTAAAAATGCCGCGGCTTGCTCAATCAATCGCAGCGTGGTTTCGTAACACGACTTTGCCGTATCGCCCCAACTGAAGAGGCCGTGTCCCGCTAAAATCAAACCTTCGAGATTGGATTTGGAGTTGTAGGCCGCTTCGATTTGCAAGCCGAGATCGAAACCGGGGCGCTGTCATTTCACCCAACCAACGCGGCCTTCAAAAACTTCTTCCGTGAGCGCGCGGCTGTCTTTTGAAGCGGCAATCGCGATGATCGCGTCGGGATGCAGATGGTCAACGTGCCGGCGCGGAATAAACGCATGCAACGGCGTATCAATCGAAGCCGCCGTCGGATTGAGATTGAACGTGCAATGCGGCAGATAGCCGGCCATCTCGTCTTCAAATTCCAAACCGCGATATTGTTTTTTGAGCGCGTGCAGTTTTTCCAAATAAAGACTCGCGAAGCCCTGCCGCTTGATGCTGCCCAAATCGCCGCCGCTGCCTTTGACCCACAACACTTCAACCGGGGCGCCGGTCAACGGATCTTTCTCCGTAACCTTTGCCGAAGTGTTACCCCCGGCAAAATTCGTGAGGCGCAAATCTGCGCCAAGCAGATTGGAACGGTAGACGAGCAGATCAACTTCGATCTTGCCCTGCGCGTCCGCGTCATTCCAGAGATAATTGACATATTTGAAATCAACCATCTTTTTTGCTCCCTAACTTTTTGTATTTTCATTCGGGGTCGATTAAGGCTGTCATTGCGAGCGGTTCTCAGCGAAGCAATCTTTCCATGGTTGGCAGATTGCTTCGCCCGCACAAAACGCGGGTCTCGCAATGACATTATTCTATTACATTGTCGTTAAGCTTTGCAGCGCCTGCCGCAACCACTGCAAATTCTTTTGTGAATTTTCAATCAACGGCAAACAATGCGTTTCCAGCGTCACGTGCTCAACGACGCGATCCTGCACCAGCGCTTTGATTTGCCCGTCCCAATCAATTTTTCCTTCGCCAATTGGCACGCATTGAATCAGCGCGCCTTTGATGGTGTCTTTGACATGAACATTGGCGATCCATTTTTTAATTTCCTCGTAACCGTCCGGATAAGGAATTTCATCCGTGCCCAGCGCATTGGCCGGATCCCAATTCGCGCGCAAATACGACGAGTTCACCGCAGCGAGAATGCGTGCTGTGTTCTTGCCAGTGTCACACCAGAAGCTGGGCTCATTCTCAATCACGATTTGCAAATTTTCTTTTTCGGCAAGTGTGGCGATTTGGCGAAACGCTGCGATGACTTGCGGCAACAAAGTCTCGCTCTGCTGGGGGTGCCGATGAAAGCCAAAAATAATGACCTTCGATGCCGCCAGCTTCTTCGCCAAAGCAAACGTCGCCGGCAAAGTTTCGTTCATCTCGCGTTGCAGCGTTGCATGATCGTCAATCGTGCCTTTGCCCGTGCCGGGTGACAACGCCGTGTAGCGCAGGCCAAATTTTTCTTTGAACCACAACAAGTCGTCGACCGTTTCGGGCTTAACGGCGGGCACACGCGCCTCGCCAATCACGCGCAGCTCGTAATCCATAATGCCCCAGTTCAGTCCGCGCTGAATCGCCTCGCGCACGTCGGCACTGATTTCATCCGTGACAATTCCGATTCGCATAATTCACCAGAGGTTGTTTTGAAAATCCGGGATACAAAATACCTTGTGTTGTTTTAAAAGTCAAGCCACTTGCATTCCATAAGCAAAATGATTATCTTGCCCACCTGCACGCGGTAGACTCCAGCAATTATCGAGGAGAAAAAGGAAGCCTTTTACAATTCAAGCCTGCCCTGGCGCCCGCCGCGCCACGCGGTGCCGCAGGCCAGGGATCATGCTTGAGAGAAAAAAAAGATCCTTTCAGGATGACAGCTTTCTTTGGTTTTGCAAACGTCGATAAAAATATGAATCCTGTTGCTCTCATCACCGGCGCCAGCCGCGGCATTGGCCGTGCGATTGCGCTCGAATCAGGCCGCCTCGGTTTTGATCTGGCGATCAATTACATTTCGAACACCGAAGCGGCCGTGCAAACACAAGCTGACGCGACAAAATTGGCTGCGCAACAAAATAAAAGTATTCGTGCAGAAACTTGCCGGGCGGATATTAGCCGAACTGAAGATCGTACTCATCTCGTCAATTTTACGCGCGAGAAATTTGGCCGGTTGGATTTGCTCGTGAATAATGCCGGCATGGCGCCAACCGTTCGCGCCGATATTCTCGAAGCGGGCGAAGAAAGTTTTGAGCAACTCATCGGTGTGAATTTAAAAGGGCCGTATTTTCTGACGCAAGTCGTCGCGAAATGGATGATTGAACAGCGGCAACTGGATGCAACGCGCCGGCCGAAAATTGTGACGATCAATTCCATCTCGGCTTACACGGCCAGTGTGAATCGCGGCGATTATTGCGTTTCCAAAGCCGGTTTAGCGATGATGACGAAGCTGTTTGCCGCACGTCTCGCCGAGCACGGCATCAGTGTTTATGAAATTCGTCCGGGCGTGATTGCGACGGACATGACGGCGACGGTGAAAGAAAAATATGATCGCCTCATTGCGGAGGGCTTATCGCCGATCAAGCGCTGGGGACAGCCGCAAGACGTGGCCAAAGCCGTCGCTGCTATTGCGCGCGATGATTTTCCGTTTAGCACGGGGGAAGTTATCAACGTCGACGGGGGATTTCATTTGTCCATTTTGTAATCCTAATACTGCGCGTCCGCATTGAAAAGTTGCCAGAGATGAGCTATGACAAATCTCAATGGATTGTTCGTGACGCCCAGCGAAGCTATGCGAAATCTATTTTGGAGAATAAACTTTTAAGGATATTTGAGGTTTGGTTCCCACTTTAGGCTTGACAAAGATGTGGCGACTCGTTACATTTGAGATCAAGTTAAGAGAATGAATTCAATCATGTGGCCGCAAATTGCGACCGCATCTTCTCAACGCAGCCTTTACCTCTATGCCAGAGCAGCGCTCATTCATTCCCGCAGAACGGATTACTCAAGCAATCTTCTTGATTCGCGATCGGAAAGTGATGTTGGATTTTGATCTTGCAGTATTGTACGAAGTAGAGACAAAAGCGCTCAATCGGGCAGTACGTCGGAATATTGAACGCTTCCCGGAAGACTTCATGTTCCAACTGTCTAAGGAAGCGTTGAATCTTTTGAGGTGCCAATTTGGCACCTCAAAAGGCCGTGGTGGCCGCCGGTATCTTCCCTATGCCTTTACCGAACAAGGCGTCGCCATGCTTTCCAGCGTGCTCAACAGCAAACGAGCGATCAATGTAAACATCGAAATTATGCGTGTCTTCGTGCGGTTGCGTCAGATACTTGCCTCGCATACAGATCTCGCCCGCAAGTTTGAGACAATGGAAAAGAAATATGATGAGGAGTTCAAAAAGGTCTGGGATGTGATTCGAGAACTGATTGTGCCGCCCGAACCGAAAAAGCGGCCGATTGGATTCCTCGCTGATCGATGACGTCTGCGGTAAGAAGTGTGCGTACTATGCCCAAACGCCGGAACCGTAAGAACGAATACACGCTCAAGCCTTAACGCTATTCAAATCGTCTCATGCTCAGAATTGATTACACTCTCAATCCTGTAAAATTTCTCCCCAAGCTCCATCACCTCTTCGAACTCTCCGCAAAAAAGATCCACCACCTGCACAAAACCTGGCATTCCCATGCGGGTTCGCCGGTGTTTACGGTGAAAGGCAAATACACCACGCGCGGGTGGACGGAGTGGACGCAGGGCTTTCAATTTGGCGCGGCGATTTTGCAATTTGATGCGACGGACGAAAAAGAATTTCTCGCGATGGGGCGCGACGCTACCGTCGCGACGATGGCAACGCATGTGAGCCACATCGGCGTGCATGACCACGGGTTCAACAATGTCAGCATGTACGGCAATCTGTGGCGGCTCATGCGCGAAGGCCGGATTCCGGAAAATGTGTGGGAACAAAATTTTTATGAACTGGCGCTGAAAATTTCCGGTGCAGTGCAGGCGGCGCGGTGGAGTTATCTCGGCGACGGCGGCGGGTACATTTATTCATTCAACGGGCCGCATTCGCTTTTTGTCGATACGATTCGCACGCTGCGGTCGTTGGCCATCGCGCATCAACTCGGACATGTTTTAATGGGCGAGGGCGATCAACCGGTTTCGCTGTTGCAAAGACTGGTCGAGCATGCGCGGGCGACGGCGCAATACAACATTTATTACGGCAAAGGCCGCGACGTTGGCGACGGCCGCGATGTTTACGACGAGCGTGGTCGAGTCGTGCATGAAGCGATTTTCAATATGCGCGACGGCAGTTATCGCTGCCCCAGCTCGCAGCAAGGCTATTCGCCGTTCAGCACGTGGACGCGCGGGCTGGCGTGGGCGATGTGCGGCTTCGCCGAGCAGCTCGAATTTTGCGATCAGCTCCGCGAGAAGGATTTGGGCGGGAAAAGATCGTTTATGAAGTTGCTGCTGAAGGCCGCGCAAGCCACGTGTGATTTTTATCTCGCCAACACGCCGACGGACGGCATTCCCTATTGGGACACCGGCGCGCCGAATTTGCACCGGCTCGGCGATTATTTAAATCAACCCGCGAATCCGTTCAATGAATTTGAGCCGGTGGACAGCTCCGCCGCCGCGATTGCCGCACAGGGCTTGCTCCGTCTCGGGCGATTTTTGCAAAATAAAAAAGAAACCACGCCGGGCAAACGTTATTATCAAGCGGGATTGACGGTGACGAAAACTTTACTGGCCTCGCCGTATTTGAGCGAAAAAGAAAATCACCAGGGCTTGCTGTTGCATTCGGTTTATCATCGCCCGCGTGGCTGGGATTATATGCCGAAATCTGCAGCCGTGCCCTGCGGCGAGTCCTCCATGTGGGGCGATTATCATTTGCGGGAACTGGCTTTGCTCATCTGGCGACAGGCGAAGGGATTGCCTTATCTTACTTTTTTTAAAAAATTTCCCAACGGATAAAAAGCGGCCAACGGATTTTTGTTTTGGGTTATCCGTTGGCCGCTTTTCATCCGTTGGAAACTTCAATTTAACTTTTAATTCGTCCCGTTTCCTTTCGCCCATTGATTCAACCAACCAATCACGGTCTCGTGCCACTGAATGCTGTTCTGCGGTTTGAGCACCCAGTGATTCTCATCGGGGAAATACAAAAACTTGCTTGGAATGTTGCGACGCTGCAGCACCGTAAACGTTGACATGCCCTGCGTATCCACGACGCGATAATCCAAACCGCCGTGAATCACGAGCATCGGCGTTTCCCATTTTTTTACGTGATCGATGGGATTGTGCTTCGCAAAATTTTCGGGATTGTCCCACGGATTGCCCTGAAGATCCCATTCCGGAAACCACAGCTCTTCGGTATCAAAATAGGCCATACGCTTGTCAAAAAAGCCGTCGTGATTCACCAGACATTTAAAACGATCCGGCCAGCTGCCGGCGATCCAGTTGATCATATAGCCACCATACGAAGCGCCCAATGCGGCGACGCGATCACCGTCCATCCACGGATAACGCGCCAAGGTTGCGGCCAAACCTTTTTGCAAATCTTCGAGCGGCTTGCCGCCCCAATCGCCGCGAATCGCATCGCAGAACGCCTGGCCATAACCGGTCGAGCCGTGGAAGTCCACCATCACCGCGGCGTAACCGGCGCCGGCATACGCTTGCGGATTCCAGCGATAATGAAAATCATTGCCAAACGAGCCTTGCGGACCGCCGTGAATTAAAAAGGCCACCGGATATTTTTTGCTCGCCTCAAAATCAATCGGCTTGACGATGTAGCAATAAACCGTTTCATCATTCCAGCCTTTAAAAGAAAATTGCTCCGGCTCGCCCATGCGCGCTTGCTTGAGTTTCTCCGCATTGATGCCGGTGATTTGCCGAACCTCGGCGCCGGTCGGCAAGACCGTGTACAATTCGACCGGTGATTTCAAATGATGCATGCCGAAAAGCAAACGCGGGCCCGCGAGAGCAACGGCGCTCACCGAGCCGTCTTTCACAACGGTTCGTGCTTTGCCGGTTGCAACCTCGAGAGCAAAGATTGAATGCTGCCCAACATTATCCGCGTGCGTGTAAATTGTTTTGCCATCCGCCGACCACAGGATGCCGCCGGCAGAGTAATCCCAATTTTCAATCAAGACGCGATCTGTTCCATCCGGCCACGAACGCAACATGATGCGAAAACGATCCGACTCGTAACCGGGCCGCGACATCGCGAGATACGCCAGCATTTTGCCATCCGGAGAAAATGCTGGCGTCGTATCCCAGGCTTTGTTGTTGGCGGTGAGCAGCTTCGGCGCGATCGAGCCATCGACCGGCACGAGATAAAGATCAAAATTGGTTGACCAGGCTTCTTCGCGACCGGCGGCGCGCGCGGTGAAAACGATGCTCTTGCCATCCGGCGTGAACGCAATTTCTTCAACACCGCCAAAAGGTTTCGAAGGACAATCCGCATCCATACCTTTCATCAAATCAACCGGCTCGCCGCCGGTGACGGGCATCACGAAAATGTGCGAGCGACGGCCATCACTCCACGTGTCCCAATGGCGAAAGAAAAGTTTGTCGTAAATTTTTCCGCTCGCTTTGCGGCTTGCCATTTCATCCAGTTTGGTTTTGCTGCATGCGACGTTTTCACACGACGGAAAAACTTCCATCGTCACCGCGAGACGGCCGCCGTCGGGCGAGAGCAGGAAGCCACCGACATCCAGCGGCAAACTCGTTTTCTGCTCCGGCTCGCCGCCGTCAACGGGAATGCGCCAGACTTGTGCAGAGCCAGAGCGGGTTGAAATGAACCAAATACTTTTGCCATCGCGCGCCCATTGCGGGCTGAAATCGCTGGCGGGATTCACCGTCAATTGCCGCATGCCCGTCCCGTCAATGCCAACGAGCCAGAGATCGGTGCGCCCGCGATTCGCGGCCAAATCGGTTTTGCGCAGCGTGAACACGGCCCATTTGCCATCCGGCGAAACCTGCGGCTCGGAAATGCGATCCATCGCCAGCATGTCATGAATGGAAAAAGGGTGCGTTTGGGCAAACACCGTCACACTAAACCCCATCATGATGAGACAAAGCCAAAAAAAATTTTGACGCATAAATTCTCCTTGTGAAATGAATGATCAGGAATCTCACGGAAAGAATTTAGACAAAATGAATCAATCCTTTTGTCTGAAATGATTTTGATTTTTATCCGGTCGTTGATTTCGCCATTAGTCCGGCAGTCAATATAATGGCTGACGGGCAAGTTCGCAAGGGTTTTGTTTTTGTGGATGAGGGTATTATTGCGGTAATTGATCTCTGGATCAAAATGGCGCAGGAAGCTCAATCAATTCCAATAACCTGCCTTGATCAAACGCGGCGCACAGCGAGGCGATATCGCCAATGGCTTCGCCGAGCTGCGCAGGAACGATTTCGCAAACTTCGGCAGCCTGCGGCAAGGCTTCTTCATAAAAGACGCGTTTCGCCGGAGCCAGCAACGTCTCGCCGAGACGCATGCCGATTCCACCTAAAATGATGCGTTCGGGATTCAAGGTGTCGGCGAGAATGGCAAGTCCGCGGCCGAGATAAAATCCGGCGCGTTCAAAAACGGCGCGGGCTTCATGCAAACCAGCCTGGTACTTGTTGTAAATATCAATCACGGTCGCCGACTCGTTCCAAATCGCCGGATACATGATCTGCGCCAACTTCGCGATGCCGGTGCCGCTGCCGAAGCCTTCGAGCGAGCCGGCTTTGCCGTAGGACAATGGACCGTCTTCCGCAATGCGGAGGTGGCCGATTTCTCCGGCGGTGTCGCTCGTGCCGCGATAGATTTGGCCGTTGAGAATTAGGCCCGCGCCGAATCCGGTGCCCATCGTGATGAAAATGATATTGCGAAAATTTTTTCCCGCGCCGAAATAAAACTCGGCCAGCGCACCGGCGTTGCCATCATGTTCAACATAAACCGGCAATGCAAAGCGTTCCGTCAATAATTTTTTTAAAGGAATGTTTGTCCAGCCGGGAAGATTTGGCGGTGATTTGATGACGCCATTGAGCACATCCAGCGGGCCGCCGATGGAAACGCTGATGGCAACGACATGATTCTGCGTCGATTTGATCGCCGCTTCGATAGTCGCAGCAAGCTCGGCAAAGACCGTCGCAAAACCGCGTTCGGGAAGCGTTGCGAATTGCTTGCGCCAGAGAATCTCGCCGCGCGGCGAGCCTGACACCACGGCGGTTTTTGTGCCGCCGATGTCGAGGCCGAGAAGCAAATTTTCGGAAGCATTCATATAACGATTTTGGCCCAACGGATTGAAAGCTGCCAACGGATTTCACGCTGGCATGATCAAAAATGTTTTGATCCGTTGGCCGCCTGTCATCCGTTGGAAATAGTTTTTGCTTTGTTAAGCAATTAACTGGTTCTATTCTTCTTTCGCGCGACGCGCCAGTTGCGTCAATTCCCAATACGGCGGGCGATAGCCGTGCTCTTGTTGAAACGCCGCCGCCGTTTGCAAAACTCTTTCTTTAATCTTAAAATGGGTTTTATTAAATTCTGTGTGCCGAAGCGCGGCGGTCGCAGTCATGCCTTCGGGAACGGGGCCGACTTTGCCGATTAAATTGAGCAGAAGGCTGTAACCTTTCATCACTCGAGCAAACGGCAGCATATACCATTGATAATTCAAGCGGTCGCCGCGTTCCGCGCCTTCCAGCCTCGCATCAACCACGGCATTGTCAACGTGATCCTGATAAAGAATTTCCGGGTCGCGCCATTCCGCGACGACGCGCAGTTGCGGGTCGTATTCGAGATCGGCGGGTTCCTGCGTTTCGAAATGGCGGACACCAAAAGCCGAAAGCCATGCGCACACGCTGGGCGAGGAAATATGAGATATTCCCATCCACAGCTTGATGCCGAATTTTTCATAAGCAAAGGAAGCGACTTCCGAGCAAAAGAGTCCGGCGTGATCATGATAATTCATGGCGAAATCGTAGGGAATATGGCGGGCGCGCGCCTCTTGCAAAGCATAAGTCGCGGCTTGGTGAGGAAACTGCGGATCGGCAACCAGCGCCGGCAAATCAGCACGCGGACGCAGAATCATGACGCGCAATTTTTTGTCACGCAAATATTCCTCTAAAGTTGAAATGGCCACGCCGCGCTCAATATGCGCCTCGATGATCGAAGTCAAACTCGTTTTCGTATCCACGTGCACCAGCGCGACGTGCGAAAAATTGCCGGGATAATCATTGCCGCGCGCAATCAGCGCTGAGGTGGGCGCGCCGCCGCGTGAAACGAGAATGTCGCCGCTGTGAATCGTGACGCCGAGAATTTTGGTTGATGGCGTTTGCGAAGGCTCATCATCGCCGGACGAAAGCGCAGCGAGTGAATCGGCGGGAACTTGCAACATCACCTCTTCCAACGAGGCGCGACTGCCGTACAACAGGCGATAAATGCAGTTGCGCGCCGAGGGCGAATTCATATCCCAATGCTGTGATTGCTCTTTTACCAGCTTTCGCAGGCGAGTTTGCAGTTGGATGTACTCCGGCAGCTTTTGTGGACAGGCGGCGATGTTCGGTCCCAATTCGAAAAAGATTTTTTCAATTTCATCAAACGCAGAATTGTCGGGAGCGAGAGTATCAGAAGCGAGTTGCGCAAGAAGCCGATGACTTTGGAAAAGTTCTTTTTCGATGCGCGGCGCAAGCTGAACACAACCGCTATCCCGCGCGGCTTGAAAGCGTTCTTCGAGCGCATTCCAGTATTCGTCGCGATTCCAAACGAAGGGTTGTTTGTTGCCGGTGAAATTGACGGGCGGAGCAGAGTCTGGAATGAGCAAAAGGAGGTAAAGCGCGCTGATCGCGAGCAGGAAGCGACCAACGGTTTTTAGCCAATACGATGGCGTGTTGGGTGATGAGGATGAGGTCATGTAATTTGATCGTCGATTTGCAGTGCAATCAAGCACTTTAAATGGAAAGGCACAACGCAGACAAGCCGCAACCAAACAGGTTTAAAAAAATTGCCCCAACGGATAGATGAACTCAACGGATAAGGTCCCGCCTTGCGGGATTGGGTTCATCTATCCGTTGGCGCTAAAAGTTGTAGACTTTTGAAAATGTCACGAAACCCCTATGAATACTGAGCGAAATTACATTCATCTAAAAAATCTTTGCTTTTTTTGCACAGATTTGATTATTAACGGATTAATAAAGTCTGGAACCATGCCGCGATTTCAGGGATGCTCCGCGGCTGGAGTTTTTCGCCTTGCGCTATACGCAAATTCTCTTCTGCAAGCGAGACACAAAACTTCACCACGGGATCAAGCGGTAGAGGTGTGGGAATAGAATAACCACAACGTTCGAGGAAGAAAAGTGCAGCGGCCAGTGCGGTACGTTTGGTTCCATCCATAAACGGATGGCTCTTGATTAGGGAGTGAAAAAGCGCGGCAGCCTTCAGATCTGCGACTTCATCCGCGCGCTCTAAAGTCGGCTCATCTGGCATCTTCAAGACCTGGCTAACGTTTCAAACAGCTCGCGATTTTGGGCGATTAGCCGGCCAACGAACGGCACCGCACTCTCGCCAAACCGGCTACGGCTTGATGAATCCTTTTGCGTGAGCCAGATCTCCAATGTTGCCAGGATCACTTTTTTGATGTCATTCTCGGAAATCTGCCGCGCATAAAATTGATTGACCAACGTTTCAGGCAACTCGATGTTCAATGTCATGATCAACTCTCGGCGTATTGGTTTTGTTCGATTGCTATGACAATTTAAATCAAGGATTGCTAAATTCCAAACACAAAATTCAGCGTTCAACTCAAAAGCAATGACAGAAAAATGAAGGACAGAAATATGGGATTGGGGTATCGTCAAAAAATGCTCACAGTAATCTTTTAGTAGTTGAATGTGTGTAAAAAAAAGCAAAGATTTTTACACCACAAAGAACACAAAGCGCACAAAGGCTACGCCCGTGGGTTTTTCTTTGTGAACTTTGTGTCCTTTGTGGTGACGTTTGGTTCCGGCTTGTCCGGGTTGTGGCAACAATAAACCGTAAATATTTTTCTGCCCTACATTTTTCTGTCATGACCCCGCTTTGCGGGGTTAGTGACATTGGGCAGGATGTCCGCGTTACCCCATTTACTTTCTGGCGCGTTTTTCGATGGCTTGCGCAATCTCCGTCCAAACTTTATCTCGATCACCAGTTATTTCCGAAAATGTGATCACGGCTTTGCCATCGGTTGGCAGGGCTTGCAAATCTTTGAGCACAGGTTCAGATTGCCACAGACAATCGCGCACGATGATGGGGATGATGATCATGCCCTCTTTTTCACGGCGCTTGAGCAGGTCTGGCAACTCCTCATCGTTGATGAACCACGAGGCAATGAAATCGGAACTCACCAGCAGCAGAGCCATGTCACATTCGTTGAGGGCTTGCTTGATGGCCTTGAACCACTCCTCGCCGGGTTGAATGCGCCGGTCTTGCCATGCATCAATGACGCCGCGCCGCTGCAGGCCTGCCAGCATGTTAACAAATTCATCTTTGAACTTTTCGTCTTTGTGTGAATAACTGATAAAAATTTTTGGGGCCATGCTTTTCATCTCCTCAGCTATTCTTGCCGCCGTGTTTTCCCACTGTTCGTGCAACGCCTGCCGCAAGGGCGCAAAGCCCGCGTGCGTGAACGGGATGGCGTACAGATTCAGCACCAAATCAAACAGGCTCACCGGATAGTGCGTGTCATCGCAAAAATCGCCAGGCTGGTAATCCTCCATTTCGTGCGAACCGGCTTTGCCCGCCAGCGCGAGGGAAATCAAACTGCGCTTTCCCCAGCGCGCCCGAATGAGTTTGGCGTCGGTCTCCAGCGAAACAAACAGAAAACTGCAAAAAGAAAAGAGCAAGTTTCTGTTTGCCGTTTGCCGTTTGCCTTTTGTTTTTCAAGAGGACACGCCCGCGTCGTTCAGATCGTGAATGAGTTCTGCGGCCCATTCGGCCTGTTCGGGCAGACAGCTTAGGTAACACCGAGGCGTCGCCCAGCCACGCCGTAAGCTTTTGTTATGCGCTTCCTAAATTTGGAGAAGGAGATTGCGGCGAAGCAGAAAGTTCGAATGTAAATTGGGACAGGGTTCTTGCAAAGACATAAGTATCATGTGCGCGCCGACGATAAGCGGCTCGGTAGAAACGAAAGTATTTGGAAGGCGTCTCTTAAAATAGAACTGAACAAAGAAATAACTTGCATCAGAGTTGTTTCGTCTATATTATTTAAGAAAGGATACCTTATAATAAAATGCGACTTTAGCGGATTAGAATATGAGGCCACGAGTTTATATTGAAACGACTATTCCCAGCTTTTATCATGAAGACCGCCCAGAAGCTTTCGCGGTAGCGCGCAGGGAATGGACACGTCCATGGTGGGACAAATGCAGCCATCTTTATGATCTCATCAGCAGCCAAGCTGTTCTTGATGAGCTAAACGAAGGCGACTATCTCAAAAAAGAGAAGTGTATTACTCTTTTAAACGATATTCCATTTGAACTTTTAGGAGAAACGCCATGATCGACGAACCAACACTCGAACAAATTTGGGAAGTACGTCGAAAAATTTATGCCCAATGTGGAAATGATCCTCAAAAGCTGGTCGCGTACTTTATGGAACGCCAACAGCAGAATCCACAACGTTTGCTGCAAAGATTTGGTGATATACAAAAATGGCAAGAGAAATCTGTTAAAGAGAATTTGCCTGCCGAGGCTCGGAAGGAGGTTGCGATCTAGTTCAGGTTCTTAAATGTGCAAACAGAATTGTTGATTAAGATTGAAGCGCGCGTCCTGCCAGCCGGCCGGGACAACGATGGCGTAATTTCCAAGATCGTACTCGCAATGTCCCGCCGCTGAAGCCTGTGATGCGCGACAGATACATTTCGTAAGTGCCGCGCAATCGTGCCGCCGCTTCTTCGCGTTGCAACCACGGCGAGGCCCCGATGCCGATGGTCTGCGGCTTGCCAAAATCGGGCAGGCGGTTTTGCTGCCGCACTCATCACAGAAGACGAACGTCTTGCGCTCGCGCACGCGTTTGATGACGGTGGCGCGCTTTTGCCGGTGGCCGTTGGGGCACAGCACCGGCGGGAAGCGGGTCACCTCCACGTCGCGCTGATAAAGGAATTGCTCGAACAATTCCTGAAACGAGGCGCGCCCCGTTCCGGGCATCGTGTCGCCGTAATACAGCACCAACTCCACCTCGCCTTCGCGCTCTTCACTCAGGCGAAAGCCGCAGATTTGATCTTTCGCCATTTCAAAATCAACAGCGTGTCGTTGCCCAAGGTTTCGCGGAAGCAGAGGTTGTGTTGCAAGAAGCGCAGAATGGCGGCGTCGAGCAGGATTTGTTGCTCAGGCTTTTCCAGCCCTTTGAGTTCATCGAACAGTTCGGCTTCGCTCACTGCAAGCAGTTTGGTTTCGCTCACTGCGCCGAGTTCGCGCGGATTTTTATCCGCCAGCAAAACGATGGAGGCCGCGAGGCTCGCCAGCAGATCGGGCGTGAGCAGGATGTGTTGCTCGCCCGCCGAGCTGCGCAATATAGCGACGTAGCCGTGCGTTTCCCAATGCCCCTTCCTGTTGTCTGAGAGCAGGAACACCGCGATCCACTCATCCGCTTTCCCTTCTCCCGCTCTCTCTTTCCCTCAGCGTACATGAAAATAAAAATTACAGAAAATAAAAATTTAGCTTGACTTTTCCGAAGTATTTTCATTATTTTACGACACATCATTAATAGCCTTTGCTGATTCTCAATTAAATTGAGGAGCAAATGTTATGAAAAAATCTTCTTTTGTACCACATTGTAAATCAAAAGTGGAGACCAGCGACCACTTAAAAAAACGGGGCGATACCGAAAAGCCAAACGAGTAGGGAATTGATAAATAAAAAACAAATAAAATGGACAACAATAAATTCAACAAATTTTATTCTAAGAAATCCGTAAGTGAATTAATTGGGCAATTACGGCAACATAGAATTACAGGAACATCTATGGACAAGGAATGGTATGAAGGTTTAATTGCCCATCTTTCTGAACGAGAACTTTCAGATGAAGCAAGAAAAATAGTTGACCACATTCTTTCTACAGACCCTGATACATTAAGTAAGGAGGCAACAAAAGAACAAGAGTTGACCGAGCGAGAAACATCAACTCAATCCGTTTCATTGACGGCTGAAAAATATCCAGCTTTAAGAACCATTGCAGGACTCTATACTGCATTTGCTTGGATTGTAGGAATTGTTGCTTTAATTATCGCAATCTATTTCGGCACAAAAGGCGAAGCGGGTTTACTTATTGCAGTGCCGACATTAGTTATAGGTGCGTTAATGGTTTTAGGAGTATTAGCGGTTTCAGAATCAATAAAAGTATTTATTGACATAGAATATAATACAAGACAGACGGCTAATAAGAAATAGAAAACTATCCACTAACTTGACAGACACAGCTATGAATGTAAATCGCTTCTACAAACTTTTGTGCGGACTTGAAACAGTTGTGCTTCGTGGGAAGAGCAAACCAGCCGCTAACATCAGATTAAAAGAAATTTTTGAAAAGGGGGCTTTGTTCGTTAACCAAACATTTGTGCTTCTATCAAACAGTAGTGCGTTATCAAAGTGTAGTGCTTCTAATCCCCCCTTTTCAAAAACTTCTTTAATCCCCGATGTGTTAGATGAACGTTAATTAAAATTTTCATTGTTTGCGTTCTAACCAGTCACTCAACCTGACGTGCAAACCGCCGACGCGCCTGAGTGTTGAGAGACGAAAACACAACATACATTACGTCAACTTATCGGCAAATTAATAAACACTTTCAACGCGCTGGAATGTTTGCACGCAGGTTGGTTCCGTTCCGTTAGCCGCGCCCCAAGATCGAAAGAAGTTCGTTGCAAAGATGGAAGTTCGGAAGTAAATTTGAACAAGAGTTCTCGTAAGAGAAGTAAAATTTGGTGCGTGGGCCGACGATAAGCTTCTCGGTAGAGAAATAAAATAACGAAGGAAGCGCGGAGCAAGCACTTTACTATTCAAGGAAGGAGGTGACAGCTACAAGAGAATGTATATTGAACAATGTTTTAAGTAACGAATTAAAAGCATTGAACTCAAGGCCCAAAAGCTGAAAATGGCTCAAGAACCTAAACATAAGGAGGAATGTTATGTCTACCCAAAATCAACCCCCAAAATTTTATAAGAACCCAACAACTGCTATTATATTGTCATTCTTCATCGCAGGGCTTGGGCAAATCTATAACGGCGAGATTGGCAAGGGGATTATTATAATGATTCTCTACTTCATTTCCTGGGCTTTAATGTTTGCTGTTATTGGTTTCATTACCACTCCGATACTCTGGATATGGGGAATGGTAGATGCCAATAAATCGGCAAAGAAAGTAAATGAACAAATTGCTGCTGCATAGCCGATACAGACAACAAGGGCCTAACGATATTTAGGCCCGTTCATACGTCATCTCTTCAAACTTTACACCCACGGGATGGTATTCCGTCAATACTTTCTCCGGATAAGCCAACACGCGCTTTCTACGATCCGGATCGTTTTTCGTCAACTCATCCACCCAATGCGTGCCGTATAAAACATGATTGACTTCATCGGCGAGCAGAAATTCGAGCAACTGTACTGAACGTGTATCTCCAACCTTTTTCGCTTTGGCGATCCAATCGCGCAGATGCTTGCAACTTTCACTTTCAAACGTCATGTTCGAAAGCGCGAGACGTTCCAAGGGATCGGGCGATTCACATCCTGCTCCCAACCGAAGCAGCTTGTTCTGAACATGCCCACATGGCCGCCCAGCTCTTCGAGACGGCGCTGCACAATCTCCGCGTGCCGCGCCTCATCCCACGCTTGATGCGCCATGTCCATTTTCATTTGCCACGGAATTTCCGGAAAGTCAGCGATGATGCGGCCCATGCGTTCGACGGTAATGAACTCGCTGTTGAGCAAATCGTGCAGCAAGTGGCACTTGCCATCATCGTTATCAAAAGACCAATTCTTTTCGGTGAATTCGGTGTCGTTTTCAATATTCGGTGTCGTTTTCAATATTCGGTGTCGTTTTCAATATTCGGTGTCGTTTTCAATATAATGAAAATGCTCCGAACGGCCTTTCAACTCCGGCAAGCGCTTGCCGAGCATGTCGGCGTGAACCGCATCTTGGTACATCTGCCGGCCAAACCCGATTTTATTTTCCGGCTCGACGATCGTGTACACCCAGCTTCCCATCAATTCCATCATTTGAATCTCGACGTAACGATACTTGCCGAGCAGCTTGAGGTTTTGGGTGACAGTGATTGTCTTATTCATTTTCTCACTTTATTTTTTAGTAAGCGGATTGAGCAGATTGAGCGGATTCTTGTTTTTTTTCCGCTCAATCCGCTTGATCCGCTTACTCATACTCTTTGAGATGTGGATTCACTAATCTGCGAATAATAAGCTCATCGCTGCCGAAGTTCACCAGCAAACCAAGCTTCAGCTTAGTCGCTTTCAAATAGCTGAGAAGTTGTGCTTCGAAGCGTGGATGTAACTCGGCAACGAATTTTAATTCCAAGATAATTTTACCATAGACGAGCACATCGACACGATATTTATCGACCTCTTTGCCGCGATAAATGATGGGGTATGTCTTTTCTCTTTCAAAAGGCACACCTTCTTGTTCAAAATCAACCATGACTGACTGTTTGTAGGTTTCCTCTCGAAAGCCCGGCCCGTGCGTATTATAAACAGTGAACAGGCTCTTGCGGATTTTGAAGGTCAGGTCTTCATAAATCAATTTACCCATGACACTCTCCTGAGGCTTAATAAAGTTAAAAGCATGAGTAAGCGGATTTAGCAGATTGAGCGGATGGGTATTTTTAAAAATCCGCTAAATCCGTTCAATCCGCTTACGTTTTTTTAGTATAATGCTCTGACACGAATGGTCGCATTGATCTTTTTGAGATCTTCGATGATTTCGCGATTCGGCAGATGATTGATGTCGGTCACGACGTAGCCGATGTCTTCGAGCGTGCGCAGATACTGGCCTTCGATGTTGATGCCGTGTTGCGAGAAAACGTTGTTGAGGCTGGCGATCACGCCGGGCACGTTTTCGTGAATGTGCAGAATGCGATGCTGATCTTTGAGCAGCGGCAATTGCACCTCCGGAAAATTGACGCTGCCCTGCGTGCTGCCGATGTTCATGTAGGTGATGAGCTTCTCCGAAGTTTTGCGCGCGATATCTTCCTGCGATTCCAGCGTGCTGCCGCCGATGTGCGGGGTCAAAATTACATTCGGCAAGCCCTGCAACACGGATTCGAACGGTTGATCGTTGCCCGACGGCTCGCTCGGAAAAACGTCGATCGCAGCTCCGGCGACATGGCCGCTGATTAAAGCCTCGCGCAGATCGGCCAAGTTGACGACTTTGCCGCGACTGGCATTGAGCAGATAACTGCCTTTTTTCATCAACGCCAATTGCGGCGCGGCAATCAGATTGAGCGTGGCTCTGTCTTCAGGAACGTGCAGCGTGACGATGTCGGCGCGTTGCAGCAGTGCCTCGAAGTTTTGAACGTGGCGCGCATTTCCCATCGGCAATTTTTCGACAATGTCATAATAGAGCACCTCCATGCCGAGCGCTTCGGCGAGAATCGAAACCTGCGAGCCGATGTGGCCGTAGCCGATAATGCCGAGCGTTTTGCCGCGCACTTCGAAACAACCGTTCGCATTCTTATCCCATTTTTTTTGATGCAAATTTTGGCTCTTTTCAAACACGCGGCGCAGCAGCATGATCATTTCGCCGATCACCAGCTCGGCGACGCTGCGGGTGTTGCTGTACGGCGCATTAAACACCGGCACGCCACGCCGTCGCGCCGTCGCCAAATCCACTTGATCGGTGCCGATGCAATAACAGCCGATGGCCCACAGCCGTCTTGCATTCAACAGCACACGCTCGGTCACGCGCGTCTTGGAGCGAATGCCCAGCAAGTGTACGGTTTCGATTTTTTTCGACAGTTCCTCTTCGCCGAGGCTGGCGGGCAATGTTTCGATATGAAAAGATTCATGGTCGAAACGCCCGGCCGCTTCAGCATGAATATTTTCCAGCAGCAGCACGCGAATTTGATCTTTCGGATATGAGGTTTTCGGCATGCTTTTCAACAAAGACCGTAAACGGCGTACGGGTTCCATGGAAAGTCCTTTTTTTGATTTATCGAATCATCACAATTCAGACAAAGCGAAAATGCTTGTGGTATCCGGATTTTCCGAATTGCCCGGATATTGTTTTAAATTATTTGGTGTTGGCGAAATTGTTCGATTTGGTCATCATTCATCTGCAACAGTTCTCGCAAGACTTCATCCGTATGCTGTCCGAGCAACGGCGGCGGCGATTGAATGCGCGCCGCCGTCGCGGAGAATTTTGGCACGGGGCCGAGAAATTTCAGCGGTTCGCCGCTGGGGTGCATGATTTCGACGATCATTTCGCGTGCCGCAACTTGAGGTTCGGCCAACGCCTGCGCGACGGTGTTGATCGGCCCGGCAGGAATTCCGGCAGCGGTGAGTTGCTCGATCCATTCCGTCGTCGCGCGTTGACAAAAAATTTTTTGCAAAATTTCCACCAGCGCGTTACGATTTTTGACGCGACCGGCATTCGTTTGAAAACGCGCTTCGCTGGCCAGTTCTGTCAATTCAAGCTGTTCGCACAATTTTTGGAATTGACCGTCATTGCCGACGCCCAATGCCAGATGCCCATCTGCGGTTTTGAAAGTTTGATACGGCACAATGTTCGGATGCAAGTTGCCATATCGTTTCGGCGGCTCGCCGGTAACGAGATAATTCATCGCGACATTGGCGAGCCACGAAATTTGTGCATCGAACAATGCGATGTCGATGCACTGCGCCTCGCCGGTGCGCTCGCGATGAAACAGCGCGGCGAGTATTGCATTGTGCGCGTACAAGCCGGTGACAATATCCGCAACAGCGACACCAGCCTTGCAAGGCTCGCCCTCGGGATCGCCGGTGATGCTCATTAAACCGCCCTGCGCTTGAATGATAAAATCATACCCCGGTCGCGTCGCCAGCGGCCCGGTTTGGCCGTAGCCGGTGATGGCGCAATAAATGAGGCGCGGGTTGATTTCGCGCAAACTCGAATAACCGAGTCCCCATTTCGCCATCGCGCCGGTTTTAAAATTTTCCACCAACACGTCGCAATGCGTGGCCAATTGTCGAATAAGGTCTCGCCCGGCGTCCGTTTGCAAATTGATCGTGACGCTTTTTTTGTTGCGATTGCACGAGAGATAATACGCCGACTCGCCGTGAAACCACGGCGGCCCCCACTGCCGCGTGTCATCGCCGTTGTTGGGCTGCTCGATTTTAATCACTTCCGCGCCGAGATCGCCGAGCAACTGCGTGCAAAACGGCCCGGCCAGAACGCGCGAGAGATCGAGTATGCGGATGCCGCCGAGGCAACCGGAGTTTGTTTGTGTCATTTCTCTTTCAACCCGGATGAAGCCAAAAGCTGTTTTGGTATCCGGATTTTACGAATTAACCGGATAAAGCTTGTTGTTTAAAAATTGAAATAGATTGTAAGATTTTTTATGATCAAAGTCAAATAATAATATAAATGGCCGGGAGATGAGACGATGTTTAATAAGCGTAAAATCCAGAAAAATTTTAGAAATGAATCCTCCCGCGGATTGAAGGATCCCGTGACATAATGCACAATTCCTTCCGTGAGTTAGTTTTTAGAGAGTTAACGTTTGTTGATTCTCGTGAAACGGAATATCTTGCCGTTTCTTCAAGGC
>Ga0247727_10004344_pt1 | contig 30154 bp, 32 predicted proteins | sample WisWelCaveWW1625_FD_202498 | JGI IMG/M metagenome (GOLD analysis project Ga0247727, IMG submission 202498) | Biofilm microbial communities from Wishing Well Cave, Virginia, United States - WW16-25 | ecosystem: Environmental > Aquatic > Deep subsurface > Groundwater > Cave microbial mat | place...
CGCTTCCATAGCTCGTCAGATACTTCCCAGATCGTTGGTAAAGGTTTCTTTTTCTTCATCGTTTATCCTTTGTCTGCATACAAATTATATGCCCTCAAAGGGTTTTGAGATAATTACTTAGTCGTTTTCTACTCTTCCAACGTCGAAATATCACCCTCAGGCAAACCCTGCGCGCGCGCCTTCAACACACGCCGCATGATCTTACCCGAACGCGTCTTGGGGAGTTTATCCACGAAGCGCACCTCTTCGGGACGCGCGATGGGTCCCATGTGGGTGGCGACGTGCTGGCGAAGTTCCTCCGCCAGTTCAGCGGATGCAACTTTCCCTGCACGTAAAAGAACGAAGGTGTAGATGGCTTGTCCTTTCACTTCATGCGGCAAACCAATCGCCGCGGCTTCTGCAACGGCAGGATGACTCACCAGCGCGGATTCAACTTCTGCTGTTCCCAAACGATGACCTGAAACTTTGATCACATCGTCCACGCGGCCGATGATCCAGAAGTAGCCGTCGCGGTCGCGCTTGGCTGAGTCGCCGGTGGTGTATTTGCCGGGAAATTTGCTCCAGTATTGATTGACATAGCGTTCGTCGTCTTTGTAGATGGTGCGTAACATCGCGGGCCATGGATTCTTCAAAACGAGATAGCCCTCGGTGTCGTCCGGGGTAGGATTCCCTTTTTCGTCCACGATCTCAGCCTCCTGTCCAAAGAAAGGACGCGTGGCTGATCCGGGTTTGAGCGGCACGACAGGAGTCGGCGTGATCATGAACGTGCCTGTCTCGGTTTGCCACCAGGTGTCCATGATCGGGAGTTTCTCATTACCGATGACGCGGTGATACCACTTCCACGCTTCGGGGTTGATCGGCTCCCCGACTGTGCCGAGCAGGCGAAGGGAGGAAAGATCGTGTTTCTGGGGCCACGAATCGCCGAAGCGCATGAGTCCGCGAATGGCGGTGGGCGCGGTGTAGAAAATCGTGATCCCATAGCGTTCGATCACCTGCCACCAGCGATTCGGTTCGGGGTACGACGGTCCGCCTTCAAAGAGGAAGGAGGTCGCGCCGTTGAGCATTGGCCCATACACAATGTACGAATGTCCCGTGATCCAGCCTGGGTCGGCGGTGCACCACCAGCGGTCGTCGTCGCGCACATCGAAAACATATTTGAGCGTGGAATACGTGCCGACCATGTATCCGCCGTGCGTGTGCAAAATGGCTTTCGGTTTGCCGGTGGAGCCGCTGGTATACAGGATGAAGAGCGGGTCTTCCGCATCCATTGGTTCTGTTTCGCATTTGCCGTCGGCGATGGGTTGCTCGTGCAGTTCGTGCAGCCAGTGATCGCGCCCGGTTTCCATGTTGATTTCATTGCCCACGCGTTTGACGACGATCACATTTTGGATGGAGGGACATCGCTTCAACGACTCATCCACAATTGTTTTCAGTTTGACAATTTTTCCGTTCTGATACGAACCGTCGCACGTGATAACGAGTTTCGATTGGCTGTCTTCGATTCTTCCCTGCAAAGAATCAACCGAGAAGCCGCCGAATACCACCGAATGGACCGCGCCGATCTTCGCGCAGGCGAGCATCGCGAAGACGATCTCTGGCACGCGTCCCATGTAAATCGTGACACGGTCGCCTTTCTTCACGCCCATGCTTTTGATAATGTTCGCCATGCGTGTCACCTGGCGATTCAAGCCGTAATAGGAAAACGAACGATGTTCCTTGCCGTCTTCGCTTTCCCAGATGAGAGCGAGTTTGTTTTTACGAAAGGTCTTGAGGTGCCTGTCCACGGCATTGTAGACGATGTTAACCTTCGCCCCTGTGAACCATTTGAAGAACGGCTTCTTGGAATCGTCCAACACTTTTTTCCATTTGCTGAACCATTCCAACTCGCTGGCTTCGGCTTCCCAGAAGCCGCGCAAATCCTTTTGCGCAGATTTCGCGAGTTTGTCCCAATCTTTCAGCCGCGCCTGCTCCACAACCTGCTTTGAAGGATAATACACTTCGCCTGAAAGTTTCCTGGGTTTGGCAGTCGCCTTCTTTTTCACCGGCGCGGCTTTGCGGCTGAGGGGTTTGCTTTTTGCTGATTTCCTGCTTGTGGTTTTTTTCCTGGTAGCCATGAATGTCTCTCCAAGGTGGGATAAGAATTTGATAATAGGCCGCTTGCGAAAGTCATTTTCGCCACAGAGATCACAGAGAAAATGAGTTTTTCTCAAAGGTCTCAGTGAACTCTGTGGCTAAGCAACGGTCACTTATGCAAGAGGTCTAATGGATCACAATACTTTCATATTCAATTCGATGCAATCCCTGGCGGACTGGATCGCCGGTCCGAAAATCACGCGCGGATCACCAGCACCGGCAGAGGTGAGTGACGCACGACATGATAAGTGACACTGCCCAATAACAAGAATTGCGCCCCTGCGCGTCCGCGCGTCGCCATGGCGATCATGTCTGTCTCCATCAAATCAGCAACCTCCAGGATTGTTTCAGGGACGGATCCTTCGCTCAACAAATAGTTCACCCGTAAATCTTCCTTTTCCAGTTTCGCGCACATATCCTTCAAATATCTTGCTGTCTTGTTTCTTTGATCCTGAACGAGGTCCTTGGCGAACGGCCGCGGAGGAGGCGAAAATTCGGGCACAGGGCTTGGAATAACGTAAAGCAATACCAACTCACTTCCCAGCCCTCTGGCAATAACTTTCACATGCGGCAATATCGCTTCAGAAAAAGATGAGCCATCAAGCGGAACAAGAATTCTACTGTACATTCGATACCAGCATATCCTTTCAGGTGCGCGTCTTTGCCGCCATTATAACCCTGGCGTTTATTCCAACCAATCCAATATCTTGTGCCACGCGCCCGCAAAGGGCAGGAACCACGGAGAGCCGTTGTACAGTCCCAGCGGCGCGCCGGGGAAATCGAACGCCGCGAAGGGATGATCTTTGATGTTGCCGTCCAGCATCGCTTCGGCAACCGTCTTGCCGAGATGCGAAGCCATTGCAACGCCGTGTCCCGCGTAGCCGAGCGAATAATAAATGCCGTCCATCTCGCCGACGTGAGTCATCATGTCGAACGCGAAATCCAGCGTGCCACCCCAAACATATTCCACCTTCAAATCCTTCAATTGCGGGTACACCCGAATCATCTCACGCCGCAAAATCTCCGCGCTTCGCCGGATCGTATTTTCATTTTCAGGGAAGAATGCCGCGCGCCCGCCAAAGATCATGCGGTTATCCCACAGCCGAAAATAATTCAGGTAATGCATCGAATCAAAGATCATGCGGTTCTTCGGGCTGAGTTCATGCGCGAGTTCATCCGACAATTTTTCAGTCGCGATGATGAACGACCCAATCGGGATAATCTTCCTCTGTAATTTCTTCGTGACACTCCCCGTATAACCAGACGTGCCCACTAAAACGGATTCCGCCTCCACTGCGCCTCTCTCGGTCTGGATGAAGAACCGCGTTGCGCGACGCCCGAGGCTGGTCGCTCGTGCCCGCGCGTGGAGCGACGCCCCGGCTTTTTCCGCCGCGCGCGCCAGACCCGTCACATATTGCGCTGGGTTGAGTCCGCCGCTCGCTTCGTCCACGATTCCGCCGTGATAGTTGGATGAGCCAATTTCGGTTTTCAACTCTTCCGGCGAAACCACTCGTACCTTGTGGTTGAATTCCTTCGACATGAACTCGACTTCATCTTTGAATCCATCGAAATGATTGGGTTTGCTGGCGACATAAAGATGACCGTAGCGCGAGAAACCGCAATCAATATTTTCCTCATTCACCACCCGCTCAACGGTATCCACCGAATCGAGCGAGCATTGAAATAATCTTTTTGCCACATCGCGTCCGCATCGTTTGATCACCGTGCGCATGGACGGTTTGAGTCCGGTCAGGGTCATGCCGCCGTTGCGGGAACTCGCGCCCCAGCCAATGGTCTCCGCTTCGAGCACCGCGACTCTCACGCCGCGCTTCGCCAGAGTCCGCGCGGCGCTCAAGCCTGTGAATCCGCCGCCGATGACCGCCACATCCACTTTTTCGGGGAGTGGTGTCAGGTTTGAGTCATCAGGCATTTTTACAGTGGTATGCCAGTAAATTTGTTGTTTGGTCATGCGATGGCTCCAGCCGCCGTCCTCGGCGGCGATTTGCAGATGAGCGCCGGGGACGGCGCTCAGAGCTACTCTAAAATATTTTTCCAATCCAATTCATGGACAGATTTATGCAGGCGATGATCGTCTTCCACGACGATGGTTGTGAGGTCTATGAAATGCTTCTGCGCGATCGCGCGGACCGGTTCAAGCGGGACAACGGTATCCAACGTCCCGTGGATAATGGTTGTTGGAACAGAAACTGGTTTCGGGACGCGAGAGGCGAAGGGAGGCAACATCAACGCAGGCGCGAGCAGGATCAACTTCCGCACCTGAGTCGGATGATCGCAGGTAAACGACGCGCCCATGAGTCCGCCAAATGAAGAGCCGATGATCGTCCAATCTGTTTTATCAGAGAGAATTGGATACAGTTGAGTCATTCGTTCTTCAAACAAACCTTTGAAATCGGGAGTCAGCATTCCCGGGAACCACTCGCGAAATTGCCGCGCTTTCCCGCTGTTGCTGTCGCTTTCGAGTCCGTGCAGGTAAATGAGATGTGAGGTGTCAATCATGCTGTTGTTTTACTTTTGAACGTCCCGCAGGTTGATTTGAATAAATAGGGTCTTATGAAAAAACCTGCGGGACGGTGATGTGATATCAATTATTGTTTTTGCGAGCGCATGATCAGGACTTGTACGAGCGCGCCGATGATGAACAAGCCGCCTGCAACAAGAGTCTCGGCTGTGGGATTTAGATCGAAGAGGGTTGTTGCATAAATTGCCCCGATCAAACTCGAAACGATGATCAATGCCCACTCGGTCAATAAGCCGATGATCAACGAACCAATGACACCGCCGATGATAAATGGCAAAAGCGGAAGCGTGAGAACACCCGGCTCGTAATATTCGATGAGTGTGTATCCGCCTGCCAGAAAACCGGAGAGAAAATATCCTGCTTGTTCGTTGGCGAGCACAATTCCCGCGACGAGGATGGCAAGCCCGATGATGAAGGTGTAATCTGCCCACGTCGGCCATGCAGAAGGCAGTTTCGGCGTTAACCTGAAACCGATGAGGGCGGCCATTCCTCCTGCAAAAAGAAAGTTGAGTTCGCGCCCAAGGAATAGGATGATCCCCCCGATAACGCCTCGCACGATCAGCATGTCTTTCTCCTTTCTGGTTGAACCTTTCGCAAAAGTGCGCTACACCTGCCCTGGCGGGCGGTGCCAGGGGAGAGCGCACTACTACACAAAATAATATTTTGTGTAGCGGACGTTCTCTAACGTCCGCCTTCGATCATGATGTGACTTGATATGTGTACGCTATTTTGCCTTGCGAAGCAACTCGCGCAAATGTACTTGAAGTTCGTTTGGCAGGTCAGGGGACATTCGTCTCAATGACACCGCGGGCAGTGGGCTTTTTGTGTCCTTCAATATTTGCTGAATAAAATGAAGCGTCTCATCGGGCGATGCCTTGTACAGCGCGATGAGCAACTCCTTGAGGTCGAATTGTAACGCGGCTGGGGATGCCTTGAAAATAGGTTCCACGATTTCAAAGATGGGAGGGAGGTTGTCAAATTCCTGCGAAGCGATCAGCGGGACGAGCGCTTCGATTCCGTTCGACCACATCCGCTGGCGGGTGGGATAAAGCCATTCCTTGACGAGGACCAGGAAGAGTGCAGGCGTTTCTTTGCGGAGGCGCGTGAGACTCGTTGTGAGCAACGCGGCGCGGACGTTTGGATCGCGGACGGCTTGAGTCCACGCGGTGAGGCGGGCGAGCAGGCGTTCTTCCTGCGGCGGGATTCGTCCGAGCAGATACGCGGCGAGCAACCGTGTTTCGAGATAGCCTTCATCCCAAAGCGCGTCCGCCAATTCCAATGCAAGGATGGGTTGCTTTTCCGCGACGGAACTTAATTCTGTTTCGATTTGGCGTAAGACAACGGTTGGGGTTCGATAGGTTGGAAGCACTGATGACGGAGCCACACCCTGACTCCGCAGTGAACGATTGACGTAGTAATCAAGAATTTCACGGTGTTCGCGTAAAAAGACAGAGGGCTGGTCGAAGAGGTCAGCCAGGTGCGCGGTTTGTTTTTTGAGTCGGGCGAGGTCTATGGCGGGCATGAATATTTTGCCCGTCATTGCGAGGAGCGTTTGTTGCGACGAAGCAATCCTCTCATCGTGTTGGAGATTGCTTCGTCGGGTCTTCGACCCTCCTCGCAATGACATGGTTTTAGTACGCTCTTGCGAAATACACTTTGCGCTTGGAAGGTTTGCCGCAGACGATGCAGGTTCCTTCTTTATCGGGCTGGTTCAGTGGAATGTTACGCGTGGTGGCTTTGGTATCTTCCTTCACCTTCGTTTCACATTCGCGTGATTCACACCAATAGGAAAACGCCCAGCCGTCTGTTACGATCTTCTTCAAATCCTCGTAATCTTTGGGTTCGTGGATGTTCGCATCGCGGAATTCAGTGGCGCGCTTGAGGAGAGAATCCTGAATCTCGACGAGAAGCAGGCTCACAGTCGACGCGAGACCCGTTTGCGGGACGAAGGATTTTCCCTCCCTGCCAGGTTTATCGCGTCGAGCAAGCGCGACCGATCCCTTTTCCACATCCTTGGGACCGATCTCCACGCGGACGGGAACGCCGCGCATCTCCCAATCGTTGAATTTGAATCCACTGCTGACGTTATCGCGGTCATCCATTTTGACGCGTATGTTCGCGGCTTTGAGTTCCATGATAATGCGATCCGCAACTTCCATCACTTTGCTTTTCTCGGCATCGTTCTTGTAAATGGGAACGATGACCGCCTGAGTAGGCGCGAGGCGGGGAGGAAGCACGAGACCCTGATCGTCGCCGTGGGTCATAATGATCGCGCCGATCATGCGAGTGGAGAGTCCCCACGATGTGGTTTCGCAGAATTGAAGCGTGTTGTTTTGGTCAACGAATTGGATCTCGAACGCCTTCGCGAAGTTCTGACCGAAGTAGTGAGACGTGGCAGATTGCAACGCGCGTTTATCCTGCATCATGCCTTCAATGGATGTGGTGATCTGCGCGCCTGCGAATCTTTCGGTCTCGCTCTTCGTGCCTTTGATCACGGGAAGCGCGGCTTCGTTGATGGCGAAGTCTGTGTAAATGTCGAGAATGCGATACATCTCTTCCAGCGCCTCTTCTTTTGACACGTGCGCGGTGTGACCTTCCTGCCAGTAAAACTCGGCAGTTCGCAAAAAGAGTTTTGTCCGCATTTCCCAGCGCAGTACGGAACCCCATTGGTTGATCAACACAGGCAAATCGCGCCAGGACTTGATCCACTTGGCATACATGTATCCGATGATCGTTTCGGATGTGGGTCGGACAGCGAGAGGCTCTTCCAGTAATTCTCCGCCGCCGTGTGTGACCACCGCGAGTTCGGGCGCGAAACCTTCCACGTGTTCCTTCTCTTTTTCAAAGAAAGACAAGGGGATCAATATTGGAAACGCCGCGTTGACATGACCTGTTGCTTTGAATTCCTTGTCGAGCGCGGCGGTGATGTTTTCCCACAATGCCCATCCATACGGTTTGACGACCATGCATCCGCGCACGGGCGCGTAATCCGCCAGGTCTGCTTTGATGACGAGTTGGTTGTACCATTCTGCAAAATCTTCCGCGCGTGTTGGTAATTTATCTTCAGCCATTTTTTCTCCGATTGTATGTCATTGCGAGGGCGTCCTTTGCCCGAAGCAATCTTCTCATCGAGTTGGAGATTGCTTCGTCGGGAAGAGCGCCCTCCTCACAACGACATGAATTTATTAGTCTATCATGTTGACAGCAGTATGCACGTCTTCCGCGAACATCACACTCTCGCGTTGACGCGCGGGCATGTACGTTTCAAACGAAGTAAAGAACTGATCGAAAGTGGACTGCCAGCCGTTCCCGATCAGTATCAACGGCCTCCGGTGCAGAGACTCCACAACCATCAGATTCCACATGATGGATATTTCTGCCAGCGTGCCGACTCCGCCTGGGAGGGCAATCGCCGCGTCGCATCCCTCGACCAAAGCCTGCAACCGTTCAATGAGCGTTTTCTTCCTCCACTCTTCTTTCACCCATTGATTCTTGCTCACCTTCCTCCACGCTTCGATATCCTCGCACGTCACGCCGATCACGTGTCCGCCCGCTTCATGCGCGCCGCGCGAGACGGCTTCCATCACGCCGATGTAACCGCCCGTCAACACAGTGTGTCCGCGTTGCGCGAGAAGTCCACCCAACAAACGGGCTTCTTCATACGCGGGAGAATTGGGTTGCGGCTGTGCGCCGCCGAAGACAGAAATATTCATAAAAAACCTTGTGTTCCCTCTCCCATTTTGGGAGAGGGTTAGGGTGAGGGCAAACAAAAACGGCTCGCCAGAGTCTGGGAGCCGTTCATTGACGTGATGAATCGAACCTTATCCAGACCAGGCAGTTTTGTACAATGCAGGTGACGGCAACGGGTTCAACATAAGCGAAGCAATCCTATGGATGATGCGCCGATTATACACGATTTTCTCTGCTACAATAACGGGGTGGAACAAAACTATTCAGTCCCGCTTGAAAAATCACTGGATGGGTCGCAACTGGAATTGCTCCATCTACTAGCCCACCAGGCGGGCATGTTGCACAAGCCGCTTTACATTGCGGGCGGTGTAGTGCGTGACCTACTCCTGGGACGCCCTCTAAATGATTTCGACCTTGTGGTGGAGGGGGACGCGGCTGTTCTGGCTGAAGCAATTTTGAAGAAGTTTGGCGGCAGGGTTATTTTTCACGCACGGTTTGGAACCGCTACATGGATCCTGGATGAGATCACATTCAAACGCTTGAATGTTCCCGTATTTCACTCATCCAACTCCCCAACATCTCTCGATCTCATCTCCGCCCGTTCTGAAACATACTCCCAACCCGGGGCCTTGCCCACCGTGCAAAAATCCACCATTGACGACGACCTGCGCCGCCGCGATTTCACGATCAATGCCATGGCGATTCGACTGGACGGAGATCATTTCGGTGAATTGTTCGATCCACTCGGCGGGCAAAAGGATATAGAGAATAAATTAATCCGAGTTCTGCACCCAATTTCATTTGTGGACGACCCGACCCGTATGTTTCGCGCGGTCCGTTATGCGGCGCGATATGGATTCGAGATCGAGTCTGAAACGTTGAGTCTGATCAACGACGAAGCGCGTGCCATCCTTTCAGGGTTAAGCGGTGAACGCCTCCGCCATGAGTTTGACTTGGTATTTGAAGAACCGAATCCATCAGCGATACTGAAGCAACTTGCCGATCTGGATTTGCTCAAGCCAATTCACTCCGTGCTGGCAAACGCCGACCGCCAATTACCAACTATTGAAGAACCACGTCCAGAATTTGGCGAATTCGCTATTCCCGATATTCTTACATTTCGCCAATCTCTTGGGTGGGTTTTATTCTTGATGAATTCTCCTGAAGCAGACATCGAAGCCTTTGCAGAGCGTCTCGCATTCCCTGCGTCGCTCACAAAAGCGATCTTTGCCGCTTCGACCTCGAATAAAAAACTATCTTCCTTCAAAGATTGGAAGCCCAGTCAATTGACATTTTATCTCGATGAGTTACCTTCCCTGGCAGTTTACACTGTGTATCTCGTGAGCAAAGAACAGTCTTTGCGAGATTATCTCGCAAAGTGGCAACACGTCAAGCCTCACATCACAGGCGATGACTTGAAGAAGCGCGGTCTCGAACCAGGACCAAGATATGGCGAGATTCTCCGTCAACTCCGCGCGGCGTGGTTGGACGGGGATGTATCATCAAAGGATGAAGAAATGTTGCTTCTGGAACGGTTGGCAAAATGATGCAAATGCCCTACCTCAACATTACCCCCTCCGCCCTGTCGGGCACCTCCCCCAAATCCGAATTGAACGTACTTCATAATTATTTCTATTTCTCTTTCGGATTTGGGGGAGGCAGGAGGGGGTCGGAACCAATATGAATTTAGATTCCTACCTCAACTTCGCGAAACAACTTGCCTACCGCGCGGGGCGCATTACGCTCAGTTATTACAACAAAGGCATCCAACATGATTTGAAACATGATGAATCTCCCGTTACTGCCGCTGACCGCGCTACGGAGGAATTCATCCGAGGCGAGATCGAGAAGGCGTATCCGACTCATGCGATTGTTGGGGAAGAGTTTGGAGAGTCAGCATTCCCCTCCCCCCCCGGGAGAGGGGCTAGGGGTGAGGGAGAGGGGAATCCCTTCCGCTGGATCGTTGACCCGATTGACGGAACCAAATCCTTTCTCAAAGGTGTGCCATTTTATTCGGTGTTGATCGCGTTGGAGATCGAAGGTGTGTCACGAGTCGGCGCGGTGTGCTTCCCTGCGTTGGATGAAATCCTTTACGCGGCAGATGGACTCGGCGCGTGGTGGAATGGCAAACGCGCGCGCGTCTCGGATGTCAGTGATTTGAAGAAAGCAGTGTTCGCATACACCAGTTGGTCTGGATTCCGCACGAAGAAACGCGTGGATGTCTTCAACAACCTCCACAAGGAATGTTTTTTCGGGCGCGGCTGGAGCGACGCGTACGGCTATCACATGGTCGCCACTGGGCGCGCAGAGATCATACTCGACCCCTCCATCAAAATTTGGGACGTGGCTCCCTTCCCTCCCATCTTTCGCGAGGCAGGCGGCTTCTTCGGTTCGTGGAAAGGCAAAGAGGGTCACACTCACGGGGAGGGGTTGGCTGTTAACGCCGCGCTCAAATCCAAGGTCCTGAAATTGATGCGGGTATAATAGGCGTCACCATGGCAACGCGCACATCCATCCAACTCAAAGAACAGGACGAACGCCTCCCGTATCGTCTGCGCGAAAAATTTTTGTCCGCAACGGAGTCGGCGTTGTTTCGTGTTCTGCAAAACATGGCGGGAAAACATTACGTCATTTGCCCCAAGGTTGCGCTCAACGACATTTTTTATATCGTGCGCCCGAACGAGAACGTGCACTTCTTCAATAAAATTTTCCGCAAGCATGTGGATTTTTTATTTTGCGATCCCAAAACGCTCCAGCCCGCGTTCGGCATTGAACTCGTGAAGCCTGTTGTAAAAACCGAAACGCGCGAAGCGGATCAATTTATGGAAGACCTTTTTCTCAGCGCGGGACTGCCGCTTGTGCATATCCCCTCGAACGAAAAGTATTCACAGGATGATCTCGCGGAATTATTTCAGCTGGCGATCATGAAAGTGAAGGAGACGAAACCGCTTCGCGCGTCGGCGAAATCTGATTCGGTTCCGATGTGCCCCATCTGCGGCCGGATGATGGTCCTGCGCATGCATCGCGGCGGACCCAATAAAGGGAAGCGATATTACGGTTGCATGGATAACCCGCATTGCGCGGGGGTTGTGAAGATAGATTAATACATGTCGTTGCGAGGGCGTTAGCCCGAAGCAATCTCTATTTTTGTGTTGGGGGTTGCTTCGGGCAAGAACAAGCGTTGTACTGAGCTTGTCGAAGTAAGCGCCCTCGCAATGACGTATTATTGATAATGCTTCTTCAATTCAGAAGCGTATTTAATCCCAACTTTATCCTTGTTATCTTCCAGCCAATCTCTCAAATGAGTCTTACAACGCGGCGGCTCTTTTGAGACCAACAAACCTGCCATCAATCCGTCTACTTCTTCAGGGGTGAGCAAAACATCATTGACAAAGAGACTCAAGAATTGCGCGGCGAATAATGCCAGGCGCGGTGGGAGGGAGATCAAGGGTCGCTTTGCCCCAACTTTTTCCCCGATCAATTCAACCATTTCTTTGAATGTGAAGATGTCGGGTCCCACTGCATCAATCACGTAATTGTCCTTGCTATAAACGCCTTCGACGGCAAGGTCAGCCAGGTCTTCTACATATACAGGCTGGATCCCATACGAGCCGTTGCCAGGTATGAAAAAGATGGGGAAACGTCTGAGTAAGTATGCGATGTTGTTGATGAGAATATCTTCTGAACCCACCAGCACAGTGGGGCGCAGGATGGCGTAGCCCATTCCCGATTCGGTGACTGTCTTTTCGTTTGCGGCTTTTCCCCAATAATACGGTAAATGCGAATTGGCGGAGGGGTTAGCGATACTGATATGCACGATCCGTTTGACGCCTGCGGCTTTGGCGGCATTGACGAGCTTACGCGTATTTTCCACCGCGCGAGGTTGTGTGTTTTCGCCTTTATCGAAACGAACCCAATAGGTGTTGACCAACACCTCCACACCCTGCAAGGATTTGGTCATGCTGGCTTCGTCGAAATCCAATGGATAGGCTTTGACTTTCCCGTTGAATGGGTCAGGGCGATTCGGATGTCCCGTCAGTGTGATGACTTCTTCGCCGCGCGCTAATAACCTTTTTGTGATGTACTTGCCTGAATAACTGAACGCGCCTGTCACTGCAATTTTCATTTTTTCTCAGCATGTGCAGGTCTTGGGGCTACAAGGGCGAAAAATGAAATGACCGTTCCAACTACGATTAACGCCGCGAGGTAACCTCCCAAATTTCCGCTCAGCCGACCGATAATCTCGAAAAAGATTTTTTCCGCACCTGTTGCATTCGGGCGGTAGGTAAGGGATAAAATTACAGGCAAGCCAATCAGTACAATATTGGAAAAGATCGTCCAGAACTGCGCGCCTTCTTCCGTCCCGCATAATGTAACCAGCATACGTTTTAGGTGTGGCCGTAAATAGCCTGTAATGAGTAGGGTGGCGACCACCGTTGCAACTATCTCGATCAGGAAAGTGATAATGGAATTCATGGTTTTCTCCTTTATTGTGAAATAAATCACAATTAAATTATATAATAGTCTCTCTGATTTGTCAAGATTACGAAAATAAAAAAAAGCCGCCACTCTGACAAGAAATGGCGGCTTCGATTGGATGGGTTAAATCTTATTGTGGGGTTTGCAGGGCTTCGTAAATTTCCGTGTCGCTCAAGCCAGAGGGCAGGATTTGGTATTGGTTGAGGTAAAAATTGACAAACTTCTGTTCACTGCCTGCTTGAAAGGCTATGCTCACCCGGCCTGGTTGTGGTCCCATGATCTTTTCTTCTGGAATATTCTCAACAATTTGCATGACTTTCACGATCCATCCACCGAGATCGGCTTCATTCGATAAGTCGCTAACTTGTAGAGTGACGTTGAAATCTGTTTCGAGCGCGCTGAAATCGGCGTGGCCATCGGCGTAGATGCAATCTTCGCCATACGCGGTAGCCCAGGCTTTGGCGTTTGGGTCGAGGGATTTTATGGATGCGTCGAGTTGCCTGGTGAGTTCGGGCAGGTCTTTGGTTGCCCATTGAGATCCGCAGTTGCCAGTGGATGAGGATGAGATCGGCGTGAGGGGCAGTGAACACGCGTTGAGCAGAAGCAGGCAGAGGCTGAGGACGAAGCGTTTCACCTCATTAACTTATCCTATGCAAGAACGTCCCGCAGGCTTCCCAGGATGATGCTTGTCTGAGCGTAAACCCTTCGAAAGGCTCAGGACAACGCCTGCGGGACGGTATATACCTTCACTTTAGCAAGTCTGCCGCGGCGGTTGCCATCAGGGCGGATGCAGTGATCAACACCTTTTCGTCGAAGTCAAATTTAGGGTGATGATGGTTGTAGTTGAGATTCTTTTCGTCGTTGGCGGAGCCGACCATGAAGTAACAGCCCGCCACTTTTTCCTGCATGTAGCCCATATCTTCCGCGCCCATGGTGAGGTAGGGTTCGGTTTCAATTTCGGTCTGCGGGAAGAGGACTTGCGCCGATCTCAAAACACTTGCCGTAATTTCATCGTTGTTGATGACCGGCGGTGTGACTTGTTTGAGTTCGATTTCAATCTGGCATCCCATTGATTCTGCAATGCCGCGCACAATTTTTTCAAAGCGTTCCAATACGAGTGCGCGGACAGCCGGATCAAAGTTGCGGATGGTGCCGCCGAGTTCAGCGGTTTGAGGAATGACGTTGAATGCCGTGCCAGCATGCAAAGAGGTAACACTGACAACGGAAGATTTCAGAGGAGGCACGTTGCGTGAGGTAATGGTTTGCAACGCGGTGACGATGTGCGCCGCGGCAATGACTGGGTCAACGGTTGTATCCGGCGCGGCGCCATGACCGCCCTTGCCTGTAAGTTTGATCGAAAACAATTCCGCGCCTGCCATGACGGGACCTTTGGCAACGTTGATCCAGCCGAGCGGTTTGTCGTTCCAGATGTGCAGGGATAATGTTTTATCCACCTTCGGCGATTCCAAAACGCCATCGCGCATCATCATCAGCGCGCCGCCGACCTCTTCGCCGTTATTCCCTTCTTCGGAGGGCTGGAAGCAGAACTTGATGTTACCCGCCAGTTCTTCGCGATGTGAGTAAAGCATCTTTGCAACTGTGAGACCAATCGCGGTATGACCATCGTGTCCGCACGCGTGCATGATGCCGGGATTTGTGGATGTGTATTCTGCGCCGGTGTCTTCGGTGATGGGGAGCGCGTCCATATCAAAGCGGAGGAGAATCGTTGGACCCGGTTTTGATCCTTCGAGCCAGCCAACGACTCCGGTCTTGCCAACGCCTTTGGTCACTTCGATGCCGAGGGCTTCGAGTTCTTTGGCGACGATGCCACCCGTGCGGACTTCGCGGAAGCCGAGTTCGGGGTGAATGTGAAAGTCGCGGCGCAGGGATTGGGTGTAGGGGAAGAGTTCTTCAGCGTGCTGGAGGAAGTTGGGCATGGTGAACCTTTCTTGGTAATGAGGGGGTTGAGAATTGGAGACTGGAGAATTGAGAATTAAAGACTAGACCTCTTGCATAAGTGACCGTTTCTTAGCCACAGAGTTCACTGAGACCTTTGAGAAAAACTCATTTTCTCTGTGATCTCTGTGGCGAAAATGACTTTCGCAAGAGGTCTACTAGAGAATTTTCACAACTTCGATCTCTGTCAGCCATTTTACCCAATGCCAGCCTCTGCGCGAAGGGACGACGGCGCGCAATGGATAGCCATGCGAATGATTCAAAACCTGATCGCTGACATGCGTGGCTAACAAAATTTCCTCCGCTTGTGCGAGTGTGAAGGGAGCAGTGTATTCAAAAACACCTTTCAATACGATGCCTATCGCCTCTTTATTTAGTCCAGCCCGGGTCAATAAATCGGTGAGACGAATCCCTCTCCAAACCTGCGTGGTATACCAGCCGCCGGTACAGTCAAGAGTGGCGGTGACCTCCGACATGGACAAGGCAAGCACATCTACATGGCTCAAGGTGAACGGAGTCTTTACTGCGCCAGTGATGCTCAGTTTCCAGGTGGAGGGATCAAGTTTGATCCTGCCTTGATTGGGTCCGCTGGTTACGGGATGATCATTCCCGGCAAAGGAGCCTTCTTCACGTGAACCAGTGAATCGACGCGGCACATCTTTATGTTGAAGAGTTCTTGCTAAAGCCTCTGAGATACCCCATCCCGCAATCGCTGCCGCGCCAAAGCCAAGAAGTTTGAGCGCTTGCCGCCGCCCCATGAAATCGGTCTTTTTGGGATGGGGCCAGCGACGCCAGGCATGGAGCGCAAAGAGCGGTAATAATAAATAAAGCGCAATACCCCAATGCCATCCGATGGCGGTATATCCGCATCCCGCGATCCAGAGGTAATATTCGCCGAGGTTCCACTTCCAGATCAACCCGAAAATAATGATGATGACTGTGGCTATTGCCGCTACAACGGACACGACAATCATCACATTGCGGTCGAGGCGTCGGTCCACCCCGCGACCCAGGGAACGCATCGAGATGATGACTTTCCACGGAATGAGGAGGATGAGCGTCCAGGCGGCTATGCGGTGGAGTTCAAATAAGAAGGAGGGGAATGGAAAAAACAAGCCATAGACGCCTGTAAGGGTCAGGACAAGTAACAGGCTGAGGATGAGGGTGTTGATGAAGCGCAAACTTTCGCCGCTCATCAATGTCTCCTTCTTTCAACCGTCTTTGCGAGGAGGGCTTTGCCCGACAAAGCAATCTCCGTCACGAGGTTGGAGATTGCTTCGCCCTATCGGGCTCGCAATGACGAGTTATGGGTATTTCACCACGCGGAATTTTTCTTCGTAGCGCGGGTTTTCTTCCGTGCTGTCTTCGGCGCGGCGGGATTTCATTCGTTCGATCAGTTTATCAACATCCTGCACTTGAGTCTTATGTTCGAGGATGGCTTGGAGTTTGATATCCCATGTGTCGGTGACATCAAGAGTTGTGTTGGGCTGGTTGGTGAGCGAGCACCAGATTTCTTTGGGCATGTGAGGCTCAAAACCTTCCTTGAGCAGTTCAGGAAAAAAGACAGGGCTACCCGCGGCTGGAAACACTGCGTCAAGGACGACTTGGCCTGCGGCGCGGTGATCGGGGTGGTTGATTCCGTACATGGCAAATACGGTTTGAGGATCGCAGGTGACGAGGATATCGGGCTTGTGTCTGCGGATTTCACGGACGACATCGCGCCGCGTGTTTAAGTCAGGGACGAGATAGCCATCGGGAAATTGCATGAAGTGGACTTCTTTTGCTCCGATGACTTTTGCCGCGGCGTGTTGTTCTTCATGCCGAATCGCGCATAACTTTTCAGGGGTCATTTCGGGGTGCGTGGTGGGATTGAAGCCTTTATCGCCACAAGTCAAAAGGAGGTAAGAGATGTGATATCCTGCGCGTGCCCAGTGAGCAAGAGTCGCGCCGCAGAAGAATTCAGGGTCATCGGGGTGGGCGAGGATGACGAGGATGTTTTGAGGGGAGTCCCGCGTGTCAGCGAGTGTCATGTTTGAGGGGTCAGGTATCAGGCTTCTGCTGAGAGAGACGCGTGCGCGGGCGGATGGTGATGTTTGGGATGAGGAAAAAGTTTTTACCGCGAAGCACGCTTAGAGCGCGAAGTTTATCCGATTTACGATTTGCGAATTACGATTGACGATTGCGCGGCGCTTCGTCTACGGACTTCGCAATGAGCGCTCAGTCCTCCGCTCATATCATCCCGATGCTCTTCGGGAGCGCGAGTTAATTCTGGTTATTTTTACGGGGGCTGGATTTACCGCAGGTGCATCCGCCGCCTTCGTGACGGTCGCACGGCGCTTCGGATTTGCGTCGCAATGCTTCGAGTTCGTCCCAGGGTTGGATGTCTTCGCGCGCGAAGGTTTCGGTAAAGCGTTTGCCTTCTTCGTTTTCCATCAGCACCATCACCTTGTTGCTCATCGGCAGGACATCAATGACTTTGCCTTCGCCTTTGGGTGTGACGACGCGTTTGTTGCGTTTGGGAAGTGTTTTGCGCGCTTCCACATATTGCTCGTATTCGTAAATGAGACAACAGCGCAGGCGTCCGCACATGCCCGTGATCTCGTTGGGTGTGAGCGAGATGCCCTGGTCTTTTGCCATCTTGATCGAGATGGGGGAGAAGTCTGTGAGGAATTGAGAACAGCACCGCGTTTCGATTCCACAGGCGCCCATGCCGCCGATGATCTTCGCCACATCGCGCGGACCGATCTGCCGCATTTCAATGTAGGTGTTGGGGTAGATGTTCTGCATGTCTCTTTTCAAAGACTTGAGGTCAACCTTGTCTTCGCTCTCGGTGCTGAAGAGGAAAGCGAGACGCGAGCCGTCGTAGTTATATTCTGCTGTGACGATCTTGACTCCTTCGAGTTTCAATTCGGAGGCGCGGGCGCGGCAATTGATCATGGCTTCAGTCTGTTTGGATTGCCAGGACTGGAGCAGGAGCAGGTCACGTGGAGTCGCCCGCCTCTCCACGGACCTCCAGCCGCCTTCGGGTTTCGGAGGCGTTTCCTTCACGACCTGAACGACCTCGCCCAGATGCCTGCCGCGTGATGTATCCACGATGACGTGCTCGCCGACCAAGACATCAGGGAGGGCGGATGTGTCGAAATGGTAGATCTTTCCAACTTTGGTGAAGCGTACACCGATAATGTTTGAGTTCATGGGTGGGATTATACCGTAATGTGTTGATGGAATGGCTGGCAGGTTGAAGGTGGCAGTTGGAGACTAGAGACTTGAGATTGGGCAACGGTGCTATAATCTGCAAAATGTTCATTGACATGTGATTGGTTTTTGGCAAAGCCAGAAAGGAGGCGCACTCGCTTATGTTTGTGCTCGTCCGTTCGGTTGGAGAAAGATTCGTACTATTCTTACCTGATGAAAGAGGAGAGAGAATGAATCGTAAAAAACCTTTGTATAACCTGTTGACTGGAATGTTCGTAACGCTGGCATTGATCTTGTCGGCGTGCGGCGGGACGCCGACGGATGTTCCACCTGGAGAGTTGACTGGCTCGCTCTCCGTCCTCGATTGGGCTGGTTACGATGCCGAGGACTTCTGGGTTGACTTCAAGACCACCTATCCCAACGTAACCGTAAATTTCGAGATCGGCATTTCGGATGCTGACATTTACGCCAAGATGGCGGCTGGCAATCAAGCCGACGTCTTTCATCCATACACAGGCTGGTTACAGTTCTATGTGGATGAAGGCTTGGTCGAAGAGATTGATACCACCAAGCTGGCGAATTGGGATAAAGTGCCGGAACACTTCAAACAGATCGGTCAATTTAATGGCAAACAATATTTCCTGCCATGGGATTGGGGCTTCTCGTCGGTTCTCTATCGGACAGACATGATTCCCGAAGGCGTTGATTCATGGGCGGCCCTCACGGATCCGAAATATGCAGATCACATCTCCATGTGGGACGATGGTCCCGCCGCAGTGACCGTGTCTTCTTACATCCACGGGTATGATGAAACGGCTGTCACTGCCGATCAACTCGCCGCGATTCAAGAGGAATGGATCGCCCAGCGCGATTTGAATTTGTTCTATTGGGCGGGCGAACCCGAACTCGTCGAAGGTATGACCAGCGGCGATGTTTGGGCAGGGTATGCCTGGCAGGGCGCGTATGCGACTCTGCTTGCAAACGGCGTGCCTGTCGCATATGCCAACCCAAAAGAAGGGCGTAACTCGTGGGTTGGTTTGTACGGCATTCGCAAAGGCACAGAGAATTTGGATCTTGCGCTGAAATTCCTGGATGCGAAACTTGGCGAAGCAACGGGCAACAACGTGGTGAACCTGTTCTATTACGGGCATTCGAACCAGGATGTAATGAATGGCATCACCGATGCGACGCTCAAAGAAGCCTTCTCGATTGATGATCCAGGAGTTCTTGAGACGACCAACTTCACGCCGAACCTAACCGCCGAACAGCGCGATGCGTGGACAGCCATGTGGGCTGAAGTGAAAGCCGCGCCGTAAATTCCCCTCACCCCTAGCCCCTCTCCCATAAAACGGGAGAGGGGAAACTCAATGGATCGCCGCGCCACGTTCTGGATGGTGTACCTCCCGCCCTTGCTTTGGCTTGGCGCGTTCTTTTTGATTCCGCTGTTGTTGATGTTTGCGTACAGTTTTCGCCCGAATATGAGCGGGGATTTTTTTCAACTTTGGCAACCCTCTCTCAATCAATATGTGAAACTTGCATCCACAGGAAGTTACTGGCGTCTGTTGGGGGTATCTTCCTTGATGGCAATGGCGATTTCGGTTTCAGCAGTTGTGTTGTCATACCCTATTGCGTATTTCCTTGCGTTTCACGGAAGGCAACGCGCGGCGTTTTATCTTGTCCTGCTTCTCGTCCCATTCTGGACGAGTTATCTCCTGCGCGTGATGGCGTGGAAGATCATGCTCGGCACCGAAGGGGTGATCAATTCATTCCTCATGTACATCAACTTGATTCAAGAACCGCTGCCAGCATTGCTTTACAACCGCAACGCAGTTATCCTCACGCTGGTCTACGTTTGGATTCCATTCGCGACGCTCCCAATCCTTGCCGCGTTGCAACGGATTGACATTTCCCTCTTTGAAGCCGCGGCGGATCTGGGCGCGCGTCCGATTTATCAGTTTTTACGCATCACGTTGCCTCTCAGTTTGCCCGGAGTCTTTGCGGCATTTTTCATGGTCTTCATTCCCACCGTTGGCGAGTATGTGACGCCGTTGCTCGTGGGGGGAAGCCGCGGCTCGATGTATGGCAACATCATTCAGGATTTCTTCACCAAAGCCGCGAACTGGCCGTTCGGTTCGGCGATGTCCATGATTATGCTGGCTGGCACGTTGATCCTTGTAGCAATGGCAACTCGATTAATTAATTTGAGGGATTTGTTAGAATGAAACAGACCTTAAGGATATGTCATTCTGAGCCGCGGAGCGGCGAAGAATCTCTACCTTTCAAGAGCGAGACCCTTCGCTTCTGCTCAGGGTGACATAAAGCATAATGACCACTTTCAGAAACTCAATTCCTCTCAAGAGTTATTTCTTTGGCCTGATCGCCCTGCTTTATCTGCCCATTGTGGTGTTGTTTTTATTTTCCATTAATGCAAATACGTATCTCTCCTTCCCGCTTCAGGGACTCACCCTAAACTGGTACGAAAAACTATTCGCCTCAGACGCCCTCCTGCGTTCGGCGCGCAATAGCATCGTCGTTGCATTGGGGAGCAGTATCACCGCTACATTGATGGGAACCATGGTCGCGTTGCTGATGATGCGATATCAATTCCGCAGTAAAGGATTGCTTATTGCGATGGCTGTCCTGCCGTTGATTGTCCCGTATATTGTGCTGGCAGTATCATTGTTTTTACTTTTCTCCGTTTTGAATCTTGACCGTTCGCTATTGACCGTCGGCGTCGCGCATACGGTTGTCGCCCTGCCTTATGTCCTGCTGATCGTTGGCGCGCGGCTCGCAGGCTTTGATGCGAACATCGAAGAAGCCGCCATGGATCTGGGCGCGGATTATCCCACCACGCTTCGCCGAATCGTCATCCCGATGATCGCGCCTGCCATGATCTCCGCCTGGCTGACGGCGTTCACCGTCTCGTTCGATGAATTTGCCCTGGCGTTGTTTCTGGCGGGCACACAACCAACCTTCCCTGTGTATCTTTATGGCCAGCTGCGTTTTGCAAACCGTTTGCCGATTATGATCGCGCTGGCGGTGATTATGATGATCGGCACGCTCGCGCTGGTGTTGATTGCCGAGCGCGTGAGGCGCTCGGAGTGAGAAAGATGAATTGGAGGTTGCTGTGTCTGTAGAACAAAACAAGTCAATTGTGTTGCGCTTTTATAAGGAAGTGTTGAATGAAGGCAATTTGAATATTGCAGATGAAATCCTGTCCCCTGATTTTCATGATCACGGCTCACCTGCGCCAGGTATCGAAGGCTTCAAACAATTGTTTTCGATGATCGCAGGTATTTATCCCGATATACAGGTTAAAGTTGAAGATATGATCGTTGAAAACGAAAAAGTCGCAGTTCGCCTTACGATTACCGGGACTCAAAAAGGATCATTTCGCGGATTTCCAGCCGCGAACAAAAAGGTTACGTGGACAGGCATGGATTTTATCCGCCTCTCAAACGGCAAAATGGTTGAACGCTGGGGGGAGAGGAATTTTCTTGGTATGTTGCAGGAACTTGGATATGCTCAACCTCCTCAATAAGCAGAAATGACCAAACGAATCACCCTTCTCACCTGGCCCGATTACATCAACCCGAAAACTGTTGAACAGTTTGAGTCCGAATTCGAAGCCAAAGTAAATTTGGATATTGTGTTAAGCGCGGTCGAACTCATCGAGCGAATGAGGAGTGACGGACCCGCGCCGGATGTGCTGGTCCCGCCGGATTACGCGGTGCGCGAGTTGGGGGCGGAAAATCTCCTCGCCGCGCTGGACCACGCGAAGTTGTCAAATTTGGAGCATCTCGAAAAACGGTTTCAGGCTGGTCGGGCGCATGATTCGGAGAGTCGCATCAGCATCGTCAAGGATTGGGGCACAACGGGTTTTATGTATCGCACGGATATGATCTACGAATCCCCGGGATCGTGGGCGGACTTTTGGAGGCTTGCCGCGAAATTATCTGGACGCGTCACTGTGCTGGATTCGCCCGGCGAAGTGATCGGCGCGGCATTGAAGATGCGCGGTTTATCATACAACGCATCCAGCGTGGAGGAATTGTCTGGCGCACGTGACGATTTGCTTGATCTCATGCCTCATCTTCTCGCATTCGAAACGAACTATAAGCCTCTGCTTATTTCGGGTGAGGCTTGTATGGCTTTAGGCTGGAACGGTGACGCCGCCGCATTGACCGCGCAAGGCGTGCCGATCAAATATGTTGTCCCTAGTGAAGGCTCACAAATCTGGGAGGATGACTGGGGGATCGCCGCGTCCGCGCCGAACCCCGAATTGGCTCATGTGTTTTTGAATTTTGTCATGCGTCCCGAAATCGCCGCGCAGGAAGCGCGTTACACGCGTTACGCAACGGGCAACAGAAGCACGCTCGCGTTGCTGGATGACGAGATGCGAAACGATCCTGCAACGTACCCTCCTGCCGACTTGCTCGCGAAACTCGAAGCCGGGATGCTGATTGATGAAGAGGGACAGAAGAGGCGTGAGGATTTGTGGAAGGAAATAAGGGAATAAAAGAGACCCGACAGGCACATCACCCGTCAGGTCTTTGCTGCTCACTACCTTCTATTTTCCATTTTATTCCACAATACTGATCGGCAGTTCGTTCTTTGTGCTCAACAACGCCACGCTTACCTTTGCCGCGATCATCTGCGTGATCTTGATCAGCGCTTGGGCAACGAGTGAATAAGCGTGATTGACCACAATCGGTTTTTCCCATCGCCAGAGCTAAAGATGTCCACGGGCGTACCATCGAGTCCGCGCAGGTCAATCCTGCTAAAGCATAATGCCCCAATTTTTATATGGACATAGATTGGGTAGTTGTGGGATAATGCTCCAGTTCAAGTTTTAGCGTGGCGCCAAATCAGGAGATCACAATATGGCAAAGTTCAGGCCATGTACAGGCAGGGTGTAAGGTAATAGAGAACGATGGAAATGAAAAGGCAGCAGGGTTGTATAGTTCCGTTTGTCCTCTTGCTTGGCTGTATTCTTGCTTTTGGCATTCCGTTCGTGATTTTCGGGGGAATACAAGATACGCACGATGAAATTGTGCTTCAACCGAGATTTACCCCTACAGCTACCCCTTTGGACAGAGCCCTGACAAGGGAGGCATTCGCTCAACTATTTTTCACGACGACAAGCCAGCCCATTTTCTCCTTTGGAAGCAATGCTGATTCCAGCCCATCCGCCACATCTTCAATTACCACAACCTCCACGATTGCGGTATCGAAAACAGCTACAGCCTCGCTTACCTCCTCACCCCTCCCTGTTTTCCAAACCCAAACCCACGCAAGCGGGGGAGGCGGTTTGATATCATCCACGCCCACCATAACCTTGATCCCTTCTTCAACACATACACTCGTGCCATCGCCAACCGGTACCGCGTCCCCGGTACCCACAGATACCGAGGAACCCACACCTACTAAAACTTTAACGCCCGAGCCGACGCAAACGCCGGAACCAACCCGCACGCGCAGGCCCACGAGAACTCCTGATCCGACTGATACCCCTGAGCCTCCAGCAACAGACACACCTGAGCCTCCACCTTCAGATACACCGGAACCTCCACCGTCAGATACTCCAGAACCTCCGCCGACGGATACGCCGGAATCCCCGCCATCGAATAATTCAACGACTGATACTCCCGCGTCTTCCTTCCGATACCTCCAACAATTAATACTTCTGTATCTGCTGGGAGCCACTTTCCTTGGTGTCTTGTTGAAAGCAAAATGATCTCTTGCCGGTTCTGTGATGCAAAAAAGACCTGGCAGGCGTCCGGCCATGTCGGGTCTTTGATTTCAAAAACAAGTATCTACTCAATAATATTGATCAGCACTTCGTTCTTCCCACTCAGCGCCGCCACGCTGACCTTTGCCGCGATCTTTTGCGTGATCCCGGTCAGGGCTTGGGCAACAGGCGAATCAGGGTGACTTACAACAATTGGCTTGCCCGTATCTCCGCCGATGCGTACGTTCTGATCCATCGGCACATTACCGAGAAAAGTTGTTTCGGTGATCTGCGCGAGATGTTCGCCGCCGCCCGAGCCGAAGATATCCATGCGCGTGCCATCGGGCAGATCGAGATAAGACATGTTCTCGATGATCCCAAGAATTGGGACTTCCAATGTTTTGAACATGTTGAGCCCGCGCCCCGCGTCTTCGAGTGAAACCAACTGAGGAAGAGTGACGATCACTGCGCCGCTCAACGGCAATGCCTGCGCGAGAGATAATGACGCGTCGCCTGTGCCAGGGGGCAGGTCAACGATCAGGTAATCGAGTTCGCCCCATTCCACGTCGCCCAAAAACTGGCGGATGGCGGAGTTCAGCATCGGTCCGCGCCAGATCAATGGTTGACCAGGCTTCACGAGCAAGCCCATTGAGATCATTTTGATTCCATAGGCAACCGCGGGGATGAGTCGTTGTCCATCAGGTGGCGGGAGTTTTTCCACGCCGAGCATGGTGGGTGTGTTGGGGCCATAAATGTCCGCGTCGAGGAGTCCTACTCGCGCGCCGCTTTGTGCGAGTGAAACCGCGATGTTCACAGCCACAGTGGATTTGCCGACGCCACCTTTGCCCGAGCCGACCGCAATCGCGTTGCGGATGGGCATCTTGACCAGTCCGCGCATGCGACCGTCATTCGGCACATCCGAGTCCATTTTGACGATGACGGCTTTGACTCCCTCGACTGTCATCACCGCTTCCTTTGCCTCCCTTTCCAACCTTGCGCGAAATGGACAGGCGGGCGTCGTGAGCATGATCGTGATCGAAACCTTGTCGGCCTCGATTTCAATATTGCGAACCATGTTGAGCGTCACAAGGTCTTGATGCAGGTCTGGTTCCTGTACTTTGCTGAGCGCTTTTAAGATTGATTCTTTTGTAATTGACATTTAGTTTCCTTTGGGGAATGAGTTAAGTAAACAGGTAGACACGTAAACAGGTAAACACGTTTCGTATCCTCCTGTGTACTTGTCTACGTGTTTCCTTGTGTACTTGTATACGATTTTACGCCGCAGGCATTGCCTCAGCGCCAGCCGCGTTTGCCCCAGCCGCCTTTGCCGCCTTAGCGGCTTCCTTTGCCTTGCGCGCTTCTTCTTCGCGCGCGAAATTTTGCGGGCGGATGCTTTGATAATATGAAGAAGGCTTGAGCAGTTTTTCCATGTTGTACACGTTGCGCTCGTATGAAGCGATCTCGAAATCGTGATCCATCTTGATCGCGTCGAACGGGCAATATTCCGCGCAGAAGCCGCAGTTCATACAGATGTCCGCATCGATGTAGAACTCGGTCGGTTCGGGGATGGGGCGGCCAGTCGTCGGGTCGTTCGAGCGCACGATCCAGATACATTGCGGCGGGCAAACCTTCGCACAAATGCCACATGAGGTGCAAAGTACTTCCTTCTCTCCATCAGGCTTTTCATTGTACACAAGGAACGGAATGTAGCGCGCCTCCTCGGGCAGGATCAGCCTCTCCTCGGGAAATTGAACCGTGAAGATTCCTTTTTGGTCTTTGCTGGCGCGATGCTTCACGCCTTCTTCGGTATAGTAACGTTTTTTGCCGCGCAGTATCCACGAAATGTCTTCGAGATATGTGTCCCAGAAGCGCACCCATGTTACTTTCAGACCTTTGAGTATGCCTTTTCCGTACATGGTTTCTCCTCTACCTGTCACACTCGCCCATCACGATATCGAACATGGCGAGAATTGCAACGAAGTCTGCGATCTTGTTGCCGATGGAAATTTTCTCCAACGCAGTCAGATTGACAAACGACGCGGGTCGCACGTGATAGCGCCACGGATTCGGTTTGCCGTTCGAGACAACGTAAAATGCCAACTCGCCTTTCGGCGACTCAATGCGACCATACGCCTCACCTGCCGGGACCCGAACCTGGTACACCGGTTTCTGGGAATTGATCGGTCCCTGAGGGATCTGCTTGATCGCCTGCTCCAAAATCCGCAAGGATTGCCGAATCTCGTCAATACGGATGAGGTAGTTATCCATCAGGTCGCCGTTGTGACGGACAGCCACGTCAAAGTCAAAGCGATCATAAATGCCGTAAGGGTCTGCGCGGCGAATATCGTAAGGCACACCCGCAGCGCGAAGCACGGGACCCGTAATTGAATACCTGATGGCATCCTCTGCATCAATCATCTTCACGCCTTTCATGCGCGAGACTAAAATTTCGTTCTCCGAGAGGAAGCGTTCCATTTCATCGGTCTTGGCGGGGAGGCGCTCGTGGACTAAGCCTTTGATCTTTTGCATCACGTCATCGGGAATATCGCGCACCACGCCGCCAAAGCGGAAGTAATTGCACATCATGCGGGCGCCTGAAATGGCTTCGAAGATATCGAGGATGAGTTCGCGTTCTTCAAAGGCATAAAGCGAAGGAGTGTACATTGCGCCAAGATCATTCAACAATGTGCCAATAAAGATGAGATGGTTCTGCACACGGGTCATTTCCGAAACAATGATGCGGATGTACTCGGCGCGCTCCGCTACAGGAATGTTCATCAGTTTTTCGACAGTGATGGCATACCCAAAGTTGTTGGTCATCGAATTGAAGTAATCCAGACGGTCGGTGAATGGCATGTTTAGTAAATAAGTATTACGCTCACCGATCTTGTCGTGATTGCGATGCAGATATCCAAGCACAGGCTTGAGGCCCACGATGGTTTCGCCGTCGAGCGTCATCACCGCGCGGAAGACGCCATGCGTGGACGGGTGGTGCGGTCCCATGTTGATGACGATGCGGTCGGTGCTAAACCCATCTTCCTGTTTCACTGTATAACGCGCCAGCGCGCCGTACAATAAAGCATCGCCTTCGGGAATCCATTTTTCGGGGTCGAAGTTTTGCGGGAAGGTCAAATTATCCTTGAACGGATTCTTGTCCTCCGCCATGTAGAACTGACCATCGGGCCAGCGGCTCTTGAAAGGCTTGGTATCTTCTTCGTAAAAACCTTCCTTCCAATCCTTGCGCATTGGATGTCCTTCAAAGCCTTCCCACATTAAGATACGGCGTAAATCTGGATGACCCGTGAACTTGATGCCCATCAAATCCCAGGCTTCGCGTTCCTGCAAATCCACGCCAGGCCATAAGTCTATTAATGATGGAACTTCAACTGGGTCCACGCGCAGGACTTGTACTTTGAATACCAAGCCAGGTCCGCCTGTCGTCCGATAAGCGTGATAGACCACTTCCATTTTATTTTCGGGGAAGTAGTCCACGCCTGTGACGGCGGTGAGCAAATCGAATCCGAATTCATCGCGGATGGCTGTCGCGACTTCGATGAGGGAATCTTTTTCGACGATGAAGCCGCTAAAACCTGGGCGCGCGTCAGGGGAGACAATGTTTGGGAATCGCGCGACCAGGTCAAGGGTCGAGGTTGAGGCGGGGGCGGTCATGTCAGCGCTCCTGTGTATCGTGTATCGTGTATCGTGTTGCGTGTTGTCATCTCATCCCTCTTTTGCCAAAGCCGCGAGTTTAATCTCAGCGTTGCGGCGCGGGTCAATCAAGTCAGGTCCAAGAATGGGAACGGGCACGTAATTGGCATCCTGTTTTTTTCGGTCATACCAGCGATTGGTCTTCATGGTTTGTTTGTCAATTTTTTCCTGCAACTTGATAAGACCCGCGATGAGGGCTTGCGGAGTTGGAGGACAGCCAGGGATGTACACATCAACGGGCAAAAATTTATCAATGCCCGCGACAACATTGTAGCCCTCTTTGAACGGACCGCCGCCCGACGCGCACGCGCCCATCGCGACAACATATTTCGGCTCGGGCATCTGGTTATAGAGGCGGACGATGGCTGGCACCATTTTCTTTGTCACTGTGCCAGAGACGAGCAGGAGGTCAGCCTGGCGCGGGGTGGGGCGCATGACCTCCATGCCGAAGCGCGCCATGTCGTAGCGCGCGGTTTGCGCGGCGATCATTTCAATCGCGCAACATGCGAGACCAAACATGAGGGGCCACACCGACGAACGCCGTCCCCAGTTGTAGAGGCGGTCAAGCGTGGTGACAGCGATGGCATGTTGCATGTCTTCTGGAATGTTGTATTGTGGCAAATTCAGTTGTTCATTGTCCATGAATGTTCTCCTCGAACCAGTCTCGATAGATTGCGTGAAGGATGTCGTCGTTGGCGAGCGACGGGTCATCCTCAAATTCCGAAAGTTGGATTGTCCACTCGTAAATCTGTTGCAGTGATACTTCTTCGATGTTTACGTCTTTATGTTGACGGCGTAATTCCATTGCGATGGCGTAGGTGGATTCCCAGGTTAATGTCATAAGTGATCTGTTTTCAGTCATTAGTAATCAGTAATCCGTTGTTCCAATTTTTGTTCACGGAAATAAAGAAATAGCGGAAGGGCGAAGGATAACCCGACAAGTGTTGCGAGAATAAAGAGTCCAGTGTTTCGCATGTTTAGTCTTCGGGTTTCGTGGACGACAAAGAAAATGAAAACAATGACCGCGACGGTCAGGTCGGCAGTAAATGATGCAGAGTAGGCATTCACAAAAAGGAAACCGAATATACCTGCAATGGGTTCCTGTGCGGTAAAGCGTGAGATCAATATGCTCCACGGAATGATCGTACCCAGAATCGTGCATACCAGATAAATATTCTTTTTCATCATTCCTCCCTGTTATCAATCTGCGCGCGTTGCAGTTTGCCCGAGTAATCCACGTAAATGGATTTCCATTCGGTGAACACTTCGAGCGCGGCTTGTCCCGCTTCGCGATGTCCGTTGCCTGTGCCGCGCACGCCGCCAAACGGGAATTGAATCTCCGCGCCCGTTGTGCCGTGATTGATGTACACCAATCCTGTTGCGATGTCGCGCATGGCAGTAAAGGCGCGGTTGACATCCTGCGTGAAAATGGAGGTTGACAATCCATACTGCGAACGATTGTTGACTTCAATGGCTTCTTCGAGTGAGTTGACTTCGATGATGGAAAGCACGGGACCAAAAATCTCTTCCGCCTCCAACGTGGACCCTGGGCTGACTCCGTCAAATAAAGTTGGAGCATAGAAGAAGCCTTTTCCACCCACATCCGCCACTGACGCGCCGACCAACGCCCGCGCGCCTTCTTTCTGCCCGATCTGCACGTAGTTATGGATTCTGTCCAACGCGGCTTTGTTGATCACGGGACCGACATCAATCTTTGGGTCAAGACCATCGCCGAGTCTTAGTTTTTTCGTTCTCTCAACCAATGACTCCGTGACTTTGCCCGCGATTCCTTTTTGGACGATCAATCTGCTCGCGGCGGTGCAGCGTTGTCCGCTTGTGCCGAAGGATGCCCAAAGAGTCGCGTCTGTGACAAGTTCAATGTCCGCATCGTCCATCACGATGATAGCATTCTTTCCGCCCATTTCAAGAGAAACTTTCTTATTCAGCCGCGCGGCAGATTCAGCAATTGAGCGTCCCGTTGTTGTCGAACCAGTAAACGAAAGCACACGCACGTTAGGATGTTCGACGAGCGCTTTGCCCACGTCCGCGCCTGGAGCCATGATGAGATTGAATACACCAGGTGGCAGACCCGCTTCTTCAAATACTTTGACGAATGCGGCAGAGATGGCGGGAGTCTCTGGTGATGGTTTCCAAATAATCGTATTGCCCGCTACCAGCGCAGGAAAGATTTTCCATGAAGGGACAGCAATGGGGAAGTTCCAAGGAGTGATCAATCCGACAACGCCCGATGGGTCACGCACCGCCATGCCGAATTTATTAGGCATTTCAACGGGCGCGGTGTATCCAAGCAGGCGACGTCCCTCTCCGCCCATGAAGTATGCCATGTCAATGGCTTCCTGCACGTCACCGCGCGCTTCGGCAATCACTTTGCCCATGTCGCGCGTGAGCAGTTGCGAGAGTTCTTCTTTCTGTTGTTTGAGGATATCGCCGACTTTGAAGAGCATTTCCCCGCGCAATGGGGCGGGAGTCAAACGCCAGGATTTGAAGGCATCCGATGCCGCGTTAACTGCCACGTCTACATCGGCAATATCAGCCTGCGCAATATCTGCCACCAATTCTTCGTTGGCAGGGTTGATGGTTGGGAATGTGTTTCTTCCGTTGACCCACTTGCCGTTGATGTAGTTTTGGAATTCCATCGCGCTCCTCAATGATGTCATGCTGAGGAGCCGCTTTGCGGCGACGAAGCATCTCTGGCATATCCG
>Ga0247727_10004345_pt1 | contig 30150 bp, 22 predicted proteins | sample WisWelCaveWW1625_FD_202498 | JGI IMG/M metagenome (GOLD analysis project Ga0247727, IMG submission 202498) | Biofilm microbial communities from Wishing Well Cave, Virginia, United States - WW16-25 | ecosystem: Environmental > Aquatic > Deep subsurface > Groundwater > Cave microbial mat | place...
GAGAGCTTCGGTCAGTTGGCGACCTACGAAGTTCGGGAATAGTGCGATCTGCGCCTCGCGCCGGAGGAATCAGTGACGATTTCATCGCGCACGCCCGACGGATCAGCGCACCACTGTCCGATCTGCCGCGGCGAGGTCGTGGTCAATCCTTCCGAGGTCGCTGGCGACACCGCTGATGCCCCGTGCCCCCGATGCGGACATCTGCTGCGTTGGGTTCGCCGGCATCTCGCCGAATCGCTTGGTCTCAATCTGAAAGACGTAGTCGCCCGCGCAGATTTCGTCAATGACCTCGGCGCCGATTCGCTCGACATGGCCGAACTCGTCACGGAACTCGAAGAGGAATTCGATATCACGATTTCGGATGAGGACGCTCTGGGAATCCGAACGGTCGAGGAAGCGATTCGCTACATCAGCAGACGGCTCAGCGACGACTGGGTTCCGGACGACAGCTACTAAGAGCGAATGCGCCCGTCGTGGAGCGCCGTCGCGACGAGGGCACCCGAGACGCCGAGCGCCGCCAACCGGCCAAGGTCGTCGGTGTCGCGTATGCCGCCGCCGGCGACGATTTGAAGTGTCGGGTGCCGGGCAATCAGTCTGCCACATAGCTGTTCCGTTCCCGTGCCGCGACGTTCGCCGACATGGGCCAAGTCGAGAACCACCAGCCGAGTCACGCCCTGAGCGATTACCGAGGAAACGATTCCTTCAGCGCTCGCGTCCGGCCACGACGCCACGTTGCCCAGCGGCAGACCGTTCTTTAGATCAAGACTGAACCAAATCGAATCGGGGCCGAGTTCATCGACGACTTCGCCGATCAGCGACGGACCTCCGACAGTTTCCAATCCGATCACGATGCCGCTCACGCCCGAGGCTTGCACTGACCGCGCGGTTGCCACGTCGCGCACGCCCGCGTCCACCATCAGTGCAAGCTCCAAGGCGCCGAGCGTGTGGTAAACGTCCCACGCCGGCTCGTGGCCCGCGATGGCGTCGAGGTCAGCGACGTAGAGTTCGTGCAGTCCGAGTTGATCTCGGAATGCACGGGCGACGATTTCCGGCCGCGACGACGCGACGAGCTGGCTCTGAACCGGCAGGTACTCTTCGCGCCGGCCGCCGACTGCATGGACGACGTGGCCGCCTTTCAGGTCCATCACTGGAATGATTCGCATGGCCGGACATTCTACGAGATGGTTGCGGCTAGGGCACCCACCGAGGGCAGTGCTGCCCGGCGATGATCGCCCATCGGGTCTGGGTGCTGCTCATGGCCGATTGAGATCACGCCGCCGGCTTTGGTACAACCGGCTCATGCGAGTTTTTGTCTACGAATATATCTGTGGTGGCGGGCTCGCGGGTCGGCCGCTTCCTGAGTCGCTCGCCCGCGAGGGCTGGGCCATGCTCGCGAGCATAGTCGAGGATTTCGCGCGGGTCGAGGACTGTGAGGTGGTAACGACGCTGGATGAGCGGCTGATCGATCGCAGCCTGCCGGCACGTGACGTCGTGCGGACGCGCGGCGACGATGCTCCGACGTTTCGCCAGTTGGCCGCCGAATCCGATTGGACGCTAGTCGTCGCGCCGGAATTCGATCACATCTTGTTTGATCGAACGCGGTGGGTTGAAGAATGCGGAGGTCGGTTGTTGGGACCGACGTCCTTGAGCGTTTCGATAACTGCCGACAAGCTCACTTGCGAACGGCAGCTTCGAGAGGCTGCCGTGCCGACGCCGCAGTCGCTTTGCGTGTCGTTGGAAGAACTACGTGTCCGTCGCCGTCGGGACTTCCACGTTTCATATGTGCTCAAACCTCGCGACGGAGCCGGATCGCAATGCATCTTCCTGGTTCGCGATCGCGAGACGTTGATCGACGTGATAGACACTTGGACTACTGAGAACGGTCCCGCGACGGCGCTGGTGCAGCCGTTTGTGCCGGGCCTGGCTGTCAGCATCGCGCTGCTGGTGGGACCGACTGAGACCACGCCGCTCGTGCCGGCTCGCCAAATTCTGTCCGACGATGGCCGCTTGCGCTACCTCGGCGGCGAGTTGCCGCTGCCTCTGGAGCTTGCCGAGCGTGCTCGGCACCTTGGCCTTCGTGCCTGCGGCGCGATTCCCGGCCTGCGCGGCTATGTCGGCGTCGATTTGGTGCTCGGTGATCGGAATGCCGACGATGTCGTCATCGAGATCAATCCGCGGCTGACGACGTCGTACGTGGGTCTGCGAGCCTACTGCCGGGCGAACCTCGCCGCACTCATGATTGCCTGCGTGAGCGGCTCAACTCTGCCGCCGATTCGCTGGCAGCGCGGCAGGATTTGCTTCCGGGCCGACGGATCTTTAGCATAGCCGAACGAATTGCACTCACCGAACCGCGCGAGGATCGACACCATGGACCTGATGAGCACCATCGCCGGATCACTTCTCGAAAACTTCTTCCCCGCCGGCTGGGATCTGAAAAAGATTGACGCGCTGGCGAGCCTGCCGCCGGAGAAAGTCACGGAGCGGCAGCCGTGGTGGCACGCGCGGTTCGAGCCGGTCGTGTGCGAGACGGTCGGCGACTTCGACGTGATGCTCGGCCACGAGATCGCGCTGACGATTTGCGAGGCGCGGGAGGCCGGCCGGAAGCAGATTCTGATTTTGCCCGTCGGGCCGATGGGCATGTACCGCTGGGCGGTGTATTTCTTGAAAGAGTGGGACGTGCCGTGCGATCACGTCTGGGGCTTCAACATGGACGAATGGTCGGACCGCGACGGCAACACGCTGCCGGCGACGAACACCGGTGCGTTTCAGAATGCGATGGAACAAGCGTTCTACGGCCCGCTCGGTGCGAACACGATCCCGGCGAGCCAGCGACTCTTCGCGACGAAAGAACTGCTGCCAACGTACGCCGATCGAATCGCCGACTTGAAAAAGGGCGGCGCCCAACTCGCAGTGATCTTCGGCATCGGCCGCGTCTGCCACATCGCATTTTGGGAGCCGCACTTCGCCGCCGAATTCTCCAGCGACGACGACTGGCGCAAACAAACGCACCGGCTCGGCGCGAAGTTGCACCCGCTCACGATCGAGCAAAACGCGATCACCAGTTTCAAGAGCCGCACGACGCTGGTGCCCGCGTTCGCGAACACGATCGGCCCCGGCATCTTCCTCGCCGCGGACAAGATCATCGGCGGCTGCGACGGCACACTCGGCCGCGGCATGCAGTGGCAGGGCCTGTCGCTCTGGATGACGCTGCGCTACGGCCCGAACCGCTGGGTCCCGTCCAGCTTCATGCCGACCCAGCCCGGCCGGCTGTTCTTCCTGCGCGAACTCGCCGGACCGCTCGTGGCGGAGTGCAATTGAGGATTTGCTGTTGAGCTAAACGAGCACCGCCATGGTTCGAGTCCTTGCCCTTGACATTGGCGGCGCGACCCTGAAGGCCGCCCATTCGGATGGGTCGGCTCGTGCAACTTCATTCGAAGTCTGGCGACGGCCGCGCGAATTGGCCGGCGCGACGACCCAACTCGTCCGGCTCATGCCGCCGTTCGACCTGCTCGCCGTGACGATGACCGCGGAGTTGTGCGACTGCTTCGAATCGAAAGCCGCGGGAGTTCATGCCGTGCTCGACGCGGTCGAAGCGGCGGCCGGACTCGCGCGGCCGATGCCGGTTCGGGTGTGGCTCACGGACGGCCGCTTGGTGATGCCGGCGGACGCGCGGTCCGAGCCGCTCAAGACGGCCGCGGCGAACTGGCTCGCGCTGGCCACGTGGGCCGGCCGGCTGTATCCAGACGGCAACGCGCTCGTCATCGACGTCGGCTCGACGACGACCGACGTCATTCCGCTGCGCGACGGCGTGCCGGTGCCGGTAGGGCGGACCGATCTGGATCGGCTGGCGAGCGGCGAGCTGGTGTATAGCGGCGTGCGGCGTACTCCGCTGTTCGCGTTCACGCCGCTCGTCCACGTTGCCGGACGCGGCAGGCGGCTGGCGGCGGAATTGTTTGCGACGACCGAGGACGTGTACCTGCGGCGCGGCGATTTGCCCGCGCGACCGACTGCCAGCGACACGGCCGACGGCCGGCCCGCCACACCGGAACGGGCCGCAGCTCGAATCGCACGCGTCGTCTGCGCCGACCGCACGATGCTCAGCGACGCCGACATCGATCAACTTGCCGAACAGTTCGCCGCGGCACAGCTCGCGACGCTGGCCACGGCTGCCCGCCAAGTCGCTGATCGGCTCGGCCGGCAACTGCGCACGATCATCGTGGCCGGCAGCGGCGAATTTCTCGCCCGCCGGGTCGCCGCGAAACTCGGATTCGAGGCGACGGAGATCATCTCCCTCGCCGACCGGTTCGGGCCTGCCGTCTCATCCACCGCGTGCGCCTTCGCGCTCGCCCAGCTCGCTCGTGAACTTGAATCGGACCTCTCACCCCTCACCCTTCACCCTTCACCCCTCACCCTTCACCCCTCGCCCCGATGCGTCGTTGTGAAAGTCGGTGGCAGCCTGCTCGACATGCCGAACTTGGGGCCGCAGATTGCGCGCAGACTAGCCGAGTTGCACACGAGGCGTGTGATCGTGCTGGTCGGGGGTGGCCGGGCCGCGGACGTGGTTCGCGAGCGTAGCCGGCTCGACCGGCTCGGCGACGACCGAGCACATTGGCTGGCCGTTCGAGCGATGCAGTTCAACAGTTTCGTGATCGAAGCCGCGCTGCCAGGCTCGCGCGTCGTGTCCGATCTGGCCGCCTGTCAGGCCGCATGGGATTGCGGCGACATTCCGATCCTGGACCCGCTTGCTTTCCTGTTGGCTGAGGAGTCGAGCAGCCTCGCGCCGCTGCCCCACTCGTGGTCCGTCACGTCCGACTCGATCGCAGCCCGTGTCGCGCGAGCGACTTGCGGAGAATTGCTGCTACTGAAGTCGGTCCCGTGGCCTGCGAACGAACCAATCGACGCCGGCGTGCGATCGGGAGTCGTGGACGGGCATTTCGCGGCCGAAGTGAATCGCGATCCGCCGGTCACGTTTAGAATTGAGAATCTGCGGATTCTCCCGTGAGCCTCAATCCGTCGCCGTTGGACCTCACCCAGTCGTCCGTGAGCCTCACCAATTCGGCCGTAACTCTCACGTAGTGAACATGATACGAGCCAATCCATCCGTGAGCCTAATCCGGTCTCACGTGAGTTGAATCTGGCCGTCCGTGAGTCTAAATTTTTCGTCCGTTAGTCGAATCAAGTCGCCCGTTAGTTGATTCTTGTCGCCCGTTACTCGCGCATTGTCGCCCGTTACTCGCGTCTTGTCGACCGTTACTCGCATCTTGTCGCCCGTTACTAGCATCTTGTCACAAGTTAGTATCAAAAATATCATAAATCGATCAGAAATATCAGTTTTTTAATTGAACGAATCTGATATACTGATTAAAAGTTGCCTGTTATATACATACTAGACTAGCGATTTAATCAACGCAATCAATCTATCTTCTCAAATCTTACGCGTCTTGATTAGCGGGTAGATCATGGATCTAAAGTCTTCAAAAGGCACGCCACACGACTCACGGGACTCCCCAGCCGGATGGATATCCAGCCTCTAAGATGGCAATGTACGCCCCTGAAGTCCACAAGATTCGTGGCCCCAGCCGCATTTGCCGCGTCCACCCGGACGGGCGGTCGCCTCGCTTGACGGGTATGTACCGCCCGATTGGCGGCATCGGTGAGAATGTTGCGGGCCACAAGGGGCCGAGCTACCGGTGAAGTGGAGTTTGACGAACCGCTAGGCCTCAAACACGCGAAGCTCCAGTAGTGGTACAGATCGGCGAGCGGGGGGCGTCAGCCCCCTGATAGTCGGCGAAGAATCAGGGGCTTCACAGCCCCCGCTCGCCAAACTGTACCACCGAAGCTCCATTCCCGTTCACCTGAGTACAGGGTGCAGGGAAAGGGGACGCCGACGTGCGGTCGCATCGCCTGTTTGAGGACTAGTCTCGCCACAGCCAACGCAGCGACTCCGGCAGGATCGCGCCGCCGTGCTTACCATTGTGGCCGCCGGTGCCGTACTCGAAACGGTAGTCGTACTTGGCGAACTTGAGCGACGCGGCCATCTCCTGATTTGCGAGCGGCCAGTTGCCGTGCTCGTTGTCGAGGTCGGCGGAGCCGTCTTGCATGAAGATGCGAATCGGTTTCGGCGGCGTCTTGCGAATCTGCGCGTGGTAGACGTGCCCGCCGCGGATGTTCGTGAAGCTGCCCACGTGACTGAGCACCTTCGAGAATGCATCGGGCCGCTGCCACGCGACCGTCCACGCGCAGATGCCGCCGGAGCTGATGCCGCAGATCGCCCGGCCGCCGGCGTCCTTCGTGAGGTTGTACTCCTTGCCGACCGCGGGCAGGATCTCGTCGAGCAGCAGCCGCGCGTATTGATCCGACAGCGTGTCGTACTCGAAGCTGCGATTCGGCCGCGGCTTGTCGTCGGGCTTCTCCGGTGGGAACACGCCGGGGTTGACGAAGATGCCGATCGTCACCGGCATCTCTTTCTTGTGAATCAAATTGTCGAACACGATCGGTACGCGGAACTGGCCGGTTTCGTTGACGTAGTTGCCGCCGTCCTGAAAGACCATGACGCACGCGGGCTTCGCCTTGTCGTATTGCGCGGGCACGTACACCCAGTAGTCGCGCGTCGTGCCTTCGAAGACTTTACTCGTCCACGAGTGCTTCGTCACCTCGCCACGCGGCACGCCCTCTTGCCGCTGCGAGTCGGGGCCGAGTTGGTAATCGTCCTGAGCGACGGTAAGCTGTGCGGTGCAGGAAATGGCGAAGCAGACGACGAGTCGCGGCAGTTGGGTCATGGTGATTCCTTTTGAATGCGTGGTGGATTGAGTCGCAACAGCAGCGTGCGGCCCTCAGCGTACTGACGCCGCCGTGCGTTCGCAAGCAAGGCGGTTTCGCTAACAACGAGGTGAAACATGAAGCGTCGTCACGGGGCGGGCATCGTCGGCTGGCTGTGTTGCGTTGTCATGGCGGTGCAGGCCGATGCCGCCGAGTCGGTGCGGATCGTTACGCTCGGCGACTCGATCACGAAGGGCGTGCGGCCGGGCGTGACGGCGGACGAGACGTTTTCCGCGTATCTGCAGGCCGAGCTGCGAAAGCAGGGCGTCGATTGCGAGGTGACGAACTCCGGCGTCGGCAGCGAGCGGACCGATCTGGCACTCAAGCGACTCGCGAAGGACGTCATCGCACTCAAGCCGCGCGTCGTCACGATCATGTACGGCACGAATGACGCCTATGTGGACCAAGGCCAGAAGGAGCCGCGGCTCACGCGCAGCCAATTCCGCGACAACCTCCGGCAACTCGTGGCAGAGCTGCGTAAGGCCGGCGTCGAGCCGATCCTCATGACCGCGCCGCGCTGGGGCGACAAGTCGCCGCCGGACGGAGCGGGCGATCATCCCAACGTGCGGCTGGAACAATACGTCGAAGTGTGCCGCGAGGTCGCGCGCGAAACGAAGACGCCGCTCGTGGATAACTTCGATCACTGGTCGAAGAAGAACGCGACGGGCTTCGACATCGGCCAGTGGACCACGGACCAATATCACCCCAATCCGGCCGGACACAAAGTCATCGCCGACACGATGCTGCCCGCCGTGCAGCGCGCGCTGGCGAGCGAGGGGCGTCAGCCCCCTGATGCCGCGAAGAATCAGGGGGCTGACGCCCCCCGCTCGCCCACCAACAAACGAGCGGACGAAGACGAATTGCGTGTCCTGCGCGACGGCGTCGGTCCCGCGGAGCCGAGCAAGATGTTGTACTCGTTCCTCGTCGCCGAGGCTGGCAAACATTTCGATCGTCGCCGTGCGGCGGTTGCCGAGTTGAAGACGCCCGAAGACGTCGAGCGCCGGCAGCGCGAGCTGCGGGCGAAGTTCATCGAATCGCTCGGCGGATTCCCGAAGCGGACGCCGCTCAATCCGCGAGTCGCCGGCACGCTCCGCGGCGACGGCTTCCGCGCCGAGAAGGTCATCTACGAGAGCCGGCCGAATCACCACGTGACCGCCGCGCTGTACTTGCCCGACGGCAAGCCGCCGTTCCCCGGCGTGCTCGTGCCGTGCGGGCACAGCGCGAACGGCAAAGCGGCCGAGGCGTATCAGCGCGCCTGCATCCTGCTCGCGAAGAACGGACTGGCCGCGCTGTGCTACGACCCGATCGGACAGGGCGAGCGCTCGCAATTGCTGAACGCCGACGGCAAACCGCTCATCGCCGGCAGCACAACCGAACACTCGCTGGTCGGCGTCGGCGCTCTGCTGGTCGGCCGGCAAACGGCGAGCTACCGCATCTGGGACGGAATCCGCTCGCTCGACTATCTGGCGAGCCGCCCTGACATCGACGCCACGCGACTCGGCTGCACCGGCAATTCCGGCGGCGGCACGCTCACGGCGTACCTCATGGCCCTCGACGACCGCATCGTCGCCGCGGCCCCGTCGTGCTACATCACGTCGCTCGAACGACTCTTCGCCACGATCGGCCCGCAAGACGCCGAGCAGAACATCACCGGCCAGGTCGCCTTCGGCATGGAACACGCCGACTACGTCACCATGCGTGCCCCGCGCCCGACGCTTATCTGCGTCGGCACTCAAGACTTCTTCGACATCACCGGCGCCTGGACCACGTTCCGCGAGGCCAAGCTCACCTACGGCCTGCTCGGCCACGGCGAGCGCGTCGATCTCTTCGAGTACAACGACAAGCACGGTTTTTCCCGCCCGCGCCGCGAAGCCGCGATGCGCTGGATGCGCCGCTGGCTGCTCGGCAAAGATGATGCACCGGTCGAGACGGACTTCCCGATCTTCACGGACGAGGAGCTGCAATGCACGAAGTCCGGCCAAGTACTCGCCGACTTGAAAGGCAAGTCCGTATTCGAGTTCAACGCGGAGCGATCGCAAGAACTGTCCCGTGAGCGGGCGAAGCATGCCGCGCCGCGCAACCGGGATGAACTGCGGCAAACCGTTCGGCGGCTCCTTGCCGTGCCGTCCGAAATCCCCGCCGCGCAGTGTCGCGAACTCGACACGGTGAAACGCGACGGCTACACGATTACGAAACTCATCTTCGGGACCGAGCGTGGCATCGTCGTGCCCGCGCTCGCCTTCAGCGCGCACGAATCATCCAGCCCGCGAGGCTCGACTGTCGTTTACCTGCACGGCGACGGCAAATCCGCCGACGCCGCTCCCGGCGGCTCGATCGAAAAGCTCGGCCGATCCGGATTCCCAGTGCTTGCCCTCGATCTGCGCGGAATGGGTGAAACCGCGCCCGGCAAGCCATCCTCCACCGGCCGAAACTACTTCGGCGTGGACAACAAGGAATTGTTTCTCTCGCTCCACGTCGCCCGGCCGCTGCTCGGACAGCGTGTGCTCGACGTGCTCGCTATCCTCAAGTCGCAGCCCACACCGGCGCCGCACGGCTACCAGATCATCGGAGTCGGCTCAGCCGGTCCGATCGCACTGCACGTCGCGGCACTCGACGAGCGAATCAAGCGAGTTGAACTGCAGCACTCGATCGTCTCATGGTCGGCCGTGGTTGAATCGCCCATCAGCGTCAACCAACTCGCTAACGTGATCCCCGCGGCGCTCGCAAGCTACGATCTGCCCGACCTGTCCGGCCTGATCGCGCCGCGCGAACTAGTCCCGTGAGATATTGGGCCGGCGTTCAGTCCAGGTAGATGAACTCGTTCAAGTTGAAGATTGCGAGGCAGAGATTGACCAGAGCTTCCGCTGAGGCCGGCGTCACGCCGTCGGGCAGCGGGTCGCGCGGCAACGCACCCAGATCGGCGAACCGTGACTGCAAGATTCGCCGATGCGATTGTTCCTTCAAAAAGCTCGCGGCCACGGCGAGTTCGTTCGATGTCGGCGGGCGACTGAGCGCGCGGCGGTAAGCGAGATCGATCTGAGTGGTCGCGTCGGCTGCGGCCTGCTTCAGCACGAACTTGGAGAGGTCGTGTGCGGCGTCATACGAGAACTGTGAATTGAACAGCGTGAGGCTTTGCGGGGCCGTGGTCGAGCGTGGTCGCTGCGGACAGCTTGCGTTGGTATCGGGCCGGTCAAAGACGTCGAAGAGCGGGTAGCGCAAGTTGCGGCGGACGAAGATGTAGATCGAGCGGCGGCGGTGGTCTTCTTCGTCGGGCGTGACAGTCCACTGGTTCTTGAGCAGCGTGGCGACGAGTTCGTCGGGCAGCGGCGGGCGGACACCGGGACCGCCGCGACGCGGGCTGAGTCGGTCGGCGGAGGCAAGCATCGCGTCGCGAATCGATTCGCCGTCGAGCCGCAGGCGATTCATGCGGGCGAGCAGGCGATTTTCGGGATCGACCTCGCGCGACTTCTTCCAACTTTCAATCGCTGCGGCTCGCTGCTCCGCGGTCCAGCCTGGCTCAGTTGGCCGCGACGCTTGCATGTACGTCGCCGAGGTGAGGATGAGTTTGTGCAGCCGTTTCAAGCTCCAGCCGAGGCCCGGCCGGCCGTCCGCGTCGAGTTGATCGACCGGACGGGTGAATTCGGTCGCGAGCCAGTCGAGCAACTCGGGGTGCGAGGGCGGTTCGCCCATCTTGCCGAAGTCGCTCGCCGTGCGAACCAGTCCGTGGCCGAAGTGGAATTGCCAGACGCGATTCACGATCACGCGCGTGGTCAGCTGGTGGTCGGGCCGCGTGAGCCAGTTGGCCAGTGCCGCGCGCCGGCCGCTCGACGGGGCGACGGATTCGCGAATCTCGACCGGTGCGTTCCACGGATTCGCGATCGCGGGAAACGCCGGCGTCACGCGCGGGCCGGGCTGGCGGAAATCGCCGCGCAGCATTATGTGGCTCAGCCGCGGCGTACCGCCCTTCTCGCGCATCACGCGTCCCATCGCGAGCGGCGGCAGCTTGTTGTTGTCGCTCAGCCGCTTTTGTTCGTCGCTCAGACTTTGAAACTGTTCCCGCTCTGTCTCGGACAGCGCCGCGAGCAATTCGTCGCGGCCAATCTTCACCTGTGGGTCCTTGTTCAATCGCTCGTGCGCCACGGCGTCGAACTTCTTGAGTTCTTTCTCGATCCGCTCGCGCTCCACTTTGAGCGGCGACTCCAGCCGTTCGCGTTCGGCCAATTCTTCCGGCGTCGCCAGCGGCGCCTCGTCGAAGAACTCCGCAGGCTCGAAGAACGCCCGCAGCCGGTAGAAGTCCGCCATCGAAATCGGATCGAACTTGTGATCGTGGCATTGCGAACAGCCGAGTTGCAGTCCGAGGAACACCGACCCGACCGTGGCGGTCATTTCGTTGAGCACCGTGTGCCGCCGCTCATCTTGCAAGTTGATGTCCGGCATGTCGGGCCCGCAGAGCAGGAATCCGGTGGCGATCGCGCCTCGAGAAGAGTTTTCCAACGCAAAGGCGCCAAGGCGCAAAGGCGCGGAGGTGGGAGTGCTTGTTTCTGAGTCATCATTGCGACTTTGCGACTTTGCGACTTTGCGTTTCAAAGTATTGCCAATTTCGTCCCCCGCAATCTGCATTCGCACGAACTCGTCGTACGGCAAGTCCGCGTTCAGCGCGTCGATCACCCAATCGCGATACCGCCACGCATTCGGCCGAACGAGGTCGTGCTCGAACCCGTCGGTCTCCGCGAACCGCGCGATGTCGAGCCAATGCTGCGCCCACCGCTCGCCGTACGCCGGTGACGCGAGCAGCCGATCGATCAGTTTCTCGTACGCATCCGGCGACTGGTCGCGCGCGAACGTCTCGACTTCCTCCAGCGTCGGCGGCAGGCCAGTCAGGTCAAATGGTACGCGACGGATCAAGGTCGCGCGAGATGCTGGCGGCAACGATTTCAAGCCCGCCGCTTCGAGGCGCTTGAGGATGAACCGGTCGATAGCGTTTTGCGCCGGCGCCGTTTCGGCGACTACGGGAGGCTCCGGTCGAGTGAGCGGTCGAAACGCCCAATGCTCGCGTGGCTCGTCGCGCCACGGCGCCGGAGCGGCTTCCGCTGTTGGCGCGTCGGGAATTCGGCCGCACGGAAGAACCGCAAGTATCATGGGAAGCAGCAGCCCATGCTGAGTCATTTCATGCGTCTCCATCTTTTGAGCGCGTCTGGCCGGGGCGGCGCTCCAGTGGTTTTTCGGCATCGGGTCATCGCAGCAGGCCCGCAGCAGTAACTACGCCGGCTTCGGCCCCGGCGCGAGGATTGCGAGCACGATCAATCGCTCGCTCCCGGTGTTGCGAATTCCGTGTGGCACGCCATCGGGCGCCACGAGCATGATTCCAGCCTGCATTGGAATCTCGCGGCCCTCGAGCAGAAATAATCCGCAGCCCGACAGCACCTGATAGACCTTGTCCATGCCGGCGTGTGCGTGCAGTTTGTGCTCTTGGCCGGGCTCGAAGCAATTCAGGCCGACCATGATTCGGTCGGAACGAAAGATGGTGGTCTTGCCCATTCTTGTTGGGTCAAACACGGCGAGATCTTGCGGGCGAATCGCGGTGGGGTGGATCATGGCCTACCTCGTTGGTTCAACTTGGGGCGAGATTATTGAAGACCAAACGGGGCGGAACTGCAACATCGCGTTCGTTGATCTCGACTACGAATTGAGGTCGAGGTCAGCGAACGACGAGGGCACGCGAATTGACGACGTGCGGCGCACGCAGAATCGAACGAAGTCGCCGCGATCAATTGGCCGTGCGTCGAAACGTCCGGTCGAACCACGATTGCTTCATGATGTACTTCGGCTCGCCGGTCGAGCCGTCGGACGTCTTCGAAGCCGATGCTTCTTTGTCGGTCGATCGCGCGGGCCGGCTCGGTTTCTTCGTGTCGGACCAGCCGAGCAGGTTGGGCATAGCCGCGTCGTCGGTGGATTTGCCGGGATTGTCGGAGATGCGGCGGAGACGCGTGATCATTAGCGACGGATCGGGCGTCGAGTCTAATTCGAGTCGGCCGGGCAGATTGTGCTGCTTGTCGGCGGTCACGAGCATGCTGATGATTTCCGGATAGGTCGCGCCGCCGCGCACCGCGCTCTGAATGACTTCGCCGAGTTGCAGGTTGCAGGAAATCTGCTGCTTCTCGTAGCCCGGATTGAATCGCGTCATGACGAGTAGCGGGGCGCGGTCGCTGCCTTGCACGAGAATCTGCCGGCCGGCCCAGAGCAACAGCGGCGTCTCCAACTTCACGTCGTTGCCGAAGATGACGATCTCCGACCGGTTGCGGCTGGAGACGTGAACGAGCGGCGTGCCCTTGGACGGGATTTGGTGCAGATAGAGCCGATCGTTCACGTTCGTGCCGGCGATTGCCGAATCGTCCGGAGCAATCTCGCGGAGCGCGCGAAAGGCACCGTAGCGTAGCTCGACGCTCTCCGAGTCGCTCATCAGCTTCGTCAATTCGATGCGCGAGATTGGTTCATCGAGGGCGCTCAGCGCGGTGAGCGCGTGAGCGCGGTATTCCGGGATCTGCCGGGCGGTCTCGGCGAGTGGTGCGGCACTGGCGGTGTCACCCAGATAGGCCAGTGCCTCGGCCGCGAAGAATCGCACGTCGGGATCGCTGCTCTGCAGTCCGGCTTTGATTGTATCGATCGCGCGCGTGCCGATCCCTTCGAGGCGCAGCGCCGACAGCCGCGCGGTGGACGGGCTGAGCAGTTGCTCGCCCCAGCGGGCCATGCGTTCGGCCTCCTCCTCGCCGCTCTGCGTGAGTGGCATGTAGCGGATGACTTCGAGATACCGCGCGATGTTCTCGCGGTAGCGCACGGGGATTTTCAGCGCGACCTGTTGGCCGTTTTTCGGCTCGGCCACGGGCTTGCCGTCGCGGGTGCGGGCGGGGAATCGCTGGTTGATTCGGCCGCCGATCTGAGTGGTCCACCGTGCGGTGCGGTCGTTTTGCGTGACGAGGAAGAAGTCGCGGTCTTCACGCGCGACGCCGCCGCCGAGCACGCGGCCGCGCCGCAGGTCGGCCGGATTCGCCGTCTCGGCATCAACGCCGCCGGCCACGAGCACGGGCCCTTCCGCACGGGCGCGCACGTGGCCCGGCAATTTCTCGCCGCCACGCAGCGACGCGACCTCGTACAACCACGCCTCGAGCAGCCAGCCGCCTTGCAAGCTTTTCGTCGTGTCGCGGTCCGGCGCCTCCACTTCCACATCGAACGTGTCACCCTTGTGCGGCCGTATTTCGCGGTCCGGGTCGGCTCGCTTCGACTTCAACTCGGATTTGCACCAACAGCCGGCCGACTTGCAACTCCGCACGGCTGGTGGAACCCGCGCGCGTACGCGAACCAGGGCGGTGTTCGGCGAGCGCAAGACCTCCTCCGGCATGGTCACGCCGCGCTTCTGCATGTCCGCCAGTAGCTCCGACCGCCCCGCACTTGGCACCGGGTCGCTGCCCGTGCCGTTGAGATTGACGATCAGTCCAAACCCTTCACAGTAATCCGATTGGAGGCCGTCCGCCCCCGCGATGTCGCCAATCGTGCGCGGTTCTTTCGCCTTGCCGTCGTTTTCCTTGGCCTTCTTGTCCCCGGCCTCAGTCGCGGAAATCCCCAGGCCGATCATGCCCGCGGCGACGACGAACAGCGCGGCGGAAAGCCAGCGAGAGCCGAATACGAAAGAGTTGCGATCGCGCATGACTGGTCCTCTGTTCCGAAGATGGTGCGGAAAAGCGGGCCAAAAATAGGCGGAGTGGCGAAATCGGTCAAGGGCGGATCGGCTGTAGAGCGCGAGACGCCGTGCGCCCCTTCGGATGGAATTGCGGTTGCCTGTGCGCCACGGCTCAAGAAGTCGCGTGATCAGAACGCGATCGATAGCCCAAGTCGCACCAAGCGATGGTCCGACTCGTCCGTGAGGCCGAAGTTGTAGCTGAAATCAAGGGCGCACTGTTTCGATAGGAACCAAATGGCTCCCGGGCCAGTCAACACTTCGGCATTGCCTCCAGTGCCCGACGGAAAGTTCGTCAAGCCATGGAAGAAAGTGGTGAAGCTGTCGTTCCATTCATGGCCGAGCGACCAAAGGAAACTGCCCTGAAGGAAGCGGTCGCCCGCGTCGTCGTGCGCACCGGTGAGGCCGGCGTTCCATTCAAAATACGAATCGCACGGCAGTGTGTGATCGAAGTTGAAGAATATGGTCGGGACCGCGGTGCCGTCGTCAAAGCCAGCCGATGCCGTCGGGGCCGTCACCTGAGCGATGATGCCGAACGCCGGAATGCCGCACTCCTCGATTTCGTCCCAGATGTGTTGCTTGAATCCAATGGTCAGCGGGCCGAAACCGGTCGTCGATTCGTTCGGACCGTTTTCGTGGATCAAACCAGGCGACGCAACGCGCAGCTCGAAATCTTCCCAAAGCCCGATACGGAGCAAGGTCGCCGTGAAGTAGTCACGCACGCGAGGGCCTTTCGAGCTGGTGTAGGTCAACGAAGTCTCAAGATAGGCGACGCCCGGCGGAACGGCGAATGCGCTATCAGGCAAGTCCGCACTGTCAGGTCCTGGCTCGCTGATGTCAGGGCCAGCAATTTCGTTGGCTGGTTCGGCGACTGGCTCCGGCTGCACGGCGGCAAGATCAATCGGCCGCAACAAGCCGGCCTGTTGAATCGGCTCGGTTCGTTTCGTCGATGGAGTGGTCGTGAGTGGATTCACGGCAAGCATGCGGGGCTGTTCAACGGTAAATTGGCATTCCACGGCCGTCCGCACGTCCGAATCCTGGCTCTGCAGGCTCGCATGAGCGTGCTGAACGGAAACGAATCCGCACGCAACCAGCAACGCAATCCTTTGCGATGATCTAGCCACAGTCTTCCCTCGGCAAATAGCCCCGAAAAATAAGCGATGCTACCGTCGCGATTGTTGCACAAACACTTATCATCGTTTTCGGCGAAAACGGCCTACGTCTTTAATGACGACGTAGCGGTACGTTCGGAACCCGATCTGGGAGCGTCGGTGCTCAGTCGGTCGGCAGTCGGTTCGCATCCAGCATTCACTCCAAAAAGGTGGCTTTGGACAAAAATGGTGCCAGAATGGCAGTCGAATTTGCGGTACGGGTCAGCAGGGTCGCCGAGAAATGTGCGAAAATGTCTATTTGATGTAACATGTTCAAAAAATTAGACTTTTGTTCATGCCACGATCGTGGCAACTCCAAAACGCTTGCGTTTGAACCTCCCACGATCGTGGCAACTCCAAAACGCTCGCGTTTGGACCTCCCACGATCGTGGCAACTCCAAATCGCTTGCGTTTGGACCTCCCACGATCGTGGCAACTCTAAAACGCTCGCGTTTGAACCTCCCACGATCGTGGCAACTCCAAAACGCTTGCGTTTGAGCCTCCCACGATCGTGGCAACTCCAAAACGCTTGCGTTTGAACCTCCCACGATCGTGGCATCTCCAAAACGCTTGCGTTTGGACTTCGTCCGCGTGGACCAGCTCCGAAACGCTCCGTTTTTGAGTCGGATGGAACCCTGCGCCAGCTTGGATCTTGGCCCAAGTGAGCGTCTGTTGTAAAACGGGCGTCGTTCGCCAGGACACATCTTGGGATCGAACGGAATCGGTTTGACGGAACCAACGGATCGCGGAATCATTTGACATCGTCGCTATTCAGTAGAGCAGGAGCGGCATCATGCAACTGACTGTCAGAGAAGTGGCCACGCTGTTTCACGTTTCCGAACGCAAGGTCCGCGGCTGGATCAAGGACGCGGGCCTGCCAGCGTATCGCGTGAATGAGACGCATCGGTTCAATCGCGCGGAGTTGCTGGAGTGGGCCACGTCGCGACAGCTCGAAGTGCCGCCGGACCTGTTTCACAACGGCGACGACGAGGCACCGCCCGCGAGCCTGGCCGACGCGCTGGCCGAAGGCGGCATCTTTCACGGAGTCGGCGGGACAAACAAGGAATCGGTGCTGCACGCGGTTGTCGATGCGATGCAACTGCCGGCGCATTTGAATCGCGAGTTGCTGCTCCGCGTGCTGCTCGCGCGCGAGGCGCTCGGTTCGACCGGCTTCGGCGATGGCATCGCGATCCCGCATCCGCGCAACCCCATCGTGTTGCACGTCGAGAAGCCCGAAGTGTGCCTGTGCTTCCTGGCGAACCCGGTGGAATTCGCCGCGATGGACGGCAAGCCGGTACACACGCTGTTCACGCTCGTGAGCCCGACGGTTCGAGATCACCTGCACCTGTTGTCGCGACTGGCGTTCTCACTGCGCGACCCGGGATTCAAAACGGCTGTCGCGCGGCGCGAGACTAACGAGGAAATCCTCCGTCTGGTGCGGCGGGTCGAATCGGGTCTCCAGTCAAAAGGAGAAAACGAACGCCCTTTCGTGAGTAGGAAGGCCAAGGAGGTGGCCTGAGAATGGAGTCGTTGCTGCTCGCGGTAGGGATGCTGCTCGGCAGTGGGCTGGTTGCACTTGTCGCGAGTAAGTTTCCGCGCGCATCGTCGGCCGTCGCGTCAGCCGGCGCCGTTTCGGGCTGCGTGATTGGACTCGTGGCGACCGCGCGAGTGCTGCTCGGCGGTTCGGCGGTGTCGGTCCAATTCCACTGGAGCGTCCCCGGCGGTCCGTTCTCGATGGGGATCGACTCGCTGTCGGCGTTTTTCCTGGCGCCGATCTTCGCCTTGTCCGCGCTGGCGGCAATCTACGGCGCGGCGTACTTGCAGTCGTACGCCGCCAGAAAGTCGCTCGGCCCGCCGGCGTTTTTCTTCAACCTGCTAGTGGCCAGCATGGTGCTGGTGGTCATCGCGCGGAACGGCCTCGTGTTCCTCGTGGCTTGGGAGTTGATGTCGCTCGCCGCGTATTTTCTCGTCACGTTCGAGCACGAGAAGGACGACGTGCGTCGGGCCGGTTGGGTGTACCTTGTCGCGACGCATCTCGGCGCCGCGTGCCTGTTCGCGCTGTTCCTGCTGCTGGGCCGGCCGGCCGGCAGCCTGGAATTCGACGGATACCGCCAAGCGACGACGCTCGGCGCCGGCTGGATGGCGACGTTTTCGTTCTCGCGCTCGTCGGCTTCGGGGCCAAAGCGGGATTTGTGCCGTGGCACGTCTGGCTGCCCGAAGCGCATCCAGCCGCGCCGTCGCACGTGTCGGCCGTCATGTCGGGCGTGATGATCAAAACGGGCATCTACGGCATCCTACGCGTGATGACGTTTCTCACGCCCGGCGGCGTGGTGGGGACCGACGCTCATGACGATCGGGCTGGTCGGCGGACTCGTCGGGATTTCGCTCGCGCTCTCGCAACGTGATCTCAAACGGGCACTCGCTTATTCGAGTATCGAAAACGTCGGCCTCGTAGCGCTGGGATTGGGCATCGGCGTGTGGGGCGTCACGAGCGGTCATGCGACGATGGCGGCCCTCGGCTTCGCGGGCGGCCTGTTGCACGTGTGGAATCATGCGCTGATGAAGGGGCTGATGTTCTTCGCGGCCGGTAGCGTGTTGCACGGCACGGGGACGAAAGACATCGAGCGACTGGGCGGCGTGATGAAGCAGATGCCGCGCACGGGCGCGGCGATGATTCTTGGTGCCGTGGCGATCTCCGGCCTGCCGCCGCTCAACGGATTCGTTAGCGAGTGGCTCATGTACATGGGCCTGATGCGTGGCGGCTTGAGCCACGAGGGCGGCACGCGAGCCGTGCTGCTCCTGTCGGTCGGCGCCGTCGCCCTCATCGGCGGACTGGCCCTGGCGTGCTTCGTACGAATCGTTGGCATCGTGCTTCTGGGCGAAGCTCGGAGCGACGACGCGCGCCACGCGCACGAATCGTCGGTGTGGCTCACCGGGCCTATGGCGGTGTTGGCTGTACTGTGCGTGAGCGTCGCGCTGCTTCCGCGGTTTGCTCTGTCGTGCACGCGCGGGGTCATCGAACAGGTGTTCGGGATTTCGCCGGGCGAGTTCGCGGGCATTTTGAATTCGGCCGAATCGCCCGTGGCGACGCTGGGCGCGCTCAACGCCGGTGCTTGGCTGGCTATCGGTTTGGTCGCGGCGGCGCTGGCCGCGTTGCGTCGCGGGACGGTGGAATCGCGCGACGCGACTTGGGGTTGCGGCTACGCCGCGCCGACGCCGCGCATGCAGTACACCGGGTCGTCGTTCGCCGAGTTCCTCGTCGCGCGAGTTTTGCCGAAATCGCTCCGCGCCCGCACGAAGGCAACGTCGCCGGCGGCCCTGTTCCCGGCCGGCGGCGAAATCGCGTCGCAGCATCCCGACCCGCTGAGCGAGCGCGTTTACGAGCCGTTCTTCGCGCCCTGGGCGGACCGGTTCGCCCGGCTCCACTGGCTCCAGCGCGGCAAGATTCAAATCTACCTCTTGTACTTTCTGGTCGTACTCGTGTTGGCGTTCGGCTGGGTGTCGCTTCGTGAATGGTTGAAGTCATGAGTGCACGGCTGGTTCACATGGAATGGTTGGCTGTGATTCACGCGGTCGTTCACGTTCTGGTCGTGCTCGCGATGCCGCCGCTGCTCTTGGGTGTGATCGCCAAGACGAAGGCGGTGTTTGCCGGCCACGTCGGGCCGCCGGTTCTGCAGCCGTACTACGACGTGGTCAAGCTATTGCAAAAAGGCTCCGTGTTCAGCACGACGACTACGTGGATGTTTCTGGCGGGGCCGGTTGTGAGTCTGGCCACGGCGGTTTCGGCCGGCATGCTGATGCCGCTCGGCAGCCACGCCGCGCCGATCTCGTTCGAGGGCGACCTGATCCTCTTCGCGTACCTGCTCGCGCTCGGACGGTTTTTCACGGCGTCGGCGGCGCTCGACACCGGCTCGGCGTTTGAGGGTATGGGAGCTGCGCGCGAGGTGACGTTCGCGTGCCTGGCCGAGCCGGCCGTGTTCTTCGCGCTGCTCGTGTTGGCCAAACTGTCCGATTCGCTTTCGCTGACCGGGATGTTCCGCGAGCCGCTCTTCGCGAAGTGGGACGCGGCGGGGGCATCGCTCGTGCTCGTGACCGTGAGCCTCTTCATCGTGCTCTTGGCCGAGAATTCGCGCATCCCGTTCGATGATCCGAACACGCATCTGGAACTGACGATGATCCACGAGGTGATGGTGCTCGATCACAGCGGCCCGGCGCTGGGCATGATCCTGTACGGCGCGGCGGTCAAGCTGTTTGTACTCAGTGCGTTCGTGCTCCGCGTTGCACTGCCACTCGACACGGGCAACGCCTGGCTTGACTGGCTGCTGTTCCTGCCGGGCATGCTCGTCGTCGCGGTCGTCATCGGCATCGTGGAATCCACGATGGCCCGACTGCGGCTTGTGAACGTCCCCAAAGTGTTGGTCGCCGCGTGCCTGCTCGCGGCGTTCGGTTTGGTGCTCGTGCTCAAGTAGGTTGGGTCTCCGACCCGACCCGTTTGGTCGGCTCAGAGAGCCAACCTACGGCTCCGGTTCGCCTACGCTTGAGAGGTTGAATCATGGCTGAATGGCTTGATCCGCTTGCGGTCGTCGTGGTGCTGCTGAATTTCGTGGCGCTCGGTGCGAGTCACCTGCGCACGGTGATCCGTGCGGTGGCGGTTCAGGGCGTGCTGCTCGGCATCATGATGCTGCTGGCACACGGCGGCATCAGCGTCCCGCTCTGCCTGGTCGCGTCGGCGGCGATTGTGCTCAAGGGCGTCGTCATCCCGCGCGTGTTGTTCCACGCGATCCGCGAAGTGAGCATCCGCCGCGAGATCGAGCCAATCATCGGCTTCATCGCGTCGCAGTTGTTTGGCGCCGTGGGGACTGGGCTGGCGGTCGTGTTCGCGCGGACGCTGCCGATCGAGCGCGAGCACACGGGCCTCTTGCTCGTCCCGGCGTCGCTCGCCACGGTGTTCGCGGGATTCCTGATTATGGCGACGCGGCGCAAGGCGATCTCGCAAGTGCTCGGCTACCTCGTCTTGGAAAACGGCATCTTCATCTTCGGACTGCTGCTGCTGGAGGCGATGCCGTTTCTGGTCGAGGCCGGCGTGCTGCTCGATTTGTTCGTGGCCACGTTCGTTATGGGCATCATCGTGCACCGGATCAGTCAGGAGTTCTCGACAGTGAACACGAAGGTGCTAACGGCCTTGAAGGACTAACATTCAACCAAGGACGTCGCATGGCGCTCGCGTTGATTCTGGTTCCGATCGTTGCCGCGTTGGTCGCGTACGCGATCCCTTGGAATCGCTGGCGGCCGCTCGTGTTGCCAGCGGGTGGACTGGTACATCTCGTGTTGGCGGTGGCCGCGATCGCAGGTCCTCCGTTTACTGCGTTCGACCGATGGTTCACGCTCGATCCCCTCGGCCGGCTGTTCCTCGGACTGGTGAGCGTGCTGTTTTTTCTGTGCTCGTTGTACGCGCCGGGCTACTTGATGCTGCGGGCCGAGCGAATGAACCGCGTGTTCTGTGCTTGCACGCTGCTCGCGCTGGCGATGATGACGCTGGTGATCCTGTCGCACCATTTGGGCCTGATGTGGGTTGGCATGGAAGCGACGACGCTCGCCTGCGGACCGCTGTTGTACTTCAACCGAAACCCGCGTTCGACGGAGGCGACCTGGAAGTACTTGCTCATCGGCTCGATGGGCATCGCGCTCGCGCTGTTCGGTTCGTTCTTTTTGGCGTATGCGGCGTTGCACGCGGGGCTGGAATCGACGCTGCTCTTCGACGACCTCGTGCGCGAAGCGCCGCAGCTCTCGCGGCCGTGGTTGCACGCGGCGTTCGTGCTGCTGCTGGTCGGTTACGGCACGAAAATGGGTCTGGCGCCGATGCACACGTGGAAGCCGGACGCCTACGGCGAGGCGCCCGGCATGGTCGGGGCACTGCTGGCCGGCGGCGTTACGAGCTGCGCGTTTCTGGCCGTGCTCCGCTTCTATCAGATTTGCCACGCGGCGGGCGAGGCGGCCTTTGCCCGCGAGTTGCTAATCGTCCTCGGACTGCTCTCGATGGCCGTCGCCGCGGTGTTCATGGTGCGGCAGCGCGACTTCAAACGCTTGCTCGCTTACTCCAGCGTCGAGCACATGGGCATTCTCGTGCTCGGAATCGGCGTCGGCGGGCCGGCGACGTTCGGGGCACTGCTGCACCTCATCAACAACGCCATGACCAAGGGCGTGCTGTTCCTGTCTGCCGGCAACATCCACCGCGCGTACGGCAGCAAATCGAGCGACGAGGTGCGCGGCGCGATCCGGCGGCTGCCGCTGTCCGGGTCGCTGTTCCTCGCCGGATTTCTCGCGATCACCGGCTCGCCGCCGGGCGGGCCGTTCCTGAGCGAGTTCACAATCTTGAGTGGCGCGGTCAGCACGGGCCACTTTGTCGTTACCGGCCTGTTCCTGCTGCTCTTGGTCACGATCTTTATCGGCATGGGCGCCACGGTGCTCGCCGTCGTGCAAGGCAACTCGTCCGAGCAGGCAGGCGCGACGGACTTCCACGACAGCTTGCTCACGGCGGTGCCCATCCTGCTCTTCATGGGACTGGTGCTGCTGCTCGGCGTGTACATTCCGCCGCCGCTCGGATCACTGTTGCGTGAGGCCGTTCAATTCCTGGAGGCGCAGCCATGAACAGGACGACGGCGTTTGCGAAACTTCGCAACGCGACGAGCATCGCGGTCGGCAGCGTGCCGGACTGGGAATTCGACAGATTCCGACGCGCGGTGTTGGCGGCCGTGGCCGACGGCGCCCGCGTGTCGGCGCTGTTCGGCGAAGTTGCGAGTTCCGGCGGCGGCGTGGATCTCTACGCCGTGCTCGCCGACGACGCGGCGGGAATGTTGTCTCTCGCGAAGACGCGCGTCAAGGACGACGACTTCCATTCGCTGACGCCCGCATGCTCGCAAGTCCACATGTTCGAGCGCGAGATTGCCGAGCAGTTCGGCCTGCGCCCCGAAGGACACCCGTGGCTGAAGCCGGTCCGCTTCGCACGTCATGCTTTCAGGTTGCTGCGATCAGGTGACGAGCAGCCTCAGCACGCAGTCAGTTCAATGCCTCACGTACAACCGGTCGTCGGCGTGACCGACTTCTATCGGTTTGAAGGGGACGAGGTGCATGAAGTCGCCGTCGGACCGGTCCACGCGGGCGTGATCGAGCCGGGCCACTTCCGATTTCAATGCCACGGCGAACACGTCTTTAATCTCGAAATCTCGCTCGGCTACCAGCATCGCGGCGTCGAACGGGCGCTCGTCGGCGGCCCGAACCAGCGCACGATTCATTACATGGAGACGCTCGCCGGCGACACGTCGATCGGACACGCGATCGCGTATTGCCAAGCGGTCGAGGCGCTGGCCGGCCGGCAAATCCCCGCGCGGGCGGAGGTGCTGCGTGGCGTCGCGCTCGAGCTCGAACGGCTCGCGAATCACACCGGCGATCTCGGCGCGCTGGCGAGCGACGTGGGCTATTTGCCAACGGCTTCGTACTGCGGCCGGCTGCGCGGCGACTTCCTGAACGCGACGGCCGTGATGTGCGGCAGCCGCTTTGGCCGCGGCATGGTTCGGCCAGGCGGCGTCGGGTTCGACGTAGTGGACCTTCGGGTGTCGGACCTTTTGAATCGCATCGAGGCCGCCCTAAAGGACGTGACGAGCGCCGCGAACCTGCTGTGGGATTCGCCATCGGTCATGGCCCGCTTCGAGGACACGGGCCACGCGTCACTTGACGTCTGCAACGAACTCGGCCTCGTCGGCCCTGCCGCCCGCGCGTGCGGCGTCGAACGCGACGTGCGACATCAATTCCCAGCCGGCATTTTTCAATTCGCTCAGATTCCAATTTCGACGGCTGAGTCCGGTGACGTGTTCGCCCGCGCGTTCGTACGCTGGCTGGAAATTCAGCGATCCGTCGCGTTCGTCCGCGAACAACTCGAATCGCTGCCGACCGGCCCCGTCCGCGAGCTGCTGCCGGTGCCGACTCGCGACGCGACTCGCGAAACGCACTCGCCGTTGGCCGCTAATCGCTTGGCCGTCTCGCTCGTAGAAGGCTGGCGCGGCGAAATCTGCCACGTTGCGATCACCGACGACGCCGGCCGGTTCCGGCGCTACAAGGTCGTCGATCCGTCGTTCCACAACTGGACCGGCCTGGCGATGGCCCTGCGCGACCAACAGATTTCCGACTTCCCGCTGTGCAACAAGAGCTTCAATCTGTCGTACTGCGGATTTGATTTGTAGGAGCCGCTATGTTGAAGACGCTCATGGCCCGTTTACAACAGGGCCACCAAACGAACAACTACCCGGCCGCGGAGCCGACGCTGCCGGACCGATTCCGCGGTTTGCCCGTGCTCGACCTGACGAAGTGCCCCGAACGCTGCCGCGCCTGCTCCGACGCTTGCCCGACCGGCGCCATCCTGGTTCGTGGAGCGGACGCCGCCAATCTCGCCCTCGATCTCGGCCGCTGTCTCTTTTGCACCGATTGCGTCGAAGCCTGCCCTGAAGGCGCGATCCGCTACATGCCGGAATACCGATTAGCCACTCGCACACGCGAAGACCTTATCCTCGACTCGCAGGGCACCGACGTTCTGAAACTCGCTCGCGCCCTCGACGACAAATCACGCCGCCTCTTCGGCCGCTCATTGAAACTCCGCCAAGTCAGCGCCGGCGGCTGCAATGCCTGCGAAGCGGACGTGAACGTCCTCAACACCGCCGTCTTTGACCTCGGCCGGTTCGGCATCCAATTCGTCGCCTCTCCGCGTCATGCGGATGGACTGCTTATCACCGGCCCGGTCACCGAGAATATGAAACTTGCGCTCAAAAAAACCTACGACGCCGTTCCGCTACCGAAGCTCGTCATCGCCGTCGGCGCTTGCGCCATCGCCGGCGGCCCGTACATCGATCACCCCGAAGTCCACAACGGCGCCGACTCGGTCGTCCCCGTCGATCTCTACATCCCCGGCTGCCCGCCGCACCCGTTCACGATCCTCGACGGGCTGCTGCGACTGTTGGGCCGACTCGAAGTGAACCGTTGAGGCTCGCCGTGGTGAAGTCCTGGCTGGTGATTTTGGGCGGCATGCCGCTTACGATCGCCGCGCTTTTGATTGCCTTCACTCAAATCGACTGCACGGATCGGTTCGCACGCACGAAACGCTGGTCGGTCACTTTTAGCTCGGCGAGCGGCACGAATTGGCCCTCGTCCGGCGAGTACGCGAACACTTCGCCGGTCTCGATTTTGTACATCCAGGCGTGGAGCTTGAGGTCGCCGCGGGCCAGACCGGCCGCGATGCACGGATGCGTTTCGAGGTTCTCCACCTGAGATAGCACGTTCTCTTGAATGGCGACGCTGACCAGTTCCTCGGGCGTCAGGTTCGGATAATTCTCGGTCACGATGCGCCGCGTCGTCTCGGCAAATCGCAGCCAGTCGGCGACGACCGGCATCTTCTCCAGCTTCGACGGATCGAACAATCCATTGATGGCACCGCAAAACGAATGGCCGCACACGATCACGTGCTTCACGCCCAGCCCGGTGACGGCGAACTCGATCGTCGGCGCCTCGCCGCCGCGACCCGCGCCGTACGGCGGCACGATGTTGCCCGCGTTGCGCAGGATGAACAGCTCGCCCGGCTCCGTGTGCGTGATCAGATTCGGATTGATCCGCGAATCGGAACACGTGATGAACAGCGCCTGCGGCTCCTGCCCCTGCGCGAGCCGCTCGAACATCGTCCGCTGCGAACTGAACACGTTCTGCTGAAAGTGGTGCACGCCGTGAACAAGTTTCTGCATGGATTTCCCCGTAACACCGCCGATCAATCGGCGACCGGCCAACTGCGGCCGTGACGCTTAAACAGTCGCGACGCGGCGCATTCCGTTCTTGACGCGCCGCGACAGTCATGCTATTAGAACCAGCCTCAACTTGTTCCGCAAGTTTGTTCCGATTGGGGATTGTGATTAGTTGCCTGCCAGTGAGATTGTGGAGACAGATCTTGATCATCTTCCCGAATTGTAAGGGTTGGCTGATTCGCTCCGTCGCGATCGTTCTGGTTCTGGCCGCTTATGGCAGCACGGCGATTGGAAACCAGAATGTCATGCGAGTCGCTGAGGGTTCGGAATCGGAAGGCGAGTCCGTTGAATTCTGCGAGGCCACGAATTCTCGGCGGGAATCGTCTCGTCCTAAGCAGCGAGAGCAACACAGGAAGATCGCCGAACAGCGGGCGCAGCCAGACTTTCGCCGCATTGCGCGGGTTTGGTTTGTCAAAGCGCAGTCTGCCCTCCGTGAAACAGTCTGGTCCACTCCATCCACTCCCAGATCTCCTCCAGTTCTTTCCTAAGCATCTCCGTTCGATCGTTTCCTGACAGTGAGCAGCGCTAGTGGGGTAACCGCGCCGCCGGTTTCGGCGCATCGGTTTTCCACGACACTGTTCGTCCAACCTCCCCCCAATGCCGACAGGCGCCTCTGTTTCACCGCGCCTGCGGCACGGCAGAAGGCTCACACGCAATGAACCTGGAACCAAACGAAGTACCGAAAGGCACGATTGCGGGACTTCGCACCTACTGGAAGTACGATCTGCTTTCCGGTTTTCTCGTCTTTCTCATCGCGCTCCCGCTCTGCCTTGGGATCTCGCTGGCGTGCGGATACCCAGCGATCGCCGGGATTTTCACGGCGATCATCGGTGGAATGTTGGCACCGTTTTTCACCGACTCGGAACTTACGATCAAGGGACCCGCCGCAGGGCTGATTGTGATTGCGATTGGGTGTGTGACCGAGTTTGGCTTTACGGGGGGGCAGGATCCCGCGGCGGATGTTCAGGCATATCGGCTGGCACTCGGCGTGGGCGTGGTGGCGGGAATCATTCAGATTCTCTTTGGCGTTTTCCGAGCCGGCATTCTTGGGGAGTTCTTTCCCACATCGGCAGTTCACGGATTGCTGGCGTCGATCGGCGTAATCATCTTCCTTAAGCAGTTTCCGATCACGCTGGGTTTAGAATCTCAGGGGACGCCGTTTGAACTGATGGCCAAGATTCCACAGTTCGTCATGGACATGAATCCGGCCGTCGCGTTAATCGGCATCATCAGCCTGGTCATCCTGTTCGGCTACCCGCTGATTCGAAATCCAAAGCTCAAAGTGATTCCCGCTCAGATGGTGGTCCTTCTGGTTGCCGTTCCGCTGGGGATGTACTTCAACCTGAGCGAAGAACATACCTATTCGTTCCGCGGTCGGGAGTACCTGCTTGGACCGAGTCTCCTTGTTGACGTGCCCGCGAACATGTTCAGCGCGATCACGTTTCCAGTCTTCTCTGGGGTGACGACGGTCGTGGGTTTGAAGTACATTATCTTGTTTTCGGTTATTGGCAGCCTGGAGTCTGCTTTGAGCGCTGAGGCAGTCGATCAGATCGACCCGTGGCGCAGAAGGACCAACCACGACCGCGACCTGCTTGCCGTCGGAGTCGGGAATACCGCCGCCGCGCTCGTGGGTGGACTGCCCATGATTTCGGAGATCGTGCGGAGCCGAGCGAACATCGACAACGGTGCAAGGACCCGGTTCTCCAACATGTTTCATGGGACCTTTTTGCTCGTCTTTGTCGCGCTGGTGCCTGCAGTGATCAACCAGATCCCGCTAGCGGCGTTGGGGGCGATGCTGGTCTTTACGGGCTTTCGTTTGGCCTCGCCGCAATCGTTCGTCCACATGTACAAGGTGGGGCGCGAGCAGTTGATCATCTTTGTCTCGACGATCATCGGTGTGCTCGCGACGGATTTGCTCGTCGGGATTGGGATTGGCATCTGCGTCAAAGTGGTGATCCACCTGTTTCACGGCGTTCCGATTCTTTCGTTCTTCAGGTTGCGGATCGACGAGCAGCGAAGCGAGCAGGACGGCGTCAAGCTTGCCGTAAAAGACGCCGCGATATTCACCACCTGGATCGCTTTCAGGAAAAGATTGGAGCGATTGAAGGCGGAGCCTGTGGTGGTTGTCGATTTTTCAGACACGGTTTTTGTGGGTCACACCGTGATGCAAAAGCTCAGCGAAGTGCAAAGTGATTTCAAAGAGGCTGGTTCTAAATTGGTCATTAGCGGATTGGAACAGCATCGAAGCCTGTCCAGTCATCCCACGGCAGCGCGACGAAAAGTTCGCTTGTTTGAGGGTTAGAGCAAGAGGATCTCATGCCGTCTGAATCAACTACGCAAGAGCAGCACACGCTTTCTCCGGAAGGACGCGAGCGGCTGCGCCATCAGATCACTGAGGCCAGTGCGCCGATTGCACCGTTCTGGCCGATGAGGAGCTTTGCGAAGCGCAATCCCCTTCATGGGCTGGAACATTTGCCTTTTGATCGAGCCGTTCGAGAGGCCAAACATCTGTTGGGAGGAAACGGATACCTGGCCAACAGCGAATACCGCCAGTTCTATCGGGAAGGACGCATCACGGACGAGAATGTCGAACGGGCGTTTCAACGGGTCGGGCCGAGTATTGACACGCAAACTCTCGTTCAGGTCGGACCTCGTCAAGTTGGCGCCGCGGATGTGCTGCGTTTGCAGCTCCTCTTTGGATTCGAGGCGTTGGATCCCGTGCTGATGACTTGGACGCTTGGCGCTGAGGGCGCGACCAGGCGATTTCAAAACGATCTCCCGGCCGAATCGAGACAGCGGATCATGGAGCGTGCTGCCGGTCTACCGGACGCGGCCACAATCCACACTAACCCGAAGCGTCAGCGAGGAGACCGTTTACCACCCTCGCTGACGCTTCGGGTTAGTGTCCCAGACGCGGAAGAGTCGTACGTGACGAGTTTGTGGAGCAGCACGTTAGAGGCTCTACGGCTCTCGGATCGGTTCGATGCCGATTCTCACGATCGGCACGAAGGAGAGAGTGACCCACAACACGCGACGACTCACGCCGCTCAGGACGTGGCGCTGCCCGCTCAACGGACGGTCGGTGATTGGCTGGACTCATTGGCTGGCGGTTCGATCGTCGAGCAGATCAACGGCCAGATGACGAAATGGATTGCGGCCTTTGTCGATGAGGGGATCGCTGGCTGGTCCATGCCCGGCAGAGATGGCGGGTTTTATCAGGACTGGCGCGAGCTGGCGCAACGGGATCTTTCCGGTCGCTTCCTCGGCATCAAGAACTTCGCACAAAGAGTTCGCGATCTGCCCGACGCGCCGGAGGATGCCATTGCCGCCGCCCTCAATCGGCTCGGAGTATCCGACGAACGTTGGGCGGAATACCTGTCGCGGCACTTGGCTCAGTTGCCGGGCTGGGCGGGCTTCATTCGCTGGCTAGGTGAAAACCCCGATTACCCTGGCCAGCAGGGACACGCGATCGATCCGGTTCAATACCTGGCCGTCCGCTTGTTCTATGAGGTCGAGCTTGCCGATGCGCTCTGTCGCCGAGAGTGGGGAATTCCGGGGACTCTGGCCGCCATCGAGTCCTACTGGCGGGAGCACCTGGATGAATATCGAAAGCTCAACGGCGCCGATCACCATCCTGTGGACCATCAGACAAAAGCCATTTGCCGCGACGCTTGGCGCGTCTTCCGCCTGGCGCAGTTCCTCGAACTGACTCCGAACGAAGTGCAGGAACTTTCCCCCAAGACCAAGACCTCCAGCATCGCAACGCTGCTTGGGTGGTTGGATGCGTTTCCAGAGGACCAACACGCCCCGGTGTGGTTGCAAGCCTACGAAGCGAACTACCGAGAAGAGTTGATCGCTCGGTTGTCGGCTCATCGCGGCAAGCAGGTTGGGATCGAATCGCGTCCGCGCGCCCAATTGGTTTGTTGCATCGACGTGCGGTCCGAACCGTTCCGCCGTCATGTCGAGGCCCAAGGACCTTATGAAACCTTCGGATTCGCCGGGTTCTTTGGCATGTTCATCCATTTTCAGGCGTTTGACAGTGACGAGCGTAATCCGTTGTGCCCGGTGCTGTTCAAACCGAGGTATGCCGGCAATGAAACGCCCCGGCCCGGACAGGACCAGCCGTTGCGAAGCTATGCGTCGGGAACCCGCTGGCGCCGACTCGGGGACCAGATGTTTCACGATCTGAAACAGAACCCGATTAGTTCGCTCATGCTGATTGATTTGCTGGGGTTCTTCTTTAGCGCCGGGTTGATTGGCAAGACCCTGCTGCGCAGGCCGCACGAAACCGTGAAGGGATGGATGCGACAATGGTTTAACCACCCCGTGGCGACCGAGATTTCGGTGGACAGAGACTACTATGATCAGAACGGGGCCGCGCCCCGTTCTGAAGGGATCGAGGGTCGTCCAGCCGGATTACCTTGGGGGCTCACTCCAGTCGAACAGGCGAACTCTGTGGAGTTCGGGCTGCGCATGATGGGGTTGACCAGAAACTTCGGTCGGTTCGTGGTTCTTTGTGGCCACGGCAGCGCCACGGACAATAATCCCTATTTAGCTGCCTATGATTGTGGGGCCTGTGGCGGCAAACCGGGCGATCCGAATGCACGGG
>Ga0247727_10004346_pt1 | contig 30147 bp, 26 predicted proteins | sample WisWelCaveWW1625_FD_202498 | JGI IMG/M metagenome (GOLD analysis project Ga0247727, IMG submission 202498) | Biofilm microbial communities from Wishing Well Cave, Virginia, United States - WW16-25 | ecosystem: Environmental > Aquatic > Deep subsurface > Groundwater > Cave microbial mat | place...
CTCATGAAGCGAAAGAGGTTCTCATTGATTGCGCCAAAGCTCCACGTACGCTCCGCCTCCCGCAGCCATTCGCGCATTTCCTCGCGCAGGCCTGCGTCGAACCAGTCGGGGCCCGCCTCCTCGTCATGACCGTTGCCCCGGCCGGCCGGTTTGGCGCCAGCGGCGAACTGCTGGGCGATCTCGGCCCGCCGCTCGGCGATCCCACGGCGGTCGCCTTCGATCTTTGCGCGCTGCCTGGCCGCCTCTCTGGCGCTGGGCTCATGGCCGGCGGCGGCTTGCTCCTTACTCCAATTGTCGGCCTTTTCGCCGATCCATCGCCTGAGACGATCCTCGATCCAGTCGTCGCCGACATAGAGCGTATCATCGACCCACTTTCGCAGCTGCTCGATGTCGTCGCCGTCGCCATGCACGGCCGCCATGCGGCCCGCCTCGATCTCCTCCTTCAGCCAGTCGCGGGCACGGTAGCGATCGTTGCCGCCGAGCTGAATGTCGGTGCCACGGCCGGCCATGTTGGTGGCAATGGTCACCGTGCCGGGGACACCGGCCTGGGCGATGATGTGCGCTTCCTGCTCGTGGTAGCGCGCATTGAGCACCTGGTGCGGAACCGGATCGCCGCTACCCTTGCGGCCGAGTTCGTCGAGGTAGGCGCCGACCTCGGTGAGCTGCTTCTTGAGCTCGTCCTCCTTGCCATCCTTGAGCAGGTCCGCCTGCATCTTGATGTACTGGCCGAGCTCGCGGATGTATTTTCGGTCCTTCAGCAGCGCTGAGAGCTGCTCGGATTTCTCGATCGATACCGTCCCGACCAGGACCGGCTGCCCGCGGCGGCGGCAATCGGCGATCTCGGCGACGATTGCGCGGGCCTTCTCCTTGACCGTGCGGTAGACCTCGTCGTGCTCGTCGGTGCGGTCGACCGGCATGTTGGTCGGCACCTCGAGCACGTCGAGCTTGTAGATGTCCAGGAACTCGTTGGCCTCGGTGACAGCGGTACCGGTCATGCCGGCCAGCTTGCCGTAGAGCCGGAAATAGTTCTGGAAGGTGATGGACGCCAGCGTTTGGTTTTCCGGCTGGATCTTGACGTGCTCCTTGGCCTCGAGCGCCTGGTGCAGGCCGTCGGAATAGCGCCGGCCTTGCATCATGCGGCCGGTGAACTCATCGATGATGATGACCTCGCCGGCCTTCACGATGTAGTCGCGGTCGCGCAGGAACAGACCGTGCGCCTTGAGCGCCTGGTTGGCGTGGTGCACCACCGTGACGTTCTCGATGTCGTAGAGAGAATCGCCCTTCAGGAGGTCCTTTTCCCTGAGCAGCAGCTCCATGTGCTCGTTGCCTGCCTCGGTGAAGGACACCTGGCGCTGTTTTTCGTCCAGCTCGAACAGCCCTTGGGTCTTGAGCAGCTCCTTCAACTCGTCCTTGTTGTCATGCGCCCTGGTGAGCTCGCCCACGATCTTGCCGTGCTCCGCCATCAGGCGTTGTGTGAGGTCATCGAGGGCGTTGTACAGCTCGGAACGATCCTCGACTGGGCCCGAAATGATCAGCGGTGTGCGCGCCTCGTCGATCAAAATCGAGTCCACCTCGTCGACGATGGCGTAGACGTGCCCGCGCTGCACCATCTCGCTGGCGCTCATTTTCATGTTGTCGCGCAGGTAGTCGAAGCCCAGCTCGTTGTTGGTGCCGTACGTGACATCGCAGGCGTATTGCTCGCGCCGCTGGTCGTCGTCGAGCTCGTGGACGATGCAGCCGACGGTGAGCCCCAGGAACTTGTAGATGCGGCCCATCCAGTCTGCGTCGCGCTTGGCAAGATAGTCGTTCACGGTCACGACGTGCACGCCGCGTCCCGCGAGTGCATTGAGGTAGACGGGAAGCGTGGCGACCAGCGTCTTGCCCTCGCCGGTCTTCATCTCGGCAATCTTGCCCTGGTGCAGCACCATCCCGCCGATCAGCTGCACATCGAAATGGCGCTGGCCGAGGGTGCGCTTGGCCGCCTCGCGGACGGTGGCAAACGCCGGCACCAGCAGCTCCTCCAGATCGGTGCCGTCCGCCAACTGCTTGCGGAACATCTCCGTCCGCGCCCTAAGGTCGGAGTCGGAGAGCCGTTCCAGCTCTGGCTCGAGCGCATTGATTGTATCGGCCGTTGGCCGATAGGATTTGATTTTGCGGTCGTTGGCCGACCCAAACACCTTGGCAGCAAGCACGCCGAAAGACAGCATATGGCAAAGTTCCCGTTGAATCGCCGCGTGTCGAGCTGTCGGCCGTAACCCCCGCAATTCGGGCGAAAGCGGCGATCACGGACACCGTCTCAAGGCGGGAGATACGCGAACACCCGCGCGGAGAAGCGCCCGCAGCTGCCGGTCCCGCCGGGCAACCCTCAGATAAGGACCGGCACCTGGCTTGTCAACGAATGTTGCCCGTCGGTCATGGCCGCGAAATGGCGCTCCTTCGGCCCGGGGCGCGCAGATCGCCGCAGCCTTGAGGCGCACAGCCAAGATCGAGTACATCGGACCCCAGTCCGCAGTTCCCTCTCCCCGCTTGCGGTGAGAGGGTTAGGGTGAGGGGCAGCAGCGGGCTCTGTCCTCAGAAGGAGGAGGCAACAATGGCCAAATCGCCGGTCTCGCCGTTCGCGCCGGCGCAGCTCCCCCAGCTGCCGCAAGTGCCCGGCGTCAAGCTTGCCGCCTGCGAGGCGGGTATCCGCTACGCCAACCGCACCGACCTCATGCTTGCCGTGCTTCAGTCGGGGACGGCCGTGGCGGGCGTCCTCACCCGCTCCAAGACCAGCTCGGCGCCGGTGCTTTGGTGCCGCAAGAACCTCGGCAAGGGCACGGCACGCGCGCTGGTCGTCAATTCCGGAAATGCCAACACGTTCACGGGCAAAAAGGGGGCCGAGGCAACGCGCATCACGGCCGAGGCGGCCGCAGCTGCCGTCGATTGTGCTCCGGACGAGGTTTACGTGTCCTCCACCGGTGTGATCGGCGAGCCGCTCGACGCCTCGAAATTCGCGCATCTCCTGGAAGGCCTCGCCAAAGCTGCGGCGCCCGACGCCTGGCACGTGGCGGCGCGGGCGATCATGACGACGGACACCTTCCCAAAGCTTGCCACCCGCAGCGTGAAACTCGGCGGCGCCGACGTCGTCCTCAATGGCTTCGCCAAGGGTGCCGGCATGATCGCGCCCGACCTGGCGACCATGCTGGTCTACATGTTCACCGATGCAGCCGTTGATCAGCCCGCCTTGCAGGCGATGCTGGCGGCGGGCGCCGACAAGAGCTTCAACTGCATCACCATCGACAGCGATACGTCGACGAGCGACACCGTGCTGCTGTTCGCGACGGGCGCCGCCGCGTCTAGGGGCGCCCCGACGATCAAGGATGCAGCGAGCGCGGACGGCCGAGCCTTTGCCAACGCCCTGCACGACCTCATGCACGAGCTCGCGCTGTGGGTGGTAAAGGACGGCGAGGGCGTGACGAAGTTCATCACGGTCGAGGTCGCGGGCGCCGAGACCGATGCCGCGGCACGCCGCATCGGCTTCTCGATTGCCAACTCGCCGCTGGTCAAGACCGCGGTGGCCGGCGGCGACCCGAACTGGGGCCGCGTGGTGATGGCCGTGGGCAAAGCGGGCGAGGCCGCCGACCGCGACCGGCTGTCGATCCGCTACGGCGACATCGAGGTCGCCAAGAACGGCGAGCGGGCCCCGACCTACGATGAAAAGACCGTTGCCGCCTACATGCAGGGGCGCGAGATCACAATCCGCGTCGAGTTGGCCCAGGGTCCCGGCAAGGCCACGGTCTGGACCTGCGACCTGACGCACGGCTACGTCTCGATCAATGCCGACTACCGTAGCTAGCGTTCTAGCGTGGGGTGCCGATGCGGCGGCAGCCGCATTGCCCCGATGCCTCGCTAACGCCCCTGTTCGGCGCAGATCGGCGCAATCGCGCTGACGCACGATTGCGCCCTACGCCGCCGCCCTCACAGCCTGTCCGTTGACCACCAGCGCGCGCCCGCGCACCGTGACCCGAACGGCTTGGCCGTCCTTGATCGTGCCGGCGAGGATCTGCTCGGCGAGCGGGTCTTGGACCGACTTCTGGATCACGCGTTTCAGCGGCCGCGCCCCGTAGGTCGGGTCGTAGCCCTTGTTGGCGAGCCAGGTGCGTGCCGTCTCGTCCAGCTCCAGCGTGAGCTTGCGATCTGCGAGCAGCTTTTGCAGCCGCTCGATCTGGATATCGACGATCGCGACCATCTGCTCGCGCCTGAGACGGTGGAAGAGGATGATCTCGTCGATCCGGTTGAGGAACTCCGGCCGGAACCTGGTGCGCATCTCGGCCAGCACGTAGGGACGCGCGGCGTCTGTGTCCTCGCCCTCCTTCTGGTTGGCGAGGTACTCCGAGCCGATATTCGACGTCATGATGATGAGCGTATTCTTGAAATCGACCGTATGGCCCTGGCCGTCGGTGAGGCGCCCATCGTCGAGCACCTGCAGCAACACGTTGAACACGTCGGGGTGGGCCTTCTCGATCTCGTCGAACAACACGACCTGGTAGGGCCGCCGGCGCACGGCCTCGGTCAGCGCGCCGCCCTCCTCGTAACCGACATAGCCCGGCGGCGCGCCGATCAGGCGGGCAACGGAGTGCTTCTCCATGTACTCGCTCATGTCGATGCGCACCATTGCAGTCTCGTCGTCGAACAGAAACGCGGCGAGCGCCTTGGTGAGCTCGGTCTTGCCGACGCCGGTAGGGCCGAGGAAGATGAAGGAGCCGATCGGCCGGTTCGGGTCCTGCAGACCCGCTCGTGCCCGCCGGACGGCCGTAGAGACCGCTTCGACCGCCTCGCGCTGGCCGACCACGCGTTTGCCGAGCGCCTCCTCCATCCGCAGCAGCTTCTCGCGCTCGCCCTCGAGCATGCGCTCCACGGGAATGCCGGTCCAGCGCGCCACGATCTGCGCGATGTGATCGGGTGTGACGGTCTCCTCGGTCAGGCTGGCGCCGTCGCCCCTGCCCTCGACCGCACCGAGCTCGCCTTCGAGGCGGGGGATCTGCAGGTTCTGCAATTCGCCGGCGCGCTGGAACTCGCCGCGGCGGACAGCCTGCTCGAGTTCGTGGCGCGCTTTGTCGAGCTTGACCTTGATCTCTGCCGCCTTGCCGAGCTTGTCCTTCTCCTGCTGCCAGCGCGACGTGATGGCCTGCGACTGCTCCTCGAGGCCGGCCAGCTCTTTCTGCAGCCGCTGGAGGCGGTCCTTCGACGCGGCGTCGGTCTCCTTCTTCAAGGCCTCGGCCTCGATCTTGAGGCGAACGATCTCGCGATCGATGTTGTCGAGCTCCTCCGGCTTCGAATCGATTTGCATGCGCAAGCGTGACGCCGCCTCGTCGACGAGGTCGATGGCCTTGTCAGGGAGGAAGCGGTCGGAGATGTAGCGGTTGGAGAGCGTCGCCGCGGCCACCAGGGCCGAGTCCGAAACGCGCACCTTGTGGTGCTGCTCGTACTTTTCCTTGAGCCCGCGCAGGATCGAGATGGTGTCCTCGACCGTCGGCTCGGAGACAAAGACCGGCTGGAAGCGCCGCGCGAGCGCTGCGTCCTTCTCGATGTGCTTGCGGTACTCGTCCAGCGTGGTGGCGCCGATGCAGTGCAGCTCGCCCCGCGCAAGCGCCGGCTTCAGGAGATTGCCGGCGTCCATGGCGCCTTCGGCCTTGCCGGCACCGACGATGGTATGCAACTCGTCGATGAAAAGCACGATCCGGCCCCCCTCGGCCTGGACCTCGGAGAGCACGGCTTTCAACCGCTCCTCGAACTCCCCGCGGTATTTAGCGCCGGCGATCAGCGCCCCCATGTCGAGCGCCAACAGCCTCTTGTCCTTGAGGCTTTCCGGCACGTCACCCTTGACGATGCGCTGCGCCAGCCCTTCGGCGATGGCGGTTTTGCCGACGCCCGGCTCGCCGATCAGCACCGGATTGTTCTTGGTCCGGCGGGAAAGCACCTGGATCGTGCGCCGAATCTCCTCGTCGCGACCGATGACGGGATCGACCTTGCCCTCGGCAGCCGCCGCGGTGAGGTCGCGCGCATAGCGTTTGAGGGCGTCGTAGCCCTGCTCGGCCGAGGCACTGTCGGCGGTACGGCCTTTGCGGAGGTCGTTGATGGCCCGGTTGAGCGTGGTCGGATTGACGCCCGCCATGTTGAGCGCGCGTCCGGCCTCCGCGGACGGCTCCATGGCCAGCGCAAGCAGCAAGCGCTCCACCGTCACGAACTTGTCGCCCGCCGTGTCGGCGAGCTTCTCGGCCGTGTCGAACGTGCGTGCCAGTTCCGGCTCGACGTAGACCTGACCGGCGCCGCCGCCGGAAACCTTGGGGCGCTTCGCCAGCGCCCGCTCGGTGGCCGCCCGTGCGTCGCCGGGCCGGCCCCCGGCATGTTGAATGATCCTGGCCGCCAAGCCCTCGGGATCGTCGACGAGGACCTTCAGCAGGTGATCCGTGCCGAACTGCTGATGGCCTTCGCGCAAGGCCAGGCTCTGCGCAGCCTGCACTAGGCCTTTCGCGCGGTCGGTGTACTTGTCGAAATTCATGCATCCCTCCTAGGCCCGGCGGTCTCGCCCCAAGTGGGCGCGATGGCCGCCGTCGCGTGACAGGATCCGAACTCTCGATTTGGCGACGGGCCCGAATCCAGCGTCCGCGGCCAAATCTGACGCAAATATAGTGTGGTCGCACAGCACCAAAAAGACCGTGTAGACTGTCGCCTCGGCGCGAAAAACCATGAGTTTGCAGATGCAGACACCCGAGGGCTCAGCTCCGCACTTGAGTGCAGTGTATCGCTATCCCGTCAAGGGATTGACGCCGGAACGGCTCGAAAGCGTGTCGCTCGCGCCGGGCCAGACCCTGCCCTTCGACCGCGCCTACGCCGTCGAGAACGGTCCCGGCCGCTTCGACGCCAACACGCCACGGCATCTGCCCAAGATCAACTTCCTGATGCTGATGCGCGACGAACGGCTGGCAACGCTGCAAAGCAGCTTTGACGATCGAACCGAAACGCTCGTCATCGTCCGCGACGGCAAGCCGGTGGTGCGCGGACAGCTCAATACGCAGCTCGGCCGGCAACTGATCGAGCAGTTCATTGCCGCCTACATGAAATCGGAACTGCGGGGAGCGCCGAAGATCGTGCATGCGCAGGGACACAGCTTCTCAGACGTAGCCGCGAAATGCGTACACATCGTTAACCTCGCGAGCGTACGCGAATTGGCTCGCGTCCTCGGCCGTCAGGTCGATCCGCTGCGTTTCCGCGCCAACCTCTACCTGGACGGAATGGCGCCATGGACTGAGTTCGGCTGGCTGGACAAGGCGATCGACATTGGCCCCACAAGGTTGCAGGTATTTGCGCGCACCCAGCGTTGCGAAGCAACCAACGTCGACCCTGGCACGGGCGCCCGCAACATGGCGATCCCGGCGGAGCTCATGCGCGCCTGGGGACACCAGGATTTCGGCATCTATGCTAAGGTCACGGTAGGCGGAGTCGTTGCCGCAGGTGCCCCCGTCGTCTGCCGTTGATCAAGCCGGCTGGCGCCCGCGCGTCAATCGCGCGGCGGCTCGCTTTTACCGGGGTCCCCATTTTCGCTGCGCGCGCGTCGCACGGGACGTCGCAGGAATTCCGGTTGCTCGTGCGCCTGTTGGAAGCGGTCCCGGCGCCGGGGCTCGCCGCCGGTATCCGCGACCTGCTCCGGCGCGCGATCTTGCGACTCAGGACGCACGTCGGTTTGGCGGTCGCGGTCGCCGTGACGTTCGCCGCGGTCGCCGTAGCGGGGCCTATTCTGATCGCGGCGGAATGGCCGATCCTGACGACCGTGCTCGCCACCGCCGTGCGGCCGCGCCTGCTGATGCCCGGGCGCCGGCGGCATGACAGCTTGCGGGAAGCCGTCATCGGCCATCACATCGTGACTTTGCTCTTCGCCGAAGTCATCTAGACCCTCGCCCATGTCGCCCGGCACCCGCATACGGTGGCCGCCGCCGTTCATGCCTTCGCCCGGCTGATTGAGCTGCTCGCGATAGGCCATGATGATGCGGCTATAGTGCTCGGCGTGCTGCAGATAATTCTCCGCCAGCACCGGATCTCCGGTCGACTGGGCATCTCGGGACAGCGAGATGTACTTTTCAGCAATGTGTGAAGGAGTGCCACGGATTTTCACGTCCGGGCCGTTGGATTCGAAGCTGCGCGCAAGCGGATTGTGGTGGCCTTTGCGATTGTTGTTCCGGCCACGTCCGCGGCGGTTCTGTTGTCCTTGCCTCACTGACTTAAGGGCTCCCGTCTTACTTCAACTATCTCTTCTCCATCCGCCGCGCGGCGGACGGTCTTGCTCACTGCGCAAGCTCGGCACCGCGGGGCAAGTTCGTCGCGCGCTCACGAGCTGAGCATGCGGCCACAGCGGCGATAACGGCTTCGACCTTTTCCTCGCCTTGGCCCAGCGCGCAACCACAGCGCTCGGGCCCGGCAAGTCACGCCATCAATGCATCTCTTGGGCGGCTAGTGGTGCTGACGATACGTCGCCTTGTTGCGAGCAATCCAACCTGCTTGCTGCGCATCGCTCCAAACATCCAATCCCTCGCTTGTAACGGTTCGAGGGCCAGACGCAAGGTCGATTCCACTGGACTCAAGCCTATCCCGGCGACAGGTAAAATCCAAGGGCTTTCTTACGCATATGCTCCAGCCCGTGTTTTCACAGCAACACAGCGTCGCTTTCCGGCGACATCGAGGTGAATGCGGATTCGGGCCGCGTCCACAGCACCGACTGCATCAGAGACGATCGACAAGACCTCATCAGCCTGGTTGTAGCCGACTTCCAGGATGACCCAGCCATCCGGAACAACGCTTTGAACCCTTGACGCCAGCCGACGGTACAGCGCCAAGCCGTCGGCGCCTCCATCGAGCGAAACGATAGGATCGAAGTTGCAAACCTCAGGCTCAAGATGCGCGATGTCGCCCGTGCGCACGTAGGGAGGATTGGCAACCAATATGTGGAACGGGCCGGAGACGGTTTCAAGGGCATCGACCCTTTGCCAGGATGCGCGTTGTGTCACCCCCAGCCGTGCTGCATTCCCGCTCGCGACCGTTAGTGCTTCCGCACTAATGTCGGTTCCAGTGCCCCGGGCGTTGCGCAGCTCGCAAAGCAGCGTCACAAGCAGGCAGCCAGAGCCGGTTCCAACATCGAGGATGCGCAGGGGGCTCCGCTCCCCCCCCTCGTCGCGTACGATTTCGAGCGCGGCCGCTATCAGCGTCTCGCTTTCGGGTCGGGGATCGAGCGTCGCAGGGGATATGGTAAACGACCGGCCGTAAAAGTCTCGCCAGCCGAGGATGCGGGACACGGGCTCGCGGCTGGCGCGCCGTGCCACGTAATCGCCGAGGGTTTTGAGCTGCGCATCGGTCAGGGTCCGCCCAGGCTCGCTCAATATCGCCGCCGCAGGCGCGTCGAGTGTTGCGGCGATGAGCCGGCGCACATCGCCCCCCGCACTCTCGATCCCGGAGCGGGTCAGTGCAACCGTCCACTTTCGCAGGGCCGCGCCGACCGTGTGCGGCTCACCGCCGAGACTCAAATCAAGGTCTTGCATTCTCACTCATGGCGGCAAGCTCGCCCGCTTGGTTATGGACAATGAGCGCGTCGATCAGCCCGTCGAGGGCGGTTCCTTCCAAAACCTCCTCCAGCTTGTGCAGGGTCAGGCCGATGCGATGGTCGGTCACTCGCCCTTGCGGAAAATTGTAGGTGCGAACGCGCTGCGAGCGGTCGCCCGAGCCAACCTGGTTGCGCCGCTGGGTGGCGCGCGCATCGGCCGCCTTGTCGCGCTCGATCTCAAAGAGCCGCGAACGCAGCACCTGCATGGCCAGGCGCCGGTTCTGGTGCTGCGATTTCTCGGCCGAGACGACAACGATCCCGCTCGGAATGTGGGTGATGCGCACCGCCGAATCCGTCTTGTTGACATGCTGGCCACCGGCGCCGCCGGCACGCATGGTGTCGATGCGAATGTCCTCGGCCTTGATGTCGACGTCGATGTCTTCCGCCTCCGGCAGCACGGCGACCGTCGCCGCCGACGTATGGATGCGCCCGCCGGCCTCGGTGACCGGAATCCGCTGCACGCGATGCACGCCCGACTCGTACTTGAGCCGTGCAAATACGCCCTTGCCGGAAATTGCGGCGACGATCTCCTTGTAGCCTCCCAGATCGCTCTCTGAAACGCTGATGATCTCGGTCTTCCAGCCGTGCTGCTCGGCATAGCGGATGTACATGCGAAAGAGGTCGGCAGCAAAAAGGGCCGCCTCGTTGCCGCCGGTGCCGGCGCGCACCTCCAGGATGGCACTTTTTTCGTCGGCAGCGTCCTTGGGCAGGAGCTGCACGCGCAGCGTTTCCTGCGCGTGCGCCAGGCGCAGCTCCACTTGGCTGAATTCCTCCCGGGCCAACTCCTTGAGGTCGGCCTCCGCGGAAGGATCGCGCATGAGATCGAGGAGATCCATCCGCTCATGCTCCAGCTTGCGCAGCTGGCGAATTGTTTCAACGACGGGGTTGAGCTCTGCGAACTCCTTCGTCAGCTGGGCATACGTCGTACGGCCCACGCCGTGGTTGAGCTCGGCCTGGATCTCCTCCCAGCGTTGCACCAACCTGTCGAGCTTTTCCAACGGGACGGCAGTCATCGGGAACATGCCTGGAGTCGAGCCTATGGGCTGTCAGCGAGAGCACCGGGAAACGCTTCTACCGGGGATTGGTTGGCAACTTATCCACTTTGCGCAATCGGGGATCGCCAACATCGATCCACCTGAGGCCGTCACGGCGCGGCGCCGAGTATAGCACGAAACTGTCCAATCCAGCGCGCGCAGGCCCTGCCACGGAGGAGGGCAGCAGGGAAATCCCGCGGTAGAGCGGTGCCGGTGCCGTGCTCGCCCAATATGAGAGCGCCGCGACAACGACGGGCGGTGCGCTCAGGACCAGCATCCTGCGTGCACCGCGACCGCCTCGCCCAACGTGCGCGCGCGGGCGATCCCGGCGCAGCGCTGGTGGGGGCGGGCGGTATGGTCCGGTGGCTGGCGCGTCCTCGCTATTCCCCCCGCCCCGCAACAATAGCTGTATTCGCCACAGCAGCGGCTCCGGATCCAACCGCAGCAGCTCACAGTAGCTGCGCACAATCCGGACGGTCTCGCGCCAATGCGGCAGGGCAAATACGGCTCCCATCTCAAGGTCTTCGATGGTTGCCGACGTCGTCGCAAGATGCCTAGCGATGGCATCCCGGGAGAGCCGCGTAGCGGCGCGCATGTTGCGGAAAATATGGCCGATCTGGGGGTCTCGGCCAGAAGCGGCGGCCAAGCCGCTACTGGCGCGCTGCGACGGCCCGTGCGCGCGGGCATCTCGCGACCCTACCGCCGGTTGCCTCATACGCATGACAAATGCAGACCGCCCCCTACCAGTTCTCTAGCAAACTCGTGACACAGTCAAAACAGACATCTTCGGCGTGAGCGAGGCCGCAATCAGATTTCCACGCCTTGTTCTTCGGCGAACCGCTTGAGGCGGCCACGCAAACTACCCTCGCCGCTGTAGATGTTAGTCTGCAGCCAGCGCTCCAGCGCACCCGCGTCGAGGCTGAGAACCATGGATTTGACCGGCCCGATGGAAGCCGGAGCCATCGAAATCGAGCGGAATCCAAGGCCGATCAGTGTCATAGCCTCCAGCGGGCGGCCCGCCATCTCCCCGCAGAGGCCGAACGGACGATTGTGGCGTTTGGCCGCGCCGACAATGGCGGCAAGCGCCTTCAGCGGGGCGGCCGACAGCGCGTCGTATCTGCCGGCCACACGCGTGTTGTTGCGATCGGCGGCAAACAGGTACTGCATCAGGTCATTGCTTCCGACCGAGACAAAGTCGACCCGCGGCAGGAGCGCATCGAGCTCGTAGAGCAGCGAGGGCACCTCGATCATGGCGCCGAGCTGCACCGCAGTGGGGCCAGCAAGGTCGCGCCGGCTCATGAGCTGGACCTCGCGGTCGATGAGCGCGTGTGCCACGTCAACCTCGCCGACGGTCGTCACCATCGGCAGCAGCAGGCGCAGTTGCTGGCCGGCCGCGGCGCGCAGCAGTGCGCGCACCTGCGTGCGCAACAGCCCGGGACGGTCCAACGAGAGCCGGATGGCACGCCAGCCGAGCGCCGGGTTCTCCTCTGCAGGCTGCCGCAGGTAGGGCAGAACCTTGTCACCCCCGACATCGAGCGTGCGGAACACCACGGGCTTGCCGCCGGCCTCCTCGAGGATCGCACGGTACATCTGGGTTTGCCGCTCAAGGCGCGGCAGCGTCGCCGAGACCATGAACTGCAGCTCGGTGCGGAACAGGCCGATCCCGTCCGCGCCCGACTCCGCCAGGTGCGGAACGTCCATCTCCAGCCCCGCATTGATGTGCAGCTCGACGCGCTGGCCGTCCCTGGTGACGGCCGGCCGGTCGCGCAGGGCGCGATACTTGCGCTGGCGCCGCGCGCGGAAGCGGGCCTTGTCGCCGTAGGCGGCAATGACCCCGGTGCTCGGGCGAATGTGGACCTCGCCGCTCTCCGCGTCGACGATGACGGGGTTGCCCTGGTCCACGCGCTCGATCACACCACGAGCATCGCCGATGGCGGGTATGCCGAGCGCCCGGGCGACTATCGCGACATGGCTCTGCCGGCCTGACTCTTCCAACACCAACCCGCGCAGGCGCAAACGGTCGTAGTCCAGCAGGTCGGCGGGACCCATGCTACGGGCAACGAGCACGGCGTCGTGCGGGAGGCTGGCGACCGACCCGTGCGCCCGCGGGCTGCCGGACAGGACTCGCAACAGCCGGTCGGAGAGCGCATCGAGGTCCTTGAGCCGCTCGCGCCAAAACGCATCGGCCTGCCGCAGCATGCGCGAGCGGGTATCGTTCTGCACCCGCTCGACTGCGGCTTCGGCCGTCATGCCGCGCCCGATCGCCTCCTTCATGCGCCTGAGCCAGCCGCGATCGTGGGCGAACATGCGGTAGGCTTCGAGCACGTCCCGATGCTCGCCGGTCGCGCTGAGCTCGCCCTGCTCGAGCATCTCGTCGATGGAAGCTTGCAGCTCGGCGATGGCTGCCTCGAGCCGGTGCGACTCGGCCTCGGGGTCTTTTGCCTGGACCTCGGTGACAACCACGCGCGCATCGTGCAGCACGGCGTGGCCCAGCGCCAGCCCTTCCGAGAGGGGCTGGCCGCGCACGACGTGGCCAACGGCGCGGCTGAACTGGGCGCCCGTGTTGACCCCGGCAACTGCGCCGGTCACGAGATGCTCGGCCAGAACCATGGCCGTCGTCTGCAGCACCTCCACGTCCTCGTCGGAGTACTCCTTCTGCGTCTTGTTCTGGATGGTGAGGACACCCAGCACCTCTCCGCCGCGCAGGATCGGCACCGCCAGGAAGGAGTGGAAGATCTCCTCGCCTGTCTCGGGCCGGTAGGAGAAGGCGGGGTGATTCTGCGCGTCGGGCTCGTTGATGGGCACGGCAAGCTCGGCACACCGCCCAACCAGGCCCTCACCACGCTTCAGAAGGGTATTGTGCACGGCGGCCGGGTTGAGGCCCTCGGTGGCAAACAGCTCGAGCGAGCCATCCTGTCGCCTGAGGTAGATCGAGGAGACCTCGGCAACCATCAGGCCGGCAATCTGGCGCACGATCTTGTCGAGCCTGGATTGGCCGTCGGCCGACGGCTCGGCCATGATTTCCCGCAGCCGGCGCATGATGATGCGCAGCGCCGGCTCGCTCGGAGCGATCCTGGTATCCCCGCCTTTCTTTTGCATCACACAACGCCGTCACTTCGACGATTTGGGTCGGACCGAGGCGCAGGTACCGATCGGCTCTCGCCGCCAGCGTAGGCGCCTCCGCAAGAACCTTACCCCGCCGGCCCGCCCGTCGCAGGCCCGCCGCCAGGATCCATGAAATCAGTCTTTGCCCAGCTCGTACAGGGTGTGCAGGGTGCGCACCGCAAGCTCGGCATAGGCCGCGTCGATCAACACGCTAATCTTTATCTCCGACGTGGAGATGGCCAAAATGTTGATACCCCTCTCACCCAGCGCCTTGAACATTTGCGCCGCGACACCGGCATGACTGCGCATGCCGATGCCGATCACCGACACCTTGGCCACGTCGCTGGAGCTCTTGATGTCGAAAGCGCCGATCTGCTTCTTGACGGACTGCAGCACTTCGAGCGCACGTTCGAGCTCGGTCTCCTGGACCGTAAAGGTAATGTCGGTGGACTTGCCATCCGCGGAGAGGTTCTGAACGATCATATCGACGTTGATGTTGGCTGCCGCCAGCGGACCGAAAATGCTGGCTGCCACGCCGGGCTTGTCGGCAATCTTGAGTAGGGTGATCTTCGCCTCGTCCTTGGCGTAGGCGATACCGCTGACGACCCTCTGCTCCACGATTTCATCCTCGTCGCAAATTATGGTGCCGACTTGGTCCCAGGTGCCGGACTGAACGGGCTGCAACGCGTCCGGCGCCACGAAGCTCGACAGCACCCTCACGCGCATCCTATGTACCATGGCCAGCTCGACCGAGCGCGTCTGCAGTACCTTCGAGCCCTGCGAAGCCATTTCCAGCATTTCTTCGTACGAGACCTTGTGCAGCCGGCTCGCCCTCGGGACGATGCGCGGGTCGGCGGTGTAGACGCCATCGACATCGGTATAGATGTCGCAAAGATCCGCTCTGACCGCGGCGGCGATGGCCACCGCGCTGGTGTCCGAGCCGCCCCGACCCAGGGTCGAGACGCGGTTGCGTTCCGGCTCGATGCCCTGGAAGCCGGTGATGACGGCCACTTCGCCTTGTTCGAGGCGGGCTCGCACCTGCTCGCCTGGAATGTCGCGGATGCGCGCCACGCCGTGCGCGTTGTCGGTGACAATGGGAATCTGCCAGCCCTGCCAGGAGCGGGCCTGTATGCCAAGCGACTGCAGGACAATGGCGAGCAGCCCGGCCGTCACCTGCTCGCCGGTGGCCACGATCGCGTCATATTCGCGCGCGTCGTGCAGCGGCGAGGCCTCGCGCACCCAGGTCACCAGCTGATTGGTCGTGCCGGCCATGGCGGAGACCACGACCGCCACCTTGTTGCCGGCGTCGACCTCGCGCTTGACGTGGTGCGCGACGTTGCGGATGCGCTCCACGCTGGCCACCGACGTGCCGCCGAATTTCATGACGACGAAGGACATTCGACCTGCCAAGGGACCGATGGCTGGACTGCGCCTTTGGTAAAGACCCGCCACGGCGGCCTGCAGCGGCCGCCTGCGGCCGCGTACTCATAGCCAGTAGGCCGGACCTTCGCAACATGGAGGTCCCGCGACCTTGACACAAAAGGTGCACGACGCGTCAATGCCGACATGACCGTGCGCGACCAGGGCGCCGCAACGCTCGACCAGGCCGAGGTCGACCGCTTCACGCGGTTTGCCTCGGAATGGTGGGATGCCAACGGAAAATTCCGCACGCTGCACCTGATCGGGCCGGCGCGGCTCACATTCCTGCGCGATGAGATGGTCCGGCATTTCGGCAGGACAGGCGGCACGCCGCGGCCGCTCGATGGGCTCGCGATCCTCGATATCGGCTGCGGTGGCGGGCTCGTGTGCGAGCCGATGGCGCGGCTCGGTGCGATCGTGACGGGCATCGACCCGGCGGCGGACAACATCGAGGCCGCGCGCCGCCACGCGGCGGGCCAGGGGCTCGCCATCGACTATCGGCCAGTGCGTGTGGAGGACCTGGTCGCCGAGGGGTGCCTTTTCGATGCGGTGGCGTGCCTCGAGGTGGTAGAGCACGTGCCCGATGTCGGAGCGTTCCTGACGACGTGTGCGGCGCTGGTGCGGCCGGGCGGCCTGATGCTGCTCTCCACCATCAACCGCACGCTCAAGGCCTACCTGCTGGCCATCATCGGTGCCGAATACGTCTTGCGCTGGCTGCCGATGGGCACACACCAATGGGAGCGGTTCGTGACACCGGACGAGCTTGGCCACCACCTGGTAGCCGCGGGGCTCCGCGTACCGGTCTCGAAGGGCCTGGTCTACAGCCCCCTCTCCGACAGCTGGTCTCTCTCCGCGGACACGGACGTGAACTACCTCGCCTCGGCTGCCAAGCCGGGCTGAAAGAAATCATGTCCACCCATGCCTGCCTCGGCGCGCCGAGGGGTTTGCGGCGCAGCGAGCCTGTCGATTTTCGCCAGCGCGGCCTGGCCGTTAAGCCAAGCGAAATGTTTCCCGTGAAGCATCCCCGGGTGCCGGTTTGGTCGGTCTCGCAGCATCGGCACCCTTGGGCAGGTTGCCTTTTACAAGCTCAGAACCCGGGCCGAGCACGTGCCGACAGACAAGGAAAAAGGCCGCGTGGCCATCGTCACGGGCGCCGCGCACGGCATCGGTGCCGCAGCCGCCCGCCGCCTGGCCATGCGCGGGTGGCGGATCGCCGGCGCGGACTTGGATGGAGAAGCCCTTGCGAAGGTAGCAACCGAGACCGGCGGTGTTGCCGTTCAATGCGACGTCGGCAACGAAGGGGACGTTGAGCGCCTGGTCGCGGTCACACGGGCCCGTTTCGACCGCATCGACGCCATCGTCTCGAATGCCGGCATCGGCGGTTTCGCGCCGATCGAGAAGACATCTCTCGAAGCCTGGAATCGGGTGCTGGCCACCAACCTGACGGCGACGTTCCTGCTCGCCAAGGTGGCGGCAAGCGCCCTGCGCCAGGCTCGCGGCGCCATCGTCACGATCGCGTCGACCAGGGCGCACATGTCGGAGCCCGATACACTGGCCTACTCGGCCACGAAGGGCGGTCTCGTGGCTCTTACGCACGCGCTGGCCATCACCCTGGCGCCTCAGGTGCGGGTGAACTGCGTCTCGCCGGGCTGGATCGACACCGGCAGGCACGGCCCCCCCAAGGCGGGAGATCATGCACAGCATCCAGCCGGCCGCGTCGGCCGACCGGAGGATATTGCGGCAGCCGTGGCCTTCCTGCTGTCGGCGGAGGCCGGGTTCGTGACGGGCGCCGAGCTGATCGTCGACGGCGGCATGACGCGCAAGATGATCTACGCGTGAGCATGGACCGAACGCCCCTGCTTCGCCTCCCACTCGCGCACGCCATCGAGTCCAACCACCGCTGCGAGGTTCGAGGCGCTTCCAGGGCGGCCGGTTGCGTACCAGCCGTCGACTAGCCGCCCAGCCGGTTCGGACCCTCCCGCGCGTCCTCGTTGTCCGGATCGATCTCGAGCACCCTGCGGTAGTCGGCCACGGCAGCGTAGGCGAGATCCCGTGAAGCAGCGCCGGACTCGCATGCCTCACGTCCCTCCGCTAGCTCGCCGCCGGAGGCGGTGCCCCATGTATATGCTCCAAGCCCAACGAAACCAGACCTTTCTTGGCGTCCGTCGCGTCATCGCCGCGCGCGAAGGGCTCAACGTCGCTCTCCGGTCACGCACCCGCCGCCGCGCCGAGGACCGGCCGTAAGGTTAAATCGTGAGGCAGGATCACAATTATCGCGGATGGATGCAGATTGCGTCAGGGGGGCCTCACTCGATGCCGGGTGGGGGCTGCAGAAGGAGTAAGTAACCATGCGTCTCATGGTCGTTGCTTTGAGCACGCTCGCGCTCGCTGGCTTGGTCGCCTCGTCCGGCCCGGCCACGGCTGCCAAGACCAAAATGGGTTGTGAGCGTGGCAAGCAGGTATGGAATGCTGCGCTCGGCCGATGTGTGGCGGGCAAGAGCAAATATGCCAGGACGGCGGCGCGCAAGCCCGCCAAGAAGGCGGCCGCGAAGAAGACCAAGTAGCGAGCCGCGGCGGCGCAATGCCAACGCGGAGCCGCTACCCCGGGTTCTCGGGCAGCGGGCAGCAGGTCGCCGGTCACATCCAGCGGATGCTGCCCGCTGTCACCACCAACACCTTGTCCTGCGGCACGTCGAGACGCGGGATGTCCGCGCTCGCAAGCTGCAGAACAAGACCGCGCAGCGCCCTGCTGACGCCGCCGTGGGAGGCCACCACGGCGTCGCGGTCGATCGCGCCGAGCCACAAAGCGATGCGTTCCGACAGCATGCGGTAGCTCTCGCCGCCCGCCGGCTGCCAGCCCCATGTATCGGCCTTGCGGGCGGCAAAGCCTTCGGGATCGGAGCGCGGCAGCTCCGCCCACAGCCGGCCTTCCCAATGGCCGTAGTCGATCTCGCTGAGCCGCTCGTCGGTGCGGTAACCCGCCGGGGGAGACCCCAACTCCGAGCGGATGATCTCCATTGTCTGTCGTGCCCGCAGCAGCGGACTGGCGACGTAGTCGAGCGCCGCCGCCCCGCTCCCGAGCAGGTCGGCGAGCACCCTCCCGTTGCGCCCGGCCTGGGCGCGCCCCGTCGCATTGAGGGGGATGTCGCTCCGGCCCTGGTAGCGCTGGGCCGCGTTCCAGTCGGTCTCTCCGTGCCTGACGAAATACAGCGTAGCGCCAGCTCTCAACACTTCGTCCTCGCCAGATCGCATAATCTTTCACAACTACCCGGGGATGATATCAAACTCTTCGTGCCGAAGCGCCTGCCCCGCACGTGCCGGCCAGGGGCGCCCGAGTCCCGCAGCGCCGGGTGCCGACTATCTAGGGGTAGGCGACGTAACGCCTGCCGTCTCATGCCTCCGCAATTCCTCCATCCGCGCCAGCGCCAGGTCGGCATAATACGTGTCCCGGTAACGTGCAACGAAAGCCTCGAGGAGGGCGATGCTCGCGGTGTCCCTGGTTGCGCTCCATGCGTCGAAGGCTTCGCGTGACCTCAGGTGCGTTCCCTGTCCCGGAGAAGAGATTTCAGGGGCAGGGTTGAAGTGGAACCGCCTGATCAACGCAGAATGCTCCCAAGGCACCTGCTTGCCGTCCGTCACTTTCATCACGTCATTGCGGACGGCGATCAGCATGCTGGCCAGGTCGTCGCTCGACGTGAGCAGCTGCCTTACGAGCGCGGCGGAATACGGCGAGTTGCGGCCTTTTCCATCGAGAGCCACCTTGCCCGGCTGTGTCGCGAAGCTGATGAGCGTGCCCGCGCCGCTGTCGACTACCGCGAGGCCGCGCCCGATCTCGGCCAATCGAGTTCCCATCGCCCGGGCGAGGTTGTCGGAGAGTGGGTTGTCTCGGCATGCATCGAAGAAAAGGATGTTGGTCTGCGCCTCCCGCTCCATCGTCCGGTGCACCAGGTCGAGCCGCACCAACTCGATGTCGGGGGCCGGTACTGAGGTCAGCCGAGCGTCAATGGGTACGAGATAGTTGTGGCCTGACACGTGCAGCCCATGCCCGGCGTAGAAGAACACACCCACGTCGGCACCGCGAAGGAAGGCGGTGAACTCGCGAATCTTCGCCTCCAATGCCGCCTTGTCGAGATCGAAGCCTTCGATCACGTGATAGCCGAGCTTCTTCAATGCGGCGCTGATGTCCGTCGCGTCGTTCCTCGGGTTATCGAGCTTGCGGGTGTCGCGGTACGCGGCGTTGCCGATCACGAGGGCCACGCGCTTCTGCGTCGTGGCCAATGCCGGCCGGTCCGGACCGACGACGCTCGGCGTGGCCACCAGAGACAGGAAGGAGAGAATGGCAATTCCAGCAAGCCTGACGCCGATTGCCAGGAACCGTATGGTGGCCAACGGGCTGGCGCGCCCGAGCGCGATCGGGCCGGCGTTGACCTGCTTCGGTTTGCCGCCGGCTCGGCGAGAAATCGCGGACTCCGATTCTTGCGCTCCCGGCTCGCGCCCGAGCCCGGGAGTGGGCGCCGAGCGGCTGTCGGGGCCGGGCGCCGGCCCCCAGGGATGGCGGAGGTTCCGCAAGGTATCGTGCCGGCCGTCGAGGCCGCTGCGGGGAAAGCTGATGACCGTGCAGTCGGCCCCCTCTCGGGCCGCCTCCTTCACCCGATCAGTCATCGAAGCGCCCTTGGTCGCCACCTGCTTTACCGCTTCTGTAAGAGACATGACACCGCGCATGCGCCTACCCTCCATGCTCCAAGAAGTCTTGGCCGGAAGCGCCCTCGAGCTGCAGCACCCCCGGCCGGGGCTCTCCAAACTTGTCGAACGCCAATTCGAAAGCCGTGATGCCAAGCGCCTGGACGGTCGTATTCAAGTCCGCTGCCAGGCGCTTGACGGCCGCGCCGAACTCCTGATCGACGTAGATGACGATGCCCTTCCGGCCCACCCGCGTTGCCGGCGGTTTCCGCCTGCGGCTCGCCACGTCCTTCACACCTTGTGTCAGCGAGGACTCGGTGCGCGGCGCTGCGGCATCTCTACTTGTCCGCACGTGACCGGTCGCGACGGCCTTCATGGCGTCGGTCAGCGTTAGCTCCTCGAGTTTCACGTCAGTCTTCCGCGCTGCCGCTGTCGCGCGACCAGAGGGCTTCGAGGAGCGCGGTGATTTCTTTTGCTGCCGTGCCATTCCTGTCAGTCTCCGTAGCACCACGACCATTCTTGAGCCCCTGGGAAAATGCCGGCAGGTCGCTCAATCGCTCCGGCATGACCTCCAGATCGTGACGGCTCGCGTAGCGCAAGGCGTCCTTGACGATCGCCTCCCGGTTTCGACCCGCCGGCACCGCGTTCACCACAACGACGGTCTTGCCCTTGGCCTTCGCGAAATCGACGACGCGGACGCAATCCTCGAGCGCCTGCAAATCGAGAATGGACGTCTTGAGCGGAACCACGGCCAGCGTGGCCGGGCCGAGCGCCGCGGTGACGGCCTTGTCGAGCTTGGGCGGCGTGTCGATCAGCACCAGCTCGGCCCCGAGCTTCTTGGCGATCCGCAGCATCTCCGAGAGTTTGGTGTACGGCCCGGCCGCCACGCTCGGATCGTCCTTGTTTCCCGTCGTTCTCTGCCTGATGGCGTGCCAGCGCTCGGCCGATTGCTGGGGATCGAGGTCGATCACCAGCACCTTCAGGTTCTCCGCGGCGGCGATTGCCAGGTGCAGGGCAAGGGTCGTTTTTCCGCCCCCACCCTTCTGGCTGACGATGCTCCACACTTTCATGCTGGCCGTCCTCTGAATTGTGCTAGCACAACTTTGCTAGCTTGCTGCTTCGTGGATTGTGCTAGTTGGTTGCTGCACGAGTTGTTACCACAAGCTCAGAGGTTAATAAAGGGTTAATGTCTTGCAGTATATGCGCCAAGGCTTTAGCTTGTGCCAAGTGCCTGTTTTTGCTGCGCTTTCCTGGATCTCGCATGGATCCAACATGGAACTCGCATGAGAACAAAACAGGCCTGCAGTTCACAGCAAGTTCACAAGCTGAGGGAGGATTCATTACATGCCCGATTTGAGAACCGAGCGCGTGCGCCTCGACGACCCCAGCGACGAGGCTCCAGCAAAGCGCCACCGTGCAGCCAAGCGCAGCGACAAGCTCACTGACATCAAAGTGGCAGCCCTCAAGAAGGAGTACCGGGACTACCTCGTGTGGGACGAGGGCGACGTCGGGCTCGCCGTGCGCGTGCTGCCTTCAGGCAGCAAGTCGTTCTACTGCTACTATCAACACGCGAAGAAGAAGCCGATGAAGGCGCTGAATATCGGCCGCACGTCGATAATGACCGTCGAGGAGGCGAGGGAGAAGGCGACCAAGGTAAGGAAGAACACGAGCAAGGGACTCGACCCCTTGCATGCGGACCCCACGCAGTCCCTGTCCTTCAAAGAGCTGATCGAGAAGTGGCACAAGCAAGCGCAGGGCAATAACAGGTCGGGCGACAGGACCAAGACGTTCGTCCTCAACCACACGTCGGTGTGGCACAACCGGCCAGCCGCTACGATCCAAAAGCATGAGGTATCTGAACTGCTGTCCGATGTCCGGTTCGGCGACAAGAAGCGCAGGGGTGCACCCTCGTCTGCTAACCGCCTGCACTCACACCTGCACTCGCTGTTCAACTGGGCGATAGACGACGGACTGCCCGGCATCACCGTGTCGCCTGTCAAGCAGGAGCCCCCGGCCAAAGAGGCTATGCGGAGTCGCGACCTCAAGTGGTTCAAAGGCGACGACGCCAACGAGGCTATCCGCAAGGTGTGGGAAGCAGCTGGGGACCTCGACCGTGACGACCAACTGTTCGTCAAGCTCGCGATCCTGCTGCCGAAGCGACGCAACGCGGTGCAAGCGATGCGGTGGGAGCAGATCGATAGCAACTGGCACTGGAAGCCTATCAAAGGCTCGCTGAACAAGAAGAACCTCGACTGCACGGTGCCACAGCTCGCGCGCCGCATCATGGGTGCACGGCAAGAGGAGGGCCCCGTGATGCTCGTTAGCGAAGCACGTGCGCAAGCGCTCATCGGCATCATTCGCGAGGCTACGGGCATCGAGGATTTCATCTGGCATGGCGTGCGGCACATAGCCGCCACCAAGCTAGAGGAGGTGCCGGAAGACGGTGGGCTGGGGATTGCTCCACACATCGCTCGCCTCGTGCTGGACCACCCTGCAGCGAGTGACGTGCACGCTGGATATGTGCACGCGTCGTACCGCAAGCCTGTCGCTGATGCGCTCGAAGCGTGGGCACAGTATGTGGAGCGGACGGTGGCGCCAGCTGCCGGGGTCGCTGTTCTGCGGTGAATGCGGCAAGAGAGTTTCCACATTCATCAACGGGCTACAGGCTTCTCCCCCGTGAGCACCAACTCTTGGCTTGCGGCCTAGGTTATGAGCTTATATGCATAGTCAGTATACGGCACGATAGACATAGGGAACCCCACAATGACCACGATCGTCGAAGCCACCAGCGCCGCCGTGACCAAGTCCTCGAAGAAGGTTCGCGGCCTGACCTCTCCGGCGCCGAAAGCGCAGCTGCCGAAGAAAGTGAAGGCTGCGGCAGAAGCGTTCGCGAAGGACGTTGCCAAGAAGGCCCCGGCCAAGACCGCCGTGAAGAAGCTGGCGAAAGCAGTGGCCCCCAAGGCCGCCGAGCCCAAGCCGCGCAAGGTCAGCGCGATGCAGGTGATCCGGCGCACGCTTGCCCACAACCACAACGCCACCGTGGAGATGATCTCGAAGGCTTGCACCGACGCTGGGGTGCCGAAGGCTGACGGCACCATCCAGACCATTCGATCGGACTTCATGCAGACCTACGCCGCGCTGCGCGAAGCGGGCTGCGTCAAGACCAACTGAGGTCCACAGACAGCGCAGCAAAGGGCCGTCCCCGGTGGGGCGGCCTTTTCGCGTTCACGTTGACTGGGCGCAGCGGTACACGGTGGTGTTTGACATCGACCTTGTTGCGGTACGCCTCTGCGAAGCCGCCTACGTCTTCCTGCCCTCCCGAAGGCGCACTCCGGGCCCCAACTGGTCGTCTGGGTCGATGAACACAACGCCAGCCTTCTCCAGCGCACGACGCCACGACATGACGGTCAGCAACTTGGGGTTGCTTCCGCGCGTCTCGAAGTCGGTGATCGTGTCAGCGGATGTCTTGGACGCTTTGGCAAGCTTCTCCCGCGACCAGCCTGCTGCAACGCGTGCCATCCGCAGTTGAAGTGGTGTCAGCATCACCATTCTGGTGACGCCACCCCCGCAAATCGGCAACCAAAGCACATGCCATATATACATTAGCCACATAAATTCTGTGGCATAGGTGGGAGAGCTGACTTATCCTGATGTCTTGGGATGGCCGGCAGGGTTACCGCCATGTTTAGTTTTGGTGCGGAGCTGCTCCGCACACTGCGATGGATGATAGTTCTATTTCTCGTCTGGTGGTGGTTCCTGAGACCGCTTCGGAAATTTCTGATATGGCTATGCCGCATCATCACTGGCGGGAGGTGGCCGCCCGAGACGTGGCTTGAATGGTTACAGCGGACGGCAAGGGAGGCAGCTATCGACGCCGGCACCACCATCAGAAGCATTTGGTGGCGTCCTGCAAGCGCAGCACCAGCGCCAAGGCGGCGTTTTAGGCCGCTGGCTGGCAAACTGCGGCTGGGTAGGCAGGGGGCCAAGCGTTCACCGCTCTGTAGGCGGCTGTACGACGGCACTTAGCCAGCCTAGTGATGTCCGCCACCCAACATCGAAATAATTGAATGAATAATGCGGCTGGCTGGTTAGCCTTGGCGGTCGCCACCACGATGATAACGACCGTATGGCAAGCCGTGCTGCAAGCGATGGTGCGCTCGCTCGGTCTTGGATAAGACGTTAAGCTGGCCGCTTCATGCCTGCCCTCGTTACGGTCCCGGCGTTGCACGTGCTGCCCTTTGCTATGGCTGAGTCGCTGGCAGACTGGCATGAGCGCTGGCGGGAACGGGCTTGCCGCTATGACGCTATGGCCCGGAGGCCGAAGCCTGTCAGCGCCGCTCTGAGCCAGCGCTGCACATTGCGTGCCGTCAGCACCCTGTATTCTTCCGCCACTCGTGGCGCTCGGCGCCAAGCTCACGGCTGCTGACCAGCGTTGAATCGTACCACTTGCCACCGATGTTGACAGCACTGGCGTTAGTCTTCTGCAGCCGCTTCGTGAGGTAAGCCCAACGCTGGGGCTCTGTCATTGCGCAGAATTCGGCCACCACCTTCGGACCCAGCGCCTCGCGGGCCTGTGCAGCGATCCACTCATCTGTGCTGACGCAGCCCGCGACCGTCGCGGTGATGCAAGCGATAAGAACGAACAGGGCGAACAATCTCATGGGTCCTTCCTCTTGTTCGCGAATATACGGAGCCGCGTTACAGGATTGGCTGGCTGATACCTGCCAACCGTTCAGCCACCGTCGGCTTGCTGCGCTTGCGGACCCGCGCGTGCAGCGCCAACTTCGTCACGGTGTAGCCCAGAACTTAGTTGTGCCGCTTCACCAGCTGCTCGTGGAAGTGCTTCAGCGTGAAGTCCGAGTACTTGTACCGGAACAAACCATGCATCCGTTCGAGCTCCTCCTGCGGCGCGCGCCGCGGCGACGGCCGATTGAGCCGCTGGTCCGGCAGGCCATCGGCCCCCGCAACTTGCGTGATCTCGCCCTGCAGCTGGCGGCCAAGTAAAGTCTCAAAACGCATCCGACGTACTCCCTCGTGAACCGCTGCCGTGCCCATCCGATGCCCCCTTCGCACCCTCCGACACGACACTTCACAAGCTACAAACACACGTCAGATCACGAGCTACCTACAAAGGTGTCGTCGATCGCTTGCCCCGCGCGACCAGCGCGCCTACACTTTCCCAAAAGGCCAAGCTCTCCCAGAGTTCCGGGGCTATGCACAGGAGGAAACCACATGGCTCGCATTTCCCGCCGCAAATTTCTTAAGGTCTCGGGCTCCGGCGCTGTGGCTGCGAAGGCCGGCGGCATGGCCGGCATCCTGGCGGCAGGCAGCGCGCCTGCGTACGCGCAGGGGGCATCCGTGCACTGGTTGCGGTGGAACGATTTCGTTCCGGCGTCGGATCAGCTGCTGCGCAGGGAACTGCTACCGGAGGCTGAGAAAGCCCTGGGGGCCAAGATCACCTTCGAGACCGTGAACGGCAACGACCTGCAGCCGCGGATTACATCAGCCATCCAATCCGGTGCCGGTCCTGACATCATCATGCTCTTCAACAATCATCCGCAGATCTACTCGGAGAGCGTCTCCGACCTGTCGGATGTCACGGACCCGATCAACAAGGCCGAGGGCGGCTACTACGGTCTGTGCAGATCGAACTCGGTCGACGGTCAAAAATGGCTGTCCACGCCATGGGCAATCGTCGGCGCCATGATCGCTTACCGGAAATCCTGGTTCGACGAGATCGGCGTGACCAGCTTCCCAGACACCTGGGAGAGTTATCGGGAGGCCGGCAAGAAGCTCAAAGCCAAAGGCCGGCCGATCGGTCAAACACTCGGCCATACTTTTGGCGACGCCCCGACCTTCAGCTACCCCTATATGTGGTCCTGGGGTGTCACCGAGGTGGAGAAAGATGGCAAGACCGTCAACATCAACAAAAAGGAAACCATCGACTCGGTGAAGTTCATGACTGACTTCTGGAAGGAAGCCCATGACGAGGGTGGTCTTGCCTGGGATGACACCAACAACAATCGCGCATTCCTGGCTCAGACGATTTGCGCAACGCTCAACGGCGCCTCGATCTATATCGAGTCATTGCGCAATCCCGACAAGTACATCACCGAGAAAGGCGCGCAGCTGAGGACTGACATCCAGCACGCACCCTTGCCCAGGGGCCCGGCCGGCCAGTTCGCCATGCACACCTACTTTTCGCATGTCGTGCCGAGCTACTCGAAGAACCAGAGGGCGGCCAAGGAGTTCTTGAAGTGGGTGCATTCGAAGGCTGTGTACGAGAAGTGGTTCGTTTCGCAAAGGGGCTTTGCCACACCGCCGACCGCGGAGTGGGAGAATCACAAGCTGTGGGGCGAGGACCCGGTCATGACCCCCTACAAGGTGGCGGGCCGCCTTGGTCAAGCGCCGGGCTACCCGCTTGCCTCCGGCAAGAAAGCGGCCGAGGTGCTGACCAAGTACATCATCACCGACATGTATGCGAAGGCCGCGCAGGGTATGTCGGCTGAGGATGCGGTCAAGTGGGCCGAGGGCGAGCTGAAGAGGGTGTACAGCTGACGCGCTTCCCCGATCTCCTCCCCGCATTCCCCGGGGAGGAGATCGAAACTTGCGACGCTAGGCCAGCATGGCGGTAACCGCAGTCACGAGCGCGCTTGGCGACGCTCCTCCGCCGCGACGGCATCGGCGCCTGGAGGACGAGCGCTGGCTCGCCTTCGTGCTGCTGATGCCGACGATGGTGTTGCTCGGCTTGTTCATCGCCTACCCGTTCGTGCGCGGGATTCTGCTGTCGGTGACGGACTCGCGCGTGGGCGTACCGGGCGATTTCGTGGGGCTCGCAAACTACCAGAGGATCTGGAACGACGGCATCTTTCGCACGGCGGTCTACAATACGTTCCTCTATACGGGCGTAACCACCGTCTTCAAGCTGGCACTCGGGCTCTGGCTCGCGATGCTGCTCAATCGTCATTTCAGGGGTAAGGCGTTCACCCGCGCGTTCATCCTGCTGCCCTTCATTATCCCGACGGTGCTGTCGACGTTCGCCTGGAAGTGGATGTTCGATCCAACCTTCAGCGTCCTCAACTGGCTGCTCTACCGCCTCGGTGCCATCAGCGGCCGCATAAACTGGCTGGGTGACGCCGACCTCGCCATGATCTCGATCATGGTGGTCAACATCTGGCGCGGGGTGCCGTTCTTCGCCATCAGCCTGCTGGCCGGCCTGCAGACCATCAGCCCCGAGCTGAACGAGGCGGCGGCGATCGACGGTGCCAAGCCGTGGCAGCGGTTCTGGTACGTGACGTGGCCGCTGCTGCTGCCCGTGACGATGGTCGTCATGCTGTTTTCGGTCATCCAAACGTTTGCGGATTTCCAGATCGTCTATGTCATGACCGGCGGCGGCCCGGCCAATGCCACCCACCTCTTCGCCACCTACGCGTATCAGATCGGTGTCGGCGCCGGCCAGCTCAGCCAAGGGGCGGCCATCTCGCTGGCGATGTTCCCGATCCTTTTCCTGGTCGTCGTCGTGCAGCTCCTCTACATCCGCCGCGTGGAGACCCGGTAAGCCATGATCGAAGGCGCGCGGTGGAAAAAGTGGGTGTTCTTCTACATCCCGATGGCTTTCTTTCTGCTGTTCCTCCTGTTCCCCTTCTACTGGATGGTGATCACTGCGGTGCGGCCGGACGGGGAACTCTATCGTCCCTGGAACGCCGTCAACTACAACCCTTTCTGGACCACGCAGCCGACGTGGGAACACGTCAGGCATCTGTTCGAGGAGACACTTTTCGCCACGTGGATGTGGAACACGATGTTCATTGCGCTCGTGTCCACCGTCATCTCGCTCGTCTGCGGCGTGTTTGCCGGCTACGCGCTGGCGCGGTTGAATTTCCGGTTCGCGGGCAGTCTCGGTACCGGCATCTTCATCACCTACCTCGTGCCGCAGACGCTGCTGTTCATTCCGCTGGCCGAAATCATCCGCAACTACAGACTGGGCGACACGCCGTGGGCTCTCATCCTGACCTATCCGACGTTCCTCATCCCGTTCTGCACGTGGCTGATGATGGGGTACTTCAAGGCGGTGCCCAAGGAGCTCGAGGAATGTGCGCGCATCGACGGCGCGTCGCGCTGGCAGGCGATGCTCTACATCATCATTCCGGTTGCGATTCCCGGTATCCTGTCTGCCGGCATCTTCGCCTTCACGCTTTCGTGGAATGAATTCATCTACGCGCTCGTGTTCGTCTCCTCCCCTGAGGCGAAGACGGTACCCGTCGGCGTCACGTCGGAGCTGATCCGCGGTGACGTGTTCTTCTGGGGCCCGCTGATGGCCGGCGCACTGCTCGGATCCATACCGGTGGCGATTGCCTACTCGTTCTTCGTCGAGCACTACGTCGCCGGCCTGACCGGTTCGGTAAAAGGCTGAACGCACATGGGGTTGCACGGCAGGGAGATGAGAGCGCATGGCGCAGGTCGTCCTGAAGGACATCAACAAGCTCTACGGCAGCGTGCATGCCGTCAAAGACGTCAATCTGCAAATCAGCGACAAGGAGTTTGTCGTTTTGGTTGGGCCCTCGGGCTGCGGCAAGACCACGACACTGAGGATGATCGCGGGCCTCGAGGCGATCAGCTCGGGCGACATCTCGATCGACGGCCACGTCGTGAACGACCTGGCGCCCAGGGATCGCGACATCGCCATGGTGTTCCAGAACTACGCGCTCTATCCGCACATGAGCGTGTTCGACAACATGGCCTTCGGCCTCAAGATGCGCAAATTCGACAGGCGCGAGATCGCAAAGCGCGTCAAGGAGGCCGCGGACATCCTCGGCATCGGCGAATTGCTCAAGCGCAAACCGCGTCAACTCTCGGGCGGCCAACGACAGCGCGTCGCGCTGGGCCGCGCCATCGTGCGCCATCCTCGGGTATTCCTGTTCGACGAGCCGCTCTCCAACCTCGACGCGAAGCTCAGGGTGCAGATGCGGGTCGAGCTCAAGAAGCTGCACCATCGGCTCGGCACCACTGCCGTGTACGTGACCCACGACCAGGTCGAGGCCATGACACTCGGCGATCGCGTCGTTGTCATGAAGGACGGGGTCGTGCAGCAGGTGGGCGATCCCCTCGATCTCTATAACCGGCCAGCCAACAGGTTCGTCGCGGGCTTCATCGGCTCGCCGGCGATGAACTTCGCGACCGTGACGATCGTCGACGGCAGCGGACAGCTGACGGCGAAGAGTGGCGGACTGGAAATCGAGGTGCCGGCACCTCACATCGAGCGCCTTCGCCCGCACATTGGCCGCCAATTGACGATCGGCATCCGCCCTGAGGATCTGCATATTGCGGGCGACGCCGATGCCGCCGGACTGACGTTCTCCTCAAGGGTCGAGGTCGTCGAGCAACTCGGCTCGGAAGTGCTCCTCGATGTGCGCGTCGGCGACGACACCATGGTTGCGGCTGTGGATCCAGGAGTGCGTGCCAAGACACAGGACACACTGCGTCTCGCCGTCAATCCGGGGCGGTTGCATTTCTTTGACGTGCAAAATGAGAAGGCGATCTGAAGCACTTGCACTGGGGCCCGGCTGCAGAAATCACGATGGTACCGACCCCGTGCTGCCGAACGTCTCCTCCTGGCACTGAAGAGGAGTGCGGGAGGCAGGCACGGTCAGGCAGATCATTGAAGTACTTCGGACTCGTCGTGATGGTTCAATAACTTGCGAGTCTGAGCCTTGGCGACGGCTGGATTGCTGGCCTATGCCGTGTCGCCGTTCTATGATTGCAAGAAAGCAATACCTCGCTTGGCTCGCCGCCGAGCGTTGCCCTTGGCGCATCCGAACGCGGGCAACTTCTCGTCGGACAGACGAGGGCGTCAAAACATGCGCCATGTCTCATACAGGGAGGTCATTCACATGAATCGGAAGACTCTTCTCGTCGGCTTTCTGGCCGCCGTATGGCTCTTCGCGACGGCCGTGCTGATGTCGGGCGTCGGGCACGCCCAAACGGACCCCAGAGTTGCGAAATCGATGGAAACCTTGAAGGCCATGACCGCGAAATTGGGTGCTCCAAAGCTCGAAGGGAAAGAAGCCGTTGGCGGCAAGGACGCTCCCGCCCTGTATTTCGGCCCGACCAAGATCAACAACAACTTCGATATCGTCGACGCGGTCGGAAAGGAAGACGGCAAAGGGATGACGGCCACGCTCTTCGTAAAGGGCGGAGACGAATACATCCGCGTCTCGACGAGCGTGCCGAAACCCGACGGAAGCGGACGAGCGATTGGCACCGTTTTGGCCGGGCCGG
>Ga0247727_10004347_pt1 | contig 30145 bp, 25 predicted proteins | sample WisWelCaveWW1625_FD_202498 | JGI IMG/M metagenome (GOLD analysis project Ga0247727, IMG submission 202498) | Biofilm microbial communities from Wishing Well Cave, Virginia, United States - WW16-25 | ecosystem: Environmental > Aquatic > Deep subsurface > Groundwater > Cave microbial mat | place...
CTCGATCACCAGCTGAACAAGTAGGCTCTCGCCGAAACAGATCTCACGGGGTCCGGGGGCGGCTCCCGCCGCCCCCGGACCCATCCTTCCTTTTCGTTGCACACCACACGTCTCGATCGTTTCCGGCTTGCGAGGTCGCTCTCGGTTCTGTGCGCCGCTGTGACCCTCGCGGCCGGAGCGCACCGAGTCCGCGCTCAGCAGCCGGATCCGCTCAGCGAGAGCGAAGAGCGGCTCGTGAACTACGGGTTCGCCACGCAGCTCGGCTCGGGGGTGTACAGCGTCGCCGGACGAACGGTTCAGGTCTACCGGCTTCCCTTCTCCTATTCCGCTCGCGACGAGAACGAAAGGGGGTGGGGGCTCGTCGTGACGTTTCCCGTGACGCTGGGGTTCTACGACTTCCGCGCCTCCGACGTGATCGAGGAGGGGATCCCGGACGATCTGGAGACGGCGAGCCTGGTTCCCGGCGTCGAGTTCCGGCTCCCGGCCGGGAAAAGGTGGCTCCTCAAGCCGTACGCGAGGGCCGGGGTCGTGACGGAGAGCTCCGACAGCGCCAACGCGTACGTGTTCGGAGTGGGGCTCCGGAGCATCGCGGATTTTCCGGCGAAGGGGTTCGGACTTGCCTGGGGGAACGGGCTCGACTATTCGCGGGTCGCTCCTTCGGGCACCGGAGACGACGATCTTCTCTCGTTCGAGACGAGCCTCGAGGCGCGGCATGCTCTCGGCCTCGCCGTGAGACGCCACGAGCTGGACTACGGGCTCTACGGGGCGCTGTCCCTCTACTTCGACGACCCTCAATTCCCTCTGCGAGAAGACAGCGACGGATCGGTCGACGACCAGTACGAGATCGGCTTCACTTTTGGAGCGAAGGAACCGGCGCGGATCTGGAAGATCCCCGTTCCCCGCGTCGGGTTCGGGTACCGCTTCGGCGACGAGATCTCCGCGGTTCGCTTCGTGATCGGAACGCCCGTGGCGTCCCTGACGCGGTGAGCAAAGCTCAGATCGGCGTGTGCGGTAGCAGGTCGCGCACTACCTACTCGCCCGTCTTCAGGCGGATGCTCAGACCTGTCACCGTGGTGCTCCCCAGGGTCAGGCTGAACTTCTGGCCGTCCTTCCCTTCCACCTTGACCTTGTCGTCGTCGTACTGGTTCACCTTGTATCCGGACCCGAGCGCGACGGCGATCTCCTTGGCGATGTCCCTGCACGCCACCTGCTTCTTGGTCCCGTTCTGAACGGTGACGCGGATCTGTTTCGCCTCCCCGCCGGCTGGCGAGAACACGAAATTGATCTCGCCGTCGTTCTTGGCCTTGTCGTCGCAGAGGATCTTGACCTCCCCGACCATCGGGGCCGCAAGTGTCGACGGCGCCGGCGGCGGCTTCTCGGCATCCTGCGCGATGGCAAGACCACAGAGGGTCGCCGTCACAAGAAACGTCGTCGTCAAGATCGCACAGATTGACCTGCTCATGGCTGCCCTCCACGCACTCCGGCGCAGAGACTAGCACAAGTCCGGCGGGCGGGGCATAATCCCCGTTTCCTCGAGCGCGAGATTTCCGAGGCGGAAGAAAACGGAGGAGGACAGGATGCGCGTTCATCGATTCGTGGTCGTAGCGGCAGTGTTCCAAGGGATCGCATTCCTCCCAGCCCTCGCGCAGGGGAATCCGACGGGATGGAAGCACCAGGCCGCGATCTACCTCTGGGGAGCGGGCATGGACGGGACCGCGGGCGCGCGGGGGCTCGAGGCCGACGTGAACGTTTCATTCTCGGACCTCCTGGAGAACCTCGAGATCGGCGGAATGGCCGCGTACCGCGGGGAGTCCGGGCGCTGGGCGGTGATGGCGGACCTGGAGTTCGTGGGGCTCGGGGCGACGAAGGACGCGCAGGGCGGCATCCGGGCGGACGTGGACGCCGACCAGTGGCTCGTGGAGGTCGACGGGGCCTACCGGTTCACGGACCGCGTGGAGGGGATCTTCGGCGCCCGCCTCACGTCCCTCGACACGGACGTGGTCGTGACGACGCCGACGCCGCTGACCATCTCCGGGAGCGATTCCAGGTCGTGGATCGATCCGGTGGTGGGCGCCCGGCTGACGGTGCCCATGGGGGAGAAGTGGTCCTTCGTGGGACGCGGCGATGTCGGCGGCTTCGGGATCGGCTCGGATTTCACGTGGCAGGCCCTGCTGCGCTTCGGCTGGCAAGTCTCCGATCTCGTCGCGCTCGACTTCGGTTACCGCGTTCTCGACGTGGACTACGACGACGGAACCGGGACCAACCGGTTCGTCTGGGACGTGCAGACGAGCGGCCCGGTCGCGGCGGTGTCGTTCACGTTCTGATCGGGCGAGCAAACAGCTCGGACAGCCAGTCGGGTCAGAACTTGACCATGTAGTTCTTCGCTTCCAGACAGACGCTGAACGCTTTCTTGAAGTTGTTCATCTGCTCCGCGGTCGCCTGCTGCGTCTGTTGCCCCTGCTTCTCGGCCTGCTGCGTGGCCTGCTGCTGCGCGGCCGCGCCCCTGCGTCTTCCGGCGACCACACCGGCTGCGGCCCCGTATGCGGCCCCCTTTCCGGCGTCATCGCTCGCGATCTCACCGATCACAGCCCCCGCGGCCGCGCCCTTGACGGCCCCCCCCGCTCCTGCGCCCTTGCCCGCCTGCTGGGCCTGCTGCTTCTGCTGCTCCGTCTGCTGGGCCTGCTGCTCGGATTGCTTCTGGAGGGCGAACGGGTCGGTCCCCGTGTTCTGCGTGGCGAAGTTGTAGCACTCGGCCTCTTCCTGGGACTGCTGCTCGGGCTTCTGGCCCTTGGTGGGGAATACGTAGACGCTCATGGTGGCTGCCAGGGTCTTCTGTCCCGTGGGAGCGGGAGCGGCCGGCGCGGTCTGTCCGACGACGACGGTCGGAGCCGCGAGACCGAAAGAGATCAGAATAACGGCGCCGCATAGCCTCTTCATGTCGGTCCTCCTCGAAAGGGCACTTTGTCCCGGGAGGAGAGAGCCTACCACGGATTGGTTTGGCCGGGCGCGATCATAACCAGTGCTCGAGCTGGGTCACACAATCGGTGAATGGCAACACCTCAACGCCGCGGTCGTGCCACCGGCGGTTGCCCAGGTACAACAGGTGCGCCTTGGCCTGCGGAAAATCGGCGCGGAAACGCAGCAACCCGCGCAGATCGTCGGGGCGGACGCGGTGGGTCATTTTCACCTCGAAGGCGCGCACGCCACGTTCGCCGTACAGCACGAAATCCACCTCGTCGCCGGTGGCCGTGCGCCAGTAGTGCAGGCGATAACCCAGGTCCCGGTAGTCGTTGAGCGCGCGCGCCTGTTGCAGAAACAGCGTCTCCAGCGCCGCGCCATGAATCTGCTCCGGGGCATCCAGCGGACCGCGCGGGCGGATGGCCTGAAACACCCCCGCGTCGAAATAGAAGAACTTCGGGTGTGCGATCAGCCGGCGCTTGGCGCGTTTGGTGAAGACCGGCAAGCGCACAGCGATCAGCAGGTCTTCGAGAATGCTGAAGTAATCCTCGACGACCTTGGCCGAGACCGCGCACTCGCGGGCGACCGCCGCCATGTTCAGCACGCTGCCCTGCGAAAAGCTGGCGGCTTCGAGGAACCGGCCGAACCCGCCGATGTCGCGCGCGAATCCCTCCTGCTGCACTTCCTCGCGTAGGTAGGTCGCCGCGTAGCTGTTCAAGTAGTCCTTCGGCTTCTCGCTCGTGCAGGCCAGCGGCAGGCAACCCCACCGCAGCGCGCGTTTCAAGTCGAAATCCTTGCCCAGTTCCAGCGCCATGAGCGGATGCATGTGACGGGTCAGGGCGCGGCCCGCCAGCAGGTTGACGCCCCGGCGACGCAGCTTGCGCGCGCTCGAACCGGTCAGCACAAATCGCAACCGCCGCGACTCGATCAGCCGATGCACCTCGTTGAGCAACTCCGGCACACGCTGGACTTCGTCCACCACGACCCAGCCTTTGCGACCCTGCGGGATCTGGTCGCCGAGCCGTTGCGGCGCGGCCAGCAACTGCGTGTACGTCAGGTGATCGAGCAGATCGAAGAACAGCGCGTCGGGAAACTGTTCGTGCGCCCAGGCGGTCTTGCCCACACCGCGCGGCCCGAACAGGAAAAAGCTCTGCTTGGGCGTCTGAAGCAATCGGGGATACATGAGTCTGTTTTACCATGCAAAAACGACTTGGCAAGGCCGATCTGTCAATCCGCCGAATTTGCAGCCGTGCCCTGCTCCCTCATCCAAACCGCCTGAGAGCGCACTCCAAACCTCGCGGACTGATCGGGGCGCTTCGTGTTTCCCTAGCCCAACTGCCGCACCCGGTTGGGACGGGTGCGGCCCGGGGGATTGATTCAGCGTTTCATTCCGCGCACGGTCAGTTGCCGCTGCCTCCACCACCCCGCTGGAGCGATTCCAGCACCTGGTCGAGGGAGAAGCTGCCGACTTTCTGGCTGGGCGGGAACTCCTTGAAGGTGGCGAGGAACTGCCCGACGTATTGCTGCGCCGGGACGAGCAGGAACAGGCGATCCGCCCTCCAGTGACTGTAATCCATGGAATGATCGGCCGCTTCGAAGGGATCGGAACGGAGGTTGTAGATCTTGGGCACACGCAGGGTCGAGTACTGCTCCTGCCATCCGTCGAAGCCCTCACCGCGCTGCTCCTGGAAGACGATCTTGTACTGCTGAAGGCGCAGGGCCGTCAGGTTGCCGTCGTCGCCGAAGTAGAAGAACTCCTTGCGCGGGCTGGGGGCCTTGCCGGCGAGCGCGTCGGTGAGGTTGTAACCGTCGAGGTGCACCTTGAAGATCTTGTCACCGACCTTCATGCCCTTGAGGAGCTGCTCCTTCACGTCGGGGACGCCGGCCGCCGCCATCAACGTCGGCAGCATGTCCTCGTGGGAGAAAATGTCGTTCAGCACCGTGCCGGGCTTGATCGTGCCGGGCCAGCGAATGGCACAGGGAACCCGGAAGCCGCCTTCCCACTGCGTCCCCTTCTCGCCGTGGAAGGGGGACTGGCCGCCGTCGGGCCAGGTCATTTTCTCGGCGCCGTTGTCGGTCGAGTACATGACGATGGTGTTGTCTTCGAGGCCGAGTGCCTTGAGCTTGTCGAGAAGCTGGCCGACCATCGCGTCGTGCTCGACCATGCCGTCGGGATAAGTGCCGAGGCCGGTCTTGCCAGTTGATTCCTTCTTCAGGTGCGTCCAGATGTGCATGCGGGTGGAGTTCCACCAAAGGAAAAACGGCTTGTCCGCCTTCTTCGCTCGCTCGAGGTAGTCGAGCGACGCCTTGGTGATTTCCTCGTCGATCGTCTCCATGCGCTTCCTGCCCAGCGGGCCGGTGCTCTCGATCTTCTGCGTGCCGTCCGGATTGGCCCACGCGTGAATGACGCCGCGCGTTTGAAACTTCTTGATCAATGCCGGATCCTTGAAGTAGTCAGGGTTCTCGAACTCTTCCTCGGCGTTGAGGTGGTAGAGCGAGCCCATGAACTCGTCGAAGCCATGCGCCGTGGGCAGGTGCTCGTCGAGGTCGCCGAGGTGGTTCTTGCCGAACTGCGCGGTCATGTAGCCCTGCGACTTGAGCAGTTGGGCCAGCGTGACGTCGCGCGCCTGCAGTCCTTCCTTCGCACCCGGCAGGCCGACCTTGAGGTTGCCGGTGCGGAAGCCGCTCTGTCCGGTGATGAATGCGGACCGGCCGGCGGTGCAGCTCTGCTGACCGTACCAGTCGGTGAACAGGGCGCCTTCCTTCGCGATCCGGTCGATGTTCGGCGTCTTGTAGCCCATCATGCCCTGGTTGTAGCCGCTGACGTTCCAGTAGCCGATGTCATCCCCCCAGATGATGAGGATGTTCGGCTTCTTGGCCTGGGCGAACGCCGGCATGGCCAGCGTCAATGCGACTGTCAAGCATGCCAGCACATTCCCGCCGGCAGCGCGAGATGCTCTCATGGGTTCCTCCTGCGTTGGAAAGCCGAATTCGAGCACATCGCAGGGGCCCTGTCAATCCGTGCTTTGCCCTTGACCTGCACCCGAAACGGGCGGAGGCCAGGCCACGCCGCTGGTCACCGTGGGGACGGGGAACTGAGCCGGGGCCGGCCCGTATTCGCTCACTCGACGACGAGCAGGGGCGCGCCCGCCTCGACGGGACGGCCGGCCTCGACCTGAATCACGACGACGCGGCCGTCCTTGGGGGAGACGATCTCGTTCTCCATCTTCATCGCCTCGACCACGACGAGACCCTGGCCCGCGCGCACCGCATCGCCCACACCCACGAGCACGCGGACGACCTTGCCCGGCATGACGGACGTCACGGTCGTCGGGCCGCCGCCCACCTTGCGCCCCTCTTCGCGCGTCCGTCGGCTCGGGTCGGTCAATGTGACGACCTGCGTCGCCGCCCCGTGACGCACGGTGTAGCGATCCCCCTCCACCTCCACCGACACGGCATAGGAGCGGCCGTTCATGAGGATGCTGTAGGAGTCCCGCTGGAGCTTGCGAGCGTCGGCGACGAATTCCGTGCCCTCCACCGTGACGTGGAAGCGGGCGTCCCGCCTCTCGATGACGATCTCGTGGAGCCGGTCGTCGATCTGGGCCGTGAGCTTCACCGATCTCCCCCGTCTGCCCACTTCCACGCCGACCGGGGGCGAGCGTTGCCCGATCCGGGGCCGCTCTTGGACGACTGCTCGATGCGACGGAAGTGGGCCACGGCCGCGGCGATCAGAGCGATCTCGTCGAGCCACGGATCGTGCTTCGGAGCGAGGAGCTCGGGATGCTCCTCGAGGAATGCCGTCGACAGGTCCCCGGCGAGGAATGCCTCATGCTCCATGACCTTTCTGTGGAAGGGGATGGAGGTGTCGAGCCCCTCGATGCGGTACTCGTGAAGGGCCCGGGCCATGCGGGCGATGGCCTCGCCTCGGTCCCGCCCCCAGGCGATGAGCTTCGACAGGAGAGGGTCGTAGTGGACCGGAACGCTGTACCCCTCGTAGGTCCCCCCGTCGTAGCGGATCCCGGGTCCCGACGGCACGCTCAGACCTCGGATCTTCCCCGGGGACGGCATGAAGTTGCGCGACGGGTCCTCGGCGATGATGCGGCACTCGACCGCGTGACCCCGCAGCACCACGTCCTCCTGGCGGACGGAGAGGAAGCTGCCGGCCGCGATCTGGATCTGCTCCTTCACCAGATCCAGACCGGTCACCATCTCGGTGACCGGATGCTCCACCTGGAGCCTGGCGTTCATCTCCATGAAGTAGAACGAGCCGTCCTGCCCCCTCAGGAACTCCACCGTGCCAGCGCTCGTGTATCCTGCAGCGCGGGCCGCCTTCACGGCCATCTCGCCGATGCGGGCGCGCGTCGCCTCGTCCACGACCGGGGAAGGACACTCCTCGATGAGCTTCTGGTGCCGTCTCTGGATCGAGCACTCTCGCTCGCCCAGATGCACGCAGTGGCCGTGGCGGTCCGCGAGAATCTGGACCTCGATGTGGCGTGGTCGCTCCACGAACTTCTCGAGGAAGATCCGATCGTCGCCGAAGGACGACCGCGCCTCCCCCCGCGCCTGTGCGAGGAGGGACGGCAGCTCGGCCTCGACGCGCACGAGACGCATCCCCTTCCCACCCCCACCGGCAGCCGCCTTGAGGAGGATCGGATACCCGATCTCCCGCGCCCGCCGGGCGACCTCGGTCGCATCGCCGGAGAGGGCGGGCGTGCCCGGGACCACGGGAACTCCCGCATCTCTCATGATCTCCCGTGCTCGGACCTTGTCGCCCATCGCCGCCATCGCTTCGGGGCTCGGCCCGATGAAAACGATCCCGGCAGCGGCGCACGCACGGGCAAACTCCGGGTTCTCGGCGAGGAAGCCGTACCCGGGATGGATCGCCTGGGCGCCGGAGGCCTTCGCCGCGGACAGGATCCTGCCGATATCGAGGTACGACTCGGCCGCCGGGGGCGGTCCGATGGAATACGCCTCGCGGGCGTACTGCACGTGAAGCGCCTCACGGTCCGCGTCCGAGTGAACGGCGATCGCCCAGATCCCCATCTCGTCGCACGCGCGCATGATCCGCACGGCGATCTCGCCGCGGTTGGCCACCAGGATGCGCGCGAACGGCGGAGCGGCGAGCCCGGGTTGAGCCCCGCCGGCGAGCCGCCGCTCGGAAGAAGGTGGCTTGCTCTCCGCCGGCGGTCTTCGCGCCTGGGCCCGACGCCCCTCCACGCGGGGGAGAGCCGTCTTGCGCCGCCCCTCCACGCCCGGTGCGGCGCGACGGGGAGAGCCGCTCGAGCGCCGACTCATGGGCGAATCCCGGTCACAGAGGGATGTTGCCGTGCTTGCGGCGCGGATTCGCATCCCGCTTGGTCTCGAGCAGCCGCAATCCGGCGATGAGCTTGGAACGCGTCAAGGCGGGCTCGATCACCTCGTCCACGTAGCCGCGCTCGGCCGCCACGTAGGGGCTCGCGAACTTCTCGCGGTACTCGTTGACCTTGTCTCGCCGAACCGAGTCGGCCAAAGCGCCCGCCTTCTGGATCTCCCGCCGGTGGATGATGTTCACCGCGCCTTCCGGACCCATCACCGCGATCTCGGCCATCGGCCAGGCGAAGTTGAAGTCGGTGCGGATGTGCTTGGAGGCCATGACGCAGTAAGCCCCGCCGTACGCCTTCCGGGTGATCACCGTCAGCTTGGGGACCGTGGCCTCGGCGAACGCGTACAGCAGCTTGGCGCCGTGCAGGATGATCCCGCGGAACTCCTGGTCGGTCCCTGGCAGAAACCCCGGGACGTCCTCGAAGACCACGAGCGGGATGTTGAAGCAGTCGCAGAAACGCACGAAGCGCGCACCCTTGACCGAGGCGTTAATGTCGAGGCACCCGGCCAGGACCGCGGGCTGGTTCGCCACGATCCCGACGCTCTTTCCGCCGAGTCGCGCGAAACCCACGACGATGTTCCGGGCGAAGTGCTCGTGGACCTCGAGGAATCTCCCGTCGTCCACCACGAGCCCGATCACCTTCTTGATGTCGTAGGGCTGGTTGGGGTTTTCCGGCACGATGGATCTCAACGTGTCGTCGGTCCGGTCGTCGGGATCGTCGGTGAGACGGAGGGGGGGATCCTCCATGTTGTTCGAAGGGATGTAGGAGAGCATCTCCCGGATGAGAAGGAGCGCGTCGCGGTCGTCGGCCGCGGCGAAGTGCGCAACTCCCGATGTCGAGTTGTGGGTCATGGCCCCGCCGAGGCTCTCCTTGGTGACCTCCTCGTGAGTGACCGCGCGGATCACGTCGGGCCCGGTGATGAACATGTACGACGTGTCCCGTACCATCACGATGAAATCGGTGATCGCCGGCGAGTAGACCGCGCCGCCGGCGCAAGGCCCCAGGATCGCGGAGATCTGCGGGATGACCCCCGAGGCGAGGGTGTTTCGCAGGAAGATGTCCGCGTACCCGGCGAGAGAAACGACCCCTTCCTGAATCCGGGCGCCGCCCGAGTCGTTGAGCCCGATCACGGGAGCCCCGACCTTCATCGCCAGGTCCATCACCTTGCAGATCTTCTCGGCGAACGTCTCGGAGAGAGAGCCGCCGAAGACGGTGAAATCCTGAGCGAAGACGAAAACGGGTCGGCCGGCTACCCTTCCGTGACCCGTGACGACGCCGTCGCCGGGGATCCGCTGGGCGTCCATCCCGAAGTCGGGACACCGGTGGACGACGAGCGCGTCCAGCTCCTGGAACGATCCCGGGTCCAGGAGGTTCTCGATGCGCTCTCGCGCGGTGAGCTTTCCGGCCTCGTGCTGCTTGGCGACCCGCTCCTCGCCGCCGCCGAGGCGGGCGGAGGCGGTGCGGCGGCGCAGCTCCTCGATGCGGTCGGTGGTTTTCGGCATGAGGTTCGGCGGACGTGCGCTTCCTACCCCTTCTTCACCGCGAGCTTCTCCCAGTCCGCCAGGAACCTCTCCACGCCGATGTCGGTCAAGGGATGCTTGAGGATCTGCAAGCAGACCGAGTACGGCATGGTCGCGGCGTCCGCTCCTGCCAGAGCCGCTTCCACGACGTGCAGGGGGTGGCGGATCGAGGCGGCCAGGATCTGCGTCTCGAACCCGTAGTTGTCGTAGATGGCGCGGATCGTCCGGATCAGCTCCATGCCGTCGTGGGAGATGTCGTCGAGCCGCCCGACGAACGGGCTCACGAAGCTGGCGTCGGCCTTGGCGGCGAGGAGCGCCTGGCTTGGGGAGAAGCAGAGGGTCACGTTGGTCTGGGTCCCCTCGCTCCGGAGCTCCTTGCACGCTTGGAGGCCGTCCTTCGTCAACGGGACCTTGACCACGATGTTCGGGTGAATGCGAGCCAGCTCGCGCCCTTCCCGGAGCATGCTCTGCCGATCGGTGGCCGTGACCTCCGCCGAGATCGGCCCGTCCACGATCCCCACGATCTCGCGGAGGACCTGGTGGAAGTCTCGTCCCTCCTTGGCGACGAGGCTGGGGTTCGTGGTGACCCCGTCCAGGACTCCGAGGCTCGCCGCCTCGCGGATCTCGTTCACGTTCGCGGTGTCGAGAAAGAACTTCATGGCTCCTCCTGTTCTATTCCACTTCCTCTTCGGGCGTGAGAGGCTCCTCGTCCTCGTCGGGTGCGGTCGCCAGGGGAGCCGACTTCCCCTCCTCCTCCCGCTCCACCGTACGGATGGCCGATGCCACCGCGTCCCCTTCCTCCAGCTGGATCAGGCGCACCCCCTGCGTGGCCCGACCGATCCGGCCGATGCCGGAGACGTCCATGCGGATGATCTTCCCGTTGGCCGTGATCAGCAGGATCTGGTACTCCTCGGAGACCTCCATGGAGGCGACGACCTTGCCGTTGCGCGCCGTCGTCCGCATGTTGATGATCCCCGAGCCGCCACGCTTCTGGAGACGATACTCTTCCACCGTCGTGCGCTTTCCGTAGCCGTGCTGCGTCACGGTCAGGATGTCCGGCTTGCCGCTCAGGACCTCCATTTCCACGAGCTCGTCCCCCTCCGCCATGCGGATTCCGATGACGCCCCTCGCGGAGCGGCCCATGGGGCGCACGTCGGACTCGTGGAACCGCACGGATTTCCCCGATGCGGTCGCCAGGAAAACCTGCGACTGGCCGTCGGACAGCCCCGCGGCGAGGACATCGTCCCCCTCCTCGAGAGTGAGGGCGATGATCCCGTTGGCGCGCGGGTGCGAGAAGGCGGAGAGCGTGGTCTTCTTGATGAACCCCTTCCGGGTCGCGAGCACCACGTGGTTCCCCTGGGAGAACTCGCGCACATCGAGCATGGCGCAGACCCGCTCCTGGGGCCCGATCTGGATCAGGTTGACGACTGCCTTGCCTTTCCCCGCCGAGCTCACGTCGGGGATCTCGTGCACCTTGAGCCAGTAGACCTTCCCCACGGAGGTGAAGACCAGGATGTAGTCGTGGGTCGAGGCGATGAAGAGGTGCTGGACGGCGTCCTCCTCACGGGTCGTCATCCCGATGCGACCCTTGCCGCCGCGCCGCTGGGATCGATAGGTGGAGAGGGCGGTGCGCTTGATGGAGCCGGTGTGGGAGACGGTGATGACGACCTCTTCCTCCTGGATGAGGTCCTCCACGGAGATCTCGTCCGCCTGGGCCACGATTTCGGTCCGCCTCGGATCGCCGAACTCCTGCTTGGCCTTCTCCAGCTCTTCCACCACGATCCTGAGCTGCAATGGCTCGCTGGCGAGGATCTGCTTCAACCGCTCGATGAGCTTGAGCGTCTCCTCGAACTCCTCGACGATCTTCCGGCGCTCGAGCCCGGTGAGGCGCTGCAGCTTCATGTCCAGGATTGCCTGGGCCTGGATCTCGGAGAAGTGGAAGCGCAGGCGCAACGCCTCCTTGGCTTCCTGGGGCGCCTTCGACTTACGGATGAGATCGATCACCTCGTCCAGGTGGTCGAGGGCGATCTTGAGCCCCTCCAGGATGTGCGCGCGCTCCTCGGCCTTGCGGAGGTCGTACTGGGTGCGCCGGATCACCACCTCGCGCCGGAATTCGAGGAAGTGCCGGAGCATCTCCCGGAGCGGCAGGACCTCCGGGCGTCCGTGGACGATGGCCAGCGAGATCACTCCGAAGGTGGTCTGGAGCTTGGAGTGCTTGAAGAGCTGGTTCAGGATGACGCCGGCGTTCTCGTCTTTCTTCAGCTCGATCACCACGCGGATGCCGTCACGGTCCGACTCGTCGCGGATGTCGCTGATCCCCTCGAGCTTCTTGTCGCGGACCATGCCCGCGATCTCCTCGATGAGCTGTGCCTTGTTGACCTGGTACGGGAGCTCGTGGATCACGATCTGCTGCCTCTCCCGTCGGCCGGGGATCTCCTCGACCACCGCCCTGCCGCGCACGCGGATGCGACCGCGGCCGGTGGCGTAGGCTTCGCGGATCCCAGCCGTCCCGTGGATCGCCCCGGCCGTGGGGAAATCGGGTCCCGGCAGGACCTTCATGATCTCCTCGAAACCGACCTGGGGGTCGGCGACCATGAGCTTGATGGCGTCCACCACCTCCCCGAGGTTGTGGGGCGGGACGTTGGTGGCCATCCCCACGGCGATTCCCGAGGAGCCGTTCACCAGGAGGTTGGGAATCCCCGCCGGAAGAACCAGCGGCTCGACCTCCGCGCCGTCGTAGTTGGGCCCGAAGTCCACCGTCTCCTTCTCGAGGTCCCGGAGCATTTCGTGGGCGATCTTGTCCAGACGGATCTCGGTGTACCGCATGGCCGCGGGCGGATCGCCGTCGACCGAGCCGAAGTTCCCCTGCCCGTCGATGAGCGGGTAGCGCATGGAGAAGTCCTGGGCCATGCGCACGATGGTGTCGTACACCGCCTGGTCCCCGTGCGGGTGATACTTCCCGATCACCGTTCCCACGGCGCGGGCCGACTTCCGGTAGGGCTTGTCGTGGGTGTTCCCCGTGTCGTACATCGCGTACAGGACCCGGCGGTGGACCGGCTTCAAGCCGTCGCGCACGTCGGGGAGGGCCCTCCCGATGATCACGCTCATGGCGTAATCCAGGTAGGAGCGCCTCATCTCCTCTTCGATGCTGACCGGAGTTCTCTCGGGAGTTTCCATGGTCTATGTGGGTGTTTCGATCGTCTGGGAAAAGTGCACGCTCTGCCCGCCTCAGATGTCGAGATTCCTCACTTCCAGGGCGTTCTCCTCGATGAACTGACGCCTCGGCTCGACGGCGTCTCCCATGAGGATGGAGAACAGCTCGTCGGCCTTCACCGCGTCCTCGATGCGGACCTGGAGAAGACGTCTGCGCTCCGGGTCCATGGTGGTCTCCCACAGCTGGCCCGGATTCATCTCGCCAAGGCCCTTGTAGCGCTGGATGGAGAGCCCTTTCTTGCCCGATTCCATCAGATTGGTGAGCAGCGACTCCTTGGAGTCCAGAGAGACCTCGTCGCCGTTCTGGCACACGACCAGAGGCGGCTGGGCGAGTTCGGACGTTGTCGGATGGAGGCGCCTGAGCTGCCGCATCTCCACGGCTTGCCACAGCTCCAGATTGATCTTGTACTCGCGCTTCCCGCGCGAGCGGGACCGAACCCGGATCTGGAACAGCTCGTGCTCTTCGTCCCGCTCGGGTGCGCTCGCATCGTACCCCAAGGCCTGGAGTCTCTGGGCGAACTCCTCGAGCTTCGCCTCCTGCTCGAAGTCGGCCCGGGATGAGATCCCGCCGGAGAGGAGCGACTCGACCACGTCCCGGTCGATCCCCATGCGTTCCATGGCGCCCACGTAGTGGTCGTAGTCGATGAGGGACTGGAGCAGGTGGTGCAGCTCGTTTCCCGCGAAAACCTTGCCGCTGGGGACGACCCTGACCGTCTTCTCTTCGGTCGCCTTGCGGATCACGAACGCGGACATCTCCTTGTCGTTGGCGAGGTACACCTCTTCCTTCCCTCGCTTGACCTTGTAGAGAGGCGGCTGGGCGATGTAGATGTGGCCCTTGTCGACGAGAGGGCGCATCTGCCTGTAGAAGAAGGTCAGGAGCAGCGTGCGGATGTGGGAGCCGTCCACGTCGGCGTCCGTCATGATGAGGATGCGACCGTAGCGCAGCTTCGCGAGGTCGAACTCATCCTCACCGATTCCCGTGCCCAACGCCGCGATGATGGTCCGGATCTCCTCGTGGGAGAGCATCTTGTCGAACCGGGCCTTCTCGACGTTCAGGATCTTGCCGCGGAGCGGGAGGATCGCCTGGAAGCGACGGTCCCGTCCCTGCTTCGCCGAGCCGCCTGCCGAATCGCCCTCCACGAGGTACAGCTCGCAGTTCTCCGGGTTGCGCTCCTGGCAGTCCGCGAGCTTGCCGGGGAGCGATCCCGAGTCGAGCGCGCCCTTCCGCCGCGTCAGCTCGCGGGCCTTGCGGGCCGCCTCCCGGGCGCGCGCGGCATCGACGCTCTTGAGGATCACCGCACGGGCCACCTGTGGGTTGTGCTCGAAGAACGCCCCCAGACGGTCGTTGACCAATGCCTCGACCTGCCCTTTCACCTCCGAGTTGCCCAGCTTGGTCTTGGTCTGGCCCTCGAACTGGGGCAGCGGGATCTTGACGGAGATCACCGCGCTGAGCCCCTCGCGGCAGTCCTCGCCCTGCAAGGCGATGTCCTTCGTGTCCTTCCCCAAGCTGGCGGTGGCCAGATAGCTGTTGATGGTCCGCGTGAGCGCCGCCTTGAATCCGATGAGGTGGGTCCCGCCTTCCACGGTGTTGATCGAGTTCGCGAAGGAGTAGATCGTCTCGTTGTACGTGTCGTTCCACTGCATCGCGATCTCGAGGAGGACCCCGTCGGAGGCCGCTTCAACGTAGATGGGATGCGGGTGCAAGACCTGGCGGGCCTTGTTCAGGTGCTGGACGAACTCGACGATCCCGCCCAGGTACTGGAAGACCGATTCCCTGCGCTTCTCGGCGCGCTCGTCCTGGAGCGTGATCTTGAGCCCCTTGTTGAGGAACGCGAGCTCGCGCAGGCGCTGCGCGAGCATGTCGTAGGAGAACACCAGCTCCTCGAAGATCTGGGAGTCGGGTTTGAATGTGATCTTCGTGCCGCGGCGCTGGGTCGTGCCGGTCTGGCGGAACGTGCTCACCGGCCTTCCGCGCTCGTACTCGTGCCGGTAGGCGCCTCCGTCCCTCCAGATCTCCACCTCGAGCCGCTCGGAGAGACCGTTCACGACCGACACGCCGACCCCGTGGAGGCCCCCGGAGACCTTGTAGGCGTCGTTCTCGAACTTCCCCCCCGCGTGCAGCATCGTGAGCACAACTTCCGCCGCGGGTTTTCCTTCCTGCTCGTGGACGTCCACCGGAATCCCGCGCCCATTGTCGATGACCGTGACCGAGTTATCGATGTGGATCACGACCTCGATCTGGTCGCAGAAGCCGGCTTGCGCCTCGTCCACCGAGTTGTCCACCACCTCGTAGACCAGGTGGTGAAGACCCATGGCTCCGGTCGACCCGACGTACATCGCGGGCCGCTTCCGGACGGCGTCGATCCCCTCGAGGACCTTGATCTTGCTGGCGTCGTAGACCGAAGAGGGATCGCCGATCTCGGCCTCCATGGTGCTCCGTTGGGCCGAGGTCTCAGGCAATTCCTTTTGGCTCATCGTGCACCCATCCGCCGCGAACCGCTCCATCGGGGACCCCTTCGGGCCCACCGCGGATCCGGCTCCGGTGGGTCAAGCCGCCGGACACTAGGTGCACACGCGGCGGCGTCCTTTCGCCAGACGATCCTGCCTCAAACCACGAACGTTAACCCTAGCACGGTCGGGGCTTGTTTGCCCGTCCCGCCCCCCTACATCTGCATCGGCATGACGACGTAGCGGTAGTCCATCTCGCCTCCGGGCTCCGGCTTCAATTGGCCCGGCTTGTCGCCCGCCTTGGCCCGTGTGGCCTCCTCGTCCCCGGAGCGTTTCGGATTGAGCTCGAGCCGCACGGTCCCTGTCCCTACAACCTGCAGAAAATCAAGGAGATATCTTGCGTTAAAACCGATTGCGATCTCCTCCCCTCCGTAGTCCACCGTCAGCGACTCCTCTGCCCGTCCCATCTCCGTCTCGCTGCTCAGGTCGATCTTGCCAGAGCCCACGCTCAGCTGGACCGCGCGAGAATGTCGATCGCTCCCCAGGAGCGAGACCCGTCGAACCGCGTCCGCGAAGCCCGAGGTCGGGAGCACGAGGGTTGTGTCGCACGTCTTCGGCATGACGTTCTCGTACCTCGGGAAATTTCCCTCGAGGAGCGTCGACGTCAGGACGTGCCCACCGACCGCGAAGAAAACCTGGGTTCCCATTCGCCCGAGAGTGATCGGCTCGTCCGAATCGACCTCGTTGGCCAGGTGGGCAACCTGTGTCAGCGCCTTGCGCGCCACGATCAGACGGGCATCCTCCGGTGGTCGTATGTCGGCTGCTTGGGAAACGTACGCGAGCCGGTGGCCGTCCGTTCCGACGAGCGCGACACTCCCCTTCTGGAGAAGCAAGAGCGCGCCGTTCAACGAATACCGCGGGTCTTCCGTCGTGATCGCGAAGGAGACTCGATCGATCATCGAGCGGAGGAGCCCCGCCGGGATCTTCATTCCCTGGGAAAAATCCGGCTGGGGAAACTTCGGAAAATCGTCCGGGGGCTGCCCCGCGATCCTGTAACGCGTCCGCTCGCACGAGATCGCGACCTGGTTGCGATCCAGAACCTTGAACTGAACCTCCGCCTCGGGGAGAGAGCGGGCGATGTCCTGGAGCTTCTGGGCGGGCAGCGTGATGCTCCCCTCGCGGACCACCGTGGCGCGTGTTGACCCGCGGATCGTTATCTCGAGGTCGCTCGCCCCGACGTGGAGCTCCCCTTTCTCGGCCTCGAGGAGGAGATTCGCCAGGATCGGCACGGTGGCGCGTTTTTCCACCACTCCGGTCACCAGCTGCAGTTCCCGAACCAGGTCGTTTCTTTGAATCACGAACTCCATAGAACCTCTCCTCGTCGTCGCCTCTGATCTTCCATCTCCACTATTATCTCAGAGAAGAGAGAGATAGGAGTAGTAGTGCTAGCGCTGTGGAATATGCGGAGCCAACCAGAACTCCCCTATCTTGCAGGTTTTATGCTGTGCACGCCAGGAGATCAAGGGATCGAATCTTCCACCTACTTCCCGAGGATGCTTCCGGTTCCCGCTTTCCCGGGGGATTTCCACAGGATCTCCACGGTGGATCGTGTGGAAAACCAGAAAAGTTCACCTGAGCGATTGAACGAACGTCTCCATGAGCCTGTCGAACTCGCGCTGCGTCGCGCGACGCCTCTCGATCTTCTGGATCGCATGGATCACCGTGGAATGGTGCTTGCCGCCGAACTTCCTTCCGATTTCCGGGAGGGAGAGCGGGGTCATCTGCTTGCAGAGGTACATGGCGATCTGTCGCGGGAACGCGACCTGCTGGCTGTTGTTCTTGGATTTCAACTCGCTCACATTCATGTTGTGGTAATTGGCGATGAGCTTCTGGATCCCCTCGATGGTGATCCTGGGAATCTCGGGAGGAAGGAGCTCCTTCAGCGTCTCCTTGGCCAGGTCGAGGGTGATCTCCTTCCGGCCGAGCGAAGCGTAGGCGACCACGCGAATGAGCGACCCCTCCAACTCGCGGATGTTGGACTTGCTGTTGGAGGCGATGAAAAGTGCGACGTCATCGGGGAGCGAGATCCCCTCGGCCTCTGCCTTCTTGCGGAGGATGGCGACCTTCGTTTCGAGGTCCGGCGACTGGATGTCGGCGATGAGCCCCCACTCGAACCGCGAGCGGAGCCTCTCCTCGAGCGTAGGGATCTCCCGGGGTGTGCAGTCGCTCGTGATCACGATCTGCTTCTGCGCGTCGTAGAGCGTGTTGAACGTGTGGAAGAACTCCTCCTGCGTCCGCTCCTTGCCCGCGAGAAACTGGATGTCGTCGATCAGGAGAAGATCCACATTCCGGTATTTCTCCTTGAACTCGATGGTCCGCTCGAAGCGAATGGCGTTGATCAACTCGTTCATGAAATGCTCGGCCGAGATGTAGCGCAGTCGACCGGTACCCCGGCGCACGATGTGGTTGCCGATCGCTTGGAGCAGGTGTGTCTTTCCAAGCCCCACCCCTCCATAGACATACAGCGGGTTGTGCACCCGACTCTTCTGGCCGGCCACCGCCCGAGCCGCGGCGTGGGCGAACTGGTTGCACGAGGAGACCACAAAGTTGTCGAAGGTGTAGCGTGGATTGAGCGCGGGCCCGGCGGCCTTGGCCGCGGGGGGCGTCCGTCCCGGATGGGAGGGCGCCGGGATCGAGGACGGCGGTGCCGCTCCCGTCGGCAGGAACGCCACGGTGACACCCGGGCGGTCGATCTCGCGGAGCGCGTCCTGGATGACGGAGAGGTAGTTCGTTTGAAGCCATTCAGCGTACCAGGAGTTCGGCACGCGCACGGTGAGACTCACCGCGTCTTCGGAGAGTTGCTGGGTGGGCTTGAACCATGTACTGAAGTGGTGCGGATTCACCTTGGCTTCGATCCTCCCAAGTGCCCGCTCCCAGGTGTTCATCGGCGATTTCCTCCGCGAGACGGGCCAGCTGGGTACCCACAGGATTTCCACAGCCGTGGAAATACTTGAGTAAGTTTCTTGTTTTCAACATGATATGGCGAACAGAAGTGGACGCACGAACCAGCCGCGTCGACGCGGAGCCCCGCGGAGACACGCATACCCCAAACCCAGGATTGCAGGGCGATCATGGCCATGCAGAATGGGCGCCGGCCGCCCGCGAGCCGGCGTCGCAACCTCCCTTGCGAGTCCCCCGTGCCGGGAACCTCGTCGACCGGCGAAGACTACCACAGCGCCGCGGAGGACGAAAGAAAGAGAGTTCTTGACAGGGCGCCGGTGTGTTCCTACGATACGTGTTTCCCTTGAGAGGTAAGGCTACGTGAAGCGGACCTTCCAGCCAAACAACCGGAAGCGCAATAAGACCCACGGCTTCCTCGTCCGGATGAGCACGAAAGGGGGCCGGCTTGTCCTTTCCCGACGCCGCAGGAAAGGGCGCAAGCGCCTCGGGGTCTGACCCTGTCGTTGGCGCGTCTTCCGGCTACCGTCTCCCTCGCGCGCGCCGCCTGACAGCCAGGCGCCAGTTTCTCGCGGTCCACCAGAAAGGGCGCCGCGTGGGGTCGGCCTCCTTCACCCTCTACGCTCTCCCCAGTACCTCGGGCCGATCCCGACTCGGTGTCACAGTGTCGCGGAGGATCGGCGGGGCCGTCTGCCGAAACCGGGTGAAACGCGTGCTCCGAGACATCTTCCGTTGCAATCGGGACGCCCTGGCTCCTCCTGGGGATCTGGTGGTGGTCGCCAGGTCCGGGATCGAGCGGCGGACTCACGCGGACCTGACGAAGGAGTTCCTCCGGCGGTGCAAGGAGTTGAGGCGGAGGCACGAAGGGTGAGCGGCCGCTCCGCGTTCGTGGGGCTCATGAGCCTGTACAAGCGGTTCCTGTCGCCCTTGATCCCCCCCGCATGCCGATTCGAGCCCACGTGCTCGGAGTATGCCTCCGACGCCGTCGAGCTCCACGGCGTGCGCGGGATGGCGATGGCGCTCGTGCGGCTGCTCCGCTGCAATCCGTGGACGCGAGGAGGATTCGACCCGGTCCCTCCGCCCGCCCGGTCCCGCGGCAGGTCCGGAATCTCCCGTCGCGGGATTCTCTGACCCATGGAGAAGCGGCTCCTTCTCGCAGTTGCCCTCTCCTTCGTGGTGATGGTCGGGTGGCTCGTGCTCGTCCCGTCGCCCGCGCCGGAGCCCATCCCACCGGCAGCGGTCGCGGAAGGGCCGGCGCAGGGCCGGGATCCCGCTCCGCCCGCGGCAACCCACCTCCCCAGACCGGCGTTCCCCGTTCCCGTGGAGCGGGTGGCTTCGGAGAAACCCGAGGAGGTTTCGGTAGAGACCGATCTCTTCCAGATCATGCTCACCAGCCAGGGCGCCCGGGTGGCCTCGTGGCGGCTCAAGGCCTACGCCGCGGCCGATGGCCGACCCGTCGATCTCGTGTCCGGCGCCGTCGCGCGTGGCGGCGAGATGCCGTTCTCGCTGGACCTGGACGACCCGAGCGTCGAGACGAGAGTGAACGAGGCCCTGTACGTCGTGAGCAGGGAACCGTCCGCGGGGGAAGGCGCGTCGGGGGAACGCATCCGCTTCACCTGGGCCGAGGGCGGAGTCAGGGTCGTGAAGTCTCTCGCCTTCCGAGAGGGCGACTATCTGGTGGACGTCGGTGCCGAGGTCACGGTCAACGGCGTGGCGATTCCGGCCCGCCTGACCTGGGGGCCCGGGCTCGCGGCGCAGGACTCGCAGACGTCGGGTCAGTTCCACTACGTCGGGCAGGCGGTCGTGAACGATTCGGGACGCGTCGCCCGGATCGCCCGCGACAAGCCCGACGGCGAGACGAAACAGCGCGCGACGAACCTCCTCTGGGCGGGGCTCGAGGAGCAGTACTTCGCCGCGTTGTATCTCCCCGCGACCGGGAACGCCGAGGTCGTCCTCCGGCCGACGGCATCGCCAGGGACAGAGAAAGGCGAGCGCGATCTGGTGGTGGCGGTATCCATGCCGGCGGAGGGAGGGAGGCTGTTCGTCGGTCCGAAGCGGTTCGCGCTGCTCCGCTCGCTCGGTCGCCAGATGGAGGAGGTCGTCTGGTTCTCCAACTACTCGCTGATCTCCTGGCTCGCGAAGATGTTCTTCCTCGCCCTCGCATGGATCAACGACCGGCTGGTTCAGAACTACGGCCTCGCCGTCATCCTCCTCACGGTGGCGTTGCGAGTGGTGCTCTTCCCGGTGAATCAGTACTCGATGGTCAGCATGAAGAAGATGCAGACCCAGATGCAGCGGATCCAGCCGAAAGTCAACGCGATCAAGAACCGGTTCAAGAAGAAGGACGCCGAGTCTCGGTCCAAGATGAACCAGGAGATGATGGCCCTCTACCAGAAAGAAGGCGTCAACCCCATGGGGAGCGTGTCGGGCTGCCTTCCGATGTTCGCCCAGTTTCCGATCCTCATCGCGTTCTACGACATGCTGGTGGCGACGGTCGAGCTCCGCGGAGCGCCGTTCGTCGGCTGGATTCACGACCTGACCCAGAAGGACCCCTACTACGTGACTCCGATCCTCATGGGTGCGACCATGTTTCTCCAGCAGTGGATGGGGACGACGAAAGCAGCCGATCCCGCCCAGGCTCAGCAGCAGAAGATCATGCTCATGATGCCCGTGATCTTCACCGTCATGTTCCTGAACCTCCCGAGCGGCCTCGTGCTGTACTGGCTCGTCAACAACGTCCTCGGGATCGCGCAGCAGTGGCTGGTCAACCGGCACATCGGCCGCCTGGAGGCGGCCGCGCAGAAGGCATAGATGGGCGGAGGCCGAGAATTCGAGGGGAAGAACCTCCGTGACGCGCTCGGCGCGGCCGCGAGAACGCTGGGGGCTGCGCCCGATCAGATCCAGTACGAGCTACGGTCGGAGGGCCGGCGCGGTGTCTTCGGAATTGGCGCGCGAAAGGTGAGAATCTGGGTGAAGGCTCCGGAGGCCGGCGGGGACGCCGCGACGCGGCTGGAGGCGAGCTTCGATCGGGCGGCGCGTCCCGAGGAGTGCGCCTGGGCGGAACGCACGCTCGTGGAAATCCTGCGCCACATGGGGTTCGACCTCGAGGTCCACGCGTCCCCGGGCCCGGAAGCGGCGGTGAGCGTGGATCTGGCCGGGCCGGACGCCCACCATCTCCTGAGTCGGGACGGAGAGCTCCTCATCGCCCTCCAGTTCGTCATGAACCGCATGGCGCGGAAAACTGCCGGGCTGGGGCGCCGGATCCAGCTCGAGTGCCAGGGCTATCGGGATCGACGAGACCGCGAGCTGGTGGATCTGACACGTCGGGCGGCAAATGAGGTGATGCGGACCGGAAACCCATGGTGGCTCCGTGCGATGAATCCGTACGAGCGTCGCCTCGTCCACATGACCGTGGCGGAGTTTCCGGGGCTTGTCTCCGAGTCGGAAGGACCGGGGTTCTTGAAAAGGGTCTGCGTTTCCCTGGCCGATTCCAAGGGAGAAGCGTAACCCCGAAAGGCGAACGTCGGACGCAGGACACTGGCGCTCGATCTTCCCCATGCACGACCTGACCGTAACGCTCGTCGCCGTGGCCACGCCGCCCGGGCGTGGCGGGATCGGGTGTGTCCGCATCAGCGGTCCGGCTGCCCAGGACGTCGCGGGACGGCTGTTCCGTCGGAAGCGGGAAGACGACCCGGCCACCGGCCGACCGGTATTCGGCCAGTTCGTCGGAAGGGACGGCCAGCCGATCGACCACGGGTACCTGGTCCTGTTCGACCGTCTGAGGTCCTACAGCGGCGAGCCGACCGCGGAGCTGTGGGGTCACGGAAGCCCCGCGGTCCTCTCCGAGATCGTCGCCACGGCGCTGGCCGCGGGTGCCCGGGCCGCCGGTCCCGGCGAGTTCACATACCGCGCCCTGCGCAACGGGAGGCTGGACCTCGCACGAGCGGAGGCAGTCCGGGACCTGGTCGCGGCGCGGACGCTGTACCAGGCGCGGCTCGCGTTCTCGCAGGCCGAAGGGTCTCTTTCGAGGCGGGTCGCCCCCATGCGGGAAGCCCTGGCGCAGATCGTCGTGCGCGCGGAGGCTGCCCTCGAGTTCGCGGACGAGTCGGAGACGCACCTCCCTCCAGGGGTTCTCGTGCGGGAGCTCGACCACGCCCGGGCCCTGTGCGCCGGGCTTCTTGCCGGCTTTCGCACAGGGCGCCTCGTCCGCGAAGGGGCGTCGCTCGTCCTGACGGGATTGCCCAACGTGGGGAAGTCTTCGCTGTTCAATCGGCTCCTCGAACAGGACCGGGCGATCATCGCCGCCGCACCGGGGACAACCCGGGATACCCTCGAGGAAACCCTGGATCTGGGAGGGGTCCCGGTGCGCCTCGTGGATACTGCAGGGCTCAGGGACGAGACCGATCCCGTGGAGGAAGAGGGAGTTCGACGCGCTCGCCGGGCGCGACAGGAAGCCGACCTTGTCCTCCTGGTTCTGGACGCCTCCCGCCAGCTCGAGCCGAAGGAGGCGGAGGCGATCCAAGAGCTGGAAAGCGAGCTGGAAAGGGAACGTACGGTCGTCGTCGTGAACAAGGCCGATCTTGTGTCGCCCAACGTGCCAGCCCTCCCGCGTGCCTCCGCCCTTCTCGTCTCGGCGAAGACCGGCCAGGGAATCGATCTCCTGCGAGAGCGCCTGACGGGAACACTCCTCGGCGCGAGCTCCATCGAAGATCCGGTCCTCACCAACGCCCGACACGCCCAGGCGCTCAAGGACGCCTCTCGGGCACTGGATCGCGCCTTGGAGGCGCTCGGCCGAGGCTTCACGGAGGAGGTCGTGCTCGTGGACCTCAACGTGGCCTTGGATCACGTGGGGACGATCACAGGTGCCTTCAGCAACGAGGACCTGTACGATCGTATCTTCTCGACCTTCTGCATCGGGAAGTGATCGGCCCGACGGGGGCGCCAGGGGTGACCGTGGAGATTCGAGCGGACGTCGTCGTGGTCGGCGCGGGCCATGCGGGCTGTGAGGCGGCCCTCGGGGCCGCGCGGATGGGCTGCCGGACCGCGCTCGTGACCCTCCGCAGGGAGACCGTTGCGCGAATGTCCTGCAATCCCGCGATCGGCGGCCTCGCGAAGGGTCACCTGGTCCGCGAGATCGACGCTCTCGGCGGAACGATGGGAAGGCTCGCCGACGCCTGTGGGATCCAGTTCCGCCTCCTGAACCGCAGCCGCGGGCCGGCGGTACGTGGGCCTCGCGCCCAGGAGGACAAGGACGGCTACCACCGCGCCATGCTCGCGGAAGTCCTGTCGTTGCAGTCTCTTACCGTGGTGGAGGGCGAGGTGACGGAGATTCTCGTCCAGGGCGGCTTCGCGGCCGGCGTGGCCCTCGCGGACGGGCGACACGTCGTCTCTTCACGCGTCGTCGTGACCACGGGCACGTTCCTCGGCGGCCAGCTCCACGTCGGTCTCGATCGCACCCCGGGTGGGCGGGTGGGCGAGGCGCCGGCCAACGATCTGTCGAGCGCGCTCGCGGCCCTGGGGTTCCGGATGGACAGGCTCAAGACCGGGACTCCGCCGCGGCTGGACAAGGCCAGCGTCGATCTCGATCGCTTCGAGGCGCAATGGGGAGATGACGAGCCGACGTTCTTCTCCGAGACAACCACGAGGCCGCTTCTTCCTCAGGTCCCCTGCCACATTGCCTACTCGAACCCCGGCGTCCACGCCATCGTTCGGGAGAGTCTCGATCGCTCTCCCCTCTTCACCGGCGCGATCACGTCCCGGGGACCGCGCTACTGTCCCTCGTTCGAGGACAAGGTGACCCGCTTTTCCGACCGAGACCGGCATCTCCTGTTCATCGAGCCCGAAGGGCTCGAGAGCGAGCTGCTCTACATCAACGGCTTCTCGACCTCGCTCCCCCCGGAAGTGCAGCTGCGGATGGTGCGCGCCATCGAGGGGCTCGAGCAAGCCCGGATGGTGCGGCCGGGCTACGCCGTCGAGTACGACTTCGTGGACCCGACCGAGCTTTCCGCCACACTCGAGTCCAGGCGCGTCCCCGGCCTCTACCTGGCGGGGCAGATCAACGGGACGACAGGGTACGAGGAGGCCGCGGCTCTCGGCCTGATGGCGGGGATCAATGCCGCGCTATGTGTCAAGGGCGAGCCTTCCCTCGTGCTGGGGCGGCACGAGGCCTACATCGGGATCCTCGTCGACGATCTGATCACGCGGGGAACGACGGAGCCCTATCGCATGTTCACATCGCGCGCCGAGCACCGCCTCCTTCTCGGAGTGGACACCGCGTCCAGGCGACTCTCCCCGCACGGGCTTCGCATCGGGCTCGTGGATCAGGGCCAGGGCACGGCAGCCGCCACGCGCTGGAGCAGGATCGACGCCACGATCCAGGCGCTGGAGCAGGAGCGCTGGGTCCCCGACGCCGCGACGCGCGGGCGGCTCGGCTCCCACGGGATCGACCTGGACTCCCCGGCGACCACGGCCGACCTCCTCCGCCGTCCGGAGGTTGGACCCGCCCTGCTGGGTCCCATCAGTCCCGCCCTGGGTGCGCTGAATCCCCTCGATCGGCGGGTTGTCGCGGAGACGATCAAGTACTCGGGCTACCTCGATCGGCAGCAGAGGGAGGCCGAGCGCGTCGCACGAGCCGGAGGCCGCCGGATTCCGGACGGCTTCGAGTATCGCGGGCTGGCAGGGCTCTCGAACGAGATCGTCGAGAAGCTCGAGCGCGTCCGCCCGGAGAATCTGGGGCGCGCGTCGCGCATCGACGGGATGACCCCGGTGGCGCTCGCCCTCCTGGCGGCGCATCTCGAGCGGATTCCCCACTCTCCCCTGCCGTGAGCGCGCCCGGTGACCCGTTCGCGGAGTTTCCCCTCGAGGAGGAGATCGCCGCCCGGGCCGCCGCCTGCGGGATCACACTCCCCCCGCAAGGGCTCGAGGCCGTCGCCAGGCACGCACGCGCGGTGGTCGCGGTCAACCAGCGTCTCCACCTGACCAGCATCACGGATCCGCGCGAGTTCCTCGAGCGTCACATCGGCGAGGCGTTCGAGGGGGCAGCCCTGCTGGCGGAGGACGTTCGCGGCACCCTCCTCGACGTCGGTAGCGGCAACGGCTACCCCGCCCTCCCGCTGGTCGCGGCCCGGCCGGGGCTCCGACCCCTGCTGGCCGAAGCGTCGGCGAAGAAAGCGGAGTTTCTGCAGGGCGTGCTCGGGGGGTGGAGCGCATCCGGCGGAGAGGTTCGGCTCGCCCATGTACAGCGCGCCTCGGACCTCGAGGGGATCGATTCGGTCCGCGTCATCACGACCCGTGGCGCCGGTGGATGGACCCGGCTTCTGCCCAAGCTTGCGCCGCTCCTCGGCCCCGAGGGTGTCATCCTCCTGTGGGCAGGGGCGGAGGTCGAGACCGTGCGGCATCGGGTGGCGTGGCAGAAGTACCGACTCGAAAGCACGCGCGAGCTTCCGGGGCGGGAGCGGTCGGCGGTGTGGGTGTTTCAGCCAGCCTAGTCAAACAGTATACGTCTCACTTTCGTCGTTCCACGTGGAACTTCGCATTGAATGTTCCACGTGGAACGTCTCCAGCACTCGGCAATGTGGTAGAGTCTCCCGCCTGCGGAGGGGAAGGCTCTTGGCCCGCATCATCGCCATCGTCAACCAGAAAGGTGGCGTCGGAAAAACCACGACGGCCGTCAATCTCTCTGCCGCGCTCTCCATCGCGGAGCGGACCACACTTCTCGTCGATGCGGACCCGCAGGCGAACTCCACACGCGCTCTGGGGATTCCAGCGGACGCGCAACGCCCATCACTCTACGAGGTCCTCTCCGGCAGTGTCGCCCTGGACCAGACGACCGTCACGGTCGATTCCCTCCCCTGCCTTTCCCTGGTTCCTTCTGCCCAGGACCTGATCGGAGCAGAAGTGGAGCTGGTTGACGTCGAAAGGCGCGAGTTTAGGCTGAAAGAGATCCTGGACCCGGTTCGGTCCAGGTACGAGTTCATCCTGGTGGATTGTCCGCCGTCCCTTGGGTTCCTCACCCTGAACGCCCTTTCCGCCGCCGACGGCGTGCTGATCCCTGTGCAGTGCGAATACCTCGCGCTCGAGGGGATCTCCCAGCTCACCGATACGATCCACAAAGTGCGAGAGGCTCTCAACCCGACCCTTTCCATCGCCGGGATCGTGATGACGATGTACGACGACCGCACCAACCTGGCGCGGCAAGTCGTCGACGAGGTGCGGGGTGTGTTCGGAGACCAGGTCTTTCGAACGGTGATCCCACGCAACGTGCGGCTGGGAGAGGCGCCAAGTCACGGGAAACCGATCTTCCTCTACGACATCCGCTCCAGGGGTGCGGATGCTTACTTCAGCCTGGCCAAGGAGTTCATGGAGCATGAAACACAAGGCACTGGGCAAGGGACTGCGGAGCCTGATTCCGGCAGCTCCCCCTCGCACGCCGCCTGAGCCGACGTCCTCGTCGCCGCCGCAACACGCGCGAGCCGTCCACCCTCAAGTCGACATCGACCAGATCGTCCCGAATCGGAAGCAACCGCGAGAAGAGTTCGACGAGTCCTCGCTGGATGCACTCGCGAATTCACTGAAAAGAGATGGAGTTCTTCAACCTATCCTGGTCCGCCCCTTGCCCGACGGCCGGTTCGGCCTGATCGCTGGAGAACGGCGCTGGCGAGCGGCCCAGAGGGCAGGGCTCCTGAAGATCCCCGTCGTCGTGAAGGATGTCCCCGATGAGCGGCTCCTGGAGTTTGCCCTCATCGAGAACCTGCAGCGCGAGGAGCTGAACCCCGTCGAGGAGGCCCGGGCCTACCGAACGCTGGTGGACGAGTTCGGCCTCACCCAGCAGCAGATCGCGGAGCGCGTGGGAAAAGAGCGTTCCAGCGTGGCGAACACGATGCGTCTCGTGTCGCTTCCGGAGCCGGTCCTGCGCCTGATGCGGTCTGGCCTTTCCATGGGCCATGCGCGGGCGCTCTTGGCTCTGGACCTGGCAACCGACCAGCTGGCGCTCGCAGAGCGTGTCGTGCGCGAGGGGATGTCAGTGCGCGCGGTGGAGGCGGAAGTGGCTCGTCTTCAACGCACCAGGAGCCTCTCGGGGGAGCCGACCCGATCCCGGGCTCGCAAGGACCCCAATGTCTCCGCCGCCGAGGAGGCTCTCCAGCGGGCGATCGGAACGAAGGTGCGCATCTTCCAGCGCAGGTCGGGAGCAGGGCGGCTCGAGGTCCACTTCTTCAGCGCAGAAGAGATGGAGCGTGTCTACCAGATGCTTCTTCGCGTTGGCCGCAAGGTCGGCACAGCGCGCGAGGCGCCGACAGAAAAGTCGGCACACTAGGACATGCAGACACTTATGTCTGCGGAGAGTATTCCGCCGACAATCCAGTCGGCGAAGACTCAGTGGAACGGCCAAGTGGGTGGGAGGGCCAGGCGCAGACTCTCCTGTCTGCAAGAGAGCATTGGCCGACGTTTCTGTCGGCGCGACGCCTGGAACGGAGGGTCACCCACGGCTCGCAGCGAGCGCAGGGGCCCGTCTTTCTTGACGTTCGGAAAGCCGCTGTGATAGCTTCCGCGCCCACACGGCACGTTTTCCCGGGGAGCGGATGAAGGATCGAAAGCTCGCGACGCGCTACGCCCGCGCACTCCTCGCCGCACTCCCCGACTCGCACCAAGCCGAGGCAGCTGGGGCCATCCTGCTCGCCGTGGGCCAGGCGATGGAGCGGTCGCCCGAGCTCCGGACCGCACTGTTGAACCCGGCGATCCCGAGGCCGACGCGCAGACAGGCCCTCGGGACGCTGGCGGAGAAGGCGGGCGTGGCAGGGGAGGTCGTGCGATTCCTCCACACGATCGTCGATAACGGGCGCGTGGCGTCCCTCCCGGCCATCGCGCAGGTGTTCCAAGAGGAAAGGGAGAAGGCACGGGGGTTCGTCTCGGCGAGTGTTGCGAGCGCGGGGCCGTTGCCACCGGACCTCGCGGATCGCTTGCGCGGCGTGCTCGAGCGGATCACGGGGTATCAGGTGAGAATGACCTGCGCCGTGGACGCGTCTCTCATCGGGGGCGTGGTCGCGAGGATCGGTTCGAGGATCTACGACGGGAGCTTGCGCACGCAGCTTCGTTGGCTGCGGCGCAGGATGGTCGAGGAGTAGGGGAATGGAGTTCAAGGTCGACGAGATCAGCGAGATCATCCGCCAGCAGATCGAGGGGTACGAGCGGCACACGGACCTGGCCGAGGTCGGGACCGTGCTTTCGGTCGGGGACGGGATCGGACGGATCTACGGCCTCGAGAAGGTGATGGCCGGGGAGCTCCTCGAGCTTCCGCACGGGGTGATGGGACTGGCGCTGAACCTGGAGGAGGACAGTGTCGGGGCGGTGCTCCTCGGGGAAGCCACGAAGATCAAGGAAGGCGACGAGGTTCGGCGGACGCGCAAGATCATGCAGATCCCGGCGGGGGAGGCCATGGTCGGACGCGTGGTCAATCCGCTGGGTCAGCCGCTGGACGGGAAGGGTCCCATGGCCACCCGAGCCTACCTGCCCCTCGAGCGAATGGCGCCGGGCGTCGTGGACCGCAGGCCAGTGAAGGAGCCGCTGCAGACGGGGCTCAAGGCGATCGATGCCATGATCCCGATCGGCCGCGGCCAGCGGGAGCTGATCATTGGGGACCGGCAGACGGGCAAGACCGCCATCGCTCTCGACACGATCATCAACCAGAAGGGGACAGGGGTCATCTGCATCTACGTGGCCATCGGGCAGAAGCAGTCCACCATCGCCCAGGCGGTGAAGACCCTGGAGGACTACGACGCCATGGGCCACACGATCGTGGTGGCCGCCGCCGCTTCCACGCCCGCACCCCTCCAGTATCTGGCCCCGTATGCCGGTACCGCCATCGGGGAGTACTTCCAGTTCCACGGGGCCGATGGCCAGCCCGCGGGAAAGGACAATCCTGGCGGAGCCGTGCTCTGCGTCTACGACGACCTGTCGAAGCACGCGGCCGCGTACCGCGAGATCTCGCTTCTCCTGAGGCGGCCGCCAGGGCGCGAAGCGTACCCGGGGGACGTCTTCTACCTGCACTCCCGGCTCCTGGAGCGGGCGTCGAAGCTCGACGACGACCAGGGCGGGGGATCGCTCACGGCCCTGCCCGTCATCGAGACCCAGGCCGGGGACATCTCGACCTACATCCCGACCAACGTGATCTCCATCACGGACGGACAGATCTTCCTCGAGAGCGATCTGTTCTACTCGGGGATCCGTCCGGCGGTGAACGTCGGCCTTTCCGTGTCGCGCGTGGGAGGCAACGCCCAGATCAAGGCGATGAAGCAGATCGCGGGCACGCTCCGGCTGTCGCTCGCCCAGTACAGGGAGCTGGCCGCGTTCGCCCAGTTCGGCTCCGACCTGGACAAGGCGACGCAGGCCCAGCTCGCGCGGGGGAAGAGGCTCACCGAGATCCTGAAGCAGGGTCAGTACTCGCCGCTCCCGGTCGAGAAGCAGGTCCTGGTCATCTATGCCGGGTCGAACGGCTACCTGGACGAGCTCCCGGTGGAGCTGTGCCTCCCGTTCGAGAAGGAAATGTACAGATACGTCGACCTCCACCACAAGGACCTGCAGCGTGAGATCGTGGAGAAGGGGAGCCTCGACGACGATCTCAAGGGCCGGATCAAGAAGGCCCTCGACGCGTTCAAGGGTGAATTCATGGCGGCCCACCCGGCGGCGTAG
>Ga0247727_10004348_pt1 | contig 30143 bp, 34 predicted proteins | sample WisWelCaveWW1625_FD_202498 | JGI IMG/M metagenome (GOLD analysis project Ga0247727, IMG submission 202498) | Biofilm microbial communities from Wishing Well Cave, Virginia, United States - WW16-25 | ecosystem: Environmental > Aquatic > Deep subsurface > Groundwater > Cave microbial mat | place...
CTCAACTCAACTTCACGTACTCGTACTCCACCGGCAGGTTGTTGATGCCGCGCTCGGGCGGCGCGATCCAGCCGGCCATCTTGCCGGGCTCGGCCACGCGTTGCATCAGCGAGCGTACGAACGCGCGGTCAGCTTCCGACGGAAGCCACTCGTTCAGGCGCCGGTCGAATTCTTCACGCGCAATGAGTTTTCCCTCCGGCGTCACCGGCTGGTTGACCCAGGAGCCGATCGAGCGGCGGAAGCGCGTCGAGGGCAGGGCGAGGCGCAAGGCGTGGCCGGCGCGCTCGATCTGGCGGTTCCAGCGCTTCAGCCCGATCTCGCAGTCCTTCAGGTAGGACTCGCGCATCACTTCGTTCAGCGAGTTGAGCATGGGTACGTCCTGCGCGCCTTCGGGGGTGTCCAGTTGCAGCCGCAGCTCGCGCAGGACGTGGTCTGCATACTGCGACTCGTCCGGCCTGCCCTTCAGGCCGTTGGCGAAGTTGGACGCAGAATTCGAGGAGATCTCGGAGCCGAACAAGTCCAGCGACGATGAGCACCAGAAGTTGAGGTATTTCTGCAGCAGCGCCAGGTCCACGGCGCCGGCAGCGCGCACTTTCGCCGTGTCGTCGCTGCCCAATTCCTTCATCACCTCGAGCGTGCGCTTCACCACGCGGCTGAGGCCGGTTTCGCCGACGAACATATGGTGCGCTTCCTCGGTGAGCATGAAGCGGCAGGTGCGCGACAGCGGATCGAACGCCGACTCGGCGAGGCTCTTGAGCTGGTACTTGCCGTCCCGGTCCGTGAAGTAGGTGAAGCAGAAAAGCGACAGCCAGTCCGAGATCGGCTCGTTGAAGGTGGTGAGGATGCGCGGCTTGTCGGCGTCGCCCGAATGGCGCGCGAGCAGCTCCTCGGCTTCCTCGCGTCCGTCGCGGCCGAAGTAGGCGTGCAGCAGGTACACCATGGCCCACAGGTGGCGGCCTTCCTCGACGTTGATCTGGAACAAGTTGCGCAGATCGTAGAGGGAGGGGCAGGTGTGTCCGAGCAGGCGCTGCTGCTCGACGGAAGCCGGCTCGGTGTCGCCCTGGGTGACGATCAGGCGGCGCAGCGTCGAGCGGAATTCGCCCGGCACCTGCTGCCAGGCGGGCTGGCCCATGCTGGCGCCGAAGCCGATCTTGCGCTCGGGCTGCGGATCGGCGAGGAAGATACCCCAGCGGTACTCCGGCATCTTCACGCTGCCGTAGGTGGCCCAGCCGTCCGCATCGACCGAAGTGGCGGTGCGCAGGTAAACGTCGGATTTCTGGAAGTCGGTTGGTCCCATGCCTTGCCACCATTCGAGGAAACGCGGCTGCCAATGCTCGAGCGCGCGCTGCAGCGTGCGGTCGTTGGCCAGGTCGACGTTGTTGGGGATTTTCTCGCTGTAGTTGATGCCGGACATGGTTACACCCGCTCTCGGTTGAATTTTGCCTTCGCCCCGGTGCCGTACACCTTCAGCGCGCCCTGCTCGCCGACGGCGTTGGGGCGGATGAAGATCCAGTTCTGCCAGGCCGACAGGCGCCCGAAGACGCGCGTCAGCATGTTTTCGCGCCCGGTGAAGCGCAGGCTCGCTTCCATGCCGGTGAGCGCGTCGGGGGAAAGGCTCGCGCGCTCCTCGATGGCGATGCGCACTTCGTCTTCCCAGTCGATGTCGTCGGGCGTGGCGGTGACGAGGCCCAGCTTTCCCGCCGCCGTGGCAGCGTAGGCCTTGCCGCGCTCGAGCGCGGGCGGGGCGCCGCAGTAGCGCGCGCTGAGCCGCGATTCGTCGTTCACCATCGGGTAAGTGCCGAAATTGAGCGCCGACAGGGCGAGGGTGGCGCCGTTGCCGGCGTCCAGCATGAAGCTGCGGTCGGAGGCGAGCGCCAGTTCCAGCAGCGTGCCGGCGAAGCAGGAGCCCGGCTCGATGACGGCGAAAATGGAGCGCGAGGACACGTCCAGGCGTGCGAGCGTGCGCCGGAGCATGCCGACGGTCTCGCGCACGAACCAGTCGCCCGCGTGCTTCTCCAGCAGCGCGTCCATCTCCAGCACGCGCGCCGCGTCGCCTTGCGTCTTCAGGATCCACAGTCCGGCGTCCAGCTGGTTGTGCCGCAGGTCGAGGATCGCGCGGTCGAGTTCGCGCGCGAGGCGCAGCGGGTACCAGTCGGCGCTGCGGATGAGCTCGACGCTGTCCGGGCCGCGCACGGTGATCTGCGCGGACCTCGTCGCCGGGTCGATCTGCACGCGGACGAGGCGGTTTTCCCCGAGCGGCGTGAGCGCCACGCCCTGGCCGCCGGGGCGGTCGGAGAGCTGCGCCAGCTCCAGCGCGCGCGCCTCGACCTTCTGCTGGAATTCCTGCGGCTTCGCGACGTGGTCGATCAGCTTCCATTCCTTCGCGCGGTCGGCGCGTACGCCCTCGGCCGTGGTGCAGAATACGTCGGCCAGGTCGCGCCGCACCTTCCTCTTGTCCACGATGCGCGTCAGGCCGCCGGTGCCGGGCAGCACCCCGAGCAGGGGCACTTCCGGCAGGCTTACAGTGGTCGAGCGGTCGTCCACCATCAGGATCTCGTCGCAGGCGAGCGCCATCTCGTAGCCGCCGCCGGCGGTGGTGCCGTTCAGCGCCGCGAGGAACTTGAGGCCCGAGTGCCGGCTCGCGTCCTCGATGCCGTTGCGGGTCTCATTGGTGAACTTGCAGAAGTTCACTTTCCAGGCGTGCGAGCTGGTGCCGAGCATATAGATGTTGGCGCCCGAGCAGAACATGCGGCTTTTGCCGCTGGTCACCACCACGCTCTTCACTTCCGGGTGCTCGAAGCGGATGCGGTTGAGCGCGTCGTGCAGCTCGATGTCCACGCCGAGGTCGTAGGAGTTGAGCTTGAGCTTGTAGCCGGGCACCAGGCCCTTGTCCTCGTTGATGTCGAGGGTGAGAGTGACGAGCGGGCCGTCAAAACTCATTTTCCAGTGGTGGTACTGTCCGGGCGAGGTGTCGAAGCTGACCAGCATCATGCCTCCTTCGCGGCGAGCGCGCGCAGCGCCGCCAGGTTCTGCCGCACCGTGCGCCCGGAAGTGTCCAGTATCGCGTCGGCGCGCGCGTAGAGCCGGCCGCGGTCCGCGAGCAGGCGCCGGATTTCCTCCAGCGCCGCCGGGCTGCCCTTGAACGGCCGCGTGTCGCCTTGCGCCATCACGCGCTGCATGTGCTCCTCGGGCGTGGCCTTCAGCCACACGCAGCTGCAGTGGTCGAGCAGCAGGTTGTAAGTGTCGGGATCGGTCACCAGGCTGCCGCCGGTGGCGATCACGCAGCGCGGGATCTGCTTCAGCACGCGCGCCAGCGCCTTCCTCTCGAAACGCCGGAAGGCCTCCTGGCCGTAGAGCGAGAACACTTCGCCGAGCGGTGCGCCGGCTTCTTTTTCCACTTCGTGGTCGAGTTCGATGAAGGGCAGGTCGAGCGCCTGCGCGAGCTTCGCGCCGAGCGTGGACTTGCCGGCGCCGCGCAGGCCGAGCAGCGCAATGCGCGTGTCCTTCGCCGCGGCCCCGTGCTCGCGCACCAGCACTTCGACCGGCACTTGCATCGCGTGCGCGAGCTTGCGCAGCAGGAGGACGGAAATATTGCCCTGGCCGGCCTCGAGCTGCGCCAGGTAGCGTTCGGAGACGTCCGAGGCGAGGGCCAGCGACTTGCGCGTCATCGCGTGCGCGGCGCGCCAGGCGCGCACGCGGTCGCCCAGGCGGCCGAGGTAGGCGGCTTCGGCCTGGTCTTCGCGTTGCAGCGTGCTCGGCGGGGCGCCCATGTGTTATAGTGCTTGCTTGATTAGGAAGTATGCATTATAGTGTTTCGCGCGTGAAAATCAACATCCTCGTGGGCACCATGACCGGCACGGCGCAGATGTGCGCCCAGGAGATGGAACTCGCCCTGGACGGCGACGAGGACCAGGTCAAGATCCTCCTCATGGACAAGCTCGACCCCTCGGTGTTCGCCGACAGCGAGGCAACCTACCTGGTCTGCACCTCGACCTACGGGCAGGGCGACGTGCCGGACAACGCCAAGGCGCTGTACGAGGCGCTTTGCAGCATTAAGCCGGACCTTTCCGGCATGCGCTATGGCGTATTCGGGCTGGGCGACCGCACCTACGCCGAGACCTTCAATTTCGGCGGCAAGCGCTTCGACGACATCCTGCAGGCCCTGGGGGCCGAGCGGATCGGCGAGCGCTACACCAACGACGCCTCTAGCGGCACGCTGCCCGAGGAGATCGCCGTGGAGTGGGCGCAGGCGTGGGTGGAGAAGGTGCGCGAGAGGCTGGCCCAGACGGCGTAGGGTGGCCCACCGGCCCACCAGTAGGATGGGCCACTGGCCCATCCTACAATCACGCCCGAGGAGGAGGAGCGCATGCGCGAGTACAACGCGGCCTACGACCTGATCGAGAGGAACCTGCAGGCCGGGCGCGGCGCAAAAGTCGCGTTTTACGATGACGCGGGCGCGATCACCTACGCCCAGCTCGCTGAGCAGGTGAACCGCTTCGGCAGCGGGCTGCTGGCGATGGGCCTGCGCATGGAAGACCGCGTGCTGCTCGCGTTGCACGACAGCATCGATTTCCCGACGGCGTTCCTTGGCTCGATTCGCGCCGGGATCATCCCGGTGGCGGTCAACACCTTGCTCACCAGCAAGGACTACCAGTACATGCTGTCCGACAGCCGGGCGAAGGCGCTCATCGTGTCGGAGGCGCTGCTTCCCCAGTTCAAGCCGGTCCTCGACGGACTGCCGTTCCTCAAGCAGGTCATCGTGTCCGGATCTTCCTTCAACGACGTTCTGGCGAAGGGCCAGGCGCAGCTCGCACCCGCGCCGACCACGCGCGACGACGCCTGCTTCTGGCTGTACTCCTCGGGCTCTACGGGAATGCCCAAGGGCACCGTGCACGCGCACTCGAGCATGATCGAGACGGCCGAGCTGTATGCGCGCGGCGTGCTGGGGATGAAGGAGTCCGACGTCGTGTTTTCGGCGGCGAAGCTGTTCTTCGCGTACGGACTGGGGAACTCGATGTCTTTCGTCCTGGCTACCGGGGCGACGGCCGTGTTGATGGCGGAGCGTCCGACGCCGGCTTCGGTGTTCAAGCGGCTCACGGAGCGCAAGCCCACGCTGTTCTACGGCGTGCCGACGTTGTACGCGGCGATGCTCGCCGATCCAAGTTTCCCGAAAAGAGATGCGTTGGCGCTGCGCATCTGCGTTTCGGCGGGCGAGGCGCTGCCGCCGCAGATCGCCAAGAGCTTCAAGGAGAAGGCCGGTCTCGACATTCTCGATGGCATCGGCTCGACGGAGATGCTGCATATCTTCCTGTCGAACCGGCCGAAGGAGTTCCGCTACGGGTCCACGGGTAAGGCGGTACCCGGGTACGAATTGAGGCTGGTGGATGAGCAGGGCAAGCCGGTGAAGCAGGGCGAGCTGGGCGAGCTCGAGATTTCGGGACCGACCAGCGCGATGTATTACTGGAACAACCGCGCCAAGAGCCGCTCCACGTTCACGGGCGCGTGGACCAAGAGCGGCGACAAGTACACGCAGGACGCAGACGGGTTCTACATCTACGGCGGCCGCACCGACGACATGCTGAAGGTGGGCGGGATCTGGGTGTCGCCGGCGGAGGTGGAGGCGGCGCTGGTGTCGCACGAGGCGGTGCTCGAGGCGGCGGTGGTTGGCCAGGAAGACGAGCAGAAGCTTGTGAAGCCGAAGGCCTACGTGGTGCTCAAGCCGGGCGCGAAGGCGACCGACGAGGAGCTGAAGGCGCATGTGAAGGCGAAGCTCGCGCCGTACAAGTATCCGCGCTGGATCGAGTTCGCGACGGAGTTGCCGAAGACGGCGACGGGGAAGATCCAGCGGTTCAAGCTGCGCTAGCTTGACCACCATAAACAAATCGTTTATAATCCGCGGTGATTCGGTCCTTCGCCTCATCCGAGACGGAGCGCTTCTTCGTGACCGGGAAAGCTCGGCGCTTGCCGCCGGAGATCCGGGCGCGCGCCGCGATGCGGCTCACACAGCTCAACGCGGCCGCGGGGATCGACGATCTGCGTTTTCCGCCTTCGAACCGGCTGGAGGTTTTGAAGCACGAACGCAAAGGGCAGTGGAGCATACGCATCAACGATCAATGGCGCCTGTGTTTCCGGTTTGCCGGCAGCGATGCGTTCGATGTGGAAATAGTGGATTACCACTGAGGAGTTGACGATATGAACAGCAAGAGCGGTCTGCCGCCAATTCATCCCGGCGAGTTCCTCAAGGAAGCGCTGGAAGAGCTGGGTACGTCCCAGGCGGAATTCGCGCGGGCCATCGGGATTTCGCCGATGAGAATTTCACACGTCGTGAACGGCACGCGCCCCGTGACGGCCGAACTAGCGTTGCTTTTCGGTCGTGCATGCGGGCAGACGCCGCAGTATTGGCTCAATCTTCAGTCAGACTACGATCTGAAGACCGCGCAGCAGGAGATGGGCAGCCGGCTGCGCGCCGTACGTCCGCTGGCCCACGCTTGAAAGACCCGTACGGATTGCAGCTTTCTGTTGCGTCGACGAAGGCGTGCGACGCCTACCTTAAGGGGGTGGCTCTACTCCTTACCGCCAAGCCCTCTCCGGAGAAGTCCTTTCAACGGGCAATCTCAGAAGATCCTCAGTTTGCATTGGCCCATGCTGGCGAAGCGCGCTCTTTGTTCCTCATCGCCAAAGTCCCAGAAGCCAAAGCCGCAGCCTTAGTGGCGCGCGAACTGGCGAAGAACCTTCCGCAGCGCGAGAAGGACAACGTCGAGGTCGTCCTCCTCACCATCGAAGGCGCCCCCGCCAAAGCCTACGCCCTCGCGCGCGAGCACCTGAAGCAATTCCCGCGCGACGCGATGGTCCTCGCGCCCTGCACCGGCGTCTTCGGCCTGATCGGTTTTTCCGGCCGCAAGGGCCGCGAGCAGGAAATGCGCGATCTGTTGGAAGGACTCGCGCCGCACTGGGGCGAGGACGCCTGGTTCCTGGGTCAGCTCGCCTTCGCGCGGGTCGAGACCGGAGACATCGAAGGCGCGCGAAAGACGATCGAGCGCTCGCTTGAGCTCGATCCGCGCGGCGGCCACGCCGCGCACGTGATGGTGCACGTGCACTACGAAGCCGGAGAAAAGGTGGCCGGGCTGAAGTTCGTGAAGAAGTGGCTGCCGGACTACGCGCGCGAAGGGATTCTGCACTGCCACCTCAACTGGCATCTCGCGCTGTGGCAGTTGGAATTGGGCGATCACGAAGCCGCGATGCGTACTTACCTGAAAGCAGTGCACCCGGGGGCCTCCTGGGGCCCGCCGATCAACACCATCAGCGATGCCGCCTCGTTCCTCTGGCGCACCGAGCTCGCCGGGCGGCCGCGCGATCACGGCCGCTGGCATGAGGTGAGCGAGTACGGCACGAAAAACTTTCCGTCCGCCGGCCTCGCCTTCGCCGACGTTCACCGCGCGCTCGCCTATGCGGCCACCGGCGACGCGCCAGCGCTCGAAACCTTGCTCGGCCAACTGCGCGAGCGCCAGCAAGCAGGCAAGCTCCTCGCCGGCCCCATCGTCCCGGCGCTGGCGGAAGGATTCGGCGCCTTCGCCAGGAAGGACTACAGGAAGGCGCTGGCCTTGATGGAGCCCTGCATGGCGGAGCACGAGCGGATAGGCGGCAGCCGCGCGCAGAGGAGGCTGATCGAACTCACGCTCGCCGCCGCGCGCAGGCTAAACTGATCCCCGGGGAGAGGACTGCGATGCGTTCGACCATGATGCGCGACGGCCTGTCGCTCAATCAGCTGCTGGAGCGCGCCGGCAAGCTGTTCCCGCAGTCGCAGATCGTCAGCCGTCTGCCGGACAAGTCGCTGGTTCGGCATTCCTTCGCCGACTTCCACCGCCGCGCGAAGCAACTCGCGTCCGCCTTGCGCGCCGCCGGGCTGAAGAAGGGCGAGCGCGTGGCGACGCTGTGCTGGAACCACTACGCGCACCTGGAGTGCTACTTCGGCATCCCCGCGGCGGGCGGCGTGATGCACACGCTGAACCTGCGCTTGTCGCCCGACGACATCGCCTGGATCGCCAACCACGCGAAAGACAGATTCCTCATCGTGGACGACATCCTGCTGCCGCTCTACGAGCAGTTCCGCGCCAAGGTGACGTTCGAAAAAGTGATCGTGTTTCCCTTCAGCGGCATGCCGGTGGCGAAGGAATTCACCAGTTACGAAGAATTCCTCGCCACTGCGCCCGAGGGCTTCCAATACGAAGACCACGACGAGAACGACCCGGTGGCCATGTGCTACACCTCCGGCACCACCGGAAGGCCGAAAGGCGTGGTGTACTCGCACCGCTCGACGATCATCCACACGCTGGTGGGCACCATGCCGGACTATTGGGGCCTATCGGCGAAGAGCAGCGTGATGCCGGCGACGCCGATGTTCCACGCCAACTGCTGGGGTATTCCTTACGCCTGCGTGATGCTCGGCATCCGGATGATCTTTCCCGGGCCGCACCTGCACCCCGAGGACCTGCTCGACCTGATGGGGAAGGAGTGCCCGACCTATGTGCTCGGCGTGCCGACCATCTGGATGGGCATGGCGCAGCTGCTGGAAGCCGACCCGCAGAAATATAAGCTGCCGCCGGGCGTGCGCATGCTGGTGGGCGGCGCAGCGATGCCGGAGTCGCTGATCCGCATCTACGCGAAGCATGGTGCCGCGGTGACGCAAGGCTGGGGCATGACGGAGATGAGCCCGCTCGGCAGCGTCTCCTACCTCAAGCCGGAATTGCAGGATTTGAGCGAGGACGAGAAATTCAAGCGCTATGCTTCCGCGGGCGTGCCCGTGCCCATCGTGGGCCTGCGCATCATCGGCGACGACGGCACGGAGCAGCCCTGGGACGGCGCGAGCGTGGGCGAGATACAGGTGCGCGGCCCCTTCATCACCGGCAGCTACCACGAAGTGCCGCCCGAGCTGGAAAAGTTCACCGCCGACGGCTGGCTGCGCACCGGCGACGTGGCGGCGATCGACCCGCACGGCTACATGCGCATCGCCGACCGCACCAAGGACCTGATCAAGTCGGGCGGCGAATGGATCAGCTCGGTCGACATGGAGAACTCGCTCATGGGCCACGCCGCGGTGCAGGAGGCGGCGGTGATCGCCGTGGCGGACGCCAAGTGGGGCGAGCGGCCGCTCGCCTGCGTGGTGCTCAAGCAGGGGCGGCAAGCGAGCCCCGAGGAGTTGCGCACGCACCTTTCCGGCGCATTCGCCAAGTGGCAACTGCCGGACCGGTTCGAGTTCCTCGAGGCGATCCCGCGCACTTCGACCGGAAAGTTCTGGAAGGTTAAACTGCGCGAAATGTTCCGCTGAAGGAAGGAAGCACATGGCACAGGGCAATGAACGGCGCGGCACGGACCCGAGCATGGATCCAGCCACGCTCTACCTCGAGGAGGTGTTCACCGATCGGCGCGTGGGCACCATCCGGCGGCTCACGCCGGTGAAGCCGGACGCCACGACGGACATCGCGCGGCCCGTGATCTACGTCGGCGAGACGCAGGTGATGACACAGATGGGCACGCTGCCGATTGCCTTCGAGATCCCGGTGGCGACTCTGGAGGAGGCGGCGAAGCAGTTCGGGCCGCTCGCCAAGGACGCCATCGATCGCACCATGAAGGAGCTGCAGGAACTGCGCCGCCAGGCGGCTTCATCCATCGTCGTGCCGCAGGGCGGAATGCCCGGCGGCATGGGAGGCGTGGGCGGCGGCGGGAAGATCCAGCTGCCCTGAGGGGGCGCTAGCCGGGCTTTGCGGCGTCCGGCGGCGCTGCGGGCGGCGGCGGGGGCGGCGGCAGGTAGGCGCCGCGGCGCGGCCGGCCCGGTTCCGAGCGGAATTGCGACGCGGCAACCGGCACCTTGTGCCCTTTCGCGTACATGCATTGCTGATAGCCGACGTCGTAGCGCCACTGCGCATTGCGCGCGGAACCCTGCGAGGCGCCAGCGCCCGCCATCGCGCCGAACAGCAGGCCGGTGCCCGCTCCAAACGCCGCGCCGCTGCGCCCGTCGATGATCCCGCCCGCAACAGCGCCCACCGCGGTGCCGACCACCGCGCTTTTCGCCGCGCTGTCCATGGATGCCTGTTCCGGCGTGATTCCGCCGAGCTGCGCGCCGGCGAATTGCCGGCAATCCTGATCGTCCACGCGGAACTGCTCGAAACTCTTGGTGCTGCCGGGCAGCACCAGCACGCTGGGACCGCTGGGCACACTGGCGCAGGCGCCCAACAGCAAAACCGTGCCCAGGCTCAGCGCGGCGGCGGCTGCGGCACGACGCGTTGCCATGGCGTGGGGCACTCCTTCACGTAGGGGAAATAGGTACTCGAATCGCGGCAGAAGTACCAGTACTGCGACGGGTCCAGGCCAGTCGCGGGCTCGGCGTCGCCTTTCTCCACGTAGATGACCGTTTCGGCCGGTACCACGACGCGGGGAGAGTAGTAGTACGGCGGCGGGTAGTGCCCGTAGTGCCAGTAGGGCCAGCCGATGTGCACGCCGACGACGACGCGGCTATGGGTATGACCCCACCTCTGGGCCTGCGCGCCCGAGGTCATCGTGATGCAGAGCAGCGCGGCAAGCGCTGCGGCGATCCTGGAAGCTTTGCCCACTGGCATCGACCCAATGCTAGCCCCGGGAATCCGTCGCAGGGGTAACAAGTTGTAACCGGCAGTGCTAGTAATGCAGTTCCGCGAAGACACTGCGGTTCTCTTTCGCCGGCCATGAGCGCACGGCGATTCGCTCACCGCCGAATTCGGCGACCACGCTGCGTACCGCGGCCTCGTTCAGCACGAGCTTGGCGGTGGAGATCCCCGCGACGCCACCAGTCACCCCCGGCAATGGCTTTCCGTCCAGGCTCATCCGGTCGCGCCCGAGTCCGAAATAGCCGCGCGGACGCGACATGCTGACGACGCTGCCCGCGTTGCGCTCGGTCTCGGAGAGCCTGGAGAGCCGCAGATGAATCAGGTCGGAGGCGCGCGGGAAGGGCGAGCGGTAGATGTGCGTGATGGCGAAGCCCGGGGCGCGGACCTCGAATTCATAGTACGCATCAGGCTTTGCATTAAACGGTCCCCACAGTCCGTCGACAGCGATGGTCTTCGCGTGCGCCGCCTTGCCGAGGCGTTCGCCGGTCGGCGGCGACACCTCGTAGATCTCCACCGACGCGCCGGCGAGCGGCAGATTGGTCGGATCATTGCCGCGAAAGCCGTTCACCTTGCCGTTCAACACCACTCTGCTTTCCGGCGCGATGTCGGTGCGCCCCGGCGCCTGGCCGGTGATGAAGCGCCAGGTCTGGCCGAAAGCCTGCGGGTGGAAGGAGGTCTCGCGATGATCGCGCCCGGGCAGTACCATGTTCTCCGCACCTTTCAGTGCCGGCGCGTCGTAGCTCACGTGGGTCGCCATGCCGGGCTGTCCGATCCAGCGACCATCGGGTTGCGCGAATTTGTCGTAATTATCCGAGCGCAGCGTCATGAAGCGCACCCCCGGGGTCACTTCCAGGCCGTCAGGCCCTTGCGGCGAATTCAGCGCCTTGAGGAAGGGTGCCTGGCCGTTGAATTCACTGCCCGGAAGGTAGTCGCTTGCCCACACGCCATGACTGGTGCCGCCGCCAATGATGGCGTGCGAGACCTTGTTCGCCCCTCCGTCGTTGCGGATGTAGTTGCGGATCGCGTTGCCGCCGCGTGAATTGCCGACCAGCACCACCTTGTCCGCGCCAGTCAGCCTGCGCACCCGCTCGACCTCCGTAGCGAGCTGCTGCATATGCTCGGCGGTGCCGGTGCGGCCTTCCTGCGGCTTGGCGTCGTCCGTGCGCGCCAGGGGATAGGCGGCGTCCAGCGCGAACAGGCGCTCGCGCGGCCAGCCGTTCGACTCGAAGCGCCAGAGGGTGGTGTGCCAGATCGAGGCACTGTCGCCGTTACCGTGGACGAACACGATGGGCGGCCGGGCCTCCTGCGTGGCGAGCGGAGCGCAGGCGGCGAGCAGGACCGCAAACAGAGGTTGAAAGAACTGTCGTCGCAACACGGGGCCTCCTCGATTCAGCGGGGACGTTACCATAGCGATCATGAAAATCGTCGCAGCTCTGGTGTTGGCATGGGCGGCCGGCGCCGCTAGTGCCCAGGTCACGGTGCAGGAGTACCCGCTGCCGCCGCGCGTAGGCGCGCACGACGTCTGGGCCGACCCTGCGTCCGCCGGGCCGGTATGGTTCTCGGCGCAACGCAGCGGCGAGCTCGGCCGCCTCGACCCGAAGACCGGCAAGGTCGACATGATCCCGCTCGGTTCCGGTTCTTCGCCCCACGGCGTGATCCTCGGCGCGGATGGCGCGCCCTGGCTCACCGACAGCGGCCGGAACGCGATCGTGCGCGTGGATCCGGACACGCGTGCGCTGAAATCGTGGACGCTCCCCGAAGGCACCGGCTACGCCAACCTCAACACCGCGATCTTCGACCAGGCGGGCATCCAATGGTTTACCGGCCAGCGCGGCTACTACGGGCGCCTCGATCCGAAGACGGGGGCCATGAAGGTGTTCGAGTCGCCGAAGGGCCGCGGCCCTTACGGCATCCACGTCACGCCGGACGGCACGGTCTACTACGCTTCGCTCGCCGGGTCGCACATCGCGCGCATCGATGCGGCGAGCGGCAATGCGACGATGATCGAGCCGCCGACGCGCTCACAGGGTGCGCGCCGCGTGTGGTCGGATTCGAAGGGGTCCGTCTGGGTGGCGGAGTGGAATTCGGGACAGCTCAGCCGCTACGAGCCGAAGACCGGCGCCTGGGCGCAGTGGAGGGCGCCGGGCGCAAATCCGAAGGTATATGCGGTCTACGTGGATGAGGCGGATAAGGCCTGGGTGTCGGAGTGGTCGGCGCAGGTGATGCTGCGCTTCGATCCGGCGACGCAGAAGTTCGAGTCCTTCAAGTCTTCGACTTCGACCCCCAACGTGCGCCAGATCCACGGGCGCAAGGGCGAGGTTTGGACGCCGGAGTCCGCGGCGGACAAGCTCGTCGTGTACCGCTACAAGTAGCCCGCGCCAGTCCGGCCATGCATGTCGCCGTCCTCGGCGCCGGCCCCGCCGGCCTGCTTTTCTCGCTCCTCGCCAAGCGCAGATGCCCGCGCTGGCGCATCGAGGTTCACGAACAGAACCCGCCGGAGGCGACCTTCGGCTTTGGCGTGGTGTTCTCGCAAGGCGCACTCGCCTTCCTCGAGCGCGACGCGCCCGACCTGCACGCTAAGCTGACCACGCGCATGGAATCCTGGCCGATGCAGCGCATCGTGCACCGCGGCGCGGCGGTGGACATCGACGGCAACGGTTTTTCCGCCATCGGGCGGCTGGACCTGCTGCGCTTCCTGCAGGGGCTGTGCCTTGAAGCCGGCGTGAACATCCGGTTCGACCGGCGCCTCGAGACCCCGCCCGCGGCAGACCTGGTCGTTGGCGCCGACGGGCTGAATTCGGTAGTGCGCGAGGACAGCGGGTTCGAGCCGCAAGTCGAATGGCTGACCAACAAGTTCGTCTGGTACGGCACCACGCAGCGCTTCGACTGCCTCACGCTCACCTTCCGCGACAGCGAGTACGGCGCTTTCGTCGCGCACCACTACCGCTACTGCCCGGAAATGAGCACTTTCCTCGTCGAATGCGACGCGGCCACGTGGCAAAGGGCCGGGCTCGACGGCAGGACGGATGCGCAGTCGCGCGCCTACTGCGAAAAAGTGTTCGCGCAAGACCTCGGCGGGAATCCGCTGGTGTCGAACAAGTCGCACTGGCGCCAGTTTCCGCTGCTGCAGAACCGCCGCTGGTCGGCGGGCAACTCCGTCATCATCGGCGACGCGCTGCGCAGCATGCATTTCTCCATCGGCTCGGGCACGCGGCTCGCCTTCGAGGACGCCATCGCGCTCGACCGCGCTTTTGCCGAAGCGGGGGAGAATGTGCCGCGCGCCCTTGCCGCGTTCGAGCGCGAGCGGCGGCCGGTGGTGGAGAAGCTCTACGCGGCGGCAAGTGCCAGTTCCTACTGGTATGAAAGTTTCCCCGGGCGCATGCAGCGCTTCGACGCCCTGGAGCTCGCCTACGATTACATGACGCGCAGCGGCCGCATGAGCGCCGAGCGCTTGCGCTCCATGGCCCCCCGATTCATGGCGCGGGTGGACGCTGCGGGAGGATAAGGCTAGTATTGGAACCGTGGTTCAAGTATTGAACTTGGGTTCGGTTCGTCCCCGCGGAACGCGCGTGCGCCAGAGGAACGAGGCGCGGCGCCTGGACATCCTGCGCGCCGCGGCGCGCGTGTTCCGGCGCCGCGGCATCGCCGCCGCCGGCATGCGCGAGATCGCCGAGGAAGCGGGCCTCTCGCCGGGCAACCTGTACCACTACTTTTCCGGCAAGGACGAGATCCTGCTGTTCTGCCAGGAGAGGACGCTGGAGCGCATGCTCGAGTCGGTGCTGCAGGCGCGCGGCTCGGGAGCCGAGCGGCTGCGCGAGGTGCTGCGCGCGCACGTGCACTGCATGCTGGACGAGCTGGAAGGCGCCACCGCGCACCTCGACGTTGAGGCGCTGCCGGCCAGACTGCGCGCGAAGATGATCGTGAAGCGCGACGCCTACGAGCGCGCGGTGCGCGCCATCGTCGCCGCGGGAGTCAAGAGCCGCGAGTTCGCGCGCTGCGACGCCGCTCTAGTCACGCGCGCCATGCTCGGCGCGGTGAACTGGACGGCGCGTTGGTACCGGCCCGACGGCGCGCAGGGCGCCGACGAGATCGCCGACGCACTCTCCGAATACCTGGTGAAGGGACTGGCATGAATGCCGTGCGCATGAGGTTGCGCGTGAACGGCGAAGAGCAGGAAATCCTGTTTCATCCCTACAAGACGCTGCTGGAAGTGCTGCGCGAAGACCTGAACCTCACCGGCACCAAGCACGGCTGCGAACTGGGCGAATGCGGCGCCTGCGCGGTGCTGGTGGACGGGCAGCCGCTGCTTTCCTGCCTGGAACTTGCCCTCGAGTGCGAGGGGCGGCACATCGAGACGGTGGAAGGCCTGCAGCAGGGCGACAAGCTCCATCCGCTGCAATCCGCCTTCGCCGACCTCGGCGGCGCGCAATGCGGCTACTGCACGCCGGGCATCCTGATGACGGCGAAGGCGCTGCTTGGGCAGGAGCCGAACCCCAGCCGCGAGCGCATCCGCGAGGCGATTTCCGGCAACCTATGCCGCTGCACCGGCTACCTGCAGATCTACGAGTCCATCGAGGAAGCGGCGAGAAGGATGAGGGAAGCGGCATGAGCGTGAAGAAGAAAACCCGCTTCGAGGTGCTGGGCAAGCCGCGCCGCCGCGTGGACGCTCGCGCCAAGGTCACGGGGTTGACCAAGTTCGCGGACGACATCGTGCTCGCGCGCATGCTGCACATGAAGCTCCTGCGCTCGCCGCACCCGCACGCGGTGATCGAATCGATCGATGTCACCAAGGCGGCGGCGCATCCCGGCGTGCACCTGGTGCTCAGCGGCAAGGATTTCCCGATCACCTTCGGCATCCTGCCGGTGTCGCAGGACGAATACCCGCTGGCCAACGAGCGCGTGCGCTACGTCGGCGACCCGGTGGCCGCGGTGGTGGCGAAGGACGAACAGACGGCCTGGGAGGCCTGCGAGCTGATCGAGGTGAAGTACCGGCCGCTGGCGACGATCTCGAGTTCCGAAGAGGCGCTGGCGACGCCAGAGCCGCGCATCCACGAGCACGGCGAGCAGGGCAACATCCACCGTCTGCAGGCGTTCGAGTTCGGCGACGTCGACGCGGCGCTGGCGAAGTCGGACCACGTGTTCGAGGACCTGTTCTTCTACGAGGGCAACACGCACCTGCCGATCGAGCAGCACGCGGCGGTGGCGGCGCCCGACGGCGAAGGCAAGTTGACGCTGTGGTCCTCGACCCAGGTGCCGCATTACATCCATCGCGCCTTGGCGCGCGCGCTGCGCATGAACGCGGCGCATATCCGCGTCATCGCCTGCCCGAACGGCGGCGGCTTCGGCGGCAAATGCGACCTGCACAACCACGAGATCGTGGTGTCGCGCGCCGCGCTGAAGCTCGCGCGCCCGGTGAAGATCTGCCTCAACCGCGAGGAAGTGTTCTACATGCACCGCGGGCGCCACCCGGTGCTGATGAGAATGCGCACCGGGGTGACGAAGGAAGGCAAGCTCACCGGAATGCACGTGCAGACGCTGCTCGACGGCGGCGGCTACGGCGGCTACGGCGCGGCAAGCACCTTCTACACCGGTGCGCTGCAGACGGTGACCTACGAGCTGCCGCGCTACAAGTTCGACGCTTGCCGCACTTTCACCAACAAGCCGCCCTGCGGCCCCAAGCGCGGCCACGGCACGCCGCAGCCGCGCTTCGGCCAGGAAGTGCAGCTCGACAAGATCGCCGAAAAGCTGAAGCTGGACCCGGCCGAATTCCGGCTTGGAATGGTGGCAAAGCCGAATTCATTGACCGCCAACTGGCTCAGAATCGGCTCCATCGGCCTGGAGGAATGCATCCGGCGCGTAGTGGCGCTCTCCGACTGGAAGAACCGCTTTCGCAAGCTGCCCGAGGGGCGCGGCTTGGGGCTTGCCTGCGGCTCGTACCTCTGCGGCGCGGGATTGCCGATCTACTGGAACAAGATGCCGCAGTCGGGCGTGCAGCTGCTGCTCGATCGCAGCGGGCAGGTCACGGCGTTCTGCGGCGCGACCGAAATCGGGCAAGGCTCGGACGACGTGCTGGCGGCGATCATCGCCGAGGTGCTCGGCATCGATCCCTACGACGTGCGCCTGGTCACCGGCGACACCGGCCTCACGCCGGTGGACCTGGGTTCCTATTCGAGCCGCGTCACGGTGATGATGGGCAACGCGGCGATCCAGGCCGCGGAGCGCCTGCGCGAGATGCTCGCTGACGCAGCCGCCGAACAGCTGGTGACGATCCCCGATCGCCTCGTGTTCTCGCAGAGCCGCGTGTTCCTCGCGGAGGATCCTGCCAAGGGCATGAGCTTCGCCGAGGCCGTGGTGTACGCCGAAACCAAGTTCGGCACCCTGGGCTCGGTCGGTTCCTACGTTCCGCCTCGCGCCCCGGGCCGCTACAAGGGCGCGGGCGTTGGGCCCTCGCCCGCTTATTCGTACACGGCTTGCGTGGTCGAGGTGGAAGTGGACAAGGCGACGGGCTGGATCAGCGTGCCCAAGGTGTGGATCGCGCACGACATCGGGAGAACCATCAATCCCGTGCTGGCGCGCGGGCAGGTGGAGGGCAGCGTCTACATGGCGCTCGGCGAAGCGCTGATGGAGGAGCAGGTATTCCGCCGGCTGCCGCCGAAGATGTCGGGGGCGCTGGTGCACAAGTTCCCGTCGCTGCTCGAGTACAAGAGCTTGACGTCGCTCGACATGCCCGAGGTGGTGACGGAACTGGTGGAGGATCCGGATCCGAATTGCCCCTTCGGCGCGAAGGAAGCCGGACAAGGGCCGCTGCTGCCGGTGATGCCGGCGGTGGCGAATGCGATCTACGACGCGGTCGGCGTGAGGATCGACGAGCTGCCGATCACACCGGACAAGGTGTTGAAGGCGCTGGAGCTCAAGTCGCAGGGAAAGAACCCGCGCGTGGGGCCGGAGAAATTCCCGCAAGTGCCATACCCGACGCCCATATTCGTGCCGCCGCCCTGGGAAGGCGGCGACGGCAACGAGGTGAAGAAAAATGATGCGCTTGCCGTGGTTTGAGTGGCGCGCTCCGCGCACGGTCGCGGAAGCCGCGAAGATCCTCGCGGGCGAAGGCCCGCAGGCGATGCTCATCGCCGGCGGCACCGACCTGATCCCGAACATGAAGCGGCGCCACCAGTCGCCGAAGACGTTGATCTCCCTGCGCGGCGTGAAGGAGTTGAAGAAGTCGAATGGCTCGCTCGGCTCGGGCCTTACGCTCTCCGAGCTCGTGCATGACGTCACGGTACGCCAACGTTACCGCGGACTGTGGCAGGCGGCGGCGCAGGTGGCCACCGTGCACCTGCGCAACATGGGCACGCTGGGCGGCAACCTGTGCCTCGATACGCGCTGCACCTACTACAACCAGAACCACGAGTGGCGCAAAGCCATCGACTTCTGCCTGAAGAAGGACGGCGACATCTGCTGGGTGGCCACCGCGAGCAAGCGCTGCGTGGCGGTGTCCTCGACCGACACCGCGCCCGCGTTGATCGCTCTCGGTGCGAAGGTGAAGCTGGTGTCGGTTCAAGGCGAACGCGAGATACCGCTCAATGCGCTCTACAACAACGACGGAATCGACTATCTGACGCGGCGCGCGGACGAGATCCTCACCGAGGTCAGCATTCCTTCCGGCTGGACCAGCAGCTACTGGAAACTGCGCCGGCGCGGCGCGTTCGATTTCCCGGTGCTGGGCGTGGCCGCAGCGGTGCGACTGGCAAAAGACGGGACGGTGGAGGAGGCGCGGCTCGCGCTGGGCGCGGCAGCCTCGCGTCCGTTCCTGGTAGAAAAGGGCGGCGAATTCCTGAAGGGCAAGAATCTCACCGACGAGGCCATCGCCGAGGCGGGCTCGCTCGTCGCCTCGCGCGCGAAACCCTTGGACAACACCGACCTGGACCTTTACTGGCGCAAGGACGTGGTGTCGAACTTCGTCGGCTACGCCCTGCGCGAAGTGCGCGGCGATGACATGCGCGCCCTGCGCATGAGGATCGCGCGGCAGGATCTGAGTTAGGTCGACCGGAAACCACGATGCGACTTCTTACCTATGTTCCAAAGAAGAAAGGCGCTGCGCCGCGCGTCGGTGTGATGCTGGGACCGGAGCGTGCCATGGAACTCCGGGTGCCGGACATGGTTTCGCTCATTCGATCGGGCAAGGCAGGCCTTGCGACGGCAAGGAAAGCCATGCGGAGCTACAAGGGCAAAGGCATTGCCCTGTCTTCGGTGCGCGTGCTGGCGCCGATCCCGCGGCCTGCGAAGAACGTGTTCTGCGTCGGCTGGAACTATCTCGAGCATTTCGAGGAGGGCGCGAAAGCCAGGCCGCAGGTGACCGAGCCGCCCTCGCATCCGACCTTCTTCAGCAAGGCCCCCACGACGGTCAACGGCCCCTACGAGCGCATTCCGCTGCACGCCGGCGTGACCGAAAAGGTCGACTGGGAAGTCGAACTCGGCGTGATCATCGGGCGCGGCGGCATCAACATCAGGGAAGCCGATGCGATGAAACACGTGTTCGGCTACACCGTGATCAATGACGTCTCGGCGCGCGAGGTGCAGCGCCGCCACGGTCAGCAGTGGTTCAAAGGCAAGAGCCTGGACGGCCATTGCCCGATGGGACCGTGGATCGTCACCGCCGACCAGGTCGAACACTGGTGGGACCTGCACCTGGTGACGCGCGTCAACGGCGTGATCAAGCAGGACTCGAACACCAGGCACATGTATTTCAAGCTCCCGCGAATCATTGCCGAGCTCTCCGCCGGCCTGACGCTCGAGCCCGGCGACATCCTCTCCACCGGCACGCCGGCCGGGGTCGGCCATGCGCGCACGCCGCCCGAATTCCTGCATGCGGGCGACCTGCTGGAAACCGAAATCGTGGGGATCGGGCTGCTGAGGAACCGGATCGGCTGAGGATCAGCGATTCTTTGATTCCTCCAGGCGAATGCGTGAGAACACCGTTCTCGCTCCGCTGAGCCAGGTACTCCAGCTGTGCCCGCCCTGCAGTTCGGTGAAGCGGGCCTCGGGCAGCTCCGGGGCCAGCAGCCGCACGCCGTCCAGCAGCCGATCCTCGATGCCGCAGGCGAGCCATACCCGCCGCACGAGATCCGGGCGGTCAGCCCAGGCCTTCACCATCTTCCAGACCTGACGCTGGTAGTTTTCGCCGTTCATCTCGGCCGGCATGGGGCCCGGGTCCCAGTTGCGCGCGCCGCCTGCGCCGCGGATTTCCTTGAGCAGGTCATTGCTGCCGAGAAAGGGGGCGAACAACACGATTCCCGTCATTGTGCCGGGATGCTCGCGCTCGTACATCAGCACGCCCATGCCGCCCATCGACGCGCCCGCCAGCCAGATGCGGCGGTAGCCTTTGCGGCGCGCCGGCTCGACGATTTCCTCGTGCAGGCGCGGCACGAGCTTGCCGTCGCGGTAGTAGGCGAACGTCGCACTGGCCAGCAGGACATCCGCTTCCGGCCAGGATTCCTGGATCACCTGGGCGACGCCGCGTTCCTTCATTTCCTGCGCATCGGCACCGAAGCCCGGCAGCACGATGACCAGCGTGCGTTCGGCCGCGGCCTTGGGCGCGGCCATCGTCTCGGTGGCGATCGAGCGCTGCGAGTCGCCAATGGTGAAACAGCCAGCCAGTCCAAGCGCGGCCAGAAAGCCTGTGATGCCCCTCATGAATCGAGTTCCTGCATGTCTTCCGGCGACAGCGCCAGGCGGGCGGCGCCCGCGTTCTCTTCCAGGTGCTCGAGCTTGCCGGTACCCGGGATCGGCAGCATGGCAGGCGACTTCGCCAGCAGCCATGCGATCGCCACTTGCGCTGGCGTAGCCTGCAGCCGCGCGGCGGCTTTTTTTACCTTCGCCGATTTCAGCGCGGAGCCTGCCCCGAGCGGATACCAGGGCAGGAAGGCGATGCCGAGCTTCTCGCAGGCCAGGAGCACGTCTTCCGAAGAACGGTTGTCGATGCTGTAGCTGTTCTGCACCGAGACCACGGGCGCGATGCGCCGCGCCTCGTTCAGCTGCGCGACGCTCACGTTCGACAGGCCGAGGTGCCGGATCTTGCCGGCCTTCTGCAGCTCGGCCAGCGCGCCGAAGGATTCGGCGAACGGCACACGTGGATCGGGCGCGTGCCACTGGTACAGGTCGATGCGTTCGAGCTTCAGGCGTTTGAGGCTTCCTTCGAGCGCGCGGCGCAGGTGCTCGGGCCGGCCATCGGGATCCCAGCGCGGCGCGCTCGGCCGCAGCAGGCCGCCCTTGGTGCCGATGACGAGATCCCTGGGGTAGGGATGCAGTGCTTCGGCGATCAGGATTTCGTCCACCTCGGGGCCGTAGCTGTCCGCGGTGTCGAAGAAGTTGTGGCCGAGCTCGTAGGCGCGGCGCAGCACCTTCAGCGCGTTGGCCCCGTCCTTGGGCGGGCCCCACACCTGCGGCCCGCAGACGCGCATGGCGCCGAAGCCGAGGCGATTGACGCTCAGGTCGCCGAGCTGCATTTGCGCCCAGTTTAGACTACGCGCATGGACCATGTACGCGGCTGGATCGCAGCATCGCGGCGAATCGTGGTGTTGACCGGCGCCGGCATCTCCACCGACTCCGGCATCCCGGATTTCCGCGGCCCGCAGGGGGTGTGGACGAAGAACCCGAAGGCGGAGAAGCTCTCGGACATCCGTTACTACATGTCGGATCCCGAGGTGCGCAGGCTCTCCTGGCAGAGTCGCCTGGAGCACACGGCCTGGGGGGCGCAGCCCAACGCCGGCCACAGGGCGCTGGTGAAATTGGAGCGGCGCGGCAAGCTGCATGCGCTCATCACCCAGAACATCGACGAGCTGCACCAGCTCGCCGGCCACTCGCCGGAGAAGGTGATCGAGGTGCACGGCACCATGCGCAAGGTCGTCTGCATGAGTTGCGGCGAGCGTGCGCCCATGGAAAAGGCCCTGGCGCGCGTGCGCGCCGGAGAATTGGATCCTGCCTGTAGTACCTGCGGCGGCATCCTCAAGAGCGCCACCATCTCCTTCGGCCAGCAGTTGGTGCCCGAGGTCATCGACCGCGCCATGCAGGTCGCGGCTGAAGCCGACCTTTTCCTGTCCGTCGGCACCAGCCTGCAGGTCTACCCGATCGCCGGGGCGGTGCCGAATGCCAAGCGCGCGGGCGCGCGCCTGGTGATCGTGAACGCCGAGCCCACGCCGTTCGACGAACTCGCCGACGCCGTGTTCAATGACTCGATCAGCGCGGTGCTACCCGGGCTCGTCGCCTAGCGAGTCAGGTCCGCCCCTGGCGTACGCAAGCGAACAAGAACGTACGCGCGTTCGACCCCAGATGATGCTATTGCATCACATTAAGTGATGCTATGATGCCATCCATGCGTACCACGGTGCGAGTGGATGACGACCTCCTCGAGCGGCTCAAGGCGCAGGCGCGCAAGGAAAACGTGAGCCTGACGCGCCTGCTCAATCGCGCTCTGAAGGCGGGGCTGCAGGCGGGTGGCGCGCGCCAGCGCAAACAACCGGTCTACGGCGAGCGGGCGCACTCGATGGGGGCGCCTCGAATCGCGCTCGACAAGGCGCTCGCGCTGGCGGCGACTCTGGAGGACGAGGAAATCGTCCGCGAGCTCGCGCTGCGCAAGTGAGGATCGTCGATCTCAATGTCCTGCTCTACGCCGTAAACTCGGATGCGGCGCAGCACGGACTCGTGCGCGCGTGGTGGGAAATGGCCGCGAACGACGAAGAAACCCTGGGCCTTGCGTGGGTCGTGCTGCTGGGCTTTCTGCGACTGGCCACCAATCCTCGGGTGTTTCCGCGACCTCTCACATCCGACGTGGCCGCCGCCAAACTTGATATCTGGCTTTCTCGCGACAACGTCCGCGTGGTGCACGAGAAGGACGACCACTGGGAGACGCTGAAGTCGCTCCTCGGCAGGTCCGGGATCGCGGGAAACCTGACGACCGACGCGCATCTTGCGGCGCTCGCGCTGAGCCACGACGCCGTGCTTGTTTCGTGCGATACCGATTTCGCGCGCTTCAAGGGCCTGCGCTGGGAGAACCCGCTCAGCCCCGGCCCACGAACGGCATCTTCGTCGCCATCACCGTCAGGGTGAGGATGTTGGCGTCCAGCGGCAGGCTTGCCATGTGCACGATGGCGTCCGCGACATGCTGCACGTTCATGCGCGGCTCGACCATGGTCGTGCCGTTGGGTTGCGGCACGCCCTTGGTCATGCGCTCGGTCATCTCGGTGGCGGCGTTGCCGATGTCGATCTGGCAGCCGGCGATGTCGTGTGCGCGGCCGTCGAGCGCGATGCACTTGGTGAGCCCGGTCACGGCATGCTTGGTGGCCGAATAGGCGACGGAGAAGGGGCGCGGCGCATGCGCCGAAATGGAGCCGTTGTTGATGATGCGGCCGCCCTGCGGGTTCTGGCTCTTGAACATGCGGAACGCCTCCTGCGTGCAGAGGAACATGCCGTTCAGGTTCGCGTCCACGACCTCTTTCCACTTTTCGTAGGGCAGCTCGTCCAGCGGTACCGCGGGCGCGCCCATGCCCGCGTTGTTGAAAAGGAGATCCAGGCGCTCGAATTTTGCTTTCGTCCGCGCGAACAGGTTTCTCACCGACTCCGGCTTAGCCACGTCGGTGACCACCGCGAGCGCCTTGTCGGCGCCGCACTCGGCGGCGATTTTGTCCAGCAGTTCGGCGCGCCGCGCCGCAAAAGCGACTTTCCAGCCGGCTTTGACCAGCGCCACGCCGGCGGCCTTGCCGATGCCGGCGGAGGCGCCGGTGACGATCGCGACTTTGTTCTGAGCGGCCATGCTAATTTCTCCCCGTATGGTGAAGCGGGCGATGCTACCGCAAGTCCGGTTGCGCAAACACCGTCCCGGCGACATGGGCTGGGTGGTGCAGCGGCACGGCGAACTGTACTGGCGGGAACACGGCTATGACGAGCGCTTCGAGGCGCTGGTGGCGGGGATCGTCGCCCGCTTCATCCAGAATTTCGACGCGAGGCGCGAGCGCTGCTGGATCGCGGAGCGCAAGGCGAAGCGCCTGGGCGCGGTGTTCGTGGTGAAGAAGTCGGTCACGCATGCGCAATTGCGCCTGCTGATTCTGGAGCCGGCGGCGCGCGGCTCGGGGCTGGGCAAGCGGCTGGTGCGGGAATGCATCCGGTTCGCGCGCAAAGCGGGCTACCGCAAGCTCGTGCTGTGGACGCAGAGCGAGCTTGCCGCGGCGCGCGGCATCTACGAGAAAGCCGGCTTCCGGCTGGTGCGTGGGGAGACGCACGAGAGCTTCGGCAAGCCGCTGAAGGGTGAATACTGGGAACTGAATCTCTAGCCCTCGAGCGCCTTGCCGAGGGCTGCGATCTCGTGCGGGATCGAGGGACTGCGGGGAAACTCGCGCTTTGCCTCGCGGTACCAGTAGCGCGCGTTGGAGACGTCGCCCTCCATCAGGTGCACGATGCCGTGCGCCCAGCACGAGAGCGCGGAGTCCTCGTCGCGCTGCACCATCACGTGGGCGGCCTGCCAGTCGCCCGCCTCGAGAAGCGCCAGCGCGCGAACCAGCTCGTCCCTGCTCGCCCGGGGTACCTGCATCGCCCGCTAATATAGCGCTGTGGCGAGCTACGCCTATCTGCCGCTCGAGCGCGTTGTGTTCGGCCAGCCTGCGGCCGAGGCGGCGGCCGCGGAGGCGGCGCGCATCGGAGCGCGCCGGGTGTTCATCGTCGCCTCGAAGACGCTGTCGCGCGAAACGCAGGTCATCCGCACGGTCGCCGACGCCTTGGGTGGGAGATATGCCGGCCTATTCGACAATTGCATTGCGCACACCCCCTGGCCGAGCGTCGTCGAGGCCGCGAACGCGGTGCGCGCGGCCGGCCCGGACCTGATCCTCACGCTCGGAGGCGGCACGCCGATCGACACCGTCAAGATCCTGCAGATCTGCCTCGCCCATGGCGTGACCCGGACGGAGGAGCTCGACGCGCTGCATGCCTCGATCGGGCCCGACGGCAAGCGCGTCAACCCGGACATCAAGCCCTCGCCGGTGCGGCAGGTGGTCGTGCCCACGACGCTCTCCGGCGCCGAATTCTCCAATCTCGGCGGCGGGACCGATCCGCGCACCCGGCTCAAGCACTCCTTCACCGGCGCCGACATTGGCGCGCGCGCGGTAATCCTCGACCCGGCCGTGACGCTGCACACGCCCGCATGGCTGTGGCTGTCCACGGGCGTGCGCGGAGTGGACCACGCGGTGGAGGCTCTGTGCTCGATCGATGCCCATCCCTATTGCGACGGCCTCGCGCTGCACGCGCTTCGGCTTTTCGCCGAAGGTTTGCCGCGCACGAAGGCCGACCCCGGCGATCTGGCGTCCCGGCTTCTGTGCCAGCAGGCCTCCTGGCTCGCCGCCTCGACCATCGCGCGCGTGAATTACGGCGCGAGCCACGGCATCGGCCACGTGCTCGGCGCCGCGGCGGACGTGCCGCATGGGCACACGAGCTGCGTCATGCTGCCGCACGTCATGCGCTACAACGAGCCGGCGACGCGGCCGAAGCAGAAGCTGATCGCGCAGGCGCTCGGCCGGCCGGAAGTCCCGGCCGCGGACGCCGTAGCTGATCTCATACGCGCGCTCGGCCAGCCGGCGAGCCTGCGCGAAGCGGGAGTCAAGCGCGAGCAGTTGGCCGCGATCGCCGAAGCGTCGATGAAAAACCTCTGGGTGCGGACCAATCCGCGGCCGCTTCGATCGGCGCAGGACGTGTTGCAGCTGCTTGAGGCTGCCTGGTGACGCACTACTCGCGCAGCTTGCGCGCCTCTTTTGCCATCGGCCGCTCGACGCTGGCTTCGAGCCAGGCCGTGAACTTCGGGAACTTCGCGAGCAGCGGGAACTTGTTGATCCACATGGAGTAGGCGACGCTCGCCACCATGTAGTCGGCCATGCCCCAGGCCTCGCCGCTGAAGAAGCGGTGCTTCGCCAGGTGCTCTTCCATCACCTTCATCTTCGGCAGCAGCAGCTGCTCCGCGTCGTCGGCGAGCTGCGCGCTCCTCTGCTCGGGCGGGAGCAGGTGGCGGTTCCGCAGGACGGTGATCATCAGCTGCTCGATGTCGTTGGCGATGTAAAACGCCCATTGCAGCATGCGCGCCTTGCCGGCGTTGTCCTTCGGCCAGAGCGGGCTGCGGTACTTCTCCGCCAGGTACAGGTTGATCGCCGCCGACTCCCACATCACCACGCCGTCGTCGTCGATGGTGGGCACGCGCCGGTTGGGATTGAGCTCGGCGTACCACGGCTCCTTGCAGGTCGCGCCCTCCACGTTGATGGTGACGTTTTGGTGCTCGTAGGGGATGTTCGATTCCTTGCACAGCCACGCCACGCGGAACGCGCGCGAACGGTACTGGCCGTAGAGTTTCAGCATATCTCCTCCGTGGTGACGTGGAACTGACCGATGGACTAGGCTATTCTCCTGATGCAGGCGGCATTGCGTCAATGCCAGTTCGAGGAGGATCCATGAGCAAGCCCAAACCGCACCTGGAGTTCGTCGGCGTGGACATGAAAAACGGCTGGGAGTCTCCGGGCGCCAATTACCCGCCAGGCTTCGCACAGAAGGTGCTCGCCTCCGACATCGACGAAGCGGCGAAGCGCGGCAGCCGCACGCGCCTGCTCAAGATCGAACCCGGCGCCTATTCCACCGAGCCTTTTGTGCATGACCACTGGGAAGAGGTGTTCCTGGTGCAGGGCGACCTGGTCGTCGGCAACGACGCCAAGGGAAAGGGCGGCCAGTCGTCGCAGGCCTACACCTATGCCTGCCGGCCGCCGGGGGTCCGTCACGGGCCGTTCACCACTAAGGGCGGCTGCCTGCTGGTCGAGATCCACTACTACGAAACCAGCGGCAAGAAGAAGTGAGGAGGGCGCCATGCTGAAGACCGGAGCCGAGCACCTCGAGTCCTTGCGCGACGGGCGCGTGGTCTGCATCGGCGGCGAAAAGGTGGACGACGTCACCACGCACCCCGCGTTCCGCAACGCGGCGCGCTCGATGGCCGCGATCTACGACATGAAGGCCGCAATCCCGGAATACAGCTTCACGGAGAAGGGCGAGCGCTACAGCGCCTACTTCCTGCGCGCGAAGACGAAGGACGACTTGGTCAAGCGCACCAGGCTGCACCGCGCGATCGCCGACCTGAGCCACGGGCTGCTCGGGCGCTCGCCCGACCACGTGTCGAGCTTCGTCACCGGCATGGCGATGAACCCGCTCGTCTTCGGCAAGTACGCCGGCAACCTCGAGCGCTACTACGAGCACATGCGGCGGGAAGACATCTACGGGGTGTACGCAGTGATCCCGCCGCAGGCGGCGCGCAACCCGGAGTTCTACGTCAGGCAGAACATCCCCATCCCGACGCTCCGGGTGGTGCGCGAGGACGACGACGGCGTGGTGATCTCCGGCATGAAGATGCTCGCCACCGGCGCGGTGTTCGCCAACGAGATCTGGATCGGCAACCTGATCCCGCTGGCGCCCGACCAGCTGGCGGAATCCATCACCTGCGCCGTCCCGGTGAATGCGCCTGGCGTGACGCTGTGGTCGAGGAAGCCCTTCGAGCGGCACGCGCCGAACGAATTCGACAACCCGCTCGCCTTCCGCTTCGACGAGACCGACTCGATGGTGATGTGCGAGAACGTCAAGGTGCCCTGGGAGCGCGTGTTCGTGCACATGGACGCGCTGCTGGCGCGCGATATCTACATCAAGACGCCGGGCCATTGCTACGGCAACCACCAGTCGAACGTGCGCTTCCACGCCAAGATGCAGCTGATCGTCGGCCTCGCCAGCAAGATCGCACAAGCCTCCGGGGCTAACGAAGTGCCGGCGGTGCGCGAGGTGCTGGGGCGCTTCGCCGCGCTGGAGGCCGCGCTCGGCGGCATGATCGCCGGGCAGATCCAGGATGCCGAAGCCTGGCCGAAGGGCTACCTGACATTCAACCGGCGCTACATGTACGCCGCGCTCAACTGGTGCACCGAGGGCCACTCGCAGATCATCGAAGCGCTGCGCGAGCTGTGCGGCGGCGCCATCTTCCAGATGCCCGCCGACATCACCGTGATGCACGACCCCAAGCTGAAGGAGCAGTTCGAGACCTACTGGCAGACGCCGCAACTCGGCGCGGTGGAGCGCATGAAGCTGTACAGGCTCGCCTGGGACCTGATCGGCTCGGAGTTCGCCGGCCGGCACCTGCAGTACGAGAAGTTCTACGCCGGGGCGTCTTTCATCGTGCGCAACCACAGTTTCCGCGAGGCGCCCTGGGACAGTTACCACAAGGTGGTGGACGACCTGATGGCGAGCTACGGCATCCCGCAAGCTCCAGGCGCGCGCAGGGTGGCTTGATGGAAGTGCAGCACCTGGTCATCGCTGGGTGGACGGGGCGCGACGAGGCCGCGTTGAGGAAGCACATCCGCGAGCTGGAGGAGATCGGCGTCAAGCCGCCGAAGACCACGCCGATCTTCTACCGCGTGGCGGCGAGCCTGCTCACCAGCGCGGACGAGATCCAGGTCTCCGGGCCGGATTCCAGCGGCGAGGTCGAGTTCGTCCTGCTGCAGAAGGCGGATGGCCTGTGGGTGACGGTCGGTTCGGACCACACCGACCGCAAGGCGGAGACCATCGGCGTCAGTCTGTCCAAGCAGCTCTGCGCGAAACCAGTTGCCGCCGAGTCGTGGAAATACGATGACGTGAAGCCACATTGGGAGAAGTTGGAGTTGCGTTCCTGGGCGGACGGGGTTCTCTACCAGGAGGGCCCGGTCACGACGATGCGCTCCCCGGAGGACCTGACGCAGCGCTATGGCGGCCTCGCGCCGGGCGCGGCGATGTTCTGCGGCACGCTCGCCGCCAAGGGCGGCATCCGCCCAGCGAACCGCTTCAGGATCGAGCTGGAAGACCCTGTGCTGCGGCGCAAGCTCTCCCACGAGTACGCGGTAAAGGTGCTGCCGGTCGAAGGCTAGAAAATAGCGACAGACTTCATTTTTTCAGGCGCGCCAGCGCCGGGCGCAAGTACTGGAGGAACACTTCCGGGTTCTCGGTCATCGGGAAATGCCCGAGGCCCTGCATCATCTGGAACTCCGCCCCGGGAATCTTCGCCGCGGTAGCAAGCGAGGCCTCCGGCGTGCACGAGAAATCGTATTCGCCGGTGAGCATGATCACCGGGCAGCGGCGGGTGTCGATGCGCTGCACGCGCTCGCGCGCGTCCCAGTCGTGCGCGTAGAACTCGATGTCGCCGTGGAACACGCCGTAGCCGCCCTGCGAGTACTCCCACCAGATCTCGATGGCGCGCGCGCGCGGCGTGGTCGGCGACATCAGGCCGTAGATCCATTCGGGCACCGCGAGCGTCTGGTTGTAGAGCGCGGGCTTGGCGAAGGGCACCTCGCGGCCGCTGATCCTGTCGCAGGCCTCGCAGGCGATGACCCCGCCAAGCTGATCGGCAAAGCGGTATGCCATTTCCAGGCAGATCTGCCCGCCCATCGACGAGCCCATCAGCACCGGGCGCTTCAGGCCGAGCGCGCGGATGGCCGCGTCGATGCAGGCGACGTAACGGTCCGTGTTCAGGCTCCATTCCCCCGGCACGCCGCTTTGCGGCGGCAGGCTCTTGCCGTGCCAGGGCAGGTCGAAGGCGGTCATGCGCCAGTCGGCGAGCAGCCCCGGATCGTTCATCAGGCGATGAAACTGTCGCGTGTCGGAGCCCGCGGTGTGCAGGAACAGCAGATCGCGCCCGCTGCCCGCCTGCTCAAAATAGATGCGATGCCGGCGTCCCTCGATCTCGATCGAGGCGTAGCGCCCGGCGATGGGTTCGATGCTGCCCACGGCAGGCGCCGCCACCGGGCCCTCGGGGCGCAGTGCCGCGGGGTCGCGCCCGTTGGCCACCCAGCGCGCGAGCTCGAGTGAACGACGCACCAGGTGCGCGAACTGCAGCAGTTTCCGCTCGTCGCCGGTCACGGAGAACTCCGGCACGCGCATTTTCATCGCCAGCACATGGTGATATGGTGCCGGCGGAACGGCCTGCAGGAAGCGGTCCCACACCGCAGCGGGCGCGCGCAGCGTGAAATCGGCTGCGTCCGCTCCCGCGCGGATACCGACGAGCTTGCCGTCCGTGAATTGCAATGTCAGCGCGACGACATCGGCCTGCACGGCGAAGCGGACGTTGGCGTGCCCTCCCAGATTGGTCAGCTCTGCGTCATCGCGGCAGGCTGGTTCCCAATCCGCGGCGAACACGGGGCTGAACGGTTCGGGTGAGGTCGAAATATTCACACTGCTCCCAGTTCAGTAGCGTACCAGCACACGGTAGCGCAGGGTCGCGCTGCCCTCCGCCGGCACCCGGATCTTCCACTCTGCGGTGCCCGCAGCGACTTTCTCGTGCCGCTGCGTCTCCTCCAGCATGCTCCAGTCGCCGGGCAGCGGCTCGCGCACCACGACCGTCGCCGCCTCCTTCTTGGCATTGCGCAGGACGATCTCGTACGCGCTCTCGTGGACGTAGCTCGCCCGGTTGGTCGGCTCGCGGCG
>Ga0247727_10004349_pt1 | contig 30121 bp, 16 predicted proteins | sample WisWelCaveWW1625_FD_202498 | JGI IMG/M metagenome (GOLD analysis project Ga0247727, IMG submission 202498) | Biofilm microbial communities from Wishing Well Cave, Virginia, United States - WW16-25 | ecosystem: Environmental > Aquatic > Deep subsurface > Groundwater > Cave microbial mat | place...
GCTGCTGCACATCCGGTTCGTACAGCCCCTGAAGTAGCAATGCCATCCTTGGCCCTCCTGACAAGGTCTTGAAACTCCGCTCTCGACCACGCAAACTCTAGCAGAGTCACGCCGATTCTCCGACACTAGTTGATTCGTCGGTCCTAAGGCACTGTTCTCCACCAAGGACTCGTTAGTGCCTTGGCAGTGAAACCGCCGGGACAAGACGCATACCGGGGAGTTGGAACTACCAAGGGTTGATATCCATAGCATTGGGAAGTGAGTTCACAATGGATTACTCCATCGTCATCGGCTTGGAAGTACACGTGCAATTGCTCACGGAGAGCAAGATGTTCTGCGGCTGCAGCACGAAATTTGGCGCACCGCCGAATTCATTGACGTGCCCGATTTGCATCGGCATGCCGGGCGTGCTGCCGGTAATGAACCGGCGGGCGTTCGAGCTGGCACTGAAGACGGCGGTCGCGCTGAACTGCGACATTTCCGAATTCACCAAGTGGGACCGGAAGAATTACTACTACCCGGACCTGCCAAAGAACTACCAGATCAGCCAGTACGACCTGCCGTTCAGCCACGACGGGTTCATGGAGATTCCAGTCGGCGAAAGTGGCGAGAAAAAACGGATCGGAATCATTCGCGTGCATCTCGAAGAAGATGCCGGCAAGCTGCTGCACTCCGAACACGGGCCGGGCGACAGCCGCGTGGACTTGAACCGCGCGGGCACTCCACTTTTGGAAATCGTCAGCGAGCCGGACATGACCAGCCCGGCCGAGGCGAAGATCTACCTCGAAGATATGAAGCTGCTGCTCCGCTACCTCGGCGTCTCCGACTGCAACATGCAGGAAGGCAGCCTGCGTTGCGACGCTAACGTGAACGTTCATATTCATAAGGACAACGAAGTCATCGCCACGCCGATCGTCGAAGTGAAGAACATGAACAGCTTCCGGGCCGTCGAGCGTGCGATGGCTTACGAGGCCGAGCGGCAGTTCGAGGAGTGGAAAGAGACGGGCAAGCGGTTGGGCGAAGTGTCGAAGGCCACGGCCGGCTGGGACGACGCCCGCGGCGTCACCGTCGTGCAGCGCCGCAAGGAAGAGGCGTCCGACTACCGATACTTCCCCGAACCGGACCTCGTGCCGGTCGTCGTCAGCGAAGACTGGGTTCAGTCCGTGCGCAGCTCGATCGGCGAATTGCCTGCCGACCGGCGCAACCGCCTCAAGATCGAATTCTCGATCAACGACTACGATGCCAGCGTGATCATCGAGCAAGGCTCCGCGTTCGCCGACTACTTCGAGGAACTCTGCCGCGCTTCCGGCTCGCCGAAGATGGCCTCGAACTGGCTGCAGCAGGACGTGCTGCGGACGATGAACGACCGCAAGTGCCACATTGGCGAGTTCCCCATCTCCGCCGCCGCACTTGGCGTCCTGATCTCCAAAGTCCATGCCGGCCAGATTAACAACCACTCCGCCCGCGAAGTTTTCGCCGAAATGCTCGCCACCGGCAAACCCGCCGACGCTATCATCGCCGCCAAGGGCTTTCAGCAAATCTCCAACGAAGACGAACTCCGCAAGATCGTCGCGTCGGTCCTCGACTCGAACCCGCAGGCAATCGCCGACTTCAAAAAAGGCAAGAAGCCCGAACAAGTCGCCGGCTTCATCCGCGGCCAAGTCATGAAACAAACCCGCGGCCAGGCCAATTCGACCCTCGTGCAGCAGCTCGTCGCGGAGGAATTGGCGAGGCGGGCTTCGAGCGCGTAGAATAGGTCTGGTCTGTAACAGGAGCGAGTTTGTAAAGTCGTCCTTCGAGAACACTATCATTACTGCTGAGAACTTCGACCAGGTTTTGGATTCGCTTGCGCAGCGCGCCCCTTTCCAGGTGTTCACGGTCGAGCTACACGGAGGCCGGCGATTCGAGATGGATCATCCCAGAGCCTTGGTAGTGCGTGACGGAGTGGCCGTGTTCCTAGCGCCCGGCGGCGTGCCGATCTGGTTCGATCATGACAGCGTCAACCAAATCATCGGCGCGACTGCGAGCACGTCACCCTGAGCGGTAAGACTCAGGTGACAAGGCGAGTGCATCGCCGAGCACCGATGTACGCTACGCACCGTCCGATTCGGACACGCAACAGGAGAATCCATCGTGTGAAGTTTCACGGCATGCAGTTTCGTCTTCGGTGTTTGTCTTTCGGCATTCCGATGCTTCGGGAGTCATCCAATGGCAGCAACCAACGCAACCGAGACACGCGCCGAGCCGATGCTCGCGCACAATGTTTTCTTCACACTCAAGGACAAGTCCCCGGAGGCCAAGCAGAAGCTGGTCGCGGCGTGCAAGAAGTATTTGTCAAAACACCCCGGCACCGTCTTCTTCGCCGCCGGAACGTTGTGCGAGGAGTTGAATCGGCCAGTGAACGATCGCGATTTCGATGTCGGGCTGCACCTTGTTTTCAAAACGAAGGCCGATCAAGACAAATACCAGGACGCCCCGCTGCACTTGCAGTTCATCGAGGAGAATAAGGACAACTGGTCCAAGGTGCGCGTGTTCGACTCCGTGGTAGTACCGTCGCCGAGTTGATTGCACGGTTGCGCGAGGTCGGCGCCGGGTACGCAGTACGTTCGCTGCTGTGCCGTTGCGCTGAAACGCCTATCGTGCGCGTCGCCCGCCGCTGCGGAACCTGTGCGGCCGGGCCAGTTCGGCCAACTCATCCGACTCAAGTAGTCGATCGACGATCGCGGCCTGCAAGCTGGGCTCAGTCACGATGAACGAGGCCGGCAGGCTGTTCTGCTTCAATTGGTCGAGGCCCGTGATGGATCGCAGGTTTGTGATCCCGTCGGCGGTCTTGGACCCCTTCGACTTCTTCACAATGCCCGTCAGGATGCTCTTGGTAGGGTCGGCGGCGATGATGGTCAGATCGCGGCCATCGCCGTCGGGTTCGAGGGTCAGGCTGAGTGCGCCCGTCTTGATCGAGATTGACACTGCGTCCCCGTTGCTGTCGATGTAGCCGATCCTAGGCCCGAACAGGATCACAAAGTTGCCACCTCGCGTGCCGTCGGCATCTCCGTCTAGCCGATTGCCCGACGGGTCGGTGACGCTTGTCGTGCCGATCACCGTGAGTCGGAAGAACTGACTGTCCTTCGGCGGGACTGTGGGGAACAAGTGCACCGTGCGCGTCGTGTTGTTGTAGACCGGCGTCTGCAGTTCGAGACGCGTGTCGTCGTCTGTGCCGAACACCTTGTCGGGACCGGCCCCGGTGACGACCTTGTAGTTGGCCGGGTTCACGGCGCTTGCCGGGGCCAGCGACTCGTTGAATGTCAGCACAATCTCGCTGATCGTCCTGTTCTGTACGACACGATTGACCGTCTCGACGATGGGGCCGCCCGTGTCATTCACCGTCACATCGAACGACGCCGAGGCTGAGTTGCCGGCGGCATCGGTCGCCGTACACGTCACCTCGGTGGTGCCCACGGGGAAGTTGCCGCCGCTGGCCAGCGTGCAGTTCACCGTGGGGGCCGGATCGACCGCATCGGTCGCTGTCGGCGCCGTGTACGTAACGACCCGGCCGCTTGAAACAGCGGTCTCGACCGTCTGGTCGGCAGGAACGCCGGCCAACGTCGGGGCCGTTTGGTCGGCGTTGGCGAAGTCGATGCCGGTCGCCACGGCGGCTTGGGCGGTCAGTTCGACGGCGTGGCCCGCTGCGGCGGGCGCGATCGCAGTCCAGCCCGCCTGGAGCACCTGGCGCACCGTGTAGCTGCCGAGCGCCAACGCGGAGAACGCGTAGTTGCCAGCGCCGTCCGTGTCGGTGCAAAGTTCGTCGGCGTTCTCGTCGCACACGCCGTCGCCGCTCACCGGATTGTTGAGCAGCCCGTCACCGTTGGCATCCAGGAAGATCGTCCAGTTCGGCAGACCCGGCTCAGCGGCCTGTCGCGTGCCGTCGCCGTTGCGGTCGTTGAACGCTTCGCCGGTGATTGCGCCGGTCTGCTGTGCGGCGGGTTCCAAAACGACAAACTCCGACAGGCCTGCCACGCGGGCCATGATCTGGTTGTTGATTGAGTCGATTCCGGCCGTACGATCGACCCAGCGCCCGTTTTCGCGATGGAAGACTCGCAGGGCAGATTCCTGGTCGAAGTCGCCGTCTTGGTAGCCTATCTGGACGTCGATCATTTGAGTGCGATCAAACATCGCCGTCGTGGTGACGTCGTAGGTCAAGTAAGTGCGGCCACGGAACTGAGGCGGGAACTCGCTGGGGCCGGGGGCGAGGGTCACGCGAGTCTGGCCCGGATTAGTGATCCGGCCAAACATCACGGACACGTCGTTGCCCAATGGAACACCGACATTCGATCCGACCGGCGTCTGAACCGGCGTGACCTTTTGCACGCGGGCATCCAACCGAGCATGGTCCAGGGCCGACGCCGTGGCGGACAGGTCCGACTGCGTCGGCATTCCACGGCCCTGGGCCAGCAGGCCGGCAGTCTCGGCCAAGGCCGCATTCCGAGTCTGGGCACTCAAGAAGTCGCCCGGCTGAATGAGCCGCATGCCGATCAGAATCTTGCCGAGTTCCAGCAGGCCTTCCGTGTTGTTCGTGGCGCCGAACGCGCCGGCCAATGCGTTGGACAGCATTTGCACCGCGGGCGGGGAATCCTGGCCACGTCCGATCACTTGGAACAGCACGCTATCGCTCGTGGGGCCATGACCGCCCGAACTCTCCAGTCGCACAAGATACAGGCCCGGTTCCAGGCCGGCAGGAACTTGCGCCATGACGGTGCGGGCGGCCACGTTGACCATGACCCCCGTCAGCGCGACCTCGCGATCTGCCGACACCAAACTCACCCCGGTCACACCCGACAGACTGGCAGCCGCGGCGACTCCTACCGTGATTTTGGTCGTGACATCGTTGGGGCTGCCGGATGGCGTGACGCTCTGCGGGGCGGGCACGCGCAGGTCCGCGCTCAACTGCGTCAGGTCCACGCCCAGGGCATTAACCGCAAATTGCACGAGGCTCGGAGTCGATACATTGAAGGCCTGGGTGTAGCTGCCGTTGAGGTTGTCCACGAGCGACCCGACGGCGGAGAGGCCGGGTCCGAAGACGCTGATCCTGTCGCCCACGCCGGCGCCGACGAAATTCCCTCCGACCGTCATCGGCGTGGTCGTGACCACGACGGTGCCGGGCGAGGGCGTGGTGACGTGTACGTCGCCGCGATTTGGGTCCACCGGGTCACTGACGTTGGCCGACGTGGTGGTCTCGCGCTGGAATCGTTCGCAATTGGCCCCCAGTCCGCCGGCGTTGACGACGAAGCGGTATGTGCCTCCGATGCGCGTCCGCTGAAACTGGCCGAGGTACATACCGGGATTGTACTGTTCCATCAATTCAAACGGAGGCAGGTCCATGCGCGGGATCGGGTCGCCACCGAACCGGTTCGACAGTGCGATGAGCAAGCGCTGTTGTGTGGTGAGCCGTTCGCCCCCCAGTGTGGTTGGCACACGGGCGAGGTCGTCGGCCGTAACCAGTCCGGCGGCCAGCAGGGTGCCGACGCTGACGAGCGGCACATTCGCGTGGACCGTGGCGATGGCCCCCGCAAGCGGCGTCAAGTCGTCTTCCTGGAGCGTGAGTTGCAACGGGATCGGGCTGCCCGGGTCGAAACCGAAGCCGCCGCCCGGATTGGGTGTCAAGAGTCTGGCCCGCACCGTGGAGTCGCCGATTGCCGACGCGGAGTAGCGCACGGTCGAGCCGCTGCGGTTGCGAATCACCATCTGCCAGGTGCCGTCGTGGTCCTGTGCGACCCCGGTCCGCAGCGGCAGCCGGACCGTGATGATCTCACGAGCACCCGCGCCGGAGTGGTCCGCAAGCCCGCCGAACAGGCCCTCATTCGCCGCGTTGATCTCCAGGCCCGATGGCGTGCGCAATGCCAGGTCCAGATCGAATGCCGGATTGTCCCACGTGGCGATGAAGTGGACGACCGAATCCTGACCGCTGATCTGGACGGGCACGGTTTGCGTCTGGCCCGCTGCGATGTCGCCCACCGGGTCCACGATAACGTTCGAGTTGATCGCACCGGCGACGGCGTTCACAAAGAACTTGTCCAACTCCGTGACACTTTGCGTGACCAGGTAGAACCCGCTGGTGCCGACATTGGACAGGGTCTGGAGCAGATCCACGTCGATTCCCGCGTCGCCGCCGGCGCCGGGCGTGCCGAAGCCGACGGAGAAGACCTTGGCGTTGTTCGTGTTGAACTGGTTCAGGAACGCCGCCTCGGCCGGGTCGCCGCCGGCCGTGGCCATGCCGTCGGAGAAGAAGATGACCACGCGACGGCGACCGTCGCCGTTCACCGACGTGATCAAGTCCAACCCGCGTTGCAGCGCGTCGCGAATGTTCGTCGCTCCGCCGGCGGCCAGGGCGTTGACCGCGGCGCGTGCCGCGGCGACATTGGCGTTAGTCAGCGGCACGATCGTTCCAATGCCGCCTCCGGCCATGAAGACCGTCGCAACCGTGTTGTCAAACGCCACTTCGGCCAGCCGGTCGCCGGTATCGCGGCGCATCAAGTCCAGGAACAGGTTGGCCGCATCCTTCAGCACCGCCAGCTTGGTGCGTGAACCGCCCGACACAGTGACGTTTTCGCCCATGCTTCCGCTGCGGTCCATCACGAGCACGACGTCGACCAGCCGGGCAAGCTGCACTGGGGTGCAATTCTTCTCGTTGTGCTCCAGCACCAGGTTGTCGGCGGGGTTATTCAGGTTCGCCGCCGGGTCTGCGCACGCCAGCAGGAACGGGTCGCTATTGAGCAGTTGGTCGAGCGTCGGGTCGGGGTCTCCGGGCGCCAGCCCCAGCACTTGCCGTGCGGCTGCGATGCTGACCTGCACCGTGCTTGTGACGTTGGACGATGCCCCAGCCGCCAGTGCGCCAATCGCATTCGCCGCGCTGGTGAACAGGACCGCATCGCCGGGGTCGGCGGTGAAGTTGCTCGACAACAGGACCTGGTAATCAAACGCCGTACCCGTCGCCGCGTTGCCCACATTCTGCACCGCCCAGTTGATCACCATGTCCTGGTTAAACGCGGGGATTCCGACCTTGGTCGCGTTCGTCGCCACGATGTCGGCCAACTGCGGATAGGCGAAGCCGACAAGCGAGAAGTCCTGCGCGAGTCCTGCTTGCACGTTGAAGCCGATGACGCGGGCGCGCCAGTGGCCGGTCTGAAGCTGAGGCACATTGACCTGCACCTGTTCCACGTTGTTCAGGTGGTCCTTGCCCGTCGTGGCGACCCACACGCCGTTTCCGGCCAGCGCGTTGGCCGGCACGTAGTCGATGTTCCCGGGAAAGCCTGCTCCCCACGCCTGGCAAACTCCGCCCGCACATTGTGCCGCCTGGAAGGTGAACGTCGGGTTGTTGATGGGCGTGATGGCCCGCTGAATCTGGATCGGCGTGCCGGGCGGCTGGGCGTTGTTGGCCAGCGGGTTGCCCATTGCGTCCAGGATCGTGTGGCCGAGTTGCCACGGGTAGAAGACTGTTCCATCGGGCGCGATCAGTTCCAGGTCCAGGTCGTTCACCAGCGTAGGGTTCGTCGCCACGTTTTGTAGTGCCGCCTCGACGTCGTCCCAGGCGATCGTTACACGAAGCGGCTGACCGGCATTGATGAACGCCTGATCGACCACGAAGTCGTAGTCGATGATGCGGCCCTGCGATGCGGCGTCCTGCACGATCTGGTTCGGCACCGGGACGCCGTTTTCCATGCGCGCGTTTTGCAGCAGTTGCGCGGCGGCCTGCGCGTTGACCAGGCCCCAGCCGGTGGTGTAGTCAGGCCCGGCGGTGGCGCTCGGTGTGCCAAGCCCATCGGCAACACCGCCGTTGTTTGCCTGATTGCTGTCGCCATCCACGTCGACGCTGGCGGCACCGCGCACGTTGTTGTTCACAATGTCGGTCGCCGTGTCGATCACGATAGCCCGCAGCGTAGCAGGCAACGGCGGATTGGCATCGATCGTCGCGCCGCTGGCTGCGTTGTAAGTGTTTTGCCAGCCTTGCAGCAGCAGCGCCAGAATGCCAGCGACGGCCGGTGAGGCCATCGACGTGCCGCTGCACGACACGTAGTCATTGCCCACGCCCAGGGGACAGCTCACGTTTCCCGCGGCGATCCCGGTGGAGATGACGTTGGTGCCGGGCGCGACCACATCCGGCTTGATGCGGCCATCGTACGCCGGACCCATGCTGCTGCTCTGCGCAAGCTGCCCGAAGTTCCAGTTGCCGACCATGATCGCGTTTTTGAGCTGCTTGGTGATCGAGTAGTAACCGATCTGCCCGCCGTTGATGAGCTGCGTGGTGCCAGGGGCGAGGCCGGGGGGTACAGCGGGCCGTTGATTGGCCGGAAAGGTTCCGTGGTTGCCGGCCGAGATGACCCAAGGCCGCCGCAGGATGGCAGTGCCGCCGGAACTCGCTCCCCCGCGAATGAACTGATCGATGGTCTGGTCCTGCGCACCGTATTGGCCGTCAAACGAAAACGATTGCGAGCGGTTGGTGACGTCCAGCGAAAAGTTCTGGATGGCGTTGAGCATGCTGCCCGCGTTGAACAGGTCGCCGCCGCTCAGGATTGCCGCCTGCGGCGCCATGCCGCGGAACTGGAACGGGGTGCCCCCGTTGGGGTTTCCGTTGGCGTTGTTCTGACTGCTCTGCAGGCCGCTGCCCGCGGCGGTGCCGGCCACATGGGAGCCGTGCGTCCCGACCGCGTTCGGATTGATCGAACCCACCACGTTCAAGTCCACGTGGGCGCCGATGCCCGTGTCTTGAATGCCGATGGTGATGCCATTGCCGGACAGACCGGCGTAATTGATCGTCGGTGGCGTGCCGGCGGTGGTCGTGGCGTTTTGGACCGGGTTGACGTTTAGCGTCGCACGCGATTGGTTGTTGTCGGGCGAGCCGGGGTTCAGCCCCGGATCCACCCATTCCACCTCGTCGTGCGCGGCCAGAGGAATCAACCGGTCGGGCGCAATGTTCACTTGCCACAGCAAGTCTGTGATGGGCACGAAGTCGTTTGTCTCGGTCCGCAGTATCTCGACGATTCGCTTGAGCGATGTGTCCTGGGCAAACAGCACGGCAAGGTCGAGCGTGCCATCGGGGTTCAGCACGAAATTGCGAAAGATCGGCAGCGAGTCGGTGTCTTCGAGGATGGTGAACGGCTCGAAGTTGCCCAGCAGGATGTTGGGGTCGATCTTGTCCTCCGGTTCGAGTGGTGTGATGGCGCGGATCGCCCCGAGCAGGAACGGATCGGCCAGATTCGTGCCCGCGCGCACCAGGCCGAAGGCGTTGTTGCCCGGCAGGAAACTCTGGCGTGATACTCCCGCACGCTCCAGGCGCAGGGTGTCGTAACAGGTGCAGGTGCGCGTGAGCGAGATCAGTCCGTGCCGGCCGCCGGACGTGCTGGTCGCCAGGTCGGCGATGAACTGACTCGTGAGCGCCGCGCTGGGCCAGAAATCGCCGCTGCGCAGCTCGATCCGCTCGCGCTCGAACTTGGGGTGAATCGCCGAGTCGGCCGGCGTGGTGAGGTGAATGGTACCCTTGACGCCCGTCGCGTCACCTCCGCTGGGGTCCATGATCGTCAGTCGCCAGTTCACACCACGCAGGAGATCTTCAGGCTCAACAATGCGGGAGATTACCAACGGCGACTTGCCGGCAACGAGTGGAAACGGAGATTCGTTTTCGTTTGCGTGGTTGGGAGCCCGACCGGCCAACCCCACCGTCAGTTCCCGTCCGCCCGGCCACTCGACCTGTGCCTCGATCCTCCCCGTGGTGATGACGCTGAACAAATGGAACGGAACCGAGTTCGGCCCGGTGATCGCAAACGGCAAGTCGATTTCGTTTATCTCACGGTTCTCGATCTCTTGACTGGTCGCTTCGCCAAAGCCGTTGGGCGGCAGGTAGTAGGCCACGGCCTTCTTCCAACCGCCCGTCACGACCGCCTGGAACAGGCCGGATGGAGCGACGGCGGCCTCGACGTAGCTAATGTCCTGTCCCGATGCCGACGTCAGTTTGACCAGCACCTTGCCGCCCGGCACCGCGCTGCCGTTGTCCCGTGTCACGACGCGGCCGGCGACCGTGCGCTGCATGTCTTGACGGAAGTCTTCGAATTCTGTCGCTCGCCCGGTGACCACCTGCACCTGGCCGCCATCGAAAAGGGTCCAAGCGTGCGGGTCGGGGCTATCGGGATTGCGAATCAGCCCAATGATCTGCACATCGTTCGGCGCCCGCTTCAGTATCTGCGAAACGCTGTCGCCTTGGCCAGGGGGGAGAGACGGCCCGCCCCCGCCCGTCAGAAAACCATCGCCCGCGAACTCGAACATGAGGGGAATCTGCTTGGTCTCGCCGGGATTGAGCGTCACCCAGCGGTTGCCGATGTAGGTACGATACGCCGGGTTGGTCTGTGAGACAGTCAGGAAAACGCTGGTGCGCTCGCTGTACGGATTGCCGACCGTCATCGAGCTGATCTCGCGCGACGCGGGCGAGCCCGTGGCGGAGATGAACCGATCGTAGTTGGACTGAGCTTCGTTGTTCGTGCCACTCAGTTCCAAGATGCCCGTCATCGGCGGCACTTGATACAGCGGGATGCGCACGATGATGCAAAAGTGGCCCGACGCCGGCGGGGTCCACGGCGCGGTGAACTCCACGGTCGCGCCTGCACCGATGTTCTTCGTATCCGACCCGATAAATGTCTCGGGCGCGCCGCCGACTGTGTAGTCCTTGACGAAGAAGTCCGCTCGAACCCCGGGCGCGCCGATGTTGCCGTTGTTCTTGATCTTCGCCACTACCGTGTTTGGGTTGCCCACCCACGGCACGTTGAACCACGCGGGGTCGGCCATGTTGCGTGCGTTTTTTACCTCGATGTCCGGACTCTGCCACTCGCGGTCCGCACTGGCGGGCCACGGGCGAATCGACGGGTCGGGCCGGCTGTTCACGCCGTAGCGCACGCGCACATCCGCCTTGGCGCCGTCGATCCCGCTCACGTCGAGCTTGAACTCAACCGGGAACCCGGGGGTGCTGAAATCGGTTTGTTCAAAGTCGCCGCCGTTGCTGAGCACGCTGCCGTCCATGTCGGTGTCGTTGGGCACGAGCAAGATGGTGGGCCGGGCAATCGGCGCCACGTACGGCGGCGACGCCACATCCGTACACACGACATTGTTCGGGTTGTCGATCTGGTCGCCGATCTGGGCGGCCTGGGCGCGGCGATACTCGCAGTAGTAGTTCAGCCCGTCGGCAATGCGAATCTCGAGGCCCACGAACCGGCCCGCCGGCGGCGCCCCGTTCTCGATCGGACTTAGCGTCACCGTCTGATCGACCGGTCCGCCCGCGTTGGCAAAGTTGAACGTCTGGATCCAACCGGGGTTCACCCAGCCGAGCATCATGCGGTGGGCGACCGAAAAGTGTGGCAGCACGTTGTCCCGGTGCATCATGTCGAAACCGACGACATTGCGCGTCTGGTCGGCCGGATTGGGGTTCGGCATCGGCACGCTTGGCGTGTACAGGTCGGGCAGGCCGATGTTGTGGCCCAACTCGTGCGACAGGGTCTCGTGAATGTGCCGGTTGGCCCCGCCGGTGCTGGCCGTGCCCCACTGGTTGGGCATGGAAATGACCCCGAGCGTCTTGTTCCCCTCGGCCGTTGAGAAAGTGTTGCCGTTGGCGTAGGGCCAGGCAAACATGAACGGTGTGCCAGCCATGGCGTTGGCCGGCACTTCCTGCGATACGAACACCACGCTGTCGTAATTGTTGTAGTTGATCAGTGTGTCGCCCGCCGTAATGCCGGCACTCCAAAGCTGCGACCGTGGGGCCCAGTTGCCGTTTGCGTCGGCGACGAAATAGTCCGTCCAGTTGCCTGATAGATTGACCGGCCCGTAGGGGTCGGCGGTGATGTTGAAGTTGTTATACGATACCTCGCGGTAGAAATGATTGACGCTGAATGTCTTGCCGCCCGTCGCCACGCCGTCTTCCGTCTCGTCTTCCCAACGGTCGCGAAAACCCTGAAGCGTGGGCGCGTCGCTGGTATAGCGCTGGGTTGCCGTATCCACGAACAGGAGGGCGACGCGCCGCGTACCCGTCGCGGGAACCACGTTGACGTTCTGCGGTCCGGCCGGCCCGCCGCCCCAGGCCGCGCCCGCGACGAACTGTTGCTGAACCTCGCCATCCACCCACAGACCAGGCCCCAGTTCATCGTTGGTGTCAAACGACGTGATCGAAAAATCTCCGGTCCCCACCACTGTGCCCGTGGCGGAGCGAATGGCCTGCAAGTGATAAGTCCCCTCCTGGAAGCCGCCCAACAGCATGATGTCGGGCATCGCCGGGTTGAAACTGGCGTCGCGCGACGTCGACACCTCGCCGCCCGGCGGGCCTTCCAGCACATCGAACCGCAGGTCGGCAAAGGTGAGGCCCGACGCGGCGCCAATCGACACCGGCACCTTCACAAACTCGCCCACGAACAGTGGGGCGGCCGGCATCGAGAGGGTAACGGGAGGCGCAAACGGGAACGCCCCCATGTCCGCCCGGCTACCGTCCGAATCCAAGGGGCTGGCCGGGTCGCCCGCGTTGATCGCCGGCGAGCCGGCCTGCAGGTGGAACGGGGGTGCGGGGACGAACAGCGGGTCGGCCGAGATGTTGCCGTTGATCCCCGTCTGGTCGGCAAAGTTCTGGTAATTCGCGCCGTTGTTGAACACGTCGTTGAACTTGATGATCGGCGTTGGCGGCGTAGCGCCGGCGACGATGTGAATGCCCGCGACCGAATAACCCACGATGATGTTGTTTTGAATCGTGGCGTCCGTCGGATTGTTCCCCACGTAGATGCCTTGCTCGTCGATGTCGCCCACGAGCGTGTTGTTGCGGATCATCGCTGGCACCGAGGTGAAGATGCCGTATTGTGTGCCCGTAATGACACACCATTCCAAGACCGCTGTGGCGTCGGTCGTGCCCTGGAAGACTACGGCGCGGTCCACGCCGGGTATAGGTGCGCTCACGGTGAGCGTGAATCTCGAAAGTGTTGAATCGGTCACGCCGTCGAATAGCACCACGCCGTTTACCGAAGCGGCGCCCACGATGGTCGTCTGATCGGCGCCCGCGCCGAGCACATCGACTCCGGTCTTCATCACGATGTTTTCGTTGTAGATTCCCGGCGCCACCTTGACCTCGTCACCGCTCGCAGCGGCATTGATTCCATTTTGAATGAGGACGAACGGATCGGCCGCCGTCCCGGTTCCCGGTCCGGGCAGGTTGCTGTCGTCCACGAAAATGGAACTCAACAGGGTCCGCTCCTCCAGTTGTTCGACTTGTGCAACAACCGGCCGCCGTCTCCTTCGAGTAAACATCCGCACGCGGCCAGATCCAAAATCAATACGCGGACTTGGAGACCGAGATGACATCAGCATGGCTACTCTTTTGCTCAAGGTGGGCGAAAAACGAGAGGATCCGGGAAGGGAAGTTCTTAGACCTGAGTTCGCCAGCTACGGTTATCCGACGGAGAGTCGTAACCGCGCTCAGTGGTGCTCGTTGGCATCGAATCCCCCCACAGGCCCTCACTGCCAAGAGTGCGGGTCGTACTCTAAGCATGCCACTGACTACTTGTCAACTGGGCGAGAAGGTTCTGGCTCACACCCGGTTGGCGGTGAATTGTCTCAGTTGCGTGCCCGCACAATGCTCACATCGAGCCAAATTCTCCTCAACCTCCCCTCCTGCCAGTGCCGATCAATCTATGGAACGGGCCTTTCGCCCACGTCGAACTTCGATCAAGCACTTTCAACTCCCTGGGCCGGTAAACCCACGTGCCCTGCGCGGGCATCTGACGGGGTCGCGGCGCGCTCGGACGGAGGAGGCACATGGCTGCTTGGCGGGGGGTTGCGCTGCCGATTGTGTCCCTCTTGCTGGTCGGGTTCTGGCTAGTTGCCGCGCCGACCGATCTGGCGTCTCAAGACATTCCGCGTTCCGACGGCCTGATCGCTGTTCCGGTGCATGACGGAGCGGCGACGTTTGATCTTGCGGCCGGTAGTCCTCACGATCAGTTTCTGGTTTTGGTGAGTTCACTATCCACCGGTCCCGGCCCATTCGATGTGGAGCTTTCAATGCAGCCCGCCAGCGATCCTGAGCCGCTCGTCTCTGTTCGACCTGAACCGGAAGTCACTTGGCTCGCCCGCACTCGAAAGCGGCGAAAGCAACTTGAAGAGTCGCGGCGAGTCATCCAGCTTGCCGAAGCTCAAGCGAACACTACCCCTCCAGCGCCCGAACGATCGTTCTGGATCATGGTGCGGGGTAGCGATTTCACGCAGTCGAAGAATTACGAGCGCGTGCAAGCTCGCTTGTTTGCGGTCGGTGAACAGTGTGCCATCTACGTCGACGTCGAAAGTACAAAGGACGAACAGCTCAAGAATCTCGTGGACGACACGATTGCGACGTTTGACCGCGAAGTTCAGCCGGCGGCCGTGCGAAAACTCGGCCGGCATCGCGACGTGGATGGCGACGGCAAGTTTGCGATCCTATTCACGCCGTGGTTGGGCAAATTGGCTGACGGTGGCGTTTCTTTGGGCGGCTTTGTGCGCGGGAGCGATTTTTACTCCGAAATCGAGCCGCCGCTGGGGAATCGCTGCGACATGATGTACTTGAACTCGGCCCTGTGGCCCGGCCCTCATTTGCGCACGCTGATCGCCCACGAGTACACCCACGCGGTGACGCTCAGCGAGCACGTGTTCGGGCGCCATTTGCCGGACCGTGCCGGGCAGGAGGAGGAAAGCTGGCTCGATGAATCGCTGGCCCACGTGGCCGAAAACATGCACGGCTATTCGTGGTCGAACCTCGACTATCGCATCAGCGGATTCTTAAACGCCCCCGAACGCTACCGTCTGGTGGTCGAAGATTATTTTGAAGCCGATCTCTGGCGCGGGCATGGCAATCGCGGCAGCACGTATCTGTTCCTGCGCTGGTGCGTGGACCAGTTTGGCGAAGGGATCCTACGGGATTTGGTGCAAACGAACTTGTGCGGCGTCGAGAGCGTGGAGTTGGCGACGGGGCGGCCCTTTGCCGAATTGTATCGCGATTGGTCGGCGGCAATGTTTCTAAGTCACAGCGGCCTGGCAGCGCGGAGGGAGGACGAGCTTCGGTTTCTCAGCCCACGATCGACCTTGAACGACCATCTGCTGGCCGGGCCACGGTACGATTTTCTCGACCTGAGCGGAGAAACGCGCCACGTCGCAGTCGTGGGTACAAGCACCAAGTATTTCATTGCCCATTCGCCCCGCGCGGAAGGCTCGCGGGTGCGGGTCGTGGCCCACGGTGATGCAAAGCTGCAAGTCACCGTGTGTCGCTTGCCGGCGAATCTACCCAGATTGGAGCTGAAGGCCTCACGGGTCAAAGCGTCTGGGCCTGACGATGGCTCCGCTCACTTCCGCCTTCGATTGACAGAACACAACGGCTCGCCCGTTACGTTAGAGCACTTGGCCTGGGAGCGATCTGCACAGGGAACAAATAGATCTGCCCATCACGGTTGCTGCGGCAGAATCTTGTCCCGTGATGACATTGCGGAACTATTCGGGTCAGCCACCGTTACCGCATCAGGGACCCTGGTCGCCGCGAACCTAAAGATCGAATCGTTCGGAGCAGCGGATCTCGCTTCCGTGCTCAAGGTCTCGGGCCGTGACGCCGCAGGCCATGCTGTCAGTGCGTGGTGTTCGCTCGATCATAGGCAGTTGGAACTTGATCGCACCGCATCGAACGAAAAACGAGACGACACCAAACGTTGATAGTCGAGATCAAGTGCCTCAGATTCAGCGGCTCTCACTCCAAAGTTCGTTTCTTCGCGCGCTAGGCGACCGCGATCGTGCTCACCGCGCTCTCCGGGCCGGTGCCTTGCGCGTTGCGGCCGATCACTTTGTACTCGTGGCTTCCGGCGGCCAGGCCGGTCGCGTCGTAGACCTTGACGATCACGTCGTCGGCGACCACGCTGAACGCGGCGTCGCCGGGGCCTTTGTGCAGCACGTCCCAGTCGGTCGCACCGTTGGCATCGTACACCACGTGCGCCGCGCCCGGCGCCGGCGACGTGGCCACGCTGATCACCGCCTGATCCGGCGGCTGCGACGGCGCCTCGACCGGGATCGCGTCGATCACTTCGCGCTCCGTCGTTTCGGGCAGGTACAGCGACCGGCCTTCCGACAGCGACGACACGGCAAAATCGTTCATCGATTCGTCCGAGTCGTGCAGGTTGCTCTCGGCCAACTCAAACGCTTGAAACGCGGTGGTGAACAACCCCTGTTGCGTGCCAATCGCCGCGAACAGCGCGTTGAACGCGGCCTGGTCCATGCCGGCCCACGGCAGAAATGGGGAACCCGTGTTCGGGTCGTTCGGCAACAGCGGCCACAGCTTCGAGATCTTTTCCATGCGGTCCTGAGTCTTCTGCGGCGTGTCGTCATCGACCGGCAGGTTGTTGATCGCCCCGAGCGCCGCCGAGGCGTTGCGAAACCGCGACTTCATGATGCCGTACACTTGAAACGCCACGGTGTGCCCGTCCTTGACTGCTTGACTATAGTTTCCACGCGCCAGGTCGAGCGCCGTGTCCTTGGTCGTATACGCCGCCTTCACCGCCTTCGCGTCGTCGATCATGGTCTCGACCTGCGCGGGCGTCATGCCGTTCGGTCGATAGGTGGGCAGCTCGTCCATCGTCGCCTTGATATACCGCAACTGCGTGAGATGGAAGTTGAACGAAACGAACTGCATAGGCATGGCGTGCTCCTTTCGAGTGGTAGGCTGGGTGCCGCACCAAGCCTACCGGCACTTTCGAGTGGCGGTCGTGTCAATTGCGTCTTCAGGATACCAGCAAGGCCAATCCGGCTGCAAGTCAAATCAGTCGGTGCCAACCAGCGGCAACTCGGCGTCCAGAATTAATTATCTGGTGACTACCAGCAGCACGTCGGTAAGCTTCATAAGTCTGTCGGTGACTCGGCGAGTCATGTCGGTGGCTCGAATAGACACGTCGGTGAGCTGGCTTGGCTGTTAGGTGACTTGAAGAGCCGCGTCGGTAGCCAGCCAAGGCGTGTCGGTCTCACAGACGGACAGTTTCCACCAACCGACGAGCCTCTCTCAACGACCCAGACGCTTCATAAGCCAACCGACGCATGTCAAAAGCCCACTGGCAGTCCACTCCTATCCACCGACTGTCCAGTTTAAGTCACCGACGTGCCACGCCAGCGTACCGATGCCGAACGCCTCAATACCGGACTGGCAGTTCCATCCACCGGCATGGTCTTGCTGCCAACCGATGTGGTTTCTACTGCGGCAGGAGCGCCTTGAACTCCGGCAAATCGCGGAGCACAGTGAGGTCTGGGTCCTCCTGCATGTGGTCAAAGTCCTTCCAGCCGGCCTTGACGGCCTCGCGCAGCGTCTCCAGCGCGTGGTCGATGTACTGCTGCCGCGCGGCGATCTGCTCGGCGGTGAGTAGGCTTGGTGCCGCACCCGGCCTACCGGCACACAAGCTGTAGACGCACGCGGCGTTGTAGAGTTGCCCCGCCGTCGCCGTCTTCAGTTCCCGCAACTTCGCGACCGCCTGAACCGCCTCGGCCGTGCGACCCGCTTGAACCAATTCCGTCCCACGCAAATCCAGCAACACGTGCAGCAACTCCGCCGGTTGTTCCAGAAGCGTCTTCCAATCGACCAACGCCGTCGCCGCGTGCTTGCACTGCTGAATCGCCTCCTCCACGATCCCAATCCACCGCTCATTCGCCGGCGCGAGCCGCTTCTGCTCCCTCAGCGCCTGGAGCACCTTCAACCCGCGGCCGTACGACTCAATCGCCTGCTCGTACTGCTTCTGCGTCTGGTGTACCTTCGCAATTTTGTGGTGGCTGACCACCAAATCAAGCTGGGCCTGGGCGTCGCTCGGATCGGCCGCCGCCAACTTCTGACTGATCTCCAGACACTGCTGATACGACCCTCGCGCCTCGGTCACCTGCCCGGACTGGAGCTGCACGTCGCCGAGGTTGTTGTACGAGATGGACAGGTCGCGCTGGGCCTGGGCGTTGCTCGGATCGGCCGCCGCCAACTTCTGACTGATCTCCAGACCATGCTGATACGACCCCAGCGCCTCGGTCACCTGCCCGGACTGGAGCTGCACGTCGCCGAGCTTGTGGTACGAGATGGACAGGTCGCGCTGGGCCTGGGCGTCGCTCGAATCGGCCGCCGCCAACTTCTGACTGATCTGCAGAAACTGCTGATACGACCGCAGCGCCTCGGTCACCTGCCCGGACTGGAGCTGCACGTCGCCGAGCTTCTCGTACGAGACGGACAGGTCGCGCTGGGCCTGGGCGTCGCTCGGATCGGCCGCCGCCAACTGCTGGGCGATGTGGAAGGCTTGTTGGTAGACCTTGCGTGCGGCGGTGAGGGGGCCGGCGGCGTCGTCGTCGGCAGACCCCTCACCCCCGGCCCCTCTCCCCGGAGTACCGGGGCGAGGGGAGCCAGAGGAGGAGCCGATGCGCAGAAATACGTCGCCGAGGTCAATGAGGGCGGCCGCCGTGTTGCGGTCGATCGCGGAGCGGGAGGCGAACTGGTCGGAGACTTCCTGGAGGCGAGCCATTGCGGTCTGGAGCAGCGCGCGTTGCAGGTCGCCCGCGCCGGGGACGTTGTCGAGCTTCCGCTGGATGTCGAAGATGACACTCTGGAGCGACTTGAGCGCGAGCTGGCTCTGTTCGCGAGCGACGGTCGCGTTCTGCTCGGCCTTCGTGGCGTTTTCCTGGGCGAGCGACGTAGCATCCCGTTCGCGCTGGTTCGCCTGCTCCAGTTCCATGTTCTTCGCCGCCAGCTTCCGGGCCGCTGCTTGCTGCTCGACAGCAAAGAGCACGGACCCGACCGCAACGGCGACGAGGAGCAGCGCGACCGATCCGGCCAGCGAGGCGACGACCGGCTGACGCTTGGTCCATCGCCAGAGCCGCTCGGCGGGGCCGACCGGCCGGGCTAGAATCGGCTCGCCCGCGAGCCAATGTCGCAGGTCGGCAGCCAATGCTCCGGCCGATGCGTACCGCCGCCCCGGCTCCTTCTGAAGACACTTCAGCGTGATCGTGTCCAGGTCGAGCGGGATGCGGTCGTTGATCCGCTGCAGCGAACGCGGCTCGTCCTTGAGTATCTGGTGCAGGATCATCCGCTCGACGCCGCGGAACGGCCGCTCGCCGGTGAGCAGCTCATACAGGATCACGCCCAGGCTCCAAACGTCGCTGCGGGCGTCGGCCCGGTGCGATTGACCGGCCGCCTGCTCGGGACTCATGTATGCCGGCGTGCCCAGGTGACTGCCCTCGCGCGTGATCGTCGCCTCCGTTGCCTCCCGCTTGGCCAGGCCGAAGTCGCTGATGTGCGGCCGGCCAGAATCGTCGAGCAGAATGTTCGACGGCTTCAGGTCGCGATGGATCACGCCCTGCGTGTGCGCGTGCTCGACGGCGTCGGCGATCTGGGCCAAGAGCGTCGCGGCCTCCCGCATGCCCAGCCGCCCGCCCGGCTGACCCGTCAGCCACTCCGCCAGGTTCAGGCCGCGAATCAGGTCGGAGACGATGTAGAGCGAGCCGTCCTGGCGGCCGCCCTCGTGGACCGTGACGATCCCCTCGTGACGCAGGCCGGCCATCGCCCGCAACTCTCGTAAGAAACGGTCCTCAAACTCCGGGCCGCCCATCACGCCCGGCCGCGGCACCTTCACCGCCACGTCGCGGGCCAACTCCGTGTCGTGCGCCCGCCACACCGAGCCGAATGCCCCCTGGCCCAGCAGCTCCTTCAACTCGAAGCGGCCGATCTTCGCAAACGGCGGCGTCGGGCCGTGGTACGACTTCGTCGGCAGGTTACTCGTCGAAAACGAGCTGCCGCACGACGGGCAGACGATCTCCTTGAGCGCGGGCGATTCGACGACCTCGATCGGGTTCTGACAGTGTGGACATTCGATGTGCATGGCCGAATCTCCGCCAAGTGATTTCGGCAAGCTACCGCTGAAGCAAGAGAATTATGACGCGGGCGAACGGCGAACGCCAGCCGTCAGCGTGGTGCAGGCGGTCTCCCTTCTCGCGGCCAGTTCATCCTATAATCAGTCGCGACCATGAACCAACCCATCATTACGCTTACCACCGACTTCGGCACGAGCGGTCCGTATGTGGCTGCGATGAAGGGGGTGATACTCGGAATCAACCCGGCAGCCGGCATCGTGGACGTGTCGCACGAAATCGGACGGCAAAACGTTCGCGAAGCGGCACTGGTCTTGTATCAGGTCGTTCCCTACTTTCCGGCCGGTACGATACACGTCGTGGTAGTCGATCCCGGCGTCGGCAGCGATCGCAGACTTCTGTGCGTGCGCACGCAAGGGCACATCTTTCTGGCGCCGGACAACGGCGTGCTGAGTTGGATTGCTCGCCGAACCGCGCCGTCCGATCGGATAGAGCTTCGCGAGAGTCGCTTCTGGCGCGATACGATCTCGCCGACGTTTCATGGCCGCGACATACTGGCACCCGTCGCCGCGCACTTGAGCCTGGGAGCGCGAGTGGCAGACCTTGGCCCCAGCGTCGCTGATTGGGTCGAGATCCCCTGGCCCAAATCGGTCCGACAAGCAAACCAAATCGACGGTGAAATACTCGCTGTGGACCGATTCGGGAACTTGATCAGCAACCTTGAGCAGGATGTGATTCTCTCGCTTCAGCCGAAAGGTAACCTGCGTGTTTCCTGTTGCGGCCAAGAGATGCCGCTCTTGCGAACCTATTCGGACGCACCCGCCGGACAACTCCTCGCCCTGATTGGAAGCTGCGGCCTCTTGGAACTCGCCGTGCGCAACGGCAGCGCGGCCGAACGGCTAAATGCTTATGTCGGCTCAGCAGTCGTGTTAGGGGTTGGTAGTTAGGGGTTGGGGGTAGACGCCGGAGTTGAACGATTGAGATCCTTCGAATTTGTGCCGCTCGTCCCAACCCCTAACCACTAACCACCAACCACCAACCACTAACCACTAACCACCAACCACTAACCACTCCCTCCTCCCCCCTTCCCTTTGCTATCATCGACGTCACCCTGAGGAATCAGCCATGCCATTCGAGATGCGTTGCAACATGTGCGGCGTTGCATTGCGCCTGGACGAGAGTCAATTCGGTTCGATATTCAATTGCCCGTCCTGCGGGCAAGTGATCTTTGTGCAGGCACTACCCCAGTCGCCGACCGTGACCGACTTCCAGCACCCAACAGAAAATCCATTGGCCTTGAGTGCGCCCCAGCAACCGCCGGCATCTGATCTGCCCGACTTTCTGAGGCCGGCCGACGAACCGCGCGTGCAGCCGCCGAAGCTGGACGAATTGATTCCCCAACCGTTGCCGAGTTTTGCGCCGCCGCCCGCGCCTGCACTGGATCTCGGTTCGAGTCTTTCGGAAATGTTCGCCGGCGAAGAACAGTCGAGCAGCATTTCGCTGGGCCAGAATCCACCGGCACTGGAACCGCAGCCAACGGTTCGGATGCCGTGGGAGCAGCCCGCAAGCGCTGCCCCGGCAAGCCCAACCCCGCCGCAGCGACCCGTGCAGGCCGTGCCACCTTGTGCTCCAGTGATCCCCCCGCAAGCACCACCACCGGCCGCGCCAGAACTCCCCTGGCTCGCCCAGCAAGCTGCAACAACCTCGGCTTTCGACGCGACCACACCGTTCGGCCCCTCGCAAATCGAGGCCCCAACATCGCCGTTCGTTGCCCAAGCAGAATCGCCGTTCAATCCGTTTGCCCTGCAGTCCGTTGCCGCGCCGCAGCCCACGCCCGCACAACCCGTTCCGCAGGCACCGCAGTTCGTTCCTGCTCCGATACCGCCCGCCAAGTCGGATGTGCCCGAATTCTTTTTGCCCACCGTCACCGACGAACCGTCACGCAGCGTTGCTCCCGCAGCGAGTGCGACAAGCTACACCACGTTGCACGCTCTGCCCGCCAGCGTGAAACAGAAGTCGCGAATCCCACTGCTCGTTGGCGTCTATGTCTCCGGCGTAATCCTCGGGCTAATCCTGGGCAAGTTCATCTTTGGCAAACCGACGCCGACCGGCTTGGAGTTGATTCGCGACGACGGCGCCAACCGGGAAAAGACGCAATGGATCGCACAAACGTCGGCCGTGCCCAGAGACCAGCTCAAGAAGATTGGCGAGACGATCCAATTGGGCCATCTGGCCGTGACGGCCATGGGCGTTGAGAAGAAAAAAGTGTCTCTCGAACGAACGGACCCGTTCACTAGTGCGAAAGAAAAGACGACGAGTCCCGAAGAATGTCTGATCCTCCGCGTGCGACTCAAAAACACGTCGCGCGACGTCGAGTTCGCTCCGCTTGACGAGACCTTCCTGCGATCGCACTTGCCCAAGAAGCGGCCGACCTACAGCTTCATCGAAACGGAGGGGGGTAAGCCGATCCGGATGTACGAACTTGCCGAATTCAGCGAATGGAACATCGTCGGCCAGCCATTCGACACGATCAAACCCGGCGGGGAGCTAGAAGCCATCATTCCTGCCGAAAGCGGGTCGCCCGCCAAGGCCAAGGGGTCCATGGTCTGGCGAATCCAAGTCCGCGCGGGCGGCCCAAAAGATAAGAGCTACAGCACTGTGGTGGCGTTCGAGTTTACACCGGAGCAGATAAGAGGGTGATCGGTGAGCGGTGGTCGGAGAGCGGTGAGCGGTCAGCGGTCAGCGGTGGTCGATAATCGAAGTTCCGTCAGCAACGAAAGATAGAACGTCACGAAGTTCCACAGAACTGAGCCGATTTCTGAATCATTGCATTGAGCATTCTACCGACGGAAGATTATCGTTGGAGCAGGGAATCACGCTGAGACGAGTTGAAATACCCACAATCGTTAGCCGTCTCAATCCAGTGCTGGGTCTCCAATTGTTCGGCGTCTGCATCTGTCAACTTGCTCACAAAGTGCGCCTCGTACCGTCTCTTCCCCCACGCCTCCGCGATCTGTCCGCCGACAGATCGCGACGATCGCCGAATCTGGTCCGTAAGCGAGTACATCTCTTCCTTCGGAAACGTTTTCGATGCTTCAAAGATCTCGCGGGAGAGGTCCCTCGCAAGACGATAAACTTCCAAATCTCTGAAACTCTCCGCGTACATCGCTCGTCCTCATAATCACCAATCACCAATCACCAATCACCGCTCACCAGTTACCGCTCACCTTCCCCCCCCTTACCGCTCCCTGAACTGCCCCTGAATCGTTACCGTGAGTTGCCCCTGGTTGTCCGCCTCTTCGGTGTCGTGGATTTTGAGAAAGAGCATGCCGGTGGCCGGGGCTCTGTCGAAATTCTTTTCGGTGCCGATCAGAAACGGCCGGCCACCGTCTCGTTCCTTCTTTCCCTCTCTGCTTTCTTTCTTCGGAGCCGAATCATCCACGTCGATGACGCCGATGAGTGACCCCAGCGGGAATTTTTTCATTTCGTCGGGAATCTCCAAACCGTCCGCGCTGACCGACCGCCGCATCGTGAATATCCAATCGCCCTTGGCCTCGATCACGATCGGCTTGCCCTCGATCACTTGAAGTCCAGTCTTTTGCCAGCCCTGATTGGCCATGACTTTGACAACTTTCTTGTTTTCGGAAAGTTCCTGCTTGTGCAACTTATCGAGCAGGGCCTTGGCCTCCGGGTTGTTGGGACTGACTTTGAGGATGAGGTCGAGCGAGTCCTTCGCCTTGCCGTATTGGCCGGCCTGTTGATATTGCAGCGCAAGTTTTTGAGTTCGCGTGACGAAATCTTTGACGATGTCGTCGTGTTGCTTGTCCAAGTCCTTGCTCTTCGCGACCTGACTCGACGCCTCTGGAATGCCGCCGATGGCCAACGTGGCCGCCGCGACGACGAGAATCACAACGGTTCGCCACATGGTTAGTCTCCCTTTATAGTCGAGCGACAAGTTCCAGGGTCGAGGGCGAGAATGACGTTGCTATCAAGCAGGCTGACCCGGGGCGCGCGCTGGCCCTTGACTCTCGACACTTGACCCTCGACCTTTCTTCGCCAGCACGTGCGGGCAATGAGGATTGTTCAGGCAATCGTCTGAGATCACAAGATCTTGAAGAATGACTCCCTTGAGTATCGTTTCGTCGATGATGCGGGGGACGTCTTCCAGTCGCACGCTGCCATACCAGATTCCTTGCGGGTAGATCACCAGGTTTGGTCCGTGCTCGCACTGGTCGAGGCAGCCGGCCATGTTTGCCCGCACTTGGCCCTTTATGCCGCGATTCTGCAGCTCAATTTTGAACCGGTTTCGCAGGGCTTGCGACTTTGTCGGATCGCAACAGCCGCGCGGGTGGCCGGGATCACGGGTGTTGCAACAGACGAAAATGTGGTGCGTGAAAGCGGCCATCGTGGGGGTTCATTCTCACAAGGATTGACTTCAATGTAGCCGATGAATCTTAACCGCTGGCGGATCGTCATCCAAGCTGCGCAGCGTTTTTGCGAGGGTGGTTTCTCGGCGACGTCACCTCGCGCAGCCGCCGGCCCTAGTGATTTGGCATGCGCCAGATCATGATACGGCGATCCTTGCTGCCTGAGGCGATGCGCTTGCCGTCCGGCGCGATGGCAGCGCTGTGAACTTCATCACTGTGGCCCAGAATCGTCGTTATCTCAGTACCGGCTTGGGGGTCCCAGACCTTGACCGAATTGTCCTTGCTCACTGAAACAATTTTCGTTCCGTCGGGGCTGAATGCGACCTCCATGACATGCGCCCCATGACCCGTCAGCGTGGATATTTCCGTTCCATTGGACACGTCCCAGACTTTCACCGTTCGGTCGATTCCGGCGGAGGCGATCCGCGCGCCATCGGGACTGAACGACAATCCGTGAATCTCACTCTTGTGTGCGGGAATCGCCAACGATTGCTCCCCGCTTGCCGTGTTCCAGATCCGGATGATGCCTGACCGACCAGCGGCAGCGAGGCGCGAACCGTCGGGGCTGAAAACGACGTAGGTCAATGGGCCTTTGTAAGGTTCCAGAGTGCGAATCTCTTCACCGCTGGTCGTGTCCCAAATTTTGGTCCTGTTGTCCCAACTGGCCGATGCAATCCGTCGGCCATCCGGGCTGAACGTGACGCACGCAACGTGCTGCGTGTGGCCGCGCAGCGTCAACGTTTCGATGCCGCGTTCCGCATCCCAGATCTTTATCGTCTTGTCAGAACCGCACGAAGCAAGCTGTTTGCCGTCAGGACTGAAGCATACTCCGGCTACCGGTCCGCCATGTCCGCTGATCGTGAGTTTCAAGCGACCGCTTTTCGCCGACCAGATCTTTAAGCGGCCATCACCGCTGGCCGAGGCGAGCCACTTTCCATCCGGACTGTACTGAAGACAATTGATGACCGCAGTATGCCCTTCCAAGATCAGGGGTTTGTAAGGCGTCAGGGCGTACCAAATTAAGGCAGTGGCTAGCGCTGTCGGAACCAATGCGATCAGGCCCCACACAATCAGGCGCAGTAGCGGAACGGTACGGCGGGGACTTGGTGGCTGATCGATGGCAAATGGAGTCGCGGATCTCGCAGGTTCCAAGGGCGAGGATTCGACTGCCAAGGGCTGAGGTACGGTGACCAGGGCGCCGCAGGCCAGGCACTTCAATCGCTTGCCGGCAAGTTCATCCGGCACACTACTTGTCTTGCCACACGTGCATCGTACGACGATAGCCAAGTCTCGTTAGAACTCCTGATCGATCGTTTCGCCATGCTGGCTAGTAAACAACGCGTTGAGAAGTTCCTGATTAATCGTGGAACTCACGAATCGGACCGACCCATCGCAGAACAGCGCGTGAACGCCGCCTGGATGCCGGCTGCGTGGCCCTGCATTGCTGTTGGCGTCGTTCTCGGAACCGCACTCCAGTCCCTCGGGCAGCGGGTCGCAATACGGGATAAAGTCCGACTTCGATTCACCGTTGACGCCTTGGCATTTCCAGTCGCAATCCAGTCCGAGACTCGCCGAGCCCGGTGCGTGGAACGCCCACACGCCGCGATTGTCTCGTACCGACGGCTGAATCCGCAACTCCGTGACCGCGACGGTTTGCGCCGTCCCGTCCGTAATATCACTGATACGGAGCCCTACATTCTGGCTCAGGACGCCACGATACTTGGCATCCGACCAGTCATCGGTGCCCCAACTGCCAGTCCCCCAGCTTGCGCCGTAATTGCCACGCGCGTAGAGCACGCCCAATCGCGGCTCGAACAAAACGTCCCTGCCCGTGTCCGTTGGGCACAAGTACGCTTCAACGGGTCTCATTCGCACTGTGGCGTTTGCCCCGGCATTGGTTTCGAGCGCGTGGTTGCACGCGTTGTATAGCTCGGCTTGCTCCATGTACGGCAAGATCGCGATGGTCCAGGTTCCGCGTGGTAGGTCGCGCCCGTTGTTGTCGAATCCGACGGGCCGTATTGCCGCTGGCGGCAGCATCCGGTTGTCAGTGTGGTAGTTGGCCAATGCCAGGCCAATCTGCTTCAAGTTGTTGTGGCACTGCGCCCGCCGCGCCGCCTCGCGCGCATATTGCATCGCCGGCAGCGCCAACGCGATCAGGAGGGCAATGACCGCTATGACGACCAACAGCTCAATCAGAGAAAACGCTCTGCAACCGATCGTCTTCACAGGGTTCAGTCATGCCGAACTCAACCGCAGAGTACGCTGAGCATCGCGGAGAAATCAGGTCACGCTCAGTGAGTCAGAACAAGCACTCGACCACGACTGGAGTCCTGGGTCTCTCTGCGCTTCTCGGCGGACTCTGCGGTTCATTCCGCCTCCGAGAAGCAACTTTTGACTGTTTGAGATAGTGAGACACTCGTGGCTTGAGCCAACCATAAAGCTGCTCGATCCACTGTTCCTCCGTGGGCAGAAGGTCTAGCAGCGAGGTGGTTCGTGTATCCTGAATCGGTTTCGAATAACCATCAAGGCCGAGAATTTTCAAGAGATTCCTGCGAATCGACTCAGGATTCAGTTCGCAGAAGTGTAATCCTGCGCACATGCGGAAGTCTTCAAGTCCGGTCTCCTTCCCAACCAAAACTGGCAAGCCGCAGGCTATGGCCTCTTGCACGACAAGCGGACAGCCCTCGGACCGCGACGGCAGCGCCAGCACGTCCGCCGCATGGTATACCTTCAGAAGCTCCCGCTGGGTCCGCGGTGGCAAGTACGTTGTGTTCGTAGTGAGAGAATCGCGCAGTATGGTTGCGTCACCTCCACCACAAAAGACCAGATCGTAATGCGGATCGGCGGCCTTCAGTAGTAGCTCAATTCCTTTACGATTCGTCAACCGCCCCACGAAGAGAATCTTTAAACGGTCCAGACCCCAACCCAGCTCGCGCCGCGCCGCATCACGCTCGCCCGCGACGGGTAAACGGAATGTCTTACGATCGCATGGGTGCAGGACAAGCGACGCCTTGTCCAAGCTCCCCGCGAGTCGCCGAAGTAAGTGCACAATGCGTTCATTGAGACCGATTGTCCGCGAGGCGAGCCGCACACTTGCTCGGCCCACCGTTTCCATTGCCAGCCACTGAATCGCTTGCTTGAACCGAGAAGGATATCGGGCTATTCCCGCATGCTCCGTGAGAAACGCTGGCTTTCCAAGAACGCGGGCGAGCACAAGCCCCAAAAAGCTGTTCATGTAAAGTGTGCCATGCGCGTGCAGCACATCACACCAGTTCAATTGCCGCCACAAGAGTGGAATCAGCGACGGGGCGAAAACGGGCCATGGGATGTCAAATCGAGTTTCCAGGACATTCCAAGCCGAAACTTGAATTATCTGCGCGTTCTTCGTGCAAGGCGATTTGGCACAACCGCCGATGTCACTGGTGATGACTCGAATTTCGTGGCCCAAGCGGGCCAACGCCTGCAGTTCACGATCCACGACGATCTCTAGTCCGCCGGGGTGAGGCGGCAGATAGCTTGAGATGAGTAAAATCTTCATGGTGGGTGGGCCTAAACAGATTTCTCACCGCTTCATGCCGGGCTTAAACCATTTATCGGCCCCTTTTCCAATTCCGCAGTCAGTCCGGCTGCGAAACCCCATTTGGAGAATCACAGTTCGGAAATCGCCCTGCCATCTCCAGTGCCAAAGAACCCCCTAGGGTTCTGGCATAGGCTTCGGATCTGGGACGGGCGGCACTCGATCAGTTGGCCCCGGCCGCGCGGACAACTCGCCCAGATCGTCGCTGGGTATTACCACGGCCGACACCGTAAATGACACAACTTTGTTCTGGTTTTCGTTCACACAGTAGACTTCAATCGAAAGTGGTCCGATAAAGTGAGCTGCGTGAGACAGGTCTAACGTCAATTGCAAAAACACTGACTTTCCCGGTTCGACACGGCCGTGAGTGGGTTCTAACTGCAGGCAATCGCAGGTACTATTGCAGAACTCGAAAGAAATAGATTTGTCGGATTCATTCCGAAAAACGGCGAGCTGCCGCGACGTGTCACCCTGTGCCTGGTAGCCAAAGTTCAGTGACGATTGGGCGACAAGAGGATGTCTCACTTCCGAGTTAGCACCGTGTCCGGCCGCACCTTTCTCGGCGCAGCCACTGTAGAGGATTACGGCTGAAATCGCGGCAAATCGCAATTGCAACACTGGCTAATGCTCCTGTGGAGGCAAGACGTACAATTTGACGGAAACCGACCAAGACATCGCCGTACGATCTTGCAGCCTGACCGTAAACTCTCCGGGTGTCTGAGTCGGAAGATCACACACTTCCATTTCAAGCATTGCCCTCGATGTCCCATCTTGGCGTACGTAACATCTGAGCCAGGGTGGACAGTCAACGACCGCCACATCCGCTAAGGGCTCAAGCAGATCGATTGCGACATGCCGTTTCAAACCCTTTAGCTCCTTCGTCCGTTGCGTAGCAATTACCACTTCCTGCGGCTTAGCCAAAAATGTGCCGACAAAAGTGACGTAAACCGGAACGCTTAGCTCGTGTTCTTTTTGGCCCACGCTCACGAACAATCGAACCATCGTATTCACGGGCCGAGGCAGGCTGGGGCTGTTGATGAGAATCTGTAGGCCAAGCTCCCCTATGCTCTGCGGCGATATTCCTGCGTATGCCCTGGGATTGTTCGCATACGCGCTAACATGAACAAGGTCGTCGTCGCACTGGAACCGGTTAAGTCGCGCGGAAGCGCCGGGTGGATAAACCACCGCAACCCTCTGCCGGAATGCGGTCCAATACGGGATATTCATACCGCTTACGAGTGCCGGTACGACAGTCGGACCGCCCGTGCCATACCAATTCATAGTCAGGCGGCGTGGGCCGGATGGATCTTTTGAGTAGATCAAGAAATCTACGGTTCGTTCGCCCTCCTCGGCGTAAATCTCAATGGAAAGCTCTGCTTTTTCGCGTGGTCCAATGCGGTCTGGGTGATGAATTACCACGGCGCAAGTGCAGGAGGAGGTCACATCGTCAATTTCCAGGAGCGATTTGCCGCCGTTCGAGAGAGGGACATTGATCACGTGTCGGCCGGGTGGCAGTTCGCCGAGCTCAACTTGGTGCGTTTCGAGGAGCAGGCGTCCATGCATTGATCGCAGGATTGCGGGTGAAAAAACCGCAGCAATGGCTACGGCGATTGCGATCACAAATCCGATCTTCGCCAACTTCGATGACTCGACGGCATGTTTACGGGCGGTCTGGATCACCGTATTCACGGTCGACAAAGTAATCGCCGTGGCACCCCGGCGCGCATGGAGATTGATGAAAATGCAGATCATAAGAAATGCTCCTGCCAGTAGGCAGGAACGGAGCAGCCATGTGGCATGAACTGAGGGCGCTAACACAGCTCGGATGTGTGCCGCTTCCTCGCCTTTTTTCGCCAACACGAGAGCATTACCGCTCCAGTGGCGATCGAACAAGCGCCAACTGATCCTTGATGGGTGAAACGGCGGATCCAAGATGACGACTCCCTCGCGGTCGCACCGCAGCAAAAGCAGATAATGTGGTTTTGCCACGCCATTCCAATTGTCACTCTGCACAATGGCGGGCAGCGGGAGCCAAGTCAGTGTTTCTCGTGTACGGGCTTGGACACCAACCGCATCAATCCCCAGCGGCTTTGCGGCGGCGGCCAATTGGGCGAAGGAATGAGACTATCGCATCGTTACCGGGCTTCCAGTGACAAAATCAGGCAAATGGCGTAAGCTCTCCGCCCCAATGTACTTGCCAAGGAGGGCATCGCCATGC
>Ga0247727_10004350_pt1 | contig 30120 bp, 25 predicted proteins | sample WisWelCaveWW1625_FD_202498 | JGI IMG/M metagenome (GOLD analysis project Ga0247727, IMG submission 202498) | Biofilm microbial communities from Wishing Well Cave, Virginia, United States - WW16-25 | ecosystem: Environmental > Aquatic > Deep subsurface > Groundwater > Cave microbial mat | place...
ACGAGAAATTCGAGCGCGGTCGCGTTGATGGACCAGACCTGACAAAAATCCAAAATGACTTTGCGATCGGGCTGCAGGTTGAGCGCATTCAATTCGTTGCTCCAGAGCAGCATATTGTCATCCGTGACTTTGCCTTCAACTTTATATATGGCGAGCGAAAGATTTTCAAAAACTTTTTTTATGCGGAACATGGTTGCAAGTTTCTTGAAGTTCGGTTTTAGGTCATACGAAAAGCGTGCCGAAAATTTTTTGCTTAAAGGCGCGGTATCTAACCTTAATATTTATTAGATCTTGGAGTACAAAAATTAAATCGTTTTGTGGATGAGTTAAGCCGAATAGGTGTCAAAATTTTGACGCGAGTCAATATTTTGACAGCCGTAAGAATGCGGTATTACGCGGAGAGCGATATAACGCTTGACATTTAACGTTTGGCGTTATATATTTACCTATGATCAGGTCATTCAAAGACAAGGAAACCGAGAAAGTTTTTCATCGCACTTTTTCTCGCAGACTGCCGCCTAATATTCAGCAGGTGGCTTTCCGTAAGCTGCGAATGTTAAATCGCGCTGCCTCACTTAATGACTTGCGCATTCCTCCCGCCAATCGGCTCGAACAGTTATATGGCGACCGTGCAGGTCAATACAGCATTCGAATAAATGATCAATGGCGGATATGTTTTGAATGGCATGATGGTGATTCATATAACGTTGAAATAACCGACTATCATTAGGAGTTTTACGACATGCGCACCAGGAAAATTCCCCCTTTACATCCGGGTGAAGTTTTATTCGAAGAGTTTCTTAAACCGATGAATATAAGTCAAAATCGGTTGGCTCTTGACCTCGGCGTTCCACCACGACGTATTAATGAAATTGTGTTGGGCAAACGTGGCATATCCGCTGATACGGCACTGCGTCTTTCGAGATACTTCGACATGTCGGCGCAATTCTGGTTGGGACTCCAAATGGATTACGACCTTGATGTTGAGGAAGATAGATCAGCGAAAAAGTTTGATCGCGAAGTCCGCGTGTATGCAACTGCTGCTTGAGTGATAAATCCGCAGCAAGTTCGTGGCAAAAAACGAAGCTTCGGGCTCAAATTGAAAGAAGCGATGCGATTTAAGTTTTCCCCTTTTCAAGTCCGAGCTTTTTCATTCTCGCTAACAACGTGGTGCGATTGAGGCCGAGCCGTTGCGCCGCGCCGTGGGCTCCGCCGACGACCCAGTTCGACTCTTCCAGCGCTTTGAGAATGAACGCGCGCTCGGCTTCTTCAAGCGTTGGCAACGCCGCCTCGAGTTTTGGCGTTGGCGGCGGTGAAATGGCAAGATGTTCTTGTTGAATCTCGCCGCCGTCGCAAAGGATCACCGCGCGTTCGAGCAAGTTGGCCATCTCGCGAACGTTGCCGGGCCAGTCGTAGCCCGTCAGCATGTCGAGCGCTTCCGAAAAAATTCGGTCGACGCGTTTGCCCATGCGACGCGCGAATTTGCCGACGAAATGATGGGCGAGCAGCGGAATGTCTTCGCGGCGCTCGCGCAGAGCCGGCAGGTGAATCGGAAAAATATTCAAGCGATAAAACAGATCGGCGCGGAATGAGCCTTGTTTCACTGCCTCTTCCGGATCGCGATTCGTCGCCGCGATGACGCGCACATTCACTTTCAACGTTTGCGCGCCGCCGACGCGCTCGAACTCCTGCTCCTGCAGAACGCGCAGGAGCTTCACTTGCGTTTCCAGCGGCAGCTCGCCGACTTCGTCGAGAAAGAGCGTGCCGCCGTCGGCCAGCTCGAAGCGGCCTTTCTTGCGCGCGGTCGCGCCGGTGAACGCGCCCTTCTCGTGGCCGAACAACTCGCTCTCAATCAACCCCGCCGGCAGCGCGGCGCAATTGACTTTGATCAACGCGCTGTCTTTGCGCTGGCTCAGCGTGTGAATCGCCCGCGCCACCAGTTCTTTGCCGGTGCCGGTTTCGCCGGTCACCAGCACGGTCGAATCGGTCGGCGCGACTTTGTTGATGTTCAGAAAAACTTTTTTGATCGCCGGCGAATGGCCGATGATCTCTGCAAAATTAAATTCGGTTTTAATTTCTTCCTGCAAATAAACATTCTCGGCCTGCAGCCGGTTTTTGAGCTGCTCGACTTCCGCCAACGCTTCGCGCAGCGCCTGCTCCGCGCGCTGGCGCTGCGCGATCTCCTGCTTCATCTCTTCGTACAGGCGCGCATTCTCCAGCGCGATGGCCGCCTGCGCCGAAAGAATTTGCATCACTTCGATGCGATCCGGCGTAAAGGCGCCGGCGGTCAAATTGTTCTCGAGATATAAAATGCCGATGAGCTTGCCCTGATTTAAAATCGGCAGGCAAAAAATCGATTGCGGGCGATTCTGCGCGACGTAAGGATCGTTGGCAAAGCGGCTGTCGCTCGCCGCCTGCGCCACAACCAAACTCTCGGCAGTGCGTTTCACATAATTCACCACCGCCGGCGAGAACTCACCACTTGATTCCGCCGGAATCGACTGCCGAACAAGCATTCCGTCTGCAGTATCTTTTTCTCCATTTATCTTTTTATCTTTTTTATCTTCCGCCTCCAACAGCAGCAAGCCTTTTTGCGCGCCGGCGTTTTCCATGACGATGCGCATCAGCTTTTCCAGCAACCGCTGCAACATGATTTCGCCGGAGATGGCCTGCGAGGCTTTGATGACGGTTTGCAAATCGAGCGACTCCAAACGGCGCTCAATCGTCAGTTGGCTCGCCGGTGGCGTTGGCGCGAGCCACTGCGAATAACGACGCTCCAATGCTCTCGCCTTTGCCATCGCCCCCCATTGCGCGTAAGCGTAGCGCGCTTCTTGCATAAATACGGCGGCGATTTTTTCCGGCCCGCGCCGGCCCCAGAATTTGGCGCAGAGCTCGTTCGCCAAAGCCCGCTCGCGCGGACACTCCTGCTCCGCTCCGGCGGCAATCGCCGCGTCGTAAAAATTCATCGCCTCCGCCGCTTTGCCGCGCACGCGCGCGATCTCCGCCGCCACAATCAGATGCTGCGCTTTGAAATTGAGCGGCGAATTCTCCGCCCATTTCCGCAGCCGCGCGTTCAACGCCTCGAGCTGCGTTTCGATCTGCCGCTGTTCGTCCGGTGTGGCCTCCGCGTGCAACGCCGCCAGCGTCAGCGCGTAATAATAGACTCGGATGGCGTCCCAAATCGTGCCGCCAAAATCTTTGATGACGTTTTCCGCTTTTTCGGCAAATTCACGGGCGGCGCGATAATCTGCAAAAGTATAGAGCAGGGCCAGCTTCGCATCAAAATAAAACATTTCGAAGAGCGCCTGTCCACGATAATCGCGCTGGAACGCCTCTTCATCAAAGCTCGCGTCGGTGAGCGAAACCGCGTGCGCGGTCAATCCCTGCAGCGCCAGTCCCCATTGCCGGATCACCTGCGGCGCGCCGCGCGCAAAGTGGTGCATCTTGATGCGATTGGTGTATTCGACATTCGCCTGACACGCGCGCTGGCAGGCCTCCAGATCGTGGCCGCTCAGCAGCGCAAACCAGCAATCGTTGAACAGCGCGTAAGCGCCTTCCACCAGCAAACCGGTTTCATGGGCGAGACGAAACGCCTCGCGGCCAATCGCAGTCGAGGCGGCCATCGGCATGCGCCAGAGGCTCACCGCCCAGGCAAAATTCATCAGCACTTTGGCGCGCATCGCCGGATCCGGAAAATGCTCATTCACCCGCTGCGCTAGCAAACCAAACTCATAGCCGGACTGGTAATCTTCCATGACCGGCACGACGTGCATCGAAGCGAAAAGTATGTACGCGTAAGCCGATTCATCGATGTTGCCGTGCGCCAGAGACAGATGCACCATGCGCGTGGTGTTCAACAGCGTCAGCGGCTTGTCGCCCGACAAAAAACAGGAGGTGTGCAGATTGGTCAGAAGCTTCATCACCATGCGCATTTCCGGATCCTGCATCGCGGGCAAATCAATCAACGACGCGATGACGCGGTCGCCGATGAGCGTCTCAATTGCAGCCAGCTCGGCGTCGAGCGCTGCCTGTCGCTGCTCCGGTTGTTCAGGAATGGCGAGGCCGAAGAGGCCGAGCGCTTCGCTGCCGAGCGCGATGGCTTCTTGATAACGGGACATGGACTCATATTGAATGAGTTTCAAATTGTAGACTTTTGCCTTGTCCAGGCGCGGACGCGCTCGCGCCAGCGCCAGATCAAAAGCGCGTTCCGCCGCCTCGAAGTTGCCGCACAAATACTCGCACTCTGCCGCCTCGAGGTGCAGCGCCAGCATCAAATCATAATCGGCGTCCCAGAGCTGCGCCGTGAGCAGGCTGATTCCGGTTTTGTGATAACCCAGCGCCGCCTGGTACGCCGTCGAGAATTTGGCTTTCCTGCCGGCGGTGAGGTTGAGCTGCGCCAGCTCGCGCCGTTCTTTCGGCGCTGTGATCAGCTCGACGCCGATATCGAGCTGGTTGACGATATCGAAAATTTTTTCTTCCCGCTCGGCCTCAGCACTCTTCGCCAACAATAATTGCCCGATGCGCAAGTGTACGGCTTTTTTCTTCTCCTCTGGAATGAGCGCATAAGCCGCCTGTTGCACGCGGTCGTGCAAAAACTTGTAGATGGCGGCTTGCGGATTTTCGATTTCGGATTTAACAACATGCTCCGCAATCCACAATCCGAAATCCGAAATCGGGATGATCAGGCCCTCGCGAATCGCCTCTCGCAATTCGTCCGCGGTTTCGTGCCACGGTTTTTCTTCAACGACAGCCAGCGTTTCCAAATCGAATTGATTGCCGATGCAGGCGGCGAGCTTGAGCACGTGTTGCGCCGGCGCGGAAAGCTGTTGAATTTTGCCGGCCATCAACGTGACGACATTGTCCGTCATCTCGCGGCGGTGAATGCGCTCCAAATCGAAATCCCAGCGCTTTTCGCCATAGTCAAAAGTGAGCAGGCTTTCCTGATGCAGCGATTTTAAAAACTGCGCCACAAAAAAAGGATTGCCCGCGGTCTTGCGCAACACCAGCTCGGACAGCCCCGCGAGGCGGGATGATGGCGTGGTCTCACCTTTCAACGTGTCGTCAATGAGTTGATTCAGATGGACGATATCGAGAGCGTTCAACTCGATATTGCTTATTTTCGCGCCCGCCTGTTGAATTTCCGCCAACGCGTGCAGCAGGGGATGCGTCGCGCTCACTTCGTTGTCGCGATACGCGCCGATCACAAATAAATAACGGCTGTTGGGATCAGCCAAAAACGCCGGCAGCAGCTTCAGCGTCGCGGCGTCGGCCCATTGCAAGTCATCCAAAAAAATAACGAGCGGGTGATCGTTTTGCGCAAAGACCTGCATGAAGCGCTGAAAGACCAGGTTGAAGCGGTTTTGCGATTCGGTGGGCGGCAGCTTTGGCGCGGGCGGCTGCGCGCCGATAATCAATTCCACTTCCGCAATCACGTCAATAATGATTTGGCCGTTGGCCCCGAGCGCCGAAATGAGCTGGTCTTTCCAGGCGGCGATCTGCGTTTCGCTTTCCATCAAAATTTGCCGCACCAATTCCTGAAAGGCCTGGATGACGGCGCTGTAAGGAATATTGCGTTTGAGCTGATCGAACTTGCCGGAAATAAAATAACCTTTCTGCTTCACCATCGGCTTGTGGACTTCGTTGACCAGCGCGGATTTGCCGATGCCCGAATAGCCGGACACGAGCATGATTTCGTTCGCGCCGTTGCTGGCTCGGGCAAAGGCGGCCATCAACGCCGCGATTTCCGGCTCGCGACCGTACAGCTTTTGCGGAATTTGAAAGCGATCCGAGAAGTCCTTTTGCCCAATGATGAAATTCTCAATCCGGCGTCCGGCCCGCCATTGCGCCAAACAGGTTTCCAAATCCGCTTTGAGGCCATAAGCGCTTTGATACCTGTCCTCGGCAGTTTTGGCCAGCAACTTCATGACAATTTCGGAGACTGCCGGCGGCGTCTCGGGATTCCGCTCGGCCACCGGCGGCGGCATGATGGCGATGTGCGCATGCACCAACTCCAACGGATCGGTCGAATCAAACGGCAGGCTGCCCGTGAGCATTTCATAAAAGGTGACGCCGAGCGCGTAAAAATCGGTGCGATAATCAACGGCGCGATTCATGCGGCCCGTCTGCTCGGGCGACATGTAGGCCAACGTGCCTTCGAGCAAATTCGGCGGGCTGATTTTGGGGCTGGCCTGCGGCAGTCTGGTGGCGATGCTGAAATCGATAAGCCGGACCTGGCGGGTTTGCCGATTGACGATGATGTTCTTCGGGGCAATGTCTTTGTGAATGACGTTCTGCCGGTGCAACGCCGCGAGAGCGTCCGCCAGTTGTACGCCGATTTCCAAAACCGCAACGAGATCGAGATTTTTCGCCTCGATCACGTGGCGCAGCGGCTCGCCGCCGATGTCTTCCAAAATCAACGCCGGACTTTTTTGCCGCATTTCGAGGCCGTACGCTTTCGCCACGCCGTCGCTGCGGAGATTTTTGATCAGGTCATATTCGCGCTGCAAACCGGCAATGTCGCCGGCCGCGGGAAATTCGTCGAGCAACGTTTTGACGATCACCGGCGCCAGATCCGCCAGCCGCTGCCCGCGATAGACGACGCGCTTTCTGCCGCGATGAATTTCTGCGCTGATTTTATAGCCGGGGATTGCGATCATGTAGGTTGCCTTGCAATTTCCACTGGATACAGCGTAGCGCGGCGTTGGCCGCAACCAAAACTGCACCACAAAGGCCACAAAGAACACAAAGTTTTTTCTTTATGCGCTTTGTGTTCTTTGTGGTTAAAAAATCTTCGCGGGCATGATAGTTTTTCCGGAGTAATACTATAAGCCGGACGAGCCGGAACCCCAACCTCTCCTGACATAAAAACGTTTCCTCGACCAAAATATATTTTTGGGGTTCCGTATAGCCAGTAGGTTTCTTTCTTGACCACCATCCTTACCTCTATTGGGACTTCTTAATCGTTCTGGATAACCAGAAATAAAGCAGTGGCATGCCGACAAGCTCAGCGACCAACGAACCCACAATATCTTTGCCAAAGGTGATGTCAAGCTGCATTTGGCTGAAGCGAGCCAATCCACCTAGAAAAATTAAAACCAAGGCAAATTTCAACGCGCTTTGATGCTTTTCCACGTTGCTGGAGGCAACGATAAAAGCGCTTGCATTTGTCATGATTGTTTCCTTAAGTCAAGGGTTTTCGGTGAGCGTGTATTCGAAATCGTACGAGTGCTTTCCGTCCGCGATGTTGATCGCCATCCTGCCTGCAAGACCCACGAGTTGACCAGTGCCAGAGTCCGGCACCACTGTGACAGACTGTTGTGGCGCGCCGCGCGTCATCGTGCCGCTGTGCTGGAGCACGAAGGTGCCGTTGCGGCCGTGCAGCGTTCCGCTGACCCGTTCGATCGCGACGTAACCGGCCGAGCCTTTTACGGCTGTGACGGCAGACAGCATCTGGCCCTTGCTGGTCGCTTCGAGATCGCCGTGGAACTGTTTGTCGATCGACATCCTGCCGAGGGTTGCGTCCTCGGATTTGTCGTCCGCCGCCAGAGGGTTCAGCTTGACTTCAAACGTTCCAGTTGCAAGAATCGTCATTTTGAATTCTCCTTGAGATCCTGTAAGATAACTTGTTGCGTGTTTAAAAGACTGCGAGCCACCAGCTCGGTAAATGGTCCTAAATTCCCCCATCGGCCAGGCCCAGAGTTTCCAAATAAGCGCGTCTTTGCTCTTTTATTATTATTGCCGGGGCGTAATGTTTTTTTATTAAAATGAGATTCATTAAGATTCTTGCGCCGCGCCCATTGCCATCATCAAAAGGATGAATCCGAACCAAATTATAATGCGCTACGGCTGAAATAATGACCGGGTGTTGGTGAGCCATAGATTCTTGTATCCATTTAAAAAGCTCTTCCATTTCCGCGGGAACGTGTAATGGTTCGGTGTAGCGGTGGATCGTCCCGTCAGCTTGCAGCACATGATTGGGCAATCGTTTATACTCTCCGGGAGTCGCGGGCTTTTGCACCCTTTGCCCCATTTCATTGATGGCTTCCGTATGGGTAATTCCTGACAAGAGTAATTTATTAAACTCCTTCATCAATCCTGGCGTCATTGGACGTTCATCTTTGATAATTTGATATAAATAATCAATGGCCTCCGCATGATTGCGTGCATCCAAAAAATCTTTGAAGGGTTTGCCTTCAACGGTTAAGCCTTCCCGCAGAAAGAAATAAGTTTCTCCTTTGGTCAATGCGCTTCCTTCTAAGGCGTTGGAATCATAAGTCCACTCAATGCGTAATTTTTCTTGAATGGTCGCCCATAAGGCTTCTTGCAGAGGCTTTTGTTCGTTGATTTTTGCTTGTATGGTGTTAATCTCCTCAATGAGCTGCGTCAATGACGAAGTCTCTTCAACATGATAAAACTGTGGCATATTGGTCATCTCCTTTTTGAAGCAGGCAAGATTTTATAATAACCAGGAAACTCAAAAAATCAAAAGAGTATAACGCAGGCTCATTCGTCATTGGAATAAATTCCCTTCAAATGTGAGGCGTAAAATACCGCTCTTCGGGAGGTGTCCAAACATTGACTTTGAATTTTGGCGAGTGAGTCTTTGTTTTAGCTTGAAGACTGTTCTTGACATATTGAGCAAGCACATTCTTCGCCTCAGAAATAGCAGTTGATGTTAACGCCCCAAGTATTACATCAACAAGCTGTATTAAGTGATTATCGTGAAATGTTGTCCTCTTTCAATCTTGGTAAGCAAAAAGGTAGCGTAGTGATCTTTCAGGAAAATATCTGCGAACTCAGTATATGCTGATAGCATCTTGGCCGATACTTTCGTCCACTTCATCTCTCGGTGACAGCCTGTTCGATTTCTGAACTCATTGATCGCCTTTTCGAGCCTTTTTGCTCGCATAGGCGAACAGTGTATCGCTCCAAAGTAAAAGGCGCCTTTTCGTTCGATACCCGACTCATCGCAATAAAGGTTGTAATAAAACTTAGCCATTGTTAAATCCTGACACAGATTATACTCGCGTCCGTGTTCCTAACTTGGTTTCTGCGACAGAAAATAAATTTTCAGCCGCAGTTAACTACAACAAAATAGCCCAATTCAAAGATTTTCTGTGCAAGAATTTTCTTCGCCATCATGCTCAAGAGTCGTTCGCACCCTATCGCCGGGTTGCAGGAACGATGCTTCTGGCATTTTCTAAGCGCGCTTGACGTAACCCGCAAACAAACGTTACGACTGTTGCGCCAGAACCGTCCTTCACATATTTTAAAAGAGAACATACGACTTCCGGCGCCATTTTACAAGAATTATTTCTGGTTTGAAACGGGTGAGTATTCAGGCCTTTTTAGAAGGCAAAACAATTTGGCTACGCCCGTAGTTGGGGCAAAACGATTAAAGCTTTTGGGCCAATTGTTTTGCCCTTAATGGTTTTGCCTTGATTTTTCGCTTTCCACAATATGCTGAATAGTTACAAAGCTTTTATCGCGCCGCAGGAATTCTTATGTCGTTAGGTTTCTCAGCAAATGGCTAAAGCTTTTAATAGTTTCTCTTTAGTCGAATTAACGATTAAAGTGGCAATGGCTCTTATAGCGGGGATTGTTTCTACTTTTGCGTGGGTGTCGAGTTGTTTGGATGTCTCATGCTCGACTTCTGGAGAGTATAGCTGACTTTTTGTAACTTTGTGGAGATGCTTTACATCTTTCCAAAACTCCGGGCAAGAACTAATTTTGATGAACATATTCCGGATACTCGTCTACGAGGTTATACGCCGTAAACATCTCAATAATCTCTCCATCGCGTGCAGACAAGTATGGAATCTGTTCATGTGAAATGCTCACCAGTTCGCTAAAGGAAAGTTTCCCATAACGATCAACGACAAATTCTATCGTTCTTTCTTCCTTAGAATCAAAAGAGGTTGCAAGTGGCTTCTTGACTTTGTAATGATATGCAGGCTTTTCTTCAACGTAACCCATTTCCTTCAATCTATTCAAATCCTCAGTCAAGTTCCGAGCCAGCGGCCCTTGTTTTTGCCGAGTATAAATCTCGCCGGAAATAGCTTCATCATTGAAGGCGTAATGAATGAAATCGGAAAAATATTCTAATTTTGCCAACTTTGTTTTATCGTCAACACCGCCATTTTTCTCAATGATGCGATAAAGCAGTTGTTGAGATTTAGTCAATGGCGATTTTGAAATATTTTTGGACAATTGCAACGCTCCTTAATTTGCTGTTGTATTAAAAAATGGCAGAGATGAAAATTCGCCGAATCACACCTTTAAAATATACATAATCTTTTGAAAAAAGTCAAGCATGGGTATAAAATTTTACTTAGCAAAAATTTTTCTTCGCCACAATGCTCAAGGGTCGTTCGCGATGACAAAGCAAAACCAGGGAAAACGAACAACAGCGATGATGACAGTTTTCATAAGGTCTCGAATGTTGAAGCGCTGAATATTTTAAAAGAGAAAATACGATTTCGGAGGCCATTTTATCGGACAAGCCGAAATCAAAAAAGCAAAAGCGCATCCCGCCGCGGCGCATTGGCGTCAACCTAAGAAAGTTGTTGCTAAAATGAATTTTTAATTTATCTTAAATCTCCAACACACGAACCGAATATTTACCGAGGAGAGTTAAAACATGTTAACCCTGAAACAGGCTGACAGATTAGCTGTTCAATTTAAAGAGAAATTACAAACCCTTTTGAAAATCCAGTCGGTGATTGATCTCGTCAGCGAACGGTTTTGCCATTTTGCGATCACCGCCTACTGGCCGCCTTACAGAAGTACGGACGTTTAGATCGTGACGTCTGCATCGGCGCGACGGATAAAGCTTTCATCCGTTGCGTTGTTTCTAGCCGTTGAAAAATTTTTATTGCACAACTTTCCTGAGGAGGAGAACCATGAAACGCATGTGGACAGTGAGTGTTCTTTTATTGTTGGCGAATATTGTGTTAGCTCAAACAGCGGCACCGACTCCTGTTGCCATCAAAGCCGGGCGGCTTATCGATGTCGTCACCGGCAAAGTTTTGGAGAAACAAATCATTCTCATCGAAGGCGAGATGATCAAAGCCGTCGGCGCCGAAGGAAGCGTGGCCATTCCTGCCAACGCGACGATGATTGATTTGAGCGAGGCGACCATCATGCCCGGTTTCATTGATTGCCATACTCACATCACGGCGCAGCCGGAAAATTATATCAACGACACCTTTCGCAAATCGCGGATCGACTACGCCGTTACAGCGCATATTTATGCGAAGCGCACGCTGGAAGCCGGATTCACGGCGTGCCGTGATGCCGGTTCGGGCGAGTTCATTGATGTCGCGTTAAAGAAAGCGATCAACGCCGGAAAAATTCCCGGCCCGCGGTTGTTTGTTTCGGGACACGCCCTTTCGGCGACGGGCGGGCATGGCGATCTCTCCGGCTTTTCGCCGTATCTGCATTTCGAGGGCTTCAGCGGCGTGGTGGACGGCGTCGATGAGATTCGCAAGAAAATTCGATGGAACATTAAATACGGCGCCGACGTCATCAAATTCACCGCCACCGCCGGCGTGTTGAGCGAAGAAGAATCCGTCGGCGCGCCGCAATTTTCGTTTGAAGAAATGAAAGCCATTGTCGACGAAACTGCAATGTGGGGCAAGCGCGTTCTGGCCCACGCACACGGCGCGGAAGGCATCAAACGCGCGGTGCAAGCCGGCGTCGCGTCGATCGAGCACGGCAGTTTGCTCGACGACGAAGGCGTCGCGTTGATGAAAAAGCACGGCACGTATCTCGTGCCCACCGTTTTTGCCGGCGACGCCGTGGAAAAATTTGGCAAGCAGTTGGGCTTGCCGGACAAGCTGATTGAAAAAGCGAAGATGCTGAACGCGAAAAAGCGCGGGAGTTATCGCAAAGCCATTCAAGGCGGCGTGAAAATCGCGTACGGCACGGACGCCGGCGTGTTTCCGCACGGCCAAAACGCGGTGGATTTTAAGCTGCTCGTGGAATTAGGCATGTCGCCGATGCAGACGATTCAATCGGCCACGATGGTCGCCGCGGAATTGCTGGACCATACGGATAAACTCGGCAGCATTCAAGCCGGAAAATATGCCGATCTCGTCGCGGTCAAATCCGATCCGCTCAAAGACATTGCGGTTTTGGAAAACATTTCGTGGGTGATGAAAGGCGGCGTGGTTTACAAAGACACCACGAGGAAATAAGATTAAAAGCAAAAAAGCGAAAAAGAAAACGAAGGCAAAATGATATGAAAATGAACTGTTGGATTTTGCAATGCTTATTGCTGTTCTCGACCGGTGTTTTTGGCCAGACGCCGTTCAAAGATTTTCTGGCGCGCGTGAATCGTCTGCCGAATCCGGCGGATAAAACCGCGGTGATTGACAGTTTTTTTAACAACACGCGCTTTCCCTACGCCGAACCCGATCCTGCGAGTCCGACGGGATACGCGGCGTATTTTGTTTATCGCGGCGCAACGAACAGCATTGTGAGTGCGGGAGATTTCAATAATTGGAATGCGAATGCTCCCGATCGCCTGCAACAACTGCCCGGCACTATTTTTTGGTACCTCGGCAAAAATTTTGAATCCGAAGCGCGACTCGATTACAAGCTCGTTTTGAATGGCAGCTCGTGGATTCTCGATCCGGCGCACAACAAAACCGTGGCCGGCGGCTTCGGGCCAAACTCCGAGCTCGCCATGCCGAAATATGTGCAGCCGGAAGAGATTCAACTTCGTCCCGGCATTCCGCATGGTCGAGTTGAAACGACAACATTGACGGGTCGTATTCTCAACAACTCGCGTGCGGTGAAAATTTATTTGCCGCCGGATTACGACACGGGCACGCGGCAGCCCGGCGTTATCATTGTGCATGACGGCCTCGAATATGTTTCGCTCGCTTACATGGATCGCGTGTTGGATGATTTGCATGAGCGCAAGGAAACTTCGACGCCGATTGCCGTTTTCATTCCGCCGATCAATCCTATTGAGCGTTCCGCCGAGTATTTTGGCGCTCGGCGCGACCTTTTTGGCCGGTTTATCGTCGAAGAAGTTTTGCCGTATGTCGAAAGCCGCTATCGCGTCAGCAGGCTGGCGCTACATCGCGCGAATCTTGGCGCATCGGCGGGTGGGCATATTACTTATTATTTGGCGTTCAAATATCCGCAGGTGTTCGGCCTTGGCGCGGGGCAATCGAGTTACATTTCGCCGGAATTACAAACGTTGGCTGCGGCGGCGCAAGATACGTCGCTACGTTTTTATATTGATGTGGGAACCTACGACCTCTCCGGCTTTCCGCAAACGAATCGCAATTGGCGTACCCAACTCAGCGGGCGCGGTTTCAAAGTCAAATATGCGGAGTTTTACGAAGGCCACAGTTGGGGCAACTGGCGCGCGCATTTGGACGAGGTGTTGCGTTTTCTTTTTCCGTCCGAACCCGCCACCGGCGTGAAACAAATTGAAAATGTTCCGGAGAACTTTTCCTTGCAACAAAACTCGCCGAATCCGTGGTCAGTTTCATCCGCCGAAGGAACGAAATTTATTTTTTCTCTGGAAACGCCGGCGGCGGTGAGCTTAAAAGTTGTGAATGTCCTCGGCCAAACGATATGGCAACAACAATGGCCAAATTTAAACGCGGGAAAATATGAGCTGCCGTTGCGTGTGAAGTTGTCCCCCGGAATTTATTTTTATCAACTTCAAGCGCTGGACAAAGTGTTGACGAAGAAGATGATTGTGCTGCCGTGGGGCGTAGCACGGACGGCCCGTCTGTCGATGCGTGTCCGTGCACCAATTTTTACGCAGCCATGGCAATTTCAGGCTGTATTTTACGATTCTGATAAGTAACCCGATTTTTCGGCATTAACACCAAAGCCAGACCCAGCGGCGAAGTAACTTTCAATAAAGTTGCTAAATCATATCGCGCGTCTTCAGCAGTTTCGATTTGTGAAATTTGGCGCGCCGTTAAACCGGTTATTTTAGCCAGGTCTTTTTGGCTAAGTTTACGTCGTTTTCGCTCTTGACGAATTTGATAGCCGAGGAAGAGTCGTTCTTTCTCTTCTTTATATTGTTTCTGGAAAATGGGATTTTGCAACATTTGGTTTAAATCGTCACGAAATGTCTTCATGGTTTTTCTCCGTATCTGGCAATATAATCGAGTCGATAACGAATACCTCGCGCGATTTCATTTTCAGGAACCTTATCCGTTTTTTTAATGAACCCGTGCGTTAAAACTATGGATTTTCCGTGAAAGAAAAAATAAAGTATCCGAACTTGTTTTTTAGAAATTTTAAAACGAAGCTCGTAAACTTTATCGCGAAGCAAATCGGCGTAAGGTCGTTTGAGCTGCGAGCCATATTCTTCGAGCAAAGCCAAACGCGCATAAATGGTCGACGCTTCTCTTTCAATGTCAAATTGTTTGATGAAATCTTTAACAGGGCATTCGCCGTTTTGTTTTTCGTAGTAGATTATGTTATAGCTCATTATCGTTTAATATACTATAAATAAGCAAAAACTCCAAGTAGAGAATTTGTGAAAACTAGCCTGTTTTTCAAGCTAATGAACGCTACTGACGATAACACCAAACCCCTCCGCTGGCTCTTTCTCGACCTCAACTCCTACTTCGCCTCCATCGAGCAAGAGTTGCGTCCCGAATTGCGGAACAAGCCGATCGGCGTGGTGCCAGTGATGACGAATGCCACGTGCTGCATTGCGGTGAGTTATGAAGCCAAAGCGTTCGGCGTCAAAACCGGCACGATTGTCACCGACGCCAAAAAACTCTGCCCGGCGATGCAATTCATCGAAGCGCGGCATCAGCTTTATGTGGAATATCACCACGCCATCGTGCAAGCGGTGGAATCGTGCTTGCCGGTTGCCGTCGTCATGTCGATCGATGAAATGGCGTGCCGATTGATGGGAAGCGAGCAGAACATCGACAAAGCCACACGCATTGCGAAAAATATGAAACAGGCCATCCGCGATAAAGTCGGGAAGACATTGCGCTGTTCCATCGGCCTCGCGCCGAATCGTTTTTTGGCGAAAGTGGCGAGCGATTTGCAAAAGCCCGACGGGCTGGTGGTGATTCAAGATTCGGATTTGCCGCAGATTTTATATTCACTCAAATTGGAAGATTTTCCCGGCGTCGGCCCGAGGATGCACAAACGCTTGTTGCTGCACGGCATTCAAACCGTCGAGCAGCTTTGCGCGTTGCCGAAGGCACATCTGAAAAAAATTTGGGAGGGCATTGTCGGTGAGCGTTTCTGGCATTGGCTGCGCGGCGATGATATTGTCGAAGCGCCCACGCAAAAAGGCACCGTCGGCCACTCGCATGTTTTGCCGCCGGATTTGCGCACCGAAGAGGCGGCGTTTGCCGTCGCGCAAAAACTCGTGCAAAAAGCCGCGATGCGTTTGCGCAAAATGCGCTACTACGCCGGCGGCTTGCAGCTCTGGCTGCGCTTCGTTGGCGAGCAAAGTTGGGCGACGAAAACCACGATGGTCGAATGCCAGGACACGTTGACGATGCTCGAAGCGCTACAAGTTTTATGGCAACAAAAACCTTCCGGCAAACCGCTCGGCGTCGGCGCAACACTGTTTGATCTCGTTCCGGCGCATTTGCACAATCTCTCGCTGTTTGAAGACCCCAAACGCGACAAACTCATGCAGGCGATGGACGCGATTAATCTAAAATTCGGCACCGACAAAATTTATTTCGGCGGCATTCACGGCGTCAAACAAGCCGCGCCGACGCGCATCGCGTTTACGAGTATTCCGGATCTTTTTTAAAAACAAAAGCGCACGACTCGACTGAGCTCGCCGAAGACGCAAGGACGCCGAGACGCAAAGTTTTTCTTTGCGAATTCTTTGCGTCTTCGCAGCTTTGCGTGAAAAGCTTTTATTGCAAATTCGCCTCAAACAATTTCAAAATCCTTTTATACTCATCCGTCCACGAGCTCGGCTCGCGGAAGCCGTGATCTTCCATCGGATACATCGCCACTTCCCAGTTATCTTTTCCCAATTCGATCAACCGCTGCGTCAAGCGAACGGTGTCTTGAAAATGCACGTTCACATCAACCATGCCGTGACAGATGAGCAGCGCGCCCTTTAAATTTTCGGCAAAATAAATCGGCGAGCTGCGGCGATACGAAAGCGTGTCGGCAGGAGGGATGTTAAGAATGTTGGAAGTATAACCATGATTATAATGCGCCCAATCCGTCACGGGCCGTAGTGAAGCGCCTGCCGCAAAAACCTCGGGCGTTGTGAACATTGCCATCAGCGTGATGAAGCCGCCGTAGCTGCCGCCATAAACGCCGACGCGGTTGGCCTCAACGCCGCATTTTTCCGCGAGAAATTTCGCGCCATCCACGACGTCTTCCAAATCTTTGCCGCCCATGTGGCGATAAATCGCAGTGCGCCAATCGCGACCGTAACCGGCGCTGGCGCGATAATCCGGATCGAGCACGGTGTAGCCGCGATCCGCGAGCAAATTGTGAAACATGTATTCGCGAAAATAACTCGACCACCACTTGTGCGCGTTTTGCAAATAACCCGCGCCATGCACGAAAACGACGCCCGCGCCATTTGGTTTTTCGGGACGATACAATCGCGCATACACCGGCGCTCCATCGCGCGCCGAGTACGTGATCAATTCCGGCACACGCCAGGGATAGCTTTTAAACTCCTCGGTCGTCGAAAAAGTGACACGCTGCGGCTTCGCGCCGGATTTATTTTCCTGTAAATAAATTTCCCACGGCGCGTTGAAAGATGAGTAACGAATCGCCAGCATCGTTTCATCCGGCGACAGCGACACGTCGTTGTTGCCTTCCAATGCAGTCAGTTTGGCGCGGCTACCGCCTTCAATCGGCATCGTATAAAAATGCTTCTCGCCCGGATGCACTTCGTTGCTGATGAAATACCACTTCTTTTTATCGCGAGAAATGAACGGCCTTTCAATTTCAAACTTACCGCCGGTGAGCGCGCGCTTTTGCCGCGTGTTGATATCGACAGCATATAAATGAGAGTAACCGCTCGCTTCCGAACAGAACCACACGCGCAGATTGTCCGGCATCCAGCCCACCGCGGGGGCGCCGCCGAAGAATCCAATGCCCGGCCCGCCAATCCACGCCTCATCATGTTGGCGATCCAAACTCGTCAATTTGCCGGCGGGCAAATCCAGCTTCGCAATCCAGCGGTCTTTATTATCCTGCGTGCCCACGACGACGAACGCGTTTTTGCCGTCAGCGCTCCAAAACGGCCCGTTCCAAATCACCGCGCGGGTTGGAGATTTTTTGTTCTCTTTGGCTGATTGGGCAGTATCTTTTTTGGTGGAGATTGTCGCAAACGCCGGACTCTCCATGATGCCCGGCAAACTATCGGGCTTCACATAAAGCACGGTGTCGAGCGCCATATCCCAATAGCCGAATTCAAACGCCGTCTGCGGCTCGCCGACTTTGAGGCGCGTGTTGAGATCTTCAGTGAAAGCCGTCTCCGTAATATAATTCGGCACGATGGCGGTGCGCGTATCTTTGGCGCGTTGCGAGAGCATGAACGTTACGAATTTCTCATCGGGCGAAAGCTGAATCTGCTGAATATCTTTTTCGCCGAGATAAATTTTCTTCGGCCGCTTCGGTTCTTGTTTTTCCCGCGCTTTTTTCGCTTTATCCGTTTTTTCTTTTCGCTCTTTTAAAACCGCGATCAATCGCAGTTCCTCCTGCGCGAGATATTTTTGCTGCTCGGTGCTCGGCTGGCTCTCTTTCGGCGCCTGGCCTTTGCGAAAATCCGTGCGCTGCGTAATCGCGCCGGTCAGCATCTCCCATGCAAAGAGATTGTTGTCGCGCGTGAACAACACTTGCTTTTCCGAAAAAGAAAAACGCGCTTGACTCTCGGCGTCGACGGTGTTGGTGATTGGCGTGGTGCGTCCGGTTTTAACCTCGAGCAGAAAAATATCGCCCTCGCGCTCAAAAACTTTTTTGCTGTAATCACGCGTGTATTGGCCGAAGCGATTCGGGAGTTGCAGCCGTGTTGCCACGGGCACTTTTGTCGCTTGTCCACCGCGCGATGAAACTTGATACAGCGAATCCGCGTCGGCATTCGCCGGATTCCACATAAAATAAACCATCTTGCTATCTTCCGACCAGTACGCCTCGCTGGGTTGATTGCCGATCCATTTCGGATCGCGCATGATTGAGCTCACCGTGAGTTCCGGCTTCGTGGACGGGCGGTCTTGCGCCATTGACAGATAGCCCAGAATCGCAATGAGAAAAAGATGGATGTAGCGATTTGTTTTTTTCATTCGACCTTCCTCCGTGATTGGTTTAAAAAATAGACGTCGCCTACTCTTGACTCGTTGCAGCATCCAGAATCAAGCATCCAGCATCTAATTTATTTTCTTGCTTTTTCCATTTCAAATGATAAATTTGGAATAGGAAAGAGAGTTGGCGCCGATGAACTTCGAGATAATCGGGAAAATTGAGTCAAAAGAAATTAAAAATCAAACGCTATTTAGATTAAATCCGGTGAAGATTATCTTTATCCCGCGAGCTTTTTCGTTTTCGTCGAAGTGCCGGCGGCAAAAGAACGTGAGCTTTTGCTCGCCGCTTGAATTTTTTTGAACTTCTGTCGCCAATTGGCGTTAAAAGGATTGCCGGCTTGCCGCCGCTTACACGCGCCTTACAAATCTAATCGCCCTCGGAGGATAACATGCCATCGTTCAATCGCTACTGTTGGCAGCGTTTTGTTGCCAGAGTTGGAACGCTGTTTCTCGTTGCCGGACTGGCCGCTTGCGCCAGCGGAAAGCTCACCACCGACCGCGCTTACCGCGAGTTGAAACCCAAAGAACAATTGCCGGAACGGGAACTGCGAGAATTGCCGGAAAATTTATTGGTTAAAATTGAGAATGTGGCGGACGCCGGCAAAAGCTACCGAAATTATGTCGTGCTTTATGTCAATGGCCGCGAAGTCGCGCCGGTTGAAAAACTCACCAACATGTCGTCGACTTACACGTATCCGTTGCGGCTGCAGCACGGCGTCTATGAGATCAAAGCCGAGTATCACAGCGTCGGCTATTGGCGTGAACAAACGTTCGACATTAAAACCGACGAGCCGGTTAAAATCGTGCCCGGCCAGCGCACGGTGTTGATCTGCCGGCTCGACAAAGATTACAAAGGCCGTCCGATTCAAAAGAACGTGCAATTTCGGATGAAGTATGAAGCGATGGCGGAAGCAAGCAAATCCGCGTCGGTTGCCCGCGTCGCACCGAAAATTGCCGCGCCCGCGCCGATCATTATCGAACGGGCCGAGCCGAGAGTGACGGTGACAGCGCCGCAGCCGCTGATCGAAGAAGTCACGCCGGAAACGAAAACAATTATCGTTCAGCCGGAACCGCCCGCCGTGCGCATTCAGCCCGCGCCAGAGCCGCCCGATGAAACGCGCGGCGGCATGTTGACTCTGCAAATTAACACCACCCCCTCCGGCGCGGATGTGATTATCGACGATCGCTACGTCGGCCAATCGCCGCTGAAAGTCGCCGTCACTTCCAACCAGAATCACGTCGTCCAAATCTCGCGCGCCGGCCACGTGGAAGTCATGAAAGTGATCGACGCCAAAGAACTGCGCGGCCAGAGCATGGTGCAGTTGCTGGTGAAAATGGAGGCGGTGGCGCAGCAGCAGTAAATATGTGAAATCTTTGAGAGTTTGTCAAACTTTAAAGGCATAGCCGGTAAAAATGGCTATGCCTTTTTATTTTAACAAAGTCCTTGCATACCATTCGCATTGTGATACCCGCGAAGTCAAAGCGGCCTTGGAGCAGCTCAAACGAATGACACCATTGAAAACCTGGGAAAATATTTACAAAACAGAAGAGCTGGTTTTTCTCGAATTAATAGTATTTGGCAATACAATTTATGGAGGCTCAGCAGGATGGAATGAACGCAGAGAAAAGAGAAAGTGAACTGTTTCAATTTCAACCCACGGGAAAACAACCAATATTTAAAAAAATATAATAAAGAATTCACTCCCCCCTCGCCTTCCGCTTGAGCGCAACCGCTTCTGCGGTCAGGCGTGTGATCTCGGCAAAATTCCCGTCATTAATCAATTCATTTTTCACCATCCAACTGCCGCCGCAGGCGAGGACTTTTTTGAAGCTGAGATACTCTTCAAGATTCGCAGCGGTGATGCCGCCGGTGGGAATGAATTCGACATGGGGAAACGGCGCGCTGAGGGCTTTCAAAGTTTTGAGTCCGCCGAAAGCATCGGCGGGAAAAAATTTCAGCATCGTCAGGCCGGTTTCAAGCGCGTTTTGAATATCCGTCGGCGTGCAAACGCCCGGAAAAATCGGGATGTGCCGCTCCTGACAGAAATTCACCACGGCCGGAGAAAACCCTGGCGAGACGATAAACTTTGCGCCGGCGGCAATGGCGCGTTCAATTTGTTCTTCAGTTAAAACCGTTCCGGCGCCGACTAAAATTTCGGGAAAGGCTTTCGAAATGGCGCGAATCGCCGGTTCGGCGGCGGCCGTTCGGAAGGTAATTTCCGCGCAGGGCAAGCCGCCGTTCAACAGGGCCTCGGCCAATGGAATCGCCGATTCGACGCGTTCGAGGCTCACAACGGGAATGATGCCAAGCTGGCGCAAACGCGCCGGGACATTTACTAAATGCATGTGATCTCATCTCCTTTCTGAATTGCAATAATTTTGCCCAAAATCTCTCCACGAAAATTTAAATTTACGTTCGGCGCTTTTCTCAATATCCCAATGAAATTTGAAATGCGCAAGTAGAATTTTTTTGAAGGCAAAACCATTGCGACGCTAAAGCCTCACACTCCGTGTTTGACTTTTATTTTGAAAAATGGTAATTATTCAGGCTCTTGCAAAAGGCAAAACAATTTGGGGCAAAACTATTAAAATCCTCAAGGCAATTGTAAGGCCGTTTTCACATCCTTGCCGAATCCGAGCGCTTGATAGAATGCCACAGCGAAGCTGATCGCGGCTTCGTCACCATCGGAGACGCGCACCGCCCATTCTTGCTCAATGGTGAACTTGTCACGGAATTCTGCTTGAAGCAGGGCTTGCTTGATCTCTCGTATTTCCTCATCCAACCTGAGCTGGCCGGTATCTTGGGGATTTGCCGCGAGGAATAAAATTTTGATGGGTTTGTTTTGTTGATTTTTAGGCTTGGTCATAACGCCCTCTGTCATTTGTTGTTGAATCAGTAGAAACATGCGTAGGTAGAAAATCGCTTGACTTTTCAAGAAAGTTTATATATATTAATTTCAGAATTGACCGAGGCCCGAATTGTCCCTTTATGGTGTGCGTGCCCCGTCTCACGGGGATAGGGTTTCGGTTTCTTTTTTGAGGGATCATTTCATTTTTCCGCAAATTTCCTCTTTGCTTCACCGCTCGTGCTTCTCGACATACATCTTTGGTGGCCAAATTTTAGCTAACAACTCTCGGTGCCCAATAAGACGACGGTATTCCCAAAACTTCTCTTTAGACGATTTTACTGATAGCGCTATCGCCCCACACACCATGTCGGCAAGCTGAATAAGATTTGTTTTCTTCGAATCTTTTATTTCCACCTTTCGCACACGTATAATTGCATCACTATTCAAGCTCTTGCGCAAAAAACTTGCCAACTCCCGCCTGAATCTTTGCGATCCGCTGCCATCAAAAACGATGCTGGCTTGCTCCAAGTATTGCTTGACATTGTCAAAGACCAAGTCGCAGGCGTACTTGTAAAAAGATTTTTTGGATTTGAATGTCTCGCTGTAAAGATTTTTCTTGTCGATAATTATCGTCATATAGAAAAAATTGTAAGGCACGACCGCCTTGAAGAAAAGCCGTTTTAAGCGGTCAGGAGTTTCGTTAAAGTGAAATTCAAAGTCCGCTTTGTCCCTTTTTCTGTTTTATCTTCTTATCTTTTTTGCCTCACTTGTGCCCCATCGCAAACCTCGCCGCCGGTGAATCCTTCATCGGCAAACTCGTGCGACGGATGCCGTCATACGCATACAACGCACCAGCCACAGCGGGAGCAGTCGGCACGAGACCAATTTCACCAACGCCTTTCGCGCCCCATGGTCCTTCCGGCTCGTGCTCTTCAATGATGATCGTCTCAATCTCCGGCATATCTTTGGCGCGGATGAGGCCGAGGCTGCGCAATTTATAACTGTCCGGCACGGCGTTGGTAACCTTCAATTCTTCGGTGAGCGCGTAACCCAAGCCCATGTGAATCGAGCCTTCGATTTGGCCTTCGAGTAAAGTCGGATTGATGGCACGGCCAACATCGTGCGCGGCAACGAATTTTGTTATTTTGCCGTTGTCGTCGAGAATGGCAACTTGCGTGGCGAATCCGAATGTCATGTGCGTGATCGGCTTCGTCCCGCTTGGCAGCGGGACGCCGAGTTTGGTTGTATAATCGATAAGCACTTCGCCAAAATATTCTTTGCCGGCGAGATCGCCGAGCGTTTTTCCATTTGACAAATCCGCTTTCAATTTTTCAGCGGCAGCTTTCACGGCGTTGCCGCCGAGCACGGTCGCGCGCGAAGCCGTGGTCATGCCGCAATCGAGCGCGCGATGCGTGTCGACTTTCGCGTCGAAATATTTTGCGGGCAATCCCGTGACTTCGCAGGCAAATTGAATGAGCACGGTAAACAAGCCCTGTCCCATTTCCGTGTAGCCGGTGTAAATCGTGATGCGCTCCGGCGATTCGACGCGCAGGCAGGCGCGGCCATATTCCGGCATGCCGTTGCCGATGCCGACATTTTTGATGCCGCAGGCAATGCCCGCATATTTCGCGTTGCGATAAATTTCTTTCACCGCTTCAAGCGTTTTGCGAATGCCGACACTCTTTTCCAACACTTGGCCTGTGCACCAAGTGTCGCCGGCATCCATGACGTTGCGATAACGAATTTCCCAACTATCGATACCGACTTTCTCCGCGAGAATATCGAGCATGCCCTCGATACCAAACGCGGCTTGATTCGCGCCGAAACCGCGCATCGCGCCGCACGGCGGATTGTTGGTGTAAACGGCCAGCGCTTCGACATCGACATTGGGCACGCGATAAGGTCCAGTCGCGTGACCTGCCGCGCGTTCCAAAACTTTTGCGCCGACTGAAGCATACGCGCCTTTGTCGCCGACCATGCGCGCTTTGACCGCGAGCAGATGGCCGTCTTGATCAACTCCCACCGTGTAGGTCATGCGAATCGGATGGCGCTTCGGGTGCAGGCGAATGCTCTCGTCGCGTGAGAGCGTGAGCTGCACCGGTTTTCCCGTGATCTGCGCGAGCAGCGCGGTTTGGCCTTGAATGCTCAAATCTTCCTTGCCGCCAAACGCGCCGCCGTTGGAAACCAATTCGACTTGTACTTGCTCAATTGGAACGCCGAGAATCGAAGCGATTTGCCGTTGATCATCAAACACGCCTTGACTTTGGCTCAACACTTTGAGATAACCATTTTCGGGATAAGCCAGACAACTTTCCGGCTCTAAAAACGCATGTTCGATGAGTTGGGTTTGATAGGTTTCGGTTGCGATAAAAGCCGCTTCGGCAAATCCTTTTTCGGCATCGCCGCGTTTGATCACAGAGGTCGAAAGCAGATTGGATTGGCGCGGCGATTCGGGATGAACCAGCGGCGCGCCCGGTATGAGCGCTTCATCGGTTGAGCTGACCGGTTGCAGCACTTCGTATTGCACCTCAATCAGATCAAGCGCGGCGCGAGCAATTTCTTTACTCGTGGCAGCGACTGCTGCGAGGATGTCACCGACACAGCGCGTCTCTTCGCCAACGGCAATGAACACCGGCCAATCTTTTTCAATCAAACCTTCGTAACGTTTGCCGGAAACCTCTTTCGCTGTGATGACAGCCTGCACGCCGCGGAGTTGCTCAGCTTTAGAAATATCAAGCGCGAGAATTTTTGCGCGCGGGTGCGCCGAGAATAACACCGCGCCGTGCAACATCTCCGGCATTTTGATGTCGTCGATGTAATGCTTCGCGCCGAGCGTGAGATTTCCGCCTTGATAGCGAACGAGGCTCGTGCCGACTCGTCCGCTGTCATCCGACTCCGGAAGTGTTTCACCGCGATAGCATTTGGCGGCGAGATCAATCGCGTCGATAATTTTCGTGTAGCCAGTGCAACGGCAAATATGATTGTTCAACGCGCGGGCAATCTCGTCACGAGTCGGAGTGGAATTATTTTGCAAAAGTGAATGTGCCCGCATCGCGATGCCGGGAATGCAGAAGCCGCATTGCAAGCCGCCGGCCTGTACGAAAGATTGCGCCAGCATTTCGCGGTTGGATTCCGGCAAGCCTTCGAGCGTTTGCACGCGTTTGCCGGCAATTTTTGCGGCGGGCGTCACGCAGGAGACGGCGGCTTTATCATCAACTAAAACCGTGCAGCAACCGCAAGAGCCCTGCGGGCTGCAGCCGTTCTTCGCCGCGGTGAGATCGAAATGATCACGCAAAAGATCGAGCAAAGAGAGAGTCGGAGCAACGCTGACTTCGCGCGGCTCACCATTGAGGATGAATTGAATCGATTGACGGTTTTGCATGGCGCGCTCCATGATTGGCGGGGTGCAAGTGAATTTGGATTTCTGAGAACTGCTCAAAAGATATTCTTTCTCACGCGCCGGCAACGCTCGTAGTTTCCGCGGCCATTGATCTCCCTGCGGGCGTCGCCCCACGGGCCGGAATTTCGAGATGAGCGTAATATTTTTCCCACACCCATTGCACGATTTCAGCCAGAGTGGCGTTCTTTACGCGCGGATCACAAATCGGGGTCACGTTCTCGTAATCCTCTACCACTTCCACGGAAAACTTTTTCGTGATTGGCTTTTCTTTGAGGCCTTTGAGAATGCGACGGTGCAAATGAGGAAAATCCAAGCTCATGTAGGCAACAACTTTTTTGCTTCTGCTATCACGGCCTACTTCGATGCCGGGTTGGCCTTCATAACCAAACGCGATACGTTTGGATGGACCAAATATGAACTCCACCACTCCACCAACTAATCTTATTTCCATTTTGTCCATTTGAATCCACCTCGTAAATAAAGAAATTCAGCAGGCAAAAGCTGCTTACGGAATATCGTTTTTATGCTTCACCGCAATTGGATGCTTCGCGATGTGCTCAAGTTTTTGTGCCGAGACATGAGCGTGATAACCCAACGGCGTCAAGATAGAGTACAGAATCTCATTGGCTTGACCGTTGTAATCAATAAAAATTTCACCGACCCAAGAAAAATCCCGCGCCGCCCAAGCTTGCTCGCGATTGAGCGGTTTCCATATTGCCGTTCCAAATTGTTCGATGGCGCTACCCGCCTCCTTTACACACAGCCGTGTTTGATGAGATATGTTAACCCAAATTATCTTGAAAATCAAGGGAAAATTCGGCGCGCGCTATAAGCTTGCTCTGAAAAAACTTGACCAGCTTTTAAACGGCGGGCTTTTTATAAAAGATAACGCGAAATTCCTCTTCAAGATCTTCCAACACCGGCTCTGGACTGCCGTTTTCTTTCATCTGCTGGAAGATGGAGGGAATGCCTCGTCCCAAACGCTCAGAAAGGCGCGCATCAGAAAAGAACTGCATCAGGATGGGATTGCGATGATAAGTCAACCCCAGTTTGATCTTTTCAAGAGAAAGCGAATTCGGAATGCCGCCGGGACTGCGAATTTCGATGCGATCTTCGAAAATGTGAACGCGAATTCGCGCGCCGGCAATGATGTAATCGCGATGAACCAGAGCATTGACGAGGCACTCGCGCAGCGCTTTCTCGGGATAATCAAAGGCGTCGATCCGGCGCACGCCTGCAATTGTAAAACTCTGGGTGTTGTAGCGTTTGATAAATGCCAGCGCATCTTCAAGATTGGCAACGGCATGGCGCTCAAAAAATTTCGTGTCATCAATCTCGTCGCTGATATTTTTGCCGCGAATTTTCACGCAGTCGACGCCGTTTTGCGGCAGCCAGCGCGAGACTTTATTCTTGCTGAACAGCAGCAGTCCGGCAATCGTCGGTTGCAACCCGAAGTCGGTTTTAGTCACCAGACTGAGATTCTCCAGCAGGCGGTGCAAAGCCGGCTCGTCAAATTGGGAAATCTCCAGATTGCGAAAATTAAGCATAAACTCGGCAACAGTGGATAAATCCAGATCAGAAACCTTCGCGCCCGCCACCGGAACGATCTCATAATGAATATTCGCCGAGGCTTGGAAAAGGCGCTGCAACTCGTCGCGCGCGGAGATTTCCCGCGAAGTGCTGCCATATCTCTGATAATAAGTTTGAATTTTTTTCTTGCGTCCGTCGAGCATCGCGACGGCCTGAACCGCATAAGGCTTGTTGTGCCCGGTTTCAATTTCGATGATCGCCACTTTCTTTTCATCCACCGTCAACTCATAATATGAAATCGCCAGTGGCGGCGTGATGAGATCGGCGCAAAGATTCATGACGCGCTCTTCATTGTCCGCGCGGCTGAGTCCGACAATTTCGCCGCCATCACCGACGCCGAGCAACAGATAGCCGCCGCGATGATTGGCAAACGCCGTAATTTCTCGCGCGAGCTTTTCGTTGGCAACGGCGTCGTCTTTAAATTCGACAAAAGAGTTTTCGCCGTTGCGAATCAACTCGAGCAAGCGGTTTTGATCTAACATGTTTTGCCTTGAGGAGAATTTCTTGAATGCTGGCGCCCGCCTCGCCTACGCCTGCATGGTTTCTGCCGCCATTGTTTCCCCGACGGGCGCCGCTTCGAGATGGGCGTAATATTTTTCCCACACCCACTGCACGATTTCGGCAAAGGCGGCGTTCTTGACGCGAGGGTCACAAATCGGCGTGACGTTCTCGTAATCTTCGACAACTTCTACGGAGAATTTTTTGGCAAGCGGCTTTTCTTTGAGTCCTTTGAGAATGCGACGATAGAGGCCGGGAAAGTGTAAGCACATATAAGCAACAACGTTCCTGCTTCTTTTGTCGCGCCCGATTTCAAGGCCCGGCTGATCCTCGTCGTTGAATACTATACGTTGGGAGGGGCCGAAGATGAATTCGACCACGCCACCCACTAACCTTATTTCCATTTTCCTGCCTCAGATGGTTCGATGGCCTTACCCTCCTTCTTTGCTCGCCGTAGCGTTTCAGAGATATGTTAACCCAAATTATCTTGAAAATCAAGCAAAAATTCGGTGCGCGTATATGGGTGGATTGACCGGTCGCTTAAATTCGGGATTTGGCAAAATCTCAGCAAATTTCAGCGACCGGTCAATGTCTTCCACCCGTGAGTGAGGCATTACGCGCTAGCGCACCAGCAATAATTTTTTTGTCGCCGCGAACGTCGCGCCGAACAGACGGTAAAAATACACGCCGCTCGTGAATTGCCCCGCCTCCCAGATCGCTTCGTAAGTTCCCGGCGTTTTGAACTCATTCACCAGCGTCGCAACTTCTCTTCCCAGTACGTCATAAATCTTCAAAGTGACATGCTCGGCCTGCGGCACACGAAACAAAATATGCGTCGCCGGATTGAACGGATTCGGATAATTTTGCGCGAGCTGCCATGTTTGTGGCGACGGCAAGTTTTCATCTCTCACTGCGGTGAGCAACAATTTTAAGGAATTCTCAATGCGCAGCTTGCCGAATCCCCACGTGGCATTCGGCACGGCGCCGGTAAAATTATCCGCCACCGCGCCGCCGTGCAGCAACGCGCGAACTTTGCCATGCGATAACGTTTTATCCGCCTGTCGAATGAGCGCGACGGCCCCCGCAACATGCGGCCCCGCTGAGCTCGTTCCGCCGAACGCGACATAGCGATCATTCAACCCGATGCTGTAAACCGTGCTGCCCGGCGCAGCCACGTCAACTTGCCGGCGGCTATCGACGCGAATGCCGCGCCCACTGAACGAGTTAATGTTGGTATCAGTCGTTTTATTTCGATAAGCCGCCACGCCGATGGCGCTATCCGCCGTTGCCGGCCACGTCACCGTGTTGTCCTCGGTTGCGGCGCTCCATCGCGCCAGCCCCGACCAACTGAATCCGTTATCTCCCAACATGCCTTCGACTCGTTTGGGCGCGGCGGTTTTATTGACGAGACGAAGATTGTACGTCGTCGAGCCGCTCGCGGCAATATGAACGATCAACATCACCGTGCCGCGCGCGGAAATGCTTTGGTTGGAATAAACCGCTTTGCCGCCGATCATGATGGTTAAGCCATTGGCTGGAAGCGTGACGAAACTGCTCGGATTGACTTGCAATCTCACGGCAACATCATTCATATTTCCCAACCACCGTACCGATGGCCAGACCTCGGAAGACGAGCCGCCGGTAAACGTTGCGGTCGGCGAATCATTCGCATTGAGCGTCATCGTCTTCTGCATCGCGCCGCCGGTGAGATTGCCCGCGGGCACGACTTGAATAATTCCTCGCGCGGCCATCTCGGTGATCATGATTTCTTCATTCGACGAGCCGTCGAGAAATTCCCATACCCATTCGCCGTCTTCGTACAACATAATATCCGCGCCTTCCGCTTGCGCCCACGCCATCATCGCCGGCAGCGTCGTAAAAAATCGCGGCGAGTTGTTGTAATCAATCGAGCCGAAAATCATCTCGGCCTCCGGCGCGATACCGGCGAGACGATGCACGCCCGCCACGCCGCCGATGGCAATACCGGCGACGGAAGTTCCGTGCCCGCCAAACGGCCCATTGTCGGGACTCGCGTTGATGAGATCGACGCCGCGGCGCCGCACGGTTCCATTCACTTCGCGAATCGCGCGAATCTTGCTGTTTTTCAACCCGACGAGCCGTTCGCCAACGCGCAAACGATTGTCATTGTTGGCATCCAGCGTGATGAACCATTGCTCGCCATAAGTCGGCGAGGATTCTGTGAATCCGGCATTCACGCCGAAATCGCGCGCGCCGTTGTTGTTCGCATCGGTATAAAGAAAATCGAGATTCGCGTCGTAAACACTCGCCGTATTGCCGCCGGGATACGCGAGTTCTTTATAGCGCAAAATCTCGCCGGTATCCGCAACGCCGTTGTGATTTTTATCGACGGCATCGTTTCCGGAATCAAAAACGCCGTTGCGATTCACGTCCAGCCAGCGCAACGTATCGCCGTCGGCAAACCACAGCAGCGGATGAAAAAAATCCACGCCGGTGTCAAAATCCGCGATGAGCACGCCTTTGCCGGTGAGCGCGCGCCCCTGTTGGTCTTTCAGTTTCCACGCCGCCTCAGCCTGAATCTGCGAACGGCTTACATCGAGCGGCGGCACCCGAACCGGACGCCAACTCGGCTGCACCGCGGCGATCTCCGGCATTTGGCCAAGCGCGGCCAGTTGATCAAAATTTATTTCCACCGGAAAACGGTTGTTGATCCCAATCGCGCGTTGTTGTGCCATTGAAATCTCACGCCGTTATTTTCAAGCGCCTCGAGAAGTTGATTGGAAGGCGCGCGCTGAAAACGAATAGTCGCGAGCAAAACGGTTTCAGCCGGTTTCGCCAATTTTGCCGTTTCGTGCAGATAATGAAAGCGAAAATCTATAGGAAGAGATGGTGGAGATGATTGCGCTAGAGCAGAAATCGCGAACAGCAGCGATCCGAGTAAAAATAATGGCGCCCGGAGGTGGCGCGGCAAAATAGCGGTTTTCATCATGTTTGCTCGCAAAATAGTGTGATCGTTCAAGGTTAGGATTTCGAACAAAAAAAGCCCCGCTGCGGAAACGGAGCCTTTGCAGATTATTTTAACCAAAATTGTCTTGAAAATCAAGCGAATTTATGCGAACGCGGTGTTGACATAATTGATCGTTCGATCATCAAGAACGCCTTTCAACAGCGCCGCCATCTGATAACAAATTTTCATGTCCAGAACGTGCCCCACCAACTCTGGCTCGCAATTTTCCACGTGAATAACTTCAAGGCCCGGCCACTCTAATTGCACCACCAGGGCTTCATCGAGAAAATGGGCGTGATGGTGCGTCGGATCAACCCGCAGCGCATAAACTTTGTCTTCGATACGGCCATGCAGAACGATCGCGCTTTCTCGCTTTTCAACCCAGAAGCCGTTGTGACCGTTGAGCTTCTCCCATGAGTCGCGCGAGCCGAAGAAGCGAGGCTTTTTAATATACGGGCCGCCGTGCTCCGGACAGAACACGTCGCAATTGCCGCACTCGTTGCAGAA